>WNGD01003206.1_pt1 | contig 16771 bp, 17 predicted proteins | sample 5400671 | NCBI WGS metagenome assembly WNGD01 (sample SAMN13153369, study PRJNA577476) | soil metagenome | isolation source: 40 cm soil or saprolite under grassland replicate 2 | place: USA:California | collected 2016-06-15 | reverse complement strand
GAGCACGTAGAACGGGGTCCGATCACCCTGCTCGTAACGGATTTCGCTGATCTCGTAACGCCTGTAGCCTCCCGAGAACGCCTCCGACTCCTTCGGGCGATACTCGCAGCATGAAGGATTCAAACACGCAGAGGACCGCCGAACGCCAGCAGGGCGATGAGCCACATCGCGAGCAGGGCTACGGCCGTGGACGTGATGACGCGTCCCTCCGTGAGCGGCCCGTGGTCCACCAGTGTGACCCCGCCCCCGACGCAGATTCAGCGGTTGAAGCCGTAAGCCAGCGTGCGCTGGCGATTGCGCCTATCGGCGTCTCACCGGTCGCCGCCGCGGCGGCCTGACCGATCAGGCGAGCCGGCGGCGCACGACCCACGCCGCGGCGCCAAACATCACGAGAGCGAGCACGGCGTAGATGGCGAACTCGATCCCTTGGAACGCCCAGAAGCGGGTCGCCGGCTGATAGGTCGTAAGGGTGTGGACGCCGAGTCGGTCTAGGCAGGCGGCCAGCTGCGCCGGCGAGGGCTCGGTGGGAGGCGGCGGGATCACGCCCGGACAGCGGCCGCTCAGGGACGCGAAGTCGAGGCCCTGGCCACCGGAGAGGACGTTGCCGAGGCGATCGACGGTCACCTGCTTGATGATCCATCCTCCGGCGAAGCTGTCGTTGCCCACCATGATCCCTCCCAGCTTCGCGAGGACGACAGGCGTGCTCGCCGTCTTGGCGGCCACGTAGTGGGGCCGGGCGAACAGCGTGACGAGCACGCGCACCGCGATGAAGCCCCCGAGCGTCGCAGCCATCGCGGGGAGCGTCCTTCGCACGAGCGTGCCGACGAGCACTCCGAGGGCAAGGGCGAACAGCGCGTAGGCGACCGGCACGATGCCTCGGATATCGAAGATCCCGGGCGTGAACCGAGCGTCGTGCAGGCGGACGAAGATCCCACTCCACCACGTCACGAGCTCGGCGAAGACTGCGGCCCCGACCACAACCGCGCACGCGATCAGCGCGAGCTTCGTGGAGAACCACCGCCTTCGGGTGACGCTCTGCGTCCACACGAGTCGATGCGTTCCCTGCTCGAGCTCACGTGCGACGAGCGGCGCGCCCCAGAACAACCCGACGAGCAGCGGGACGACCAGGAACAGCGGCACGAGGAATTGGAGGCCGCGGTACTGCCGGTCGAACTGGTCGGCGATCTGGCCGCAGTCGCGACCGGGCGTTCCGAGGCAGCTCGCCAGCCCGGTCGAGTTGAACGTGTTCGCGATCCCCGGGTGCGTCACGAGAAAGAACGCGGCAACGAGCCCGAGCCCGATCGCGGCGGCGAGGGCCTGCTGCCGGTGCTGGCGCCAGGTGAGCCAGATCATGCCCGCACCTCCATCGAGTCTCTCGGACCGTCGGCGGCCGGCCCGGGAAGCATGCTCGCGGCAGGTTGGGCCAGGTACTCGAGCACGAGGTCCTCGAGGGAGACCTCGTGCGCGGTCCACACCGGATCCGGTATCGAGGTGGTCGAGCGCACGAAGAGCGTCGACTGACGCTCGGTGTGAGAAGCGGAGATCACCTCAGCGCCGGCCACTTCGGCGCGATCCTTCCGTCGCCCGGTGAGGACGCGGTGCGTGGCGAGCAGCGTGTCGACCTCGCCGAGCACTTGCACGCGCGACTGGGAGAGGACGATCAGGTAGTCGCAGATCCGTTCCATGTCCGTGACGAGATGCGAGGACAGCAGCACGGTGAGGTCGCTCTCGGCGGTCGCCTCCATCAGCGACGCCAGGAACTCGCGCCGAGCCAGGGGGTCGAGGCTGGCGAGTGGTTCGTCCAGGACCAGCACCTCCGGGCGCTTCGCGACCGCGAGTGTCAATGCGACCTGGGCGCGTTGGCCGCCGGAGAGCGTTCCCGCGCGCTGGCGCAGGTCGATGTCGTGCCGGCGCATCCGCTCGATGGCGAAGTCCTCGTCCCATGTCGGGTTGAGGTGGCGCCCGAGCTCAAGCGTGTCCCGCACCGTGAATCCGGCGTAGAGGGGCGCATCCTGGGCAACGAAGCCGACGCGGGCCAGGATGTCGGCCCGCTCGCGCGGCGACGCCCCGAGCGTCCGGACGGAACCGGAGGTCGGGTCGAGCAGGCCCACCGCGAGGTGCAGCAGGGTGGTCTTGCCGGCGCCGTTGGGGCCGACCAGCGCGGCGATCCGCCCCGCGGGCACGGCAAGAGAGCAGTCGCGGAGGGCCCAGGTGCGGCCGTATCGCTTGGTGAGCACGGTGGTTTCGATGGCCGGGGTGGTCACGCTATGTCCTCCTGCTGAAGAGACCCCCGAAGGGTCGCGGCGAAGAGCGCGGAGATGCTCTCCTCGTCCAGCCCGGCGTCGCGCGCCCCGGCGATCCATCGCTCGAGTCGCCGGCGGAGTCGCGGGTGGTTGGAGTTCGGACCGCCGAGCGTCCTGAGGACGAAGGTCCCGACGCCGGGCCGGCCCTCCACCAGCCCCTCGCGCTCCAGCTCCCGGTACGCCTTCAGGACCGTGTTGGGATTGATCGCGATGCTCGTGACGACCTCCTTCACCGTCGGGAGCTGGTCGCCGGGCTGGAGGAGCCCGAGCCGCATGGCGTCCTTCGTCTGATGCACGAGCTGGAGGTACGGGGCGAGTCCTGAGCGGGTTTCGAGTCGGAAGGCGATCATCCCTTTATCCTCTATTTAGCTAGCACCATAGAGAAAGCTAACGGCGGACTCCACGGATGTCAAGGGAGCGGGCAGCTCCGAGACGACCCCTCTTCGAACGCGAACGGGCGGACCGTCGAGGAGCCCGCTTGTTCAGACGGGGGAGGCGGCATGATTACCTTGGGGTTTTGCAGCCTCGACAAGGTGGCGGAGACGATCGGTTTCACAGGGACCTGGAGTGCTCGGACCGTAAGCCTCCGGAAGGGTCACGCGAGCCGCCAGGCGACTTTCGAGGAGAGGCGAGGCAGGCTCGGGGGCTGACCCTGCCGGCCTTCGCCGGCGAGATCGGTGTCGCTCCTCCGTTCGTGACCGACCTTGAAGCTGACCGCCGGCGACCGTCGCCCGAGAATCTGGCTCGCATCAGCGAAGTCCTGGGTGTTCCTCTGGAGGAGCTCGAGGCTCTTGATCCCAGGATCACCCCCGAGGACAAGGAGTGGGTCGATGAGAGCCCCGCCGTGAGTCAACTCCTTCGCAAGCTCCGAGACGTGCCCGACCGTGAGGACGTCCTCGCGAAGCTCCAGAGGGTGGTCGAGAGCGAGAGGAAGGAGAGGGGCGGTCGCTGATGCGCGAGGCTCGAGACTCGGCGCCGGGATCTAGACCGTCGTCTACGACAAGACCCTGCGCGGCGTTCACATCGACCGCCTCTACAAGGCGGGTATCTTGCCGATCGTGAAGGTGGCGGCCGCCAGCAAGAAGGCGAGGCGCGGCGCGAGGGCAGGGCATCGCACCGACAAGGAGCGCCTGATCGAGGTGAAGGACGTGACGCTGCAGGATGGGCGCACGGAACATGTGCCCGTCTTCGCGAAGGACGGCGCGGCCGGCACCGGCCGCCTCAACGACGAGGGAGAGCTGACGTCCCTCCCGATCGAGCACGTCCGCAACCAGCGCTTCGAACGCGCGGCCGGATTCCGCTGGTACGCCCAGTACCGTCTGCCCGTCGAGTTCGACGGCAAGGAGATCACCGTCCGTCTCGACGTCAGCGACGAGGACGCGAAGAGGAAGCTCGACCGCGCCGAGGATCTTCGCGCGATCCCGCGCTCCTCCCCGGACTTCGCCCGCCTGTATGCGAGGCGTGGTGACGCGGAGAGCGTCAACCGCGCGCTCGAAGACACGCTCTACATGAACCGCGCTCACAGCGAGGGTCACCTGCGTCAGACGGCCGACCTGCTCGGCTTCGCACTGATGGTGAACTCCCTCACGCACGCGAGGCATCGCGCACGCGAGGCAGTCAGGGCCGCCGCGTAGGCGACGCCGATCCGACCTACTCCCTTCCTCAGACACGCCCAGATGCCGCCTCGCCGGCGCCGGCGGTCGATTTCGCCGCGATCGCGTGCTCGGTAGACTCGATGTCCGACGGATGCTGGAGTCGGGGTGGGTTCTCTGCCACGTTTCCTGCATCCCCCGGGGGACGTAGCTCAGCTGGTAGAGCACCTGCTTTGCAAGCAGGGGGTCGGCGGTTCGAGTCCGCTCGTCTCCACCGGACTCCGCTCAACATGCGAGCCTGAGGGACGCCCCGTCATGGTGATCATCGTCGCGCTGACGTCGCTCCAGGCGGCCCGAGCACAGATGGCCGTGTCGCTCGGGTTCCACATCGTCTTCGCGGCGCTCGCGGTCGGCCTCCCGGCGATGCTCCTGTTCGCGGAGTACCGAGCGAACCGGACGGGCGACGCCGTGTGGATGTCACTGTGCCGGCGATGGGCGAGGGCTGTCGGGATCCTCGTCGCGGTGGGGGCGGTCTCCGGCACGGTGCTGTCGTTCGCGCTGGGGCTCTTCTGGCCGGGGCTGATGGGGCGATGGGGCGCGGTGATCGGTCTCCCCTTCGCCCTCGAGGCGTTCGCCTTCTTCATCGAGGCCATCTTCCTCGGCGTCTACCTGTTCGGCTGGGATCGGCTCTCGCCGTGGGCACATTGGGCCGCGGGATGGCCTGTGGCGATCGGTGGTGTGGCGAGCGCATGGTTCGTGGTGACCGCGAACGCGTGGATGCAGTCGCCGACCGGATTCGCGACGGTGAGCAACGGCCGAGTCGTCGACGTGCAACCGATCGCCGCGATGTTGAACCCGTCGACCCCGGTGATGACCACGCACATGATCGTGGCTGCGTATATGGCGACCGGTTTCACGGTTGCGGCCGTGTACTCGGTCGGGATGCTCAAGGGGCGCCGCGACACGTACCACCGACGCGGTCTCGCGGTCGGACTGGTGCTCGGGCTCGCGCTCGCGCCGATCCAGATCGTCGTCGGTGATGCGGCGGCACGCTTGGTGGCGGATAGGCAGCAGGTGAAGCTCGCCGCGATGGAAGGGCTCTGGCGGACGACCGCGCGTGCGCCCCTCACGCTCGGCGGGATCCCGCTGCCGTCGCAAGAACGGACGATCCTCGGTATCAGGATCCCGGGGGGACTCTCGTGGTTGGCCTACGGCGACCCCGCGGCGGTCGTACACGGGCTCGACGAGGTGCCAGCGGCGGACCGCCCGAACGTCGTCGTCGTGCACCTCGCCTTCCAGATCATGGTGGCGATCGGGTTCGCCCTTGCCGCGCTCGGCCTGTGGGCGCTGGTCGTGTGGATCCGCCGCCGCCGCCTCCCCGATACGAAGTGGTTCCTCCGAGCATCTGCCGTTGCGGGACCGGCGACCTTCGTCGCCCTCGAGATGGGCTGGGTGGTGACCGAGCTCGGTCGTCAACCGTGGATCGTCTACGGCCAAACACGGACGGCGGATGCTGTGACATCGCGACCGGGGATCACGTTCTGGCTCGCGGCGACCGTGGCGATCTACGTTCTGCTCGGCGCCGCCTGCGCTTGGCTGCTGCTTCGCCTCGCGCGAACACCAGGTGGAGTGCCCGAGCTCGAGGCCGCGGGATGACCACGTTCCAGCTCGAGGTCGTGATCCTGATCGCGATCGGCGGGGGTCTCACCTTGTACTGGTTGCTCGGGGGGGCGGACTTCGGCGGCGGCGTGTGGGATCTCTTGGCGATCGGATCGGTCGGCGAGCGTGAGCGGGCCCTCATCTCCGATGCGATCGGGCCCGTCTGGGAAGCGAACCACGTCTGGCTGATCTTCGTGATCACCGGCTTGCTCGCGGCCTTCCCCTCGGCGTTCGCGTCGCTCGGCTTCGCGCTCTACGTGCCGTTCTCGATCGCGATCGCCGGGATCGTGTTCCGTGGCGCTGCGTTCGCGTTCCGTTCGTGGGGTGATCGGGGGTCGGCGTGGCAACGGACGTGGACGAGGGTGTTCGGTGTCGCGTCGATCGTGACGCCGCTCGCGCTCGGCGCCGCCGCGGGGGCGGTCGCCTCCGGCAGGATCCGCGTCGCCGGATCGACCGTCGTGGCTTCGCTGTGGGGCTCATGGACCGGCCCCCTGTCGATCGTGACGGGGCTCCTGGCTCTCGCGTCGTGTGCCTTCCTCGCCGCGAGCTACCTGACGGTCGAAGCGATGCAGCGAGACGATCTCGTGATGGAGGAGGTCTTTCGCCGCCGAGCGCTCGTTTCCGGTGCCGTGTCGGGCGTCATGGCCATGTTGGGTCTCGTCGTCACGCGCAGCGTGTCGCCGCAGCTGTGGCACGGGATGATCACACGAGCGTGGCCCTTCGCCGTGGCGTCGGCCGTATGTGGCATCGCCTCCCTGTGGTCGGTCGCACGTCGCCGCTACCGGCTCGCGCGGGTCGGCGCGGCGGTCGCCGTCGCATCTCTCGTCGCGGGATGGGGGGTCGCGCAGTGGCCCTACCTCATCGTCCCCGACATGACGGTGGCGGACGCGGCCGCCCCTGCGAACGCGCTCCGGCCGCTCGCTGTCGGCTTCGCGGTCGGCATCCTGCTGCTGGCTCCGTCCTTGTTCGTGCTGTTCCGAGTCTTCAAGGGGAGCGGCGCGCCTTCGTACCACTGAACGCCGGAGGTCTCGAGACGCAGTGCGCTGCTTGAGAAGTTCGCGCTCCTGAGCCTTGGGACGGGCGAGAAGGAGGTCACGTTTCAGACTCCGAAAGGCGGGAAGTGGTAAAGGTGAGGCGAGCACTCGAACTCGTGTTTGACCCAACGATCCAACGAAGGGGGCGGGGAGCGACGATGGATCGACGAGGCCTGTTGCAGCCGTTCGAACGGAGTCTGCTCGGAGGGCGCAGGCGGAAGGGCTTCGTCGTGATCGCCCTCGGTGCGCTCCTTTCGATCGGTGTCGTTGTCGTTACGCTTGCGCCGGCCGCGGCATCCACAGTCTTCGCCGACGGATTCGAAAGCGGAGACCTATCGGCCTGGACGGCGAACATCGGCCTCGTTGCCCAGCAGCAGGATGTATTCGCCGGCTCGTGGGCGGCGCGCGCCCAGGGCAACGCAAGTCCAGCGTACGCGTACGAAGAGCTGCCTATCGCGACTCCTTCACTCACGGCCGAGACCTGGTTCGACGTGGTGAGCCGCTCCACGCGGGTCGGCCTCGTCCGGCTCGAAACGGCTTCCGGCTCGAACCTGGTGACGCTCTCGGTGAACATGGCCGGGGAGCTCGTAGAGAGGAACGACGTGACGGGTACGGTCTCTACCACCTCGATCGTGCCGGAGAACGGCGTCTGGCACCACCTCGTCGTGCACGCACTCATCAACGGAACCGCCGGCCACGTCGATGTTTCGCTTGACGATCCCGCGACCCCGCAGATCAGCAACGTCGAGTCGCTCGGCACAGCGCCGATCGGTCGGCTTCGGCTCGGTGACGGAACCACCATCCACGCTTTCGACGTGGCCTTCGATGAGGTGGCCGCTCGCGCTCCGGACGACGTCGATCCTCCGACCCAGCCCACCGGCCTCACAGCCGGGTCGATCTCGGCTTCCTCGGTGGCCCTGACGTGGAACGCATCACAGGACAACACGGCTGTGGCGGGATACACCGTGTACCGGTCGGACCCGGCGGCACCGTCCGCCCCCATCGCGACCACGACGACCACGAGCTTCGATGACGCGACGGTTCTGCCATCCACCGCGTACACCTACGCGGTGGATGCGTTCGACGAGGCAGGGAATCACTCGGTGGAGTCGGCCTCGCTGGAAGTGGCGACGCCGGCCTCGGGCGGCACCGGCAGCCCGGTAGTCGTCATCTTCATGGAGAACAAGTCGGCGTCCGACATCCTCGGAAACCCGGATACGCCCTTCCTCAACCGGTTCGCCGCGGAAGGCCGCACGTTCACCGACTATCGCGAGGGCGACTCGGTGGGGCCATCGCTGCCCGACTATCTCCAGGTCGCGGCTGGGTCGTCGTGTGGATCAACCAGCGACGCCGTGATCCCGGGCGACCCCAGCATCGGCAGCGCATGTCCGACGACCGTGTGGAACCAGCTGACCGGCGCCGGACGGAACTGGGGCGTCTACATGGAAGCGATGCCGACTCCGTGCTACGGGGGCGTCTCCTTCGGGGATCCGGTCACCGACGGTCCGTATGCCTTGAAACACAATCCCGCTACACCGTTCCCATCCGTGTACGGGGATCAAGGGTTGTGCGCCTCACACGTCTTGCCGTACAGCTCCTTCGATCCTGCGGCGCTGCCCGATGTTTCGTTCATCGCCCCGAACATCTGCGACGATCAACATGGGTCCACGAGCACGCAGTGGACGAACTGCCTCGAGGATTCGTCCCAGCTCCTCCGCAGGGGCGACGATTGGCTCGCAGCGCGGGTGCCTGCGATGGTGGCTGCTGGGGCAACCGTCGTCATCACGTATGACGAGTCCGGCGTTCTCTATGCGGCCGAACAAGGACCAGGTGTCGGGCCGGGGTCCGTCGACCCAACGCCGTACACCCACTACTCGATCCTCGCCGCCATCGAAGCGCGATACGGCCTCCCCGCGCTTGGAGGGGCTCAGACCGCGAACGTGCTGCCTTTGTAGCGTCCTCCTCGCGGGCTTGGGATCTTCGACAGACCTCGCCGGGATCTTGCGCGCTTGCGGCACAAAGCATCCGGTCCGGAGAACTCGATCGCAGACCTGAAGTCCTAACCCGGGGGTTCAGCTCGTCCCCGCATGCGCCGAAGCACACAGCAGGGAAGGCGCCCGCGGGTGCCGGCGTTCGACGCGTGGGACGAGGATGATCATCGGGACCGACGACCGCAAAGGCTCCAGGTGGCCGCTGTTCGCGGTGCTGGCCGTGGTGTGTGGTCTCCTCATCGGGGGCGCGTCGTTCCTGCACCAGAGCGCCCTCTCGTCGAAGGTGGCCGACCAGGAGAGCAGCGCGTCGGCCCTGGTCCGGCAGACCGTTGCACCGACGACCGAGCACGCCGATCTCTCGAGGCCCCTCCCACGCGCCACGACCACCAAGCTTCGGAACCAACTCCGGAAAGGCGTCCTCGACGCCGGCGTGATCGTCCGCGTTCGGATCTTCGCGCAGGACGGGACCGTCATCTTCTCGTCGGACGGTGCGGACCATCCAGGGGCGACGAAGTCCGTCGACCCTGATGCGGTTCGAAGCGCCGCCGGTGGTGCGGCGACCAGTGTCGTCGCCATCGATCGCGTGTCGCTCGGCGGGGGCCGATCCTCGTCGCTCGAGCTCCTGCACACCTACGTGCGGCTGCAAGGCACCAAGGGGAAGCCCAGCGGTGCGGTGTCCGTGGATCAGCGCTATCAGCCGATCGAGGCCGCATCCCAGCAGCCGTGGCACACGGCCGAGCTCGGGCTGGCGGCCGCGGCCGTGGTGTTCCTCATGGTTACCCTGCTGCTGCTCTCGCGGAGGCTGTCCGTCAAGCGCGCCCGCACGCGGGCGCATTCCCGGCCGGCTTCTCCGCCCGGAACGCCGACCCAACGCGGCGATGACCAAGCTGCGCCGAAGCCCGAACCCAAGAGGCGGAGCTTCAGGAAGGACAAACAGAAGACCTCCCCCGACTCGAAGGAGGAGGCCGAACGCGCGGAGAAGAACGCACAGCGCGAGATCCAGGTCCGTGAGGCGCTCGAGACGCAGCTGGAGCAGCTCCGGACCAGGATCCGCGAGCAAGAGGATCAAGCCGGCCGGCACGTCCTCGAACTCACCCAACAGCTCCAGGTGGCGGCCGCACGGGTCGAGGAAGCCGAGGCGCGCGCGGCAGCTCCCGGTGGCAGCGAGGCCGCGCAACGGCTCGCGGCCGCAGAACGTTTCGCTCAGGAGACCGGACAGCGAGCTCGCGAGATAGAAGCCCGCGCCGCGGCCGCCGAGGCCAGGGTGGTCGAGCTCGAGGGCCGACTCGTGGAAGCGAGCCAGGCGAGCATCCGGCCGATGACCGATGACCGGCTCGCGCGGCTGGAGCGGGCGGCGGAGGAGGCGACGGCCGCTGCCGCGGACAGCGCACGGCGCGCCGAGGCGACGGAGGCGGTCCGCGATGAGCTCGAGACCAAGGTCGCGCAGTTCGGTTCGCGCGCGGCGGAGCTCGAGGCGACGACGACCGCGGTGACCCAGCAGCTTCGGGAGGTCGAGGCGGCGAAGGCCGATCTGGAGCGCAGGGCTCACGAGGCCGAGTCCGGTGGGGACGCGGTCCGCGCCGAGATGGCGCAGCTCACGGCCGAGCGCGACGCGCTCCGGGCTCGCGTCGCCGAACTGGAGCAGACAGGCGATCCGGATGCCATGACTTCACGTCGCGAAGAACCGCAGGCGTACGAGCTGCGTCAGGAACTCGCTCGCGCGCTCGAGCGCGCGCAGGCGGCCGAGGAGCGTGCGGCCAGGCTCGAGGCGGACCTGCTCGCCGAGCGCCAGGGGGTTCGCGAGATCGATGAGGGAGCCGACCTCGAGCACGAGCCAGACGGGGGGCCGGAGCCCATCCCCACGTTCAGGGCCATGGTTCCGTCTCAGGATGACGGGAACGCAATCTCGGCGCAGAACGGCGGCGAACAGGAGGGCGACAAGAGCCTCCGGTTCCGTCTGGCCCAGTCGGCGGCGCGCAAGAAAGGCCTCGGCGAGCTCGAGCCACCCCCGTCCTGAGCCCTGGGGCCACGACGTTCCGGATCTGATGCGCCATCATCGGCGGATGCGACGTGCCCTCGTCCTCCTGGGGTTGGCCCTCCTCCTCGTTCCCCACGTACCGGTCGCCGCCTCGGCGCCGCCCTACCGCGCGAGCGTGCGGCCGCTCCCGGGGTGGATCCGGGACCTCATGCGTGGTTCGTCCTGGTGGCCCGGGTGCCCCGTCGGCCTGGACACGCTGCGCGTGGTCCGCGTTACGTACTGGGGGTTCGACCGGCAGGCCCACCGCGGCAGGCTCGTCGTGCATCGCAGCGTCGCGCACGACGTGGCCGGGGTCTTCGGGAGGCTCTACGACGCGCGGTTCCCGATCCGAAAGATCCGCCTGGTCGACTTCTACGGCGCCGACGACAAGCGTTCGATGAAAGACGACAACACGTCCGCGTTCAACTGCCGGTACCGCAACGGCGTCTGCTGCATCTGGTCGATGCACGCCTACGGCAAGGCGATCGATATCAACCCCGTCGAGAACCCCGAGCTGTGGTCGGGCGGGATCTCGCCACCGAACGGAGCGCCGTACCGGGATCGGTCCGACAAGCGCAAGGGCATGATCTTCCACGGGGACGTAGTGTGGAAGGGGTTCCACGCGACCGGGTGGGGGTGGGGCGGCGACTGGTCGTGGCCCATCGACTACCAGCACTTCTCGACCAACGGGAAGTAGCATCTGCCGGGTGACGCGCTTGGAGGTCCTCCGCCCGTTCGTCGAGCAGACCGTCAAGGAGTTCCTCGGGGTCGAGGAGCTCAAGGTCCTGGACGACGGAACGATCCCCATCCGGGCGGGTTCGTCTGCGGTCAACGTGAGGCTGCTCGAGGGGTCGGCCGGCGGTCACCCCTTGCTGCAGGTGTCGTCCCCCTTGCTCCACGGGGTCACGCCGTCGCCGGAGCTGCTCGAGAAGCTGAACGACATGAACGCCGGCTTCTCGTTCGCTCGGGCGTTCCTGACCAACGACACCGTGTGCATCGCGATGGAGCTGTTCGCGGAGGAGCTGACGACCGAGCAGATCTCCTACGCGTGCGGGCTGATCACGTTCGCGGCCGACCACTGGGACGACGAACTGCAGCGCTCGTTCGGCGGGCACACGTTCTTCGAAGGGAACCCCACGGATGAGACGCCCGAGTCCGCCGCGAGCCCTGAGCCCGATCCGTTGGCGGACGGCGAGGCAGGTCCCGGCGGATACCTCTAGGTCGCGCTAGAAGGCGAGAGCGTCGACGGCGTAGGTCTCGCGCAACCGGAGGTCGATCTCGTCCGCGGGGAGCAACCGTCGGGGCTCCATGCCGTAGCGCTGCGCCTGCTCGAGGTGGGGCCAGCAGAAGGGGATGAGCTCGTCACGCTGGAGCCATCCGACCACGGCCGGGCGGGTGCCGTGCGGTCCCCACAGCCAGAAGCAGAACTGGCACACGAGCGCGAGCCGCTGCGGGTAGCCGAACTGCGCCCGGTACCCCAGCTCGTGCTCGATCACCCGTCCCCAGAACGCGACCCGCCCCAGGACGGCCGGACACCGCGTCCGGCGGAGGATCTCGACGTCATGGGTGCCGTGGAGCCCGCACGAGCAGTCGACGTTGGGCGCCCCGTGGAGGCGCGCGTGCTTACACGCGGCCTCCGCAGGCTCCATGGGCCGCCAGGGCCGGGAGCGCCCCGCGACGGGCCGGAGCAGCAGCTCCGTACCGTCGCGATGCCCGGTCAGCGCCCACGCGCGCCACGCCACGATCGGCTCCGTGGTCGCGCCGACCGTGAGCTCTCGAGCGAGCGAGACGTTCGTGCTCATGAACCGGGCGGTTCCACGGGGAGCTCGAGCGGCATCGGTTCCACGGGCGCGGGCCCGGGCTCCGGCATGGGCATCTGGGGCTCGGGCAGCGGAACCGTGGCGGGTTCGATCTCGATGATCCGCTTGGGACGGCCGATATTCACCGCGAGACCTCCCTGCATGCGTCGGGGGACGGACGCTCCCCCCTTCACCGATGAGCGTACCGGACCTCCTCCGAACGCGCGACCCCCAAAGGTCCCGATCAGGCCGGAGCGAGCCGGTAGATCCCGGTGGGTCCGCTGAAGTAGATGCGGTGGTTCGGACCGACCTCCATCGAATGCACCCCCGTCGGCGCGGTCAAGAGGGCCCGAGGGGCATTCGAGAATCCCGTCCGGGCGGCGTTCATGTTGATCGCGCGGACCACTCCTTTGTTGACGTCCCCGAACACGAGGTCGCCGTTGAGCGCCGCACCCAATCCGCAGGAGATGCAGAACGCGGCACCCGTGATCCCGATCGTGTTCGCGAAGTACCGCTTGGGGAGGTGGCGCGGTTTCGGACCGCTGTTGTTCGTGTCCTGAGGGGCCGTGCCCCCGCAGAACTCGTTGGGGCCCCAGCCGTAGTTCCCGCCCTTGACGATCAGGTTGATCTCGTCGTTGCACTCCGGTCCGTTCTCGGTCTCCCAGAGCCGGCGGGTCTTCGGGTCGAACGTGAACCCGAACGAGTTGCGATGTCCGAACGACCAGATCCGTCCGTGCGGATCGCCCGCCGCCGGCGTCCCGTCCCGATCGAGCCGGAGGATCTTGCCACGGAGGTTCGCGGTCAGGTCCTGCGCGTTCACGGGGTGGTGCCCTTCGCCGATCATCACGTAGAGCTTGTGGTCGGGACCGAACAGGATGCGACCCCCGTTGTGATACGGGTCCGAGCTTGCGGGCGTGCTCACGAGCACGTGCAGTCCGATCCCATGGCCGCCGCTCTTCTTGATGCGCACGAGCTGGTTCCGGAGCGCCCCGCGCCACGTCCTCGTGACGTAGACGTAGACGAACGGCCTCGTGCGGAACGCAGGGTCGAGGTCGATCCCCAGCGCTCCTCGTTCACCTGTCCCGTCCACGCCGCCGATCGTGAAGAACAGGTGGTCACTGCCGGTCTTCGGGTTGAGGATCCGGATCTCACCGGTCCCTCGTTCCAGGTACCAGATCTTGCCGGCGGGTGAGAATGTGAACCCGGAGGGGCCGTTGAGTCCGGTCTTCACCGGGACGGCCTTGACCGCTGCGGCCGTGGTCGGGCTCGCCGTGCGACCCTGCATGCCGGCCGAACCGGCTCCCGGTGACAACAGGACCAGACACGTTGCGGCGGTGAGCAGACGGATCGTTCGCATCATCCCGTTCCCTTTCGCCTGTGGGACCATATCCGCCGTGACCGCCGTTCCCCCATCGACGTTCGGCACTCCGGCCCTCCGTGCCGAAGACCCACGGTTCTTGCGCGGACACGGCCGGTACCTCGAGAACATCCCGATCGGGGATTCGTTACGGGCGGTCTTCGTCCGCTCCATCTTCCCCCATGCGCGCTTGTTGGGCGTGGAGGGTCTGGATGACGCTCGTTCGATGCCGGGCGTGGCCGCCGTGTATACGGCGGGTGACCTGGAGCTCCCCGCGCAGCCTCCGGCGGGCAACGTGGAGGCTCCCGGCGGGGAGCTGGACCAGCCGTTCGATCGCGAGGCGCTCGCCCGCGATCGGTTGCGATTCGTGGGCGAGCCCTTCGCGGTCGTCATCGCGGAGACGTTCGCGTGTGGACAGGATGCGGCGGAGCTGATCGGAGCATCGGTCGATCCCCTAAACGTCGTGACCGATGCGGAGCGCGCCGCGGAGGTCGACGCCCCGCTGCTGTTCCCGGACATCGGCACGAACATCGCTCATCGCCTCGAACACGACTGGGAGCAGGACGTCCTCGCCGGTGCGGACGTCGTCGTCGAGGGACGGTTCATCAACCAGCGCCTCGCCCCGGTGCCGATGGAGGCGGACGGGATCGCCGTCGTTCCCGAGTCGGACGGTTACACCGTGTGGGCGTCGACCCAGGTGCCGTTCGACGTTCGGAACGACCTTGCCGAGCTGCTCGGGGTCGATCGACGGAAGGTCCGGACGATCGCCCCGGACGTCGGTGGAGGCTTCGGCGCGAAGATCCCCGTCTACCCCGAGTACCTGGTGGTCGCGAGGGCCGCGCAGCTGCTGGCCAGGCCGGTCCGGTGGTTCGAGACACGGAGCGAATCGATGCTAGGCCTCTGGCACGGCCGGGCACAGGTGCACCACGTCCGGATCGGCGCCCGCCGCGACGGGACCGTCGTCGGCTTGCGCGTGGACATCGTCGCCGACATGGGCGCGTACCCCTTGGGCGCGTTCTTGCCCGCGACGACGGGCGAGATGCTCGCGGGGGTCTATCGCGTCCCGAGGATCGCCTATCGAGCCCGCTCGGTGGTCACGAACACTACGCCGGTCGGGGCCTACCGTGGCGCGGGGCGGCCGGAAGCGGCTGCGTGCATCGAACGAGCGATGGACATGCTCGCGCAGGAACTGACGATCGACCCGGTCACGATCCGCCGGAAGAACCTGATCCCGCCGGATGCCTTCCCCTTCACGACCTCGACCGGAACGACGTACGACTCCGGCGACTACGCCACGTCGCTCGATCGGGCGCTTGAGCTCGTGGGCTACGAGGACCTTCGGAAGGAACAGCGAGCGCGCCGCGAGCGTGATGACGCTCTCCTGTTGGGGATCGGGGTGGCCACGTACGTGGAGATCACCTCATTCTCCTCGAAGGAGTTCGCGCGCGTCGACATCGAGGATGACGGCGGAGTGAGCGTCTACGTGGGCACGTCGTCCCACGGCCAGGGACACGAGACGGCGTTCGCCCAGCTCGCGTCGGGTGTTCTCGGCGTCGCGATCGAAGACGTGCACGTGATCCAGTCGGATACGGCACTCGTGGAGCGGGGCGAGGGCACGTGGGGCTCGCGGTCGCTCCAGGCGGGCGGCTCGTCGGTCGCGACGAGGGCGGGCGAGGTGGCGGACGTGGCCAAGGCGCTCGCCGCCGAGCTGCTCGAGGTCGATGCCCCGGACCTCGAGGGGCCGGTCGACGGAGGGTTCCGTGTCGCGGGCGCTCCCGATCGCGCCGTCTCGTGGGCCGAGCTGGTGGCGACCGCGAAGGATCGCGGGTCCGCGCTCTCGGCGAAGGGGGTCTATCGCGAGCGGGGCTCGACGTTCCCGTTCGGCGCGCACGTCGCGGTGGTCGAGGTGGATCGCGAGACGGGGCATGTCGAGCTGATCCGTCACGTGGCGGTCGACGACTGCGGGCGGATCCTGAATCCGGCTCTGGTGCGGGGTCAGCAGCATGGCGGGATCGCGCAAGGCATCGCGCAGGCGCTCTTCGAGGAGGTCGTCTATGACGAGGTGGGCAACCCCGTTACCGGGACTCTGGCGACGTACCTGATGCCGAGCGCCGCCGATCTGCCGACGTTCGAGACCGACAACACCGAGACCCTCACCGACGTGAACCCCCTCGGGGCGAAGGGGATCGGCGAATCAGGGTCGATCGGCTCGACGCCCGCGGTCCAGAACGCCGTCGTGGATGCGCTTTCCCACCTCGGCGTCCGACACGTGGACCTCCCGTGCTCGCCGGAGCGGGTCCTGGCCGCGATCTCGAGCCGGCGCTGATCTGGTGTCGCCGCCGGCGAGCTAGGCCGAACGATGGTCGCGAACGAGCCTTGAGGCTCATATGCTGGGGCCTCCGCCGAAGGCGATACCTCTTCCATGACTAGTCCTCGCCGCACGCTCGAGCGAGTCCTCAAGGGCCCGGTCGGCGGCATGCTCCTCTGCCTGCTGATCGCCGGGTTCCTCGGGGGCGTCGCCGTCGCCCATCCCGGCGGCAACCCGAACAAGGCCACGTCCCAGACATCCCCATCCGACGAGCCGTCGGAAGCGCCGGAGACACCGGATCCACCGGAACAGGACCAGCAGAGCGCTGCTCCCGATGCAGGTGGCGGAGGCGGCGCGACCACCCACACGGCGGCGGACTGTCAGGGCGCCCTGACCGATGTGCAGGGGCAGCTTCCGGCGGTGCAGGACGCGACGGGTCTCGCCCACGCGATCCAGACCGTTGAAGCGAACTGCGAGAAGAACCTGCAGGCGCCCGGTCTGGTGAACGCGCTCGGTCACCTCGCCACGAACTGGCTGCGACACCAAGCGCATGACGCCGAGAAGGCTGCCGAAGGGCAGGGCAACGCGGGCGTGCACGGGAACTCGGGCGTGCACGGGAACTCGGGCGTGCACGGGAACTCGGGCGTGCACGGGAACTCGGGCGTGCACGGACCATCGAGCGGCGGTACCGGCCGCGGCTCCTGAGAAGCT
>WNGD01008923.1_pt1 | contig 16772 bp, 18 predicted proteins | sample 5400671 | NCBI WGS metagenome assembly WNGD01 (sample SAMN13153369, study PRJNA577476) | soil metagenome | isolation source: 40 cm soil or saprolite under grassland replicate 2 | place: USA:California | collected 2016-06-15 | reverse complement strand
CCAATACGTTCGTGAATTTCGAACCTTACCCGACACGATATGGTGAGCTCTCTTCACGAGGTCTTCGAGCGCCAGCGGTTCGACAGTCGTAGCGCGCGCAAGGGTGCCTGCGAACAAGCACAGAAAAAACGCAAGCAAAATGGTTCTTTTCACAGACGGCTAGTGTAGCACACGGACGAATTTTAGCCCCTGGTCTAGAGGAATGATCTTTACTCATAAGTCTCGGCTGGACATAAGGATCAGCGCTACATGTCAACTGTAAAATGGCTCGTTCTGCGATGTTCGTGGTGCGGTTACCGAATCGCCAGACGGCAACCTGTCTTTGGGTCATTCGGTAATCTGGTGGTCGAGAACAAGTACATTACACATCGCACAGCCGGCCATTTGACGGTTAACATCTGTGAGTTCATGCGCTTAAAAGGTAAAGACCACCTCTGTGAGGAGAGGAATGTCCATGTGTTAAGATCTTTGGCCCATGGCGGTGAATCCCGAGCTCTTGAAGATTCTCGTATGCCCGCTCAGGTCAACCTCACCGAAAATGGCGAGGGTCTGAAGTGCAGCCAGTGCCGCCGTGTGTATCCGATTCGCGACGACATCCCGGTGATGCTGATCAACGAAGCCAAGATTGAAGATTAGGCATGGGAGGACCGGCCGGTAGTGATGAGGCGGCGTAGCCGTGTACCGAAACGATCCGGACGCTGGGCCCGATGCTGACTAAAGACCTGTTTCAGCGCCTTTCTCCGAGAGCCCGTATCCTTTTCATTCGTCTTCGTTCCATGGGGGATTGCCTGCTGCTGACGGCCCCCATCCGCGCGTTGAAGGCGCAGTTTCCGGCATTCCGCATCGCGATTCTCGTGGAACCGCCATTCGTGGATTGCTTTGACGCCAATCCCGATGTCGATGAAATCCTGAGTGCTCCGGACAAGTGGTCCTTTGCGGCGCGGCTGCTCACCAGGCGCTTCGATGCCATCGTGAACCTTCATGGCGGGCCGACGAGTCTGCTGTACAGCTGTCTGGCTTGGGGAAACCGGATCGGCGCAGAACATTACCAAGCGGCGCGACTTTACCAGGGTGTTGTCCCGCGCCCCGCGCCGGACGCCCACACAGTGGAGTCCACAATGGCGCTGATGCGATGGCTGGGGCTACAAAGCGACGAGCCGCCCAAGCTTCGCTACGAATTTCATCCAGAGGAAGCAGCCCGCATGCGGCAAAAATTGAATGACCGCCCGTATGCTGTCATGCATCCTGGATCGGTTTTGGAAACGAAGCGATGGCAAGCGCGGCGGTACGGCGAATTGGCTGGATGCTTGGCGAGGCGGGGCTTGACGATGGTCCTTACGGCAGGTCCTGGAGAGGAATCATGGGTAAGCGAAGCCGCTAGAGAAATTGAGGGAGCAGTTATTGTGTTGGGTCTCCGTATTCCCGAGCTTGCCGAGTTGATTCGCGGAGCGCGGCTATATATCGGCAACGATTCGGGCCCGGTGCACCTTGCGGCGGCGGTTGGCACACCGGTAGTCGCAATCTGGGGTTCTTCGGATTCGCGGCGATGGCGGCCCTGGAATATCGATCACCGCGTTGTCCAGAATCCTTTTGAGTGTAACCCGTGTCCGGGCTATCGTTGCCTCGTTGCGGATTCACCGCTTTGTATCGAATCGGTAACGGTTGAGCAGGTGTATGCGGCTGTCGAGGAGTTACTGGCAAATCCAGCACAACTGTAGGGGCGGTCTTCACACCTTCATGGGCAACCCCTACAGTAGGTTATCCTGAATTCCACCACGTCAGGAAGTCTGACTTTCGTTATGAATCGAAGCAGAGTTGAGCAGATTCTGAATCGCTTTTCGGGAAAGACCATCCTGATTATCGGCGATCTCATGCTCGACGAATTTATCTGGGGTAAAGTACGCAGAATTTCTCCGGAGGCCCCAGTCCCTGTTGTTGAAGTAACAGAAGAGACATATCGGCTGGGCGGCTCAGGCAATGTGGCGGCCAACATCCGTGCGCTCGACGGTACGCCAATCCCCATCGGCGTCATCGGGCAGGACTCCGTCGGCGACCAGGTCGTCAATTTGATGCACCAATCAGGCATCGACATCTCCGGCCTGGTTCGAAACAACCGCCCAACTACAGTTAAGACAAGAATCATTGCCCATAGCCAGCAGGTCGTCCGCGCAGATCGGGAAAGCAAACAGCCGGTTTCGTCTGATGTGACGGCCGAAGTCGTGGCGAGGTTTTTGCGGCACCTTCCCTCAGCATCCGCTGTGATCGTTTCCGACTACAACAAGGGTGTCGTCAGCGGGAAGGTTCTTTCCGGCATATTGCCGCAAGCGCGCAGTGCCGCGGTGCCGGTATTCGTCGATCCGAAGATCGAGCATGCCGACTATTACCGGCCGATAACGATAATCACTCCGAATCAGCGTGAAGCGGAATTGCTCACCGGGACGTCCATTTCCGACGAAGCATCGTTGGAGCAGGCAGGGCACAAGCTGCTGGAAAAATTTGGATGTGACTATGCACTGATCACGCGGGGTGAAGATGGAATGTCCCTTTTCAACGCCGTGAATTCCCACCACCTGCCGACATTCGCGCGCGAAGTTTTCGATGTGACCGGCGCCGGGGATACCGTGATCGCCACGCTTTGTTTGGCGTACGCGGCCGGAGCGAGCATCGAAGAGTGCGCAACACTGGCCAATCATGCTGCGGGCATCGTTGTCGGCAAGGTCGGAACCGCGACGCTCTGCCGGTCCGAACTTCTCTCGGATTTTGTTGCTCACAATGCGCATTCTGCAGGTTAGTTCGGCGGAGAATTGGGGCGGCGGCGAAACCCACCTCGCCGGACTAGTGGAATATCTTCGAAAACGTGGCCACGATGTCGCGGTCGCCGGGCGCTCGAATGGCGCTCTAAAGGCCCAGATCCAACTGCCGTTTCTCAATTCCGCGGACTTCATCACCGCAATCCGGTTAAGAACCAGGCTCAAAAGAGAACCAGTTGACGTCATTCATGCGCACGTGGCTCGCGACTATACGATTGTCGCCGCGGCGGCGTGGAACATCCCGGGAGTCAAGGTCGTATTCACGCGGCATTTACTGCGTCCCGTCCGCCCTCATTTTTTCTATCGTCGAGTGGATGTCTGGATCGCCCCCACGTCGCAAATTCTGGAAACTCTCGCACCACTCGCGCCCAAGGCCACGAAAGTCATTCCGAACTGGGTTGACCTCGACCGATTTCCGTTTCGTCCGCATCCCGTGCATCGGCCGTTTACCGTCGGGTTGCTTGGGCAAGTCGCACCACATAAGGGACACGACGATGCGATTGAGGCTTTGCGCCAGCTGGACGGCAATGTCCGGCTGTTTGTTGCTGGAAAGGGCGAGATATCGTATGAGAAGAAGCTCGAAAAAAGGGCGGCTGGACTGCGTGTAGAATTTGTTGGATTCGTGTCGCTCGCCGATTTCTTTCAGAAGACCGACGTGCTTATTGTGCCGTCCTGGGAAGAACCATTCGGAATCGTGTTGCTGGAGGCCATGGCGTCAGGTATTCCCGTAATCGCGACCAATCGCGGCGGTCCCGTCGACATTATTTCTTCGCCCTTAGAAGGTGTGCTCGTCCCACCTCGCGATCCATGCGCTCTGGCAAACGCGATTCAATCGTTTTCAGCAGATGAAGAGCGCAGGTCCACAATCATCCGTAATGCGCGGGAACGCGTGGAAAAGCATTTCGATATTCGAATCGTTGTCCCGCAAATCGAGGAGCTCTACAAACGAGTTACAGCAGATTAGCCACAGTCAGGCACAAAATTCAGAAGTCTTTCTGTCTTCTGTGCTTTTTTGTGGCTAATTCTTACTTCTTTGCGCGAGCCGCCACGGTCGCGCGCTGCGACCAGCCGATGACTTCGTTGGCGGTAGGCCACAAGATGTCGGCAGGAGCGGCGCGCATGATCAATTCTTCCAGTGAACCGATAGCGACCTGCGCATTCCGAAATTCTTCAGGAGCAAGCCGGTCTGCCGCCGCGTTCCTGGCAATTTGGAAGGCGGCACGAGCCTGGACGATCCAGCCTTGAAGGCCGATAGAACTTGCGGCTGCCAGTGAAGAATAGTCATAAGAGCCGACCTCGACCGAAACCATTTTACGGCGAACGTCGGTTTTGGGCGTCTGGCCGCGGTAGGCAACGGCCGAGCTTGGACGATCGACCAGGTAGTGCGGTTCCGCTGAGATCAGAATTCCGAACTGACCGAATCGGGTGGTGGCCGTGAACTGGCCCTTGTTTCCATTGATCTGCAGCTCACCCAGGTTGTCGAAGATTCCTTCCGGGGAAACCGCCCATACCACATACGTATTGAAAGCAGGCGCAAGACTTTTGGGAGCAGCGATGCGGTCGATCTCAATTTTTACCTGGCTCACGTTGCCGTCACGCTTTAGCTCGGAGCGGCCGGCCGGCGTTAGCAATATTTTGATGTCATTTGTGAGCGGGACCGCGACGATATCGAGATCGACAGTGCTGGCTGCCAGGAATAAAATAAAGGAAGCAATCATCATGGAGATGGATATTTGCTGATAGGTGAAAATGAAATTTTCAAGGTTTCCTTGTCCACCCGCAAAGCAACAGGATACTTTAAAGAATCGATTGTGACATACACCACAACCGAACTCCCCTTTCCGTTCGAATCGGTCACCCGCGCATCGTGCATACCCTTGGTGTAATAACCGTCCTTACCCCAGTCCTGTAGAAAGTCGTTCATTGTGTAACGCGCGTCGGCATCCCAATTTTGGTAGGCAACATCGTACTGTGCGTTTCTTATAGCTTCAATTAACAGCCGGACGCGCCCTTCTTCTCTGAAATTGGCGAATTTATACACGAGCCCGCCAATGAAGATCAGAACCAAGCCGATGGTTACCGGCACTTTTAACGCTTGCTGCCACGTTCGCGATTTTTTAGGGGTCTCATGCTCGCCGTAGATCAAGCTGCCGATGAGCTTCTCAGCCATACGTCTCAATTGTAACGCGGGTTTGACTCCAGGACTATTACCAGCACGCCCGCCGATGCAAGCGGTGCTTAGCTGGTACAGGAGCTACATAAACCATTTCTGCAAGCCTTTCGTGCTGAAGCGCGGTTTGCTTTGGATGATTTGCCGTTTTCGGACCAAGCGGGGCAGATTTTTGCCGACGTACCAGAGGGCGGGAATCGAAGACCATTCGCGAAGAAGGACATAGCCGATGACGGCGAGATCTCGCTTCGTGATTTGCCAGAAATCGCGGCGATAGAGATCTCCCGTCATATTGTTGATGCGGAGAAGGAAACGGTTTTTTACAGAGTGGTAGTTGATCTCTTTGGGTAGTTCGCCTCGCCGCTCAGGCGTTACCCGGCGTCGGTGCTGCGCCACGGCAGCAGGCACATAGATGGATGTCCAACCCAGCAACCGGCAGCGCCAGGCGAGATCCGCGTCTTCGCGATAGGCGAAGAAATCTTCATCGAAATACTGGCCGTTAATCGCGGCATCTTCCAATGTCGCGCGCCGGTATAGAGCCGCGGCGGCGCTTGGACCAAAAATGTCGTCCGGTTGATCGAACAGGCCTGAGTCCAGCTCTCCGGCGCCCCGATCGAGATGGCGTTGTTCCCGCCGCATGATGATGCCGGTCGAATCGATTGTCTTGCCATCCATTCGCAGCAGCTTTCCGCAGGCCGAAGCTGCATCGGGCCGCGCTTCAAGAGCGCGCATAAGTTCTTCGATGAATGTGGGACCGAGTATGGTATCCGGATTTAGGAATAGAACAAATTCGGATGGAAATCGCTGGGCTAGGTCGTTGTGCGCTTTACAGAAGCCCGTATTGAGGGGCGAACGCATCAGATAATCAATATCGAAGCGCTCGATGGTCTTCAGCGTGTCATCGACAGAGGCGTTGTCAAAGACGTGAATTCGAAAGTCGCGAAAGGTTTGCGCGCGAACGCTTTCAAGGCAGGCCGCAATATCACCGGCACTGTTGAATGTGACGATGTTCACTGCGACTCTTGAGGTCACGGTATCTTCAGCGCTTCATAGAATGCCGCCGCATACGCAATCGCGTGACGCGGCCGGCAGATCATTCGGCCAATCATTCCGGCAGCAATCGACGCCCGGACAAGAACAGCGTTCAGCCGGCCGAAGTGCTTTCGGGCGTAAAGGACTTGATTGCCGTAGTATGCCCGCAGGAATCTGGCCTCCCCGAGAGCTTTTGTACTGTAACCTCCCGCGTGGCCGAACACGGCGGCAGGCACAAAAAAGACTTGCCAGCCGCGCCATTTGAGCCGGCGGCAGAAATCCACGTCTTCGTACCATGCTGGATAAAATCGTTCGTCGAAACCGCTGGTTTCTTCGTATGCGTCCCGGCGAATCATGATGGCAGCGGCGGCCAATTGATCAACAAGAGTGGGTTCTGAAGGCGCCGGCAGAGGCAAATCCTGAAGTCCGAGATTCTCAAGAACGAGCGAGCGGACCGTTGGGAAAGGCCGAGGCAGGTATTTCACGCCAACGTAACCGCCGGCCGCGCCCGCGCCTGGATGCTTATCCATGAATTCTTCGAGAAGCTGAATGGTGCCGGGAAGGACCTGAATGTCAGGATTGACAAGCAGGACATAAGGCGTCGAGCTGCAGATGAAGGCTTTGTTTGCCGCAGCCGCAAAGCCACGATTGTCAGTGGAGGCGATCAATTGGGCATCGGGAGCAAAGTCGGGGACACAGTCGAGCGAACCATCTTTCGAACCATTATCGATCACAAGGATTTTGACACCTGTTGTTGTGGCGACTACCGACTCGATGCACACCTTCAGCAAGTCTCCTGAATTCCAATTGATGATTGCAACGGTGCTACGCATGTTTTGTCGCGAACACCAGCATGATATCCAACGGATTCACTCGGAACGTGAGGCGGCAATCACGGCCCGCCCGAGGCATCCAGGGCACGTATCGGGAAAGCCGGTTTATCACGAGATTCAAGCTTGCGTACTTACCGATGCTGAGGACCTCGCCTGTCTCGAAGCCGTACTCTGCCAGCAATCGCGCGATCGTTTTGGGATCGAAGAAAAAATAATGCTCTGGAATGAACTGCCGCCACCGCGCTCTGAAGACTTTAAAAGGCAGCGAGTCGATGTTGGGTGTCTCGATGACAAACAGACCGCCCGGCCGCATCCTCTCAGCTGCAGCTCGAATAAAACTTCGTGGCGAATTCACATGCTCGATGACATGAAAACTTGCGACGACATCGAAATCTGTCCAGGGCAAACGCTCAATGATGTCCAGATGTACTGGAGCGATCGCGCTCGACGCGGCCGCCAATTCGGGATTCGGCTCCACACCGTACGCATCGAACCATTCTCGCGCGGCGCGTAGAAAGTCTCCTCGCGCGCAGCCGGCTTCGAGCAATTTTCCTGAGGTTTTGACTTTCCGGATGAGATCCAGTCTCCACTTTGCGTTCAAACCCGCGAGCCGCCGTTCTTCTTCCATTTGAAGAGCTCGAAAATGACAGTTCGCATTTCGGACTCGGGCTGTTGTGCATTGCACCAACGGTCCGTCCAGGCCGTTGGACTCCAGAACAAACCGCGGCTTCTCGGCCCCGCACACATCACAAGAAACGTATGGCTTCGAGTTTTCCATTCAGCCTGTGGATCCGGCTGTCGGTGACGATGTTCGTTTCATTATGGCGGCCAATTGCGCCAATACCACAAAATAATTGGCGCAATTGGCCCGGCTGACTAGAGGAGAACTAGCGCGGTCACAAATGCGTACGCAGCGGCCGCCAAACCCTCCCAGAAGCCACCTTCAATTTCGAACAATTCTTCATTTCTCAACGTTTCCATTTTTCTTTCTCCTGTGTGAATTGTTGGGCCGGGCGACAGGCGTAATAGAACGTTCGGTGCCATTGCGAAAGCATAGAAACCAAGGAGAATTTGCAGAGGTGCGATGGTGTTTGTCGCGATCAACACGACTTTTTTAGTCGTGTGAAACGGCGATTATTCAAAGTGCAGAGCCGTTGACCAGTTGCTGAAACAATTTTTCGTAAGCTTCCGTTATCGCATCCCAGGAGTAGCAGTTCTTCGCACGCTCCCAGGCCTTGAGGCGTAATCTTTCGGCCAGTGCCTCGTCCGCGAGGGTAAGTTGTATTTTCTGGGCTAGGTCGCGAGAGTCGCAGAAGAACAAGCCGCAATCGCCCACGACTTCGTGGTGTTCCGGAGTGTCTTTCGCAATCACACAGTTTTTCGCACCCATTGCTTCGATTAAAGCGGGGTGGGTGCCTCCGACTTCCGTCGCCTGGATATACGCGTAGGCATGCGATTGAAGTTCGCGGTAGCCGGCACCATAGATTGCACCGGTAAAACGGATTCGCGGATCGCGTGTGGACTTGAGCCGCTCGATGTAAGCGCGAGCGTATGGCGCGTCGCCCACGATGAGGAGTTTCTTGGGGGTCTCGACCCGCTCAAACGCGTCGACGACGAGGTGCGCATTGTTTTCCGGTTCTAGGCGGCTTACATACAGAAAGTAGTCCCGCGGTCGAACTCCGAGTTGATCCAGTGCGGCGGTTGTCTCTGACCGGTCACAACTCGATCCGTAGGCAATCATCACAGATCGCTTCTGGTAGGTTTTCCAATAGTAGTCCCGAATGACATCGGCGTCAGTGATGACGACATTGGGAATCAATGTCGAGAGATATTCGGAAATGTGATAGTAGGTTCGACCCGCAAGTCCCCACTTCTTGCGCAGACGTTCGATTCCGTCGACATTCAAGGCTACGGGTGTCCCAAACAGGCGCGGTACGATCGTAAAAAGAGCGTTTGCAGCGTTGCACACGAGAATGCAGTCGAATCGGCGGGGGAGCGCATGACACACGGAAAGCAATGTGTGAACGACTGTATCGAGGTGCTTGGTTCCGATGGTCGGAAGGATGGCAATCTTCACGCCCTTGAATATCTTCTCGCGATATCGGATGTTGTTGGAACGTCCATAGACGGATACGTCGTGTCCGCGTGCGGCCAGGCGGACGGATAATTCTTCGGCAAATGTCTCGAACCCGCCGTAATTGGCAGGGATGCCGCGGGTTCCGAGAATAGCCAATTTCATTGCGCCCGGATTATAGACTATGCTCAGAACGCAATGGGCGACCTCTTCTCATACCTGACCCAGCAGCTTCCCGGGGCCATCGAGTTCCTCGAAAAAATGGTTGCTTTGGAATCGCCAAGTTTTGACAAGCCGCTTGTCGACGAATTTGTCCGGTTTGTCGGCGCGCAATTTGCCGCGATGGGTGCCCAAGTCGAGTTTGCGCACGCCGACAAATTTGGCGATCACCTGATCGCGCGATTCACCGGCAGCTCTTCCGAACGCATTCTGTTGCTGGGACACACGGATACCGTTTGGCCCGCAGGCGAAATCACGAAACGGCCGTTCAAGATTACCGGCGGACGAGCGTTCGGGCCAGGCGTGTTCGACATGAAAGCCGGAATTCTTCTGATCGCGATGGCCATCGACGCACTTCAGAAGGTCGATCGAGGCCTTCCCAAATGCGTCACGGTCTTACTGGTGAGCGATGAAGAAGTCGGAAGCACCTCTTCGCGCACTGTGACGGAATCCGAGGCGAGGCCATGCCGCGCGGTTTTTGTGCTGGAACCGTCGCTGCCGGGTGGCGCATTGAAAACCGCGCGCAAAGGGATCGGAAGATTTGCGCTAAAAGCTATCGGAAGGGCAGCGCATGCAGGTATCGATCCCGAAAACGGAGTTAATGCCATCGAGGAAATCTCTCAGCAAATTCTAAAGCTTCAAAAAATGACGGATCCAGTGCGCGGTACGACCGTTACAGTAGGCGTGGTCCAGGGCGGAACGCGGCCAAATGTCGTGCCTGCCGAGGCAGCCGCAGAAATCGATATCAGGATTTCGTCGATGGAAGAAGCCGAGCGGATGACGAAAATGATCAAAGCGTTGTCGCCGCAACTGCCGGGTGCGCGGTTAGAGATTCGCGGGTCCATTAATCGGCCTCCAATGGAACGGACCGCAGAGACGATTCGCCTTTTCCAGTTGGCGCAAAAGGTTGCTCAAACCCTCGGCATCGCCTTGAAGGAGGGTTCGACGGGAGGCGCCTCCGACGGAAATTTCACGTCGGCCCTCGGCATTCCAACTCTCGACGGTCTCGGTGCTGTCGGAGGAGGCGCGCATGCGGTTGATGAATGGGTGGATATCCAATTGCTGCCGCATCGGGCCGCTCTCCTCGCCGGTCTCCTTTCAGAACGTCTTTGACAGACTCGCAGCCGGATATCTAGAATGAAGGTGATTGACGGTTGCGAAAGTAAGTAGAGGGCACCTTCAGCAGTGAAGGTGCATTTTTATTTCGCATGAAATCGGTCTTCTACGTTGAAGAAGACTTCGTTGCCAGTCTTCTGAAGCAGTACTTCGTTGGCAGCGGCAGCACAGTTTTTTTGAGACGTTCGGACAACGGCAATATCGGCGAACAGATCGCAATGGACTCCACCGATCTATTTTTCGCCCAATCCGAAGATCTCGAACGGCTTTCCAAGATTCTCGAGACCGTCCGCCAAAAGGGCCGGCACGTCCCCACGCTGGTGCTGACTTCTCAGCCCGATCGGATTCCTGAAAAATACAAATCGTTCGCGCATTTTGTTTCAATGCCAGAGTTATTGGAATCCAATTTTCGATGGCACGTGCGTCTGGCTAAGACGATGCGGCGTGTCGAAGAAGTGAAAGCTCACTTTGACGGTGCCGAATCGGTTCTCATATTGCTTCAGGATGATCCGGATCCGGATGCGATCGCGAGTGGATTGGCATTGCGTCAGGTCCTAGGACGCAATAAACAGACTGCACCGTTGGGTTCCTTCGGGCGCGTCACTCGTCCCGAAAATATCACGATGGTGAAGTTACTCGAGATCGAAATTGAGAAAGTGACGAAGCATGCCCTGAAGAATTTTGATCGTATCGCCGTTGTGGACTTGCAGCCGCCGCACATGGCCAATCCACCCGAAGAAATCGATCTCGTCATCGATCATCATCCCGAACAATTCAACTACAAGAGTCATATCAAAGATATTCGGCCCAGCTACGGAGCCACTTCCACTGTTCTGCTGGAGTATTTACTTTGTGCGAACAGCGTTATCGGGACGCGGCTCGCGACAGCGATGCTGTACGGTATCAAAAGCGATACGTTCGCGCTGTCACGTGAAGTGAATGAATGGGATGTGGAAGCATTCTCGTATTTGTACCCGCTGGCGAACCAGAATTTAATGCGCCGCATCGAACGCCCGGAATTGCCGCCGGCCGCCTTGGATGCGCTAAGCCTGGCGTTGAAGAATCGCCGCGTCATCGACAAGGTCGCATTCATCCATCTCGGACGCATCGAGCGTGACGATCTGATTCCGCAAATGGCGGATTTCAGCCTCTCTTTCGAAGGCATAGAATGGGCGTTCGTCAGCGGAGTTTTCGAATCGAACTACATCATCTCTGTCCGCAATGTCGGATACGTGCGGGCGGCAGGTCGGGTGCTGAAGGAGGCCTTCGGCGAAATGGGTTCGGCCGGAGGCCACGCCTCGATGGCAAAGGCGATCATTCCCATCACTGAATTCCATCATCGATGGGAAATCGAGCCCCGAAACGTCCGGCAGATCGACCGCAAAGTCCAACAGCGTTTCCTGAAAGCGCTACACAGCGCAAAGTAAAATTCGGGGCCAGACGGGTGAATTCCCTATTTTTGAACTGCAAAATAGGGAATTCACCCGTCTGACCCCGAATTTCTCATGCGAGCCGTTATACAACGTGTCACCAGCGCCCGGGTCCTCATCAACGAAATGGAATATTCGCGAATCGGCCGTGGTCTTTTGGCCCTTGTCGGTGTCGAAAAAGAGGACACGGATGAAGATGCGGTAGCGCTGGCACGCCGAATCGTGGAACTACGGATCTTTGAAGATGACGCCGGGAAGATGAATCGATCCATTTCGGAAATCGGCGGGGAAATACTCGCAGTTTCTCAATTCACTCTGCTCGGCGATTGCCGTAGAGGACGGCGTCCTTCGTTTGATCCGGCGGCTCCTCCGGACATCGCGCGGACGCTATATGAACGATTCGTTAACGAAATAGACGCCCTTGGAATTGCCATCGCAACGGGCGTGTTTCAGGCGACGATGAATATCGAGCTAATGAATCAAGGCCCGGTGACTTTCATTCTGGACAGCCGGAAACGATTTTGAGGGGTCTCTGGAGGCAGCAAAAGAACAGGCGCGCGGCCAAGGGTGGCAATGTAATCCATGAACAGATTCACTGAAGCGGGGTTGGCCAGCAGGTAATTCGACACGCTCCATCGGCAGAGCCGGGCGAAGGGCTGTAACGGACTGACGAGCCATCCTCGAACCGACTCATCATGACCCAAAGGCGCCGGCGTGGCATAAGCCCAGGACGACAGATTCAATGTTTCCAATGCTGCGGAGGCGTCGCGCGCAGTAGCAATCAACACAGGATCATCCTTGACGGTCGGCGAATACCAGAACGGCTTTGAGGGCGCAGCAGCTTGGGGTAGATCTGAACGGGGGACAGCAAGCGCGGTGACGGCGCGTCCTTCGATGAGTCTTCTAAGCTCTTCGAACCGCGACCATCCCGTTTCCGCAGTCCTGTTCGATTCCGCTATACCGGCCATGGTCTGATCCCATCGAGACCCGAATTCAAGCGCAGATGTCACGGCCGCGCTGAATGGAATCGACCGCGACGAGACTAGTGCCGATAACAATGCAGTGCCAATGATGTGAAAGCGCAGCGGGACGTCCGCTGCACGTTGACCCACCCATTCCAACAACGCGGATTGGAACACCAGGTTTTCCACAAGTCTGGCCGGAATCCGAAAATAATCGTAGGGCTTGCTGAATTGCTTCTTTGTCTCTAGAACTGCGGCGGGCGAGAGATTGCCTTCCTTCAGCCATGTATCGCGAACGGCTGCAATCGTCGTGTCGAAGTAATGATCACGATTGTGCAGGGTGTGGAACGTGAAAATGTCCCAACCTGTGATATTAGCTGCACAAATCATTCGCTGCCGGATGGCCCCAAGGGCATCGATTTCATTCAACCACCCCATAGCAACACTCTCGGCAGGCATAAAGTTGTAAAGAGGAGGAACCATAATGGTTGCGGGGCGCGCGGAACCGCTTCCATTGTCGAATCGATGTAGTCTGCGAAGCGCTGACGCCTTCCAGCGAAACCCTTTACGGGAGGGTGTTGGGACGGGATACGTCCGTCTCTTCCACGCCTGATCTGGTTTGCAGCCAGGTATTAACATAAGCAGCCTGCCGGGATGCAGCAATTTACCATCCAATATTAAAAAAATCCAAGAATTCCGCCTATTTGAATAGAAACCAGCCGTAAACGTCACATTTGGCGACGGGTTTTTGACGGTTTCCTCTCAAAGCCGGTGTGCTCGACAAAAAAAGTTGATACGCTGTCGCAGCAGCGTTCTGAGGACGATACATGAAGCCGCTGGATGATCTTTTTGTCGTCGACCTTTCCCGAATTCTGTCGGGACCTGTCTGCAGCATGCTGCTGGCAGATATGGGCGCCGAGGTGGTTAAAGTTGAGCCGCCGCCTTCGGGTGACGATAGTCGTCAGTGGGGACCGCCATTTATTGGCGGAATCAGCACGTACTTCCTATCCGTCAATAGAAACAAGAAAAGCTTGAGCCTCAATCTCAAGACGGCTGAAGGCCGGCGTGTGTTGTGGAAACTGATCGAGCGAGCCGATGTCTTTATTGAAAACTTTCGTCCCGGCGTCCTGGAGAAATTGGGGTTTGGCTATGAGGCGGTGGCCAAAGTCCAGCGTCGGCTCATCTATTGTTCGATCTCCGGCTTCGGCCATACGGGTCCATACCGGGACCGCCCCGGCTACGATGTTATTGCCCAAGGAGAGTCCGGTATCATGGACCTCACCGGATATCCGGATGGGCCCCCCGCAAAATTAGGAGCGTCACTCGCCGACGTCGTTGCCGGCCTGTATGCACTTAACGGCATTCTTCTGGCGCTGCTGGCGCGTTACAAAACCGGCACTGGGCAGCACGTGGACATCAGTCTGCTGGATGGAATGGTTTCCACTCTGACTTATCAGGCGCTGATCTACCTTTCGACCGGCCGATCGCCCAGGCGGTTGGGAACTCGCCATCCGTCCATCGTGCCGTATGAATGCTTTCAGGCTAAGGACGGCTTCGTCAACATTGCGGTCACCAACGAAAAGCAGTGGGAGAACTTCTGCCGCGCGTTGGGTTTCGCTGAACTAGCCATCGATCCCCGGTTCCAAACTATGGAGGCACGCCTCGCGCACTACGGCGAACTGAGACCCGTAATTGATCGGGTGATTTCGAAAATGACTCGCGCCGAAGCCATCGCGCGCATGTCGGAAGTTGGCATTCCTGCCGGCCCGATAAACACTATAGGTGAAATCCTGGAGGATCCGCAGATAAAAGCTCGCGAAATGATCGTCGAACTGACGCACCCTGAATATGGACCCTTCAGGACGCTCGGGATTCCCATCAAGTTGTCGAAAACGCCCGGCGAGGTGGCCAAAGCGTCGCCTCGGTTTGGAGAGCATAATCGTGAGGTGTTATCCAGACTTGGGTACGGAGAGGACGAAATCCGCAAGCTGGCCGAAGCCGGCGTCATTAGTTCGTAAGAGCCTCCGCCTTGATTTCACAGTCGCCAATCTCATATTCTTCAGTGTTCTCCTATGGAAACGAAAATCAGCAGTGTGCCGGTCCCGCCGATAGACGATTTGATCGAAGTCAGGAAGCCGACTTCCCTGCTCATTGCGCAATTCTTTTTGTTTCCGCTGATCATCATCGCGATCTGCATCGGAATCTTTCTTCTTTTCGGGTACCTGACCTACGAACAAAAGACCGCGCAGGAGTACTTGAACGACGTTCGGACAGGTTCAGAGCTGTGCTGCCGTTGGCAGTCTGCTTACGAGCTTTCCAACATCATCTCGTCGCAAAAGGAAAAACTTCGTCGTACGAATTTTGCAGATGACCTGGTGAAGGTTTATCAAAGCTCGCGATCCGAGGATCCGCGAATTCGACGCTACCTTGCTCTTACGATGGGGCATCTGGGCGATCCGCGCGCCATTCCGGCACTCGTCGAAGGTCTAAGCGACAGCGACATCGACAATCAGATTTACAACATGTGGGCGTTGGGATCGATCGGCGACTCCGCTCCGGTTCCAGATATCGCTAAGAAGCTCGAGGCCCCGGACCCGGCCGTAAGGCGGACTGCTGCTTACGTGTTGGGCGCGCTGAAGGACCCCCGAGCGATTCGTGATTTGAAGATCGCCTTAAACGACCCAAGTCCGGACGTTCAATGGAATGCCGCGATTGCTCTCGCTCAATTGAACGACGCATCGGGAAGCGAACTGCTGACGACGCTGCTCGACCGCGGTTACGTGGACAAACTGGAGGGCATGACGTCGGAACAGAAGAGCCAGCTGGTAATAAACGCAATCAAATGTTTGGGCATACTGAAATTTCAAGGCGCTAAGGATAAAATACTCGCGCTCAGCCAGAATGATCCTGATCTGGCCGTGCGCGATGCTTCACTGGAAGCATTGAAGAAGTTTTAATTATTTAGCTCATAAGCTTTGGGAGATTCCAATGAGTAAAGAAGAGTCAGTCGAAACCGCTCCCGCAAAGCCGGTCCCGCCGCCAAAGCCGGCTGCAACAAAAGCGGCAACTGCTCCCGCTTCATCGAAGACTGCCGTCCCACGCCGTTCCTTGCTGTCGTGGGTGACGTTAGCCTGGGTCGCTTTCACGGCCTCAATGCTCGCCTCCTTAACAGCCACGGCAAGATTTATGTTTCCCAATGTTCTTTTCGAGCCACCGCCAACGTTTAAAGCGGGGTTTCCCAACGAAATTCAAATTGGGCAGGTCGACGAACGATTCAAGCAGCGCTTCGCCGTTTGGCTGGTGCGGAGCGCTTTTGACGAGTGGGGAATGGGAAGCGGCATTTATGCGCTGTCTACGGTGTGCACGCACTTGGGCTGCACGCCAAATTGGCTGGAAGCAGAACAAAAGTTCAAGTGTCCCTGCCACGGCAGCGGTTATTACAAAACGGGCGTTAACTTCGAAGGCCCTACGCCGCGGCCGCTGGAACGGTATGCAATCGCACTTGCCGATGATGGGCAGATTCTCGTGGACAAAAGCAGGAAGTTCCAGGAGGAAAAGGGTGAATGGACCAATCCTGCTGCGTTTTTAAAACTGTAAGCGTTTCTCAAACCTATGGCTAATTTCACAGATCGGCTCAAAGAGATTTTCAAAGCTCTATCGCCCGCGAAAGTTGGCGAATACATCCAGGAAAGTCAGATCTATCGGTCCGTCTTCCGTGTGGGTGTGCCGGATTCGGACCGCAAACGCATGTTGGTGATGCTGGGAAGCGTGTTTCTTCACCTGCATCCTGTGAAAGTGCGCAAGTCCGGCATTCGCATGCGCTACACCTGGTGCATGGGCGGTATTACCTTTTTCCTCTTTCTCTCACTGACGTTCACGGGACTCTTGCTGATGTTCTACTACCGTCCCACGTTGGAATACGCCTACGTCGATATCCGCGATCTTCGCGAACAGGTTCCGCTCGGCATCATGCGTGAAATCCACCGCTGGGGCGCGCACGCCATGGTCATCGCGGTCTGGCTGCACATGTATCGCGTGTTCATGACCGGTTCCTACAAACCGCCTCGCGAGTTCAACTGGAATGTCGGCGTGATCCTTCTCGTTCTAACTCTGCTGTTGAGCTTTA
>WNGD01003205.1_pt1 | contig 16774 bp, 14 predicted proteins | sample 5400671 | NCBI WGS metagenome assembly WNGD01 (sample SAMN13153369, study PRJNA577476) | soil metagenome | isolation source: 40 cm soil or saprolite under grassland replicate 2 | place: USA:California | collected 2016-06-15 | reverse complement strand
CGGAGCCTCGCGTGCCATGGACACCTACCGCGCCGGGGCGGCGATTCCCTCGTATGTCATCACCATCCTGACGGGCGCGCTGGGAATCACGTTCATCCCTGTCTTTGCTGAATATCGTCACACCGACCCGCAGCGGGCCTGGTTGACAGTTGGCGCGTTTTTGAATTTGGCCACCATCGTGACTGGGATCATTGTCGCGGCGGGCATGGTCTTTGCGCTCCCTATTATTCGGGCTGCGGCCCCTGGGTTTCTCCCTGCGGAGCATGCGCGCGCCGCCATCATGCTGCGCGTGTATCTTCCCGTCGTACTCGTCGCCGTTGTTAACGAGCTGCTAGCCAGCATCTACTATTCGCATCAGCAATTCGTCATCCCTCTGCTAAACAAAGTAATCGCTCCAGGGACGACAATCGCTTGTGTGCTGCTCCTCGGCCCACAGCTGAATGTCATGAGCCTCGTCATCGCGACGCTGCTCGGCGCGGTACTGCAGTGTGCGATACTCGCAATCGGAATCACGCGAAACAGGGAGTTCGAGTTCGTACTGACGGCTACGTGGTACAATGAAGGCGTTAAGAGGATTCTGCTCCTGATGGGTCCACTCATTACCGGAATGCTGATTTACAAGGTGGTTCCCGTGTTCGACCGCTTCATCCTATCATCGCTATCGCCGGGCAGTATTTCGAACGTTAATTACGCCTCCAAACTCCAAGGCGCGGTCGTGCAGATCTTTTCGGCAAGCGTTGCACTTCCTGTCTTTCCCGTCTTGGCGGCGATCGCGGCGGAAGGAAGGCGGTCGGCCCTGAAGGAAACGATGTCCAAGGTGATTAGACTCCTGTTCTTCGTAGCAGTGCCGGTCGCCGTGTTGAGCGTGGCTTTGGGAGAGCCGCTCGTGAAGCTGGTGTACCAACGCGGTGCATTCTCTGCAGAGGATACGAGGGCCGTTTTCCTCTGCTTTGCGATCTATATGGCATCGCTTCCCGTGGTGGCCATCGGTGGTGTTGTAAGTCAAGGGTTGTACGTGTTGCAGGACACACGTACCGTTGCGATCGTGGGCCTCGGTGAAACAGCGTTATACATCGTGCTGTGTTTCTTGCTCATCGACCCGTTCAAGTACCTTGCGCCACCGATCGCATACGGGATCTACTTCACAGTGTCAGTCCTGGTGCTCGGGACCGTATTCCGGAAGCGACTTGGCTTGGGTGGTGGGATGGGTTTGATGCGGTCGTGCGGGCGCTACGTCGCGTTGGGGTTGGTGCTTGGGGTGGTGGCGGTGGCGGTGCGCAGCGTCAGCGTTCGGTCGGAGGTGGGAGCCATCGCGTGGTTCGGGGTGCTGGCGCTCGCCTACCTAGGTGCAGCGCGAGCTATGAAGAGTACGGAGGCGGCGTTGATCTTGGAGAAGGCACATGCTGCTTTCCTTCGGTTCCATCGCGCGTAAGATGCGCGTGCAGCTCCGCCGGTTGCAGCGGCGGGCGCAACCGCTGGAGCTGGAGACGCTGGCGCGGCGCAAGCCCTTCAAGTTGCACCTCGGGTGCGGCGACGTACACCTTGACGGCTGGATCAATGTGGACGGAAACCCGGCCTCTGCGGCTGACGTGGTGATGGATTTCCGCCGCATCGGTGGGACGCTTGCGGCGGCGACCGTCGACGAGGTGATGATGATTCACTCCTTGAGCTACCTGCGGCTCTGGGAGGCGCGGGATTTGCTCGCCACGCTGCATGAGGTGCTCAAGCCCGGCAGCAAGTTCATCGCCGAATTCCCGGATGTTGAAAAGTGTGCTCTGGCAATCGGGCGGGCCGGCAAGGACGTGACGTCCTACCTCGAGGCCGTTCGCGGGTTCTATGCGTTCGATCCAGGGCAGATCGCTCGACGACGCCCGTACACGCCGTACGCGTTCGGCTGGGCGGCGTGGCACCTCGAGCAGGAGCTTAAGGCCGTCGGTTTTGCAGCCGCGGAGACGCGGCCACCGTTAACGCATGGTGCGCTCGCCTGGAGGGACTCGCGGGTTGAAGCCACGAAATAGCAGGCGCATCATCTACTTGATCTTCGACGCAGGACCGAGTGAGATGGTGCGCGCGCGGGCGTTCGAGGGCGCGTACCGTGCGGCGGGGTATCGGGTGAGGTACCTGCGCCTATACGCCCCCTTCATCGTGCCGCTGATCGCGCTGGGGGATCGATTCCGGATCCTGGGCTCGCTGAAAGGTCTCGGCTACGCGCTTCAACGCATGGTTCGTGCAGTCAAACAGCGATATGCGCTGGCAGTAGTAAGGCGATACGACGTGGTGATCGTCTTGAAGTGGAGCTCCCTGGCGTTCCTTAAACGACTCCGACGACGCGCCACCCACAGAATTCTCTACGATTTCGACGACGCGATGTGGCTCGACGCTTTCTTCGGCGAACGGGTATTTGCGGACACGTTGCGTCTCGCAGATTCAGTGTCATGTGACAATGACGTTTTGGCGGCGCATGCTCGTCGGTACAACAGCGACGTGCTCGTCGTTGCGGGGCCACCACAGGTAGAACGATTCGTCGAGCACCAACGCCGAGCGCCGGCGCTCAGCGGCGCAACCGTGTCGATCGGATGGGTGGGAAGCCCACATACACTCTTCTACTTATATGCGATCATGGAGGCCTTGGAAGTGGTGGGTCGGCGTTTTGCGAACGTCGAGTTGGTATTGCTGGGGACGGGTTTCAACGTGGCGATGGTGCCCGTGTTCGAGAACATTCGTGTGCGATCATTCCCACGCTACGATCAAGGAGCTATGGTGAGGTTGGTCTCCACATTCCACATTGGATTGTTTCCGCTCTTCGACAACGAAATGTCTCTCGGCCGAGGAGCGTTGAAAGCAAAGATCTACATGAGCGCGGCGGTGCCGGTTGTGGCGTCGCGGGTGGGTGAGAACGTCACACTAATCGCGCATGGCGAAACGGGGCTGCTCGCGTCGACGAAGCAGGAGTGGGTCGACGCAATGTCCATGCTCGTTGAAGATGCAGCGTTGCGACGACGGATGGGCACAAAGGCGCAGGAGGTGATGCGGGAGCGATTCGGCGTCGAGGCGTGCTTCCGCCAGCTAGAAGAGGGGTTTCTGTCGCGGTTGGCGTGATCCGTCCAGTAGTTGCCACAGTTCGCTCCCAAATGAGCTTTGGGCGGGAACCCCCTCCCTGTTAGCGCCGTCGCATCATCGTAGGTGAGCCGCCGGGACGCCTGGTTTGCGTGAGCCGAGATAGAGCTCCGTGGCTGCGCGATATGCTTCTGTTAGCACGCGCGTCCACCACTCTTCGTGGGTGACGTACCATTCCACGGTCTCTCGCAACCCCTCCTCGAAACTGTGGTCGGCTTTCCAATTAAGCTCAGTCCGTATGCGGGAGACGTCCATCGCATACCTGCGGTCGTGTCCCGGCCGGTCTTCCACGAACCGGATGAGTGCCTCGGGCTTCCCAAGCAAACGGAGAATAGCCTTAACGACGTCCAGGTTCGTACGCTCGCTTTCCCCACCGACGTTGTAGACGCGACCGATCTGCCCTCGCGTCAGGGTCACCCACAACGCGCGCGCGTGGTCCTCGACGTGGAGCCAGTCCCGCACGTTCAACCCGTCGGAATAGAGAGGCAGCGCTTCGTTCCGCAGAGCGCGGGTGATCATCAGGGGGATGAGCTTTTCTGGGAATTGGTGTGGGCCGTAGTTGTTCGAACAGCGCGTGATCAGCACCGGAAGCTCGAAGGTCTCGCGATATGCCTCCACCAGGAGGTCGGCGCCCGCCTTGCTTGCGGAGTACGGGCTCCGCGGCGCAAGCGGAGTGGCCTCGGTGAAGGGCGGATCGGTTGGGCCGAGGGTGCCGTAGACCTCGTCGGTGCTCACGTGCAGAAAGCGAAACGGACGGGGTGCATTCACTAGCCTTGCCCGAATGCACTCGAGGAGCGTAAGGGTGCCCCTGACGTTTGTGTCGACAAAGATCGCGGGCCCCATGATAGAGCGATCCACGTGGGATTCAGCCGCGAGGTGGACGACGGCGTCTGGCGGTGGCACTGTCCGCCCGGCGAGGCCCCCCGCTAGCGTCTCGCTCGCTTCCCCTCGGAGGACGGCTGTGATCGTTGACGCCTCGCGGATGTCGCCACGAATGAAGTAGTAGCGCCCATCTCCTGTAGGGCCGTACTGCTGCAACACGTCTGCCAGGCTCTCAGGATTTGCCGCATAGGTCAGGACATCGAGATTCACGACCTGTATCTCGGGGCGGTGGCCGAGTACCCACCGGACGAAGTGGCTCCCGATGAAGCCCACTCCGCCCGTGACGAGCAGACAGCGCGGAGAGAACTCAGCGGTGGTTTCGCGGTGACGAGGGTTCAAGGGTGGGTATTGACGTAGTCGGCGTCGCGGATCATGCGTAATAGATAATCGGCGTAGGGGTTGCCGCGGATTTGGGCGGCCAATCGTTCCACCTGGGCGGCGTCGATGAACCCCATCCGGTACGCAACTTCCTCTACTGAGCCGATCTTCAGACCTTGGCGCTGCTCGACGGCAGCGACGTAGTTCGAAGCCTGTAGCAGGGATTCCGCGGTACCCGTGTCGAGCCACGCGATCCCGCGTCCAAGAATCACCACCTCCAACGTGCCCGAAGCCAGGTACGCGCGGTTGACGTCGGTGATCTCTAATTCTCCGCGCGGTGACGGGCGTAACCGGGTGGCGATGTCCACGACGTCGGGGTCGTAAAAATAGAGCCCCGTGACCGCGTAGTGAGACCGCGGAGCCGCCGGCTTCTCCTCGATGGCAATAACGGAGCCCCGCTGGTCAAACTCCACGACGCCATAACGCCCCGGGTCTGATACGTAGTACGCAAACACCGTGGCTCCATGTGTACGCAACGCTGCGCTCTCAAGAAGGGGTCGCAGCCCGCCGCCATAGAAGATGTTGTCACCTAGAATGAGAGCGCACGGGTCACCGCGGATAAACTCGCGGCCGATCAAGAATGCCTGGGCTAGTCCGTCCGGGCTGGGCTGCTCTGCGTAATGTAGTGCGATGCCGATTTGCGACCCGTCGCCCAGAAGCGCCCGGAAGCGGGGCAGGTCTTGCGGGGTCGAGATCACCAGCACCTCGCGAATGCCGGCCAACATCAGCGTCGAAAGCGGGTAATACACCATCGGCTTGTCGTAGATGGGCATCAACTGCTTGCTGGTAGCGGCGGTCAACGGATAGAGGCGACTCCCTGCGCCACCAGCGAGAATAATGCCTCGCCTCACGACAGGGCCGTCCTCGTGTTGGCTGTCGAAGAGTCGGTCCGGTTAGATCTGAACTGCGCCGTTCGACAGTGCGGTGACACGAGCACCTCGGTTGCGTCTCGCGCGGAAAATGTGCTGCAATGGGACGATTCGTCAACCCATCGAGATGAAGTTATGCTTCGCCGCGGCCGGCAGGACGCGGGACTTGGCATCCACGATCCAGCGTCAGTGACAGTTCGATACAGCGACCACGGTGCCTCAGGTACTCGAATCCGGAACGATCGATGCGAATACTAGTGACGGGTACGGCAGGATTCGTTGGCTTTCACGTGGCGCGCCGCCTCCTGGCCGACGGGCACGAGGTCGTCGGCCTGGATTCTGTAAACCACTACTATGATGTGCGACTCAAGGAGGCTCGCCTCGCCCTGCTGCAGGAGCACCGGAGCTTCGAGTTCGTTCGAGCTGCGCTGGCGGATCCAGAGGCGATGAATCAGTTATTCGATCGATGCGACTTCAGCCGCGTTATTCACTTCGCAGCACAGGCGGGTGTGCGGTATTCCTTGGAGCGCCCCGATGCTTACATCGCTTCCAACGTGTTAGGGTTCCTTCAGGTGCTCGAGGAGTGCCGCTATCGGAAGGTGCCCCACCTGGTGTATGCAAGCTCGAGCTCGGTGTATGGCGCAAGCACGCAGATGCCGTTTTCGGTCCACCGTGGTGCGGACCATCCGCTCTCGATGTACGGTGTCACGAAGCGCACCAACGAGCTGATGGCGCATAGCTACTCCTATCTGTTTGGTCTTCCGACGACCGGTCTTCGATTGTTCACGGTCTACGGTCCGTGGGGTCGGCCGGATATGGTGCTATTCAAGTTCACCAAAGCCATCCTCGATGGTCGCCCCATTGACGTCTTTAACAATGGACAGATGAAGCGAGACTTCACGTACATCGATGACGTCGTCGAATCGGTCGTCCGACTCATGGATCGGATACCAGGCCCCGACTCAGAGTGGTCGAGCGATCATCCGGACCCCAGCAGCAGCATGGCACCCTTTCGCCTCCACAATGTCGGTAACCACGATCCCGTGCCGCTTATGGAGGTGATCGGCTTCTTGGAAGAAGCCTTGGGCAAACAGGCCCACAAGACGTTGTTGCCCATGCAGCCCGGAGACGTCCCGGCGACCTACGCGGACGTAGGGAGCCTCCACGAAGCCACCGGTTTTACGCCGCGAACGCCCATGCGAGAGGGGATTCGCAAGTTTGTGGAGTGGTATAGGGGCTTCTATGGCCTGTGACTAGGCCGAGTTGCAGCAGGCAAAGGCCAAGTTCACCGTGGGCAGGGACTTAGCGTGTCGGAGTTGGATGAGCGGGACGGCTAGCGGCCGGTTCCGCGAAGCGTATTATTTGACGCCGTAGGTCGTTGCCGCACGCCCTTGAGCGCGCAGCGCCTGCTGTTCGGGAGTTGTACAGTCGACATGTAACAGATAGTCGTCACTGTGTAACGGCAGGTCGACACAAGGTAGGACGGCGGGAGGGGCGCTGAGCGCCTCACCCGTGGCCCGGAGCTTGAATCCCATCAGCACGGCTCGCTCAAGAGGTCGAGGCGGTTGCGACCGTTTCAAGGGGCAAGCTGGGTGCGACTCGAGTAAGCATCCAGGAAAAAACATTGTCGCTTGCTTGCCGAGCACGTTCCTCCGCAGGGACGTGGCTGGTGAGCGGTCTTTCGAAGAGTGGGAAAGTGTCCGACATGCTCAGTGATCGTTGCGTTTCGCCCGGCCAGACATCGGGGCCGCAACGCACCTTGTTGCGTATGTTCGGTGAGGCTCTCCGAGATGGTTCTCTCGCGCGATCTCTCGTGGCGTATCTCGTGTTGCCAAACCTCCTGTTCGCGGTTCTCGGGCAGTTCGTGTACGTCACGCGCCCGTTAATCAACGTTGACTACCTCCTGCTCGGGTGTGTCGCGGGTCTGTTGCCCTGGCGCCTGGTAACGGTCGCGTACGCGCTGCTCATCGCGAACGACGCATTTGTCAGTCTGTCCCCGGTATTCCACTTCGGCTTGGAGACCGCCGTCTTCTCGCTGACTTTCGGGTTGACTCGCCGGTTGGCATTCAGCTCCACGGCGGTCCTGTTTGCAACCAGCGCCTCGGTTATCGCGCTTGTGGGCGAGAGGCTGTCTGGCACGCGCGGAACACAGGTGGCTCGCCCAAGCTTGCTGGCTGCGGCGGTCGTGATTATCGTGATCGACATTCTTGGCGGGACGAGCGTTTTCTCGCACGCTGATTCCGCTCTGCTTCGGGTCAATATTGCCACTTCGGCTCTGTGGAGGACGAGCATAACCGTTCGCGAGGGTATGGCGGGGGTCGCGAGCCATGAGGAGTTAGGAAAGCTCCCTTCGATGATGTCAGCCACCGACGGGATTCGTCGGATGCTGACCAGTGGCACCGCCAGGGGCTTTCTTGGCGCGGACAACGTGGTCTTAGTGATCGTCGAGTCAATGGGTCACTTCAAGGCGGCGGGAGTCGATTCTCAGGTTCTTGCACCGCTCCTTTCGGACCTCATCGCTAGCCGTTACGAGATCCGCGTAGGCACAGTGGCGGCGCGCGGCGCCACGACCAACGGCGAACTTAGAGAGCTGTGCGAAGCAGAGGCAGACTATCGGCAGGTGCGCCGCGTCGAATCCCGGGATTGTCTTCCCGCGATGTTCCGGAGGGATGGATTTCGCACGATTGCGCTACACGGCTACACACAGGAGTTCTTCGATCGCTACCAATGGTACCCGCGACTAGGATTCGAACAGGTGCGTTTCGGCGAGGAGCTCACGCGTCTTCCGGGCATAGCATTGTGCGGGAGCACATTTCGTGGAGTGTGCGACGCCGACGTCGGCCAAATCCTCAAGCAGCAGCTCGAGGGCACCCCGAAAGGGGAGCACCGCTTCATTTATTGGCTGACACTGAGCTCACATCTTCCGTTGGACGCCTCGGGTGCCAAAGGGTCGACGCTGGACTGCAGCCAATCAACGGAGGGTCGTGAATTCGAAGACGTGTGCATTCTAATGCGTATCCATCGTCTTGTCGCTACCGAAGTGGCGACAATCGCCATGGACTCGGCCCTACCTCGCACTCGATTCGTGTTCGTGGGTGATCACTCGCCGCCGTTCTTTTCACGGGAGAAGCGGTCTTTGTTCGTCCCTAATGAGGTGCCGTTCGTCGAGCTAATCCCGAGACCGCTGGACCTGCAACCCGGCGCCACGACACCCACGACGGCTGCCGCTGGGATCGGCGGGCGATAGGACTATCTTCGCTGATCCCGTGACCGCGGCGACGGCATCTGCCGCTCGATCACTGGGATCGGGCGATGCAAATGCGCTTAGAGATGCTTGATGACGTAAATCGCGGTCACCGTGCTGGCAATGATCTGCGCGATCGACCCGAAAAGCTGCACGTAATTGGTGCCCTGTGTTGTATCCCGGACTGGCACGAAGACTTCCGACCCCGGCCCCGGCTTCGGCGAGCTAGAGAAGAATAGACTCTTTCGCTTCGTCCGAACCTCGCCGTTCGCGTACCGGACGTTCACACGGCTCTTGTCCGCACGATAGCTGAACCCACCTGCTGCGCTCACGTAGTAGTCGAGCTCGCGGCCCTGCTGCCACAACACGCTCCCAGGCGAGGTCACCGCTCCCAGCACCTTCACGCTCGGCTGGTACTCGGGAATGTGGATAGAGTCACCCGCTTGCAAGATCAGGTTGTGACGTGACACCGTGTCCTTCAAGGCTCGTGTTAAGTCGACATTGATGCGCCCCACGCCGCTGGTGCGCACGAACCTGATCCCGTCCGGGTACGCCTGCGTCGTAAGTCCCCCAGCGCGACCGATGATCTCAGCGAGTCGCTCGCTCTTACTACGCAACGAATAGGTACCCGGGTAGCGCACCTCGCCCGCGACGACCACTGTTCGCTGAAAATCGAATTCGGGTTGTTTGAGAATCAACACGTTGTCGTACGGCTCGAGCTTTACTTCTGGCGCCCCGCTTCCTGGGGTCGCGGGCCCCGGGGGCCCAACAAACAGCCCCGACGAGTCCCGTTGGAACAAGTACGTCGAGTCCATGGGCTCGCGGATCGTCGTAGCTAATTGACCTTTCGCCCTGTCCTCGGGCAGCCTGGCGATCTCAGCCTCCTTGAGATAGGCACCCACTCTCGGTCCGCGCGCGAGCAGCACGAGTTCCCGCAGCGTCATCCCCGGGTGCCAGGGATACTGTCCGGGTTTAATAACCATTCCCGCGATGGCCACGTAGTAAGTGCCGCCGAGCGGCGGCACTACGTCGATCACGACCGAGTCCCCATCCTGCAGCCCCACCGTCGGTATCATCACGCCGCTCATCGGATCTTCGCCGTTCCCCGGCTTACTGGGCGGTACGGTCCCCTTCTCCCCTCGGCCCGGCAGGCCGGAGGGGACAGGGGCGAGGGCTACGTCTACGACGGTGCGCAGCACCGGTCCCGGCCCACGCTCACCGGCGAGAAGAATCCGATGGATCGCTATACGCCTCAGCTCTGCATCGGGTCGGAACCCCCCTGCCACGCGTATCAGGTCCGACAGGCTCTCGCTCGGCCCCAGCTCGTAGATCGCCGGACGCAGCACACCCCCGCTGATTTGCACCCGGGTGCCGTGCACCGGCAGGAACACCACGTCCCCAGTCTCGAGTCGGATGTCGTTGCGAGTATCGCCGCGCAACAGATAGTCGTACAGGTCGAGCGTAGCGACCGTCTTGCTGAGCCGCCGAATCTCGATGCCGCGCATGTTGGCTCGCTCGGTGACCCCGCCGGCGGCGTACAGCGCCGTGAGCACTGTGCCGAGCGAGCTGATGCGATAGGCACCCGGCTGGGATACCTCTCCCACGACATACACTTGATTCACGCGCACGTTGGCGACTGACACGTCGAACCGCGTCGTAGCGTTGGCCGAGCGTCGTATTCCGGAGTAGACGCGTCCGAGACGGTTATACAGCACATCCCGCAATTGATCGAGCGTTAAGTTCGAGACGTACACCTGGCCGACTTGGGGAATCAGCACGAATCCTTCGCGCGTGATCTGCAGCGTGTACGCGAGCTCGACGTCACCGGTCAAGATCAGTACTAAGACGTCGCCGGCGCCGAGCTTGTAGTCGGCGGGGACCGGTCCCGAGAGCAACGGCATGAACTGGGTGGTGGTGCGCCGAAACACATCGACCCCGAACACGCGGCTCCGGCCCTCCCCGCCCTCGCCGCGCCCGGAGCTGATCAACCCGGTGTCGACCGGCAGCGAGTCGACGCGCACCGCGATCGGCTGGAGGCCGAGCGCCTGGATGGCCGTCAGCTCCTGCACGCCCGGCGCCGGTGCCCCCTGGCCGAGCGGCGTGGCCGAGAGGTAGGGGTCGAGCAGATTGGAGGGATACCCGCCGGCCTGGAGGCGTGCCCGGACTTGCTCCGGCGTCAGCCCCGACTGCTGGATACGCTGCCGCAGCACGTCCGCGAGCCCAGGGTTTTGCTCGATGGCGCGCTCCAGCGCCCCCTGCGCCTGGGACGGCGGTGGGGGATTCTGGGCGACACCCGGCCCCGCAACCCCAAGCAGCCCAGCGAGAACCAATGGGAGCAGGGAGAAGGGAGCGGTACGTGGCGGTGCGCCGCACGGCGACCGGGATGCGAATAACGTCATCAGACCAGCGTTTCCCCAAGGGCGAGGGGTTGGGAGCCTAACTTGGGGGCTAACTCGCGCTACGTCAAGGCCTTAAATGCTGGGGGCGCTCTTGAGCAGCCCCGGCACCGAGATCAGGCGCCGATTCACAGGATCGGCGGCCAGCCGGAAGCCCTCAAGCGTGAACGCGCCGAGGATGGGTTGAGAGCCGGTCTCGCCGAAGACGACGATCGTCGGCTGCACCCGCGCCTCAATCCTGACCTCAGCCCACGCCACGGGATAGCGCACCTCCCGCCCATTGGCCAGCTCGAACGGCCATTGCTCCTCGGCCGTCACGCCCAGGCGCTGGAGCACGTCACGCGGCACCCACGTGTACGTGGATCCGGTATCGACGAGCGCTTCGAGGGGCATGAAGCTGTTACCCCCCTCACCTCGGCGACCCACGTGGATCGAGACGCGAAAATGGCCCACTCCTGAACCTGAGGTCTGGCCGCCCGGAAACGGTAACCGATCCATTGCGCCCTCCAGTCAAACCTTCGCGGGACCTGGGCCGCAATCTAGCAGATCCTTCGCGCCTGCGGCGCTCAGGATGACACGCGCGCTCGCTCTCTTTCTTTTCTCCTATCGAAGCCGCGCGGAGTTGTCATCCTGAGCGAGCGCGCGAACGCGCGCGAGCGAAGGATCTGAGATAGCTAGCGCGCGGACGCGCGCGAGCGAAGGATCTGATATCATTGGGCTCGTACCTAGGCGCGAGATGGAGTTCGTGCTCGCCGACGGCACGTCCGTCCACCGGTCGGTCTCGGAGTGCTACCTCACGCTGCCGCAGGGCGAGGGGCACTCGCCTGTCGTGCTAGGCCAACCGGGCGATGCGGAACCGCTGCTCGGCGTCGTCACGCTCGAGATCCTCGGCCTGGTGTTCGACCCGTTCCGCCGGGTGCTTCAACCCATGCGCGCACTTCTTAAAGCAGATCCTTCGCGCCTGGGGCGCTCAGGAGATCCTTCGCGCCTGCGGCGCTCAGGATGACACGCCCGCTCGCTCTGTGTGAACGACCTGCTGCCGCGCCGGCCCGGTCGGGCGATGGGCGCCGCGGCGCCGTTCCGGCGCCACGTAACGCGCGGTCCGCAGCGCCGCCTCGAGCACCCACTCCCAGCCGAGCCGCTCCGCCACGAGATGGTAGGGCATGGCGAGATACTTCCGGGCGTACTCGCACACCGTCCGCAGCGAGATCGGGGCGTACGTCTTCCGCTCGCCCCGCCGCCCGCTCGCGGCATGCGCGGCCAGCCGGCCGAGCGCCCGCCAGTCGCGCGCCGTGTACGTGCCGTAGTGGGCGAACAGCCGGCTGTAGCTCGCCACGCTCAACCCCGCATCCGCGGGAGTGCCCTGCAGCACCTCCTCGAACTGATGCCGCAACGGGATCTCGATGTCCCGCTGCCGCAGCCGTCGCGCCACCCAGCGCGCCAGCTCCGCCGCCGTGGGCGCCGCCCGGCGCCGCACGCACTTTACGATCTGCGCCCAATCATCGACCCGCCGCGCCCCGGACCGGTGGACCACCACCAGGCGGTCGCGCAGCTCGGTCACGAGCAGCAGCAGCGGCTCGAGCGGCTGCTGGTGTGCCGGAAGCGCGAGACAGGGTACGGCCCAGGGGGCGCGGTAGGAGAGGGCGGTGAGCTCGGCCAGCACGGCGATGGTCGCGTCGCCATCACCCAACACGAGGCTCCCGAGCGGCAGAGCGGCACCGCGCTCGAGCGTTGCCAACGACGTGGGGTTTCGGTACGGAGGAGCCAACACGACCAGCTGGCTACCGCACACACGACCGAACTCTCTCCATGCGCGCACCATGGGTGGGTAGATGTAGCCCCCGCACCCCGGCATTGCAAGACTGCAACGTTCCGGTCTAGCCCCGCCTGCGCGAATTCCTATCGTGGCAGCATGAAGCCTATCTGGCTGGTCTGGTTGGGCGGGCTCGCGGCCTGCGCGGACGGGGGGCTGCCCACCGCGCCCGCACCGCCACCGTTCGCCGCGCGGGTGGTGAGCTGTGAAGCCGATGTGCGAGCCGGCACGCTCGCCTGCAGCGTGCCCAGCTCCAATCCGTCGGCCCGAATCTCGGCCGACCTCGTGCTGGGCGGGCAGGGGACCTACGTGGCGCTGCGCTCGAGCCAGGTGAGCTACGACGGCACCACCACCTTCCGGGCGGACGTCACCGTACAGAACCTTACGGCGCTGCCACTCGGCACCAGCGACGGAGCCACGGTGCAGGGTGTGAAGGTGTTCTTCCACTCCGGCCCTACGGTCACGTCGGGGAGCGGGACCGTGACGGTGGCGAACGCCGACGGGTCCGGGACGTTCACGGGGGCCAATCAACCGTACTTCCTCTACAACCAGATCATCCAGACCGAGCAGGTCTCTGGCGCGAAGACGTGGCAGTGGAGCGTGCCGAATACGGTGAGCACGTTCGCGTTCCAGGTGCTGGTGGACGCGGCGGCGCCGCACGAGCACACGGTGCTGCGCTGGCTGTACGACCCGGTCGGCGACGGCGCGGATTTGACCGCCGTCTGGAGCGCGTCGGCCGGCAACGCGTTCGCGGTCGGGTTGCAAGGGAAGATCCTGCACTTCGACGGCGCCGGTTGGACGCCGCAGCCGAGCCCCATACTGGCGGACCTGGCCGGCGTGTGGGGCAGCTCGGGGACCGACGTGTTCGCGGTTGGCCTGGGCGGCACGATCCTGCATTACGACGGCAAGAGCTGGACCGCCACCACGAGCCCGACGGGCAACCTGCTCGTGGGCCTGTGGGGCAGCTCGGCGAGCGATGTGTTCGCGGTCGGTGACGGCGGCACGATCCTGCACTACGACGGCACCAGCTGGACCGCGCAGCCGAGCGGCACCGGGGAGAATCTCCTCGCCGTGTGGGGCAGCGCGGCAAACGACGTGTTCGCGGTCGGGGACGCGGGCCAGATCCTCCACTACAACGGGCTCGCGTGGGGCGTCCAAGTGACAGCGAACAGGAGCAACGGGCTGCGCGTGTTCGTCACGAGCGTCTGGGGCAGCTCGGGCGCCGATGTGTACGCGGTCGGCGACTTCGGCGCGATCCTCCACTACAACGGCACTACCTGGTCCATCCAGTCGAGCCCGACCAGGGCGGATCTGTTCGGCCTGTGGGGCAATTCCGCGAGCGACGTGTTCGCGGTGGGTGACGCCGGCACGATCCTGCACTGGAACGGCGCGAGCTGGACGACGCAGCCGAGCGGCACGACAGCCGCGTTGATCGGCGCCTGGGGTACCTCGGGGAGCGATGTGTTCGCGGTGGGCGACGGCGGCACGATCCTGCACTACAACGGCGCGACCTGGACGGCACAAGCGGACGGGACGGCAGCGCCATTGCTCAGCGCCTGGGGCAGCTCGGGGACCGACGTGTACGCGGTGGGCGACGCCGGCACGATCGTGCATTACAACGGCACGAGCTGGAGCGCGCAAGCGAGCGGCACCGGCACGCTGCTCACGGGCGTGTGGGGAAGCTCCGCGAGCAACGTCTTTGCCGTGGGCGACGGCGGCACGATTCGCCGCTACAACGGCACCAGCTGGGCCGCACAGCCGAGCGGCACGACCAACCTGCTCAACGGGGTGTGGGGCAGCTCGGGGAGCAACGTGTTCGCGGTGGGCGACGGCGGCGCGATTCGCCATTTCAACGGGACCAGCTGGAGCGCGCAGACGAGCGGGACCGGCAATGCCCTGATCGGCGTGTGGGGCAGCTCGGCGAGCGACGTGTTCGCCGTCGGTGACGGTGGCACCATCCTGCACTACAACGGCACCACCTGGACGGCGCAGTCGAGCCCGACGGCGAGCGCGCTGCTCGCGGTGTGGGGCAGTTCGGGGAGCGACGTGTACGCGGCGGGCAGTAACGGCACGCTGCTGCACTACAACGGCGCCAGTTGGAGCGTGGTCTTCAGCGGTGGTCAGATCGATCTCACGGGGATCTGGGGCACCGCGGGCAGCGACGTCTTCCTAGTCGCTGAGTTCGGGGTGATTCTGCACTACGACGGCACGAACTGGATCCAGCTCGCGAGCCCGAGCGCGAACAATCTCTTCGGCGTCTGGGGGAGCGGCGGGACTCAAGTGCTCGTGGTGGGGGACGCCGGGACCGTGCTGCGGGGCTCGCGCTGAAGGCTCAGCGCACTACGATCGCCCCGTGCATCCCGGCGCCCGCAGAGCCGTGGATCGAGCAGTGATAGGTGTACGTACCCGCCTGGTTGAGCGTGGCGCCGTAGACCCCCGAGAACATGAGCGCAGAACTTGACGGCAACGTACCCGGCCCAGTGTCCCAAATCACGTCGTGGGGGGCGGAGCCGATCCAGGTGAACGTCACGGTCGCTCCCGTTGCCAGAGTATCGGGAGTCGGATTGTAGAAATTATCGCCCACAGCGACGCTCGGCGTAGCGCCTCCACCGCCACCCGTCGCCGCGTACACGCAGCCGGCTTCGCCAACGCCGTTGGGGGAACCGGTGCCGGCGTTGTAGGCGGTGTTGGACCACTCGCCTTGCAGGTGCCAGATGCTGGCGTTAGCGAACGTGACGGATGCGACGGCGAACACGAAGGCGCACTTGTCGCCTACCTCTCCCGCGCCGCCCGAGGCAAACCAGCCGAGAAACCGCGGATCGGTGATCGTCTCGGCGAGCTCGTGCGCGGTGACGTTCGCCAGCGCCGCGAGCCCTTGCGAGTGTGCGGTGAAGCTGTCGTGCGGGTCACAGCCGGGATCGCCGTCCAGGTTGAAGACCCAGGCCACCTGCACCGGGTGGCGCTTGTAGCTCCACGCCGTGTGCCACGCACAGGCCGTCGAAGTGCCGCGAGGGGTCGTGCCGTAGACCACGTAGAGGGCGGCCGGGTCCGGCACGGGCACGAGCTTTTCGACTTCCGCGATCACGCTCAAGGCGTCGGGCGGCCCAGCCGGCGCGGCACTCGGGTCGATGACGGAGCCCAAGTACGTCGATGCTGCGGTTATCTGACCGTTCTGCCCGCCGTACTCGGTGAGCAAACCGGCATAGCCGCTGCCGCCCCACCCCTGAAAGAACGTCGTGAGCCCCGTGATCTTGTCACCGGCGAAGGTCGGCGTGTTCCAGTCGCTGCCCCAGTAGATCGCGTACGTCTTGCTCGCGACCATGACGCCGCCACCATGCCAGGTCATGAGGCCGAGCGGCGTGCTCGGTCCTCGACCGCGCGCCCAGAAGATGTGCTCGGCCTGATCCGGCAGCGCGAGCGTGGGGCCGGCCGGCGGCAGAGCGGACTCGCTGCAGGCGGCGAGGAGCGCGAGCGCGGTGACACACCAGCGACGTTGCATGCGTTGGGATCCCGGCTCCCAACGTGCGAAGCGCGGCGCGCGGCCGCAATGCGTCGGGATTGCAGAACTGCAACCTTCCCGTCTGGCGACCCGGGCCCGTTGGAAGTCCTATGGTGCCTGGCAAGCGAGCGACGCCGCAGGTTTCCGACGGAGGAGCCATGAGCGAGACGAAGCACGATATCGCGCCAGATCAGGGCGGCAGCGACGACCAGCCGCGGTCTTCCCGACGCGCCAAACGCGTCTGGGTGAAGCCGGAGGTCGTCCAGCTGCCCCCACTCACCGACCTTACGTTGCAGTCCGGCTCCCCGATCGGCGGCGGGGGAGGCACGGGAGGGGGCGGGGGCACGGTGTTCTAACATGCTGCTCGGCTTCGCGCTGACGCAGCATTGTAACCTCCGTTGTCCCCACTGCATCAGGGACGACGTCACCACCGTGCACTCGCTCGATCCCGATCTCATCGACGCCGCCGTGGACGACGCGCTGGCCCTGTTCGGCGAGGGCAAGGTCACGGTGAGCTTGACGGGTGGCGAGCCGCTGTTGCATCCGCAGTTCAACCGCATTATCGAAGGCTTCGCC
>WNGD01004827.1_pt1 | contig 16778 bp, 15 predicted proteins | sample 5400671 | NCBI WGS metagenome assembly WNGD01 (sample SAMN13153369, study PRJNA577476) | soil metagenome | isolation source: 40 cm soil or saprolite under grassland replicate 2 | place: USA:California | collected 2016-06-15 | reverse complement strand
ACCTCGGGGTCTGTTTGCAGCTGCACCGGGCCTTTGCCTGGTGCAGCAGTTATCGCTGGGCCTCGAATCAGCTCGACCGCGGTCAAGTCATGATGGCCCGGCGCAGCCGGGCCGGACTTGACCGCGGTCGTCCGCTGCTCTGACCAGCTGAGCTACGGGCCCGTCGCAGCTAGCGTAGCCCGGCTTTCGGAGTCGGAACACCGCTCAGACGGCCATGGCCGGTGCCAGGCACCCACGACAGGTCCGCGCGGGTCATGTTCGCGCGAAGGTCGCTGAATCGGACCCGGGCATTGCCGCGAAGTCAGACATGTCCGGTGCCTGGCACCGGACATGTCTAGGTGGCAGGCACCTGGGCAGGTCCCTGCGAGACGTGTCGGGGGCCAGGCCCGGGACATGGTTGCGATGGGGCTTTCGGTACCGGCGCACCCCGGGGCCACCGCCGCTAACATCGGTCGAGGTGAAGGTGTTCCAGCACGAGCGGCGGCTGCGGACGGCCGGGGGGCTCTCCGTGCGGGACATCACCGACGACGTGACCGAGGCGGTGCGTGAGAGCGGCGTCCGCGACGGCATCGTCTGCGTCTACTCGCCCCACACGACCTGCTGCGTCCGCGTCAACGAGTTCGAGGACGGCTTCCTCGAGGATTTCACCGCCCTCCTCCGCAGCCTCGTCCCGAGCGACAAGTACTACGCGCACGACGACTGGGACCGCCGCACCGAGAACATCTGCGAGGAGGACATGGAGCTCGGCAACGGCCACGCCCACTGCATGTCGATGCTGCTCGGCTCGGCCGGCGAGGCGATCCCCGTCCGCGACGGCGAGCTCTGCCTCGGCACCTGGCAGCGCGTGCTCTTCCTCGAGCTCGACCGCGAGCGCGAGCGCCGCTGGATCGTCCAGGTCGTCGGGACCTAGGCGCCTAGTTGCCGAGCTCGAAGACCCAGTAGTCGCGGCCGATGACGGGCTGCGCGACGTTGTAGACCGGCACGGCGCCGATGAAGCCCTCGAACCTGCCGAGGTGGCCGTGGCCGTGGAGGACAATGTCCGGCCGGTGCTCCGCGATCGGCGCGGCGAGGCGGTCGGATCCGAGGAAGGCCCAGATCACCTTCGGCTCCCCTTCCAGCGTCGTCGTCGTCGGCGCGTAGTGGAGGAGCGCGATCCGGATCGGGCACGACGCGATCTCCTCGAGGCCCCGCCCGAGCGCCTCGACCTCCTCGGTCGTCTCCGTGTAGACACGCCGTAGCGACGGCTCGCCGAAGTCCGGGAGCTCCGAGTCGGGGAAGCCGCCCACGAACCCCTTCACGCCGACCACCCCCACTTTCGTGCCCGCCACGTCGAGCACAGCCGACTCACGGTCGAGCACGCGCATCCCGCTCTCGGTCAGCGCGGCCACAACCTCGTTGCGGCGATTCGCATGCCAGTCGTGATTGCCCAGCACTGCAAGGACCGGCGTTTCGAGGCCCTGCACGGCCTCGGCGAGCACGGCAGCTTCCTCCGGCTCGCCGTGGAGCGTGAGATCGCCGGCGAGCAGGATCAGATCGGACTCGCGATCCGCCTCCGCGAAGAGCTCGGCCAGCCTTTCGTCGCCCGGCCCTCCCGCGTGAATGTCACCGGCTGCCGCCACCCTGATCACCCTTGAACTGTTCCACGCGGGCACCTGACGGGTAACCAGCACGCGTGGCCGAGTTCGAAGACCTGAAGGAGACGCTCAAGCGCGCCGCCGCCGTGCTCCGCGACGCCGATGTCCCATTCCTCCTCGGGGGCGGCCTCGCAGCCTGGGCCCGAGGCGGGCCGGAGACCGAGCACGACCTCGACCTCATGCTGAGGCCGGAGGACGCGGAGCAGGCGCTGAGGGCGCTCGAGGATGCCGGCTTCCGGGTCGAGAAACCGCCGGAGGAGTGGCTCTACAAAGCCTGGGACGGAGACGTGATGATCGACCTGATCTTCAACCCGACCGGGAATCCCGTCGACGACTCAATGTTCGAGCGCGCGGACGAGCTCGAGGTGCAGGCCGTCTCGATGAAGGTGATGGCGCTCGAGGACGTGATGGTGACGAAGCTCCTGGCCCTGCGCGAGCACCAGGTCGACTACGAAAGCGTGCTCGAGATCGCCCGCGCCCTCCGCGAGCAGATCGACTGGGACACCGTCTGGCGTCAGTCCTCTCAATCGCCCTACGCGCGGGCCTTCTTCCACCTCGCCGAGGAGCTCGGCATCCTCGACGAGCGGCGCGCGGCGCGTTCGCCGGCCGACGGCTGAGCCGGCGGCCGGGCCTCGATATACGGTTCAGTGCGAGCCCGGTTGAACAGCCGCCTCGCCAGCCTGCTGGAGTCGCGTACCGAGCGCGTGCAGAACGCGGTGCTCATGGCCGCGCTGTTTCTCGGGTATGTCTCCTCCGCCAAGCTCGGCATCGAGCTCTCGGTCGCGCACGGCGTCATCACGCCCGTCTGGGCCCCGACGGGCATCGCGCTCGCCGCTCTTGTTCTCTACGGGCCCCGTCTCTGGCCCGCTGTGGCGCTCGGCGCGCTCGTCGCCAACGCCACGAGCGGCGCATCGCTTCCAGACGCGATCTTCATCTCGGTCGGCAACACGCTCGAAGCCGTCATCGGCAGCGTGCTCCTGCACCGAGTCGGTTTGCGGCCCGCGCTCGACCGCGTCCGCGACGTGTTCACGCTGATCCTGTTCGGCGCCGTCGTCAGCACGGCCGTCGCCGCGACGAACGGCGTCACCACGCTCTGGATCTCCGGACAGGTCGCCGGCCGTCACTACGGGTCGGAATGGCTCCTCTGGTGGATCGGGGACGGAATGGGCGATCTGATCGTCGCTCCTCTGCTCCTCGTCCTCTCGACGAGGCCGTGGCGAAAGCTCGACTACCTCGCGAGGCTCGAGGGCCTCGTCCTCCTCGGCGTGCTCGTCGCCATCAGCTCGATCGTCTTCCTGGCAGGTGAATGGCGCTACCCGCACCTCCTGTTTCCGCCGCTCATCTGGGCGGCCCTCCGCTTCCAGCAGTTCGGAGCGGTCGTCAGCAGCTTCGTCATCGCGGGGATCGCGGTCGCGGGCGCCGTCCACGGGACGACCCCGCTCGGCAGCGGCAGCGCGACAGGGATCGTCCAGATCCTCGAGGCGCTCACCGGGGGCGTGGCCGTCAGCCTCCTCATCCTCGGCGCTGTCCTCGCCGAGCGCAGCGAGGCTCAGACCCAGCTGGCGCGAGCGCACGCAAGCCTGGCCGAAGCACAGGAGCTCGCCCACATCGGCAGCTGGGAATGGGACATCCCTTCGAACCGCATCACCTGGTCCGACGAGCTCTACCGGCTCTACGAGCTCGAGCCCCAATCCATGGAGATCGACTACGAGTCCTATCTGCGGCACGTGCACCCGCAGGACCGCGAGCTCGTCCAGCACGCAGTCAGCAAAGCGGCCGCCGAGCAGCGACCGTTTGCCTTCGAGCACCGGATCCGGCTGTCTGGCGGTCGCGTCCGCTGGGTGCAGGGGCGCGGGCGCGTGATCCTCGACGAGAGCGGCAGGCCGGTCCGGATGGTCGGCACCTCTCAGGACATCACGGAGCGCTGGACGTCGATCATCGGCTTCGCCCTGACGCTGAAGGAGAGGGGAGGGCAGCTCGCTGAACAAACGCGGCGGCAGATGGTCGATCATCTCGCCCAGCAGGCGCGCAGGCTGGACCTGCTTCTGTCCGACCTTCTCGACCTCGACCGGCTGCGCCACGGATTCGTTCAACCGAGGTTCCGGGTAACCGACCTCGGAACGCTCGTCGGCCGAGTGGCGAGCAGTCACGACGACGCCTCACATCCGATCGAGGTGCAAGCGACTCGGGCACTCGCGGAGGTCGACGCACCAAAAGTCGAGCGGATCGTCGACAACCTCCTGGTCAATGCGACCAGGCACACGCCGCGCGGGACCGTGATCCGAGTCGTCGTCGGTGAGAGCGAAGGAGGCGTGCTGATTCGAGTCGAAGACCGTGGGCACGGAGTGCCCCAGGAGGAGCGCGAGCGGATCTTCGAGATCTTCAACCGGGGCGGGCAAGACGAAGCGCAGCCCGGGACCGGCATCGGTCTTTCGCTCGTGGCGCAATTCGCGGCGCTTCACGGAGGTCGCGCGTGGGTCGAGGAGAATCCGGGCGGCGGCGCGTCGTTCCGCGTCTTCCTGCCGACCCGTCGAGCTAGAGGCCTGATGTGAAATTAGGCCGGGCCGGCCGAATTTCCCATCAACCCTCTGGCCCTAGTTCCGGTTGAGCTCGAAGTAGATCCGGCGGAGCGCTTCCTCGCGGTCGTGGAAGACATCGACGAGGGTCGGGTCGAACTGTGTCCCGGCTCGAGCCTCGATCTCGGAGACCGCGTCCTCCCAGCTCCCGGCGCGCCGATACGGCCGCTCGCTCGTCATCGCGTCGAGCGCGTCCGCGATCGTGAAGATGCGGGCCCCGAGCGGGATCTCGTCGGCCGCGAGGTGGTCGGGATAGCCCTCGCCGTCCCAGCGCTCGTGGTGCGAGCGGACGACGCGGGCTCCCTGTCCTCGCAGCAGGGCCGCTTCTCCGACCATCTGCTCGCCGAGGACGGTGTGCGACTCGATGAGCCGTCGCTCGGCTTCCGTGAGCGGCCCCGGTTTTGCCAGGACATGGTCGGGAATGCCGATCTTCCCGACGTCGTGGAGGATGAAGCCGTACTCCAGGCCCGGCTCGTCGAGCAGCGTCGAGTCGAAGGCCTCGGTCAGCTCGGTTGCGTACCGGCGGACTCGCTCCGAGTGAGCTCCCGTGCCCCCGTCCTTCGATTCGAGGGCACGCGCGAGCGCGACGACTGTCTCGCGGTAGGCGTCCTGGAGCAGCATTCGCTGGCCGCGCTCGAGCTCGAGCAGGCGGCGGAAGTCCTGAGCGTAGAGCAGCAGCTGCTTGTCCGGTGCCGAATCCGGCTTCGCGTGAGGCGCCTGCTCGGCCGGAGCCTGCCCCAGCCGCTCCGAGAGAGTGAGCAGCTCGAGCGGGCTGAACGGCTTGCGTAGAAACGCGTCTGCGCCGGCCTCGCGCCCGACCTTCTCCGAGCTCGGATCGCCGGTCAGCAGCACGACAGGGATCGCGCGGGTAAACGGATCGGCCTTCAAGCCGCGGCAGAAGGTGATCCCGTCCATGCCGGGCATGGACACGTCGAGCACGATCACGTCGGGGTGGCGGGAGGCGATCTTCGCGGCCGCCGACTTGGCGCTGTCCGCCTCGTCGACCTCGATATCGGCGACCTCGAAGCTCGTTCGCAGGAGAGCCCGCAGGTTTGGGTCGTCGTCGACGACCAAGATGCAGAGGGGCCGGCCGCTGAGGCGATGCGAAAGATCGCTCTCCTCGGCCGCCGCTGCTCCGCTCAGCTCGTCTGCGGTGGGCTCTTCTACGGTCCCCCCGCCCCCGACTGGTGCCGCAACTTGCTCGCCTGGCGACCACTTCGGGTCAAAGCCGGTCTGCCGGTTGAACCTCCTGAAGGAGAGGAGCAGGAAGCCGACGATTCCCGACCAGGCGAGTGTGACGTACAGGATCCATAGAAACCAAGCTGGCATGTCGATCTGACCAGCCAGACGCCAAAGCCGCCGGGAAACTTGCACATATGCAGGTGGAATCACTCGTTTGAGGGCGCTTCGCGAGCTAAGGCAGCTGAGGCAGGGCCGGCACGTCCGGAAGCTGAGGGACTTCCGGAACCTGAGGAACCTGGGGGACAGCCGGGAGCTTCGGAAGCTCAGGCACGCTCGGAAGCTGAGGAGCCGCCGGCAGGTCGGGCAGGCTCACCGGAGGCAGCGCCGGCGGCTGAACCGGGGGAGCGGTCGGAAGCCCAGGACCCGACGGCGGCCGGTTTGCGCCCGCAGGCGGCTGATTTGCGGCCGCCGCGTCTCGCCCAGCCGTTCGTCCGGCACCAGAAGCGTGTCCGACCGGCCCGTTCGGCTTATCGCGCGCCGCGCTGCCGGGCCGATTCCGTTTCGATGAAGAAGGCTTGGCAGCGCTGACCTGACCGGCGCTGACCGGGCTCGAGACCGGCTTGGCCGTCGAGGCAGGCGCGGCGACAGCGGCCGGCGGCTTCGCGGAGGCCTTGGGGGCATCGCCCGCCGGAAGCGCAGTCGCGATCGTGACGAGAGCGGCTGCGGCAGCGATCTTCGCCACTGTCGCGCCGCCGCCGAGTGCGGTCTTGAGCGTGCTGAAGACAGAGCTGAGGTCGAACGCGCCGGCGAGCCGTCCCTTGACGCCCGACTCGCCCAGCGTGCGGGCGACACGGCGGCGGGCGCGGAAGATCAGTGTCTCGACCGCCGCCACGCTCACCCCGAGCTGGCCGGCGATCTCGCGGTAGGAGAGACCCTTCCACTCCCGCAGCAGCAGCGCTCTGCGCTGGTTGCCCGGGATCAGGGCGATCGCCTTCACGAGCTCGATGCCGAGCTCGCGGCTGCCCTCGCGGTCGCTCAGGTCGTCGGCGACCTCCGGAGCCTCGGCCAGCTCGTGCTCGCGCCGGCGACCGTTGGTGCGGTGGGTCGCAAGACAGACGTTCTCGGCGATCTTGAACAGCCAGGCGGTCTCGGACACCGGCACGACGCCCCGTTGCAGCGCCCGCAGCGCGTAGAGGAACGTCGTCTGCACCGCGTCCTCTGCCTCCTCCCGCGTCGGGAGCCTGCGCACGCAGAAGCCGAGGATTCGCTTCGAGTGCCGCTCGTAGAGCCCCTGCGCAAGGGCGTGTGGCGGAACGACTGTCCCGGCGGGTGGAGCGGCGGTATCGAAAGCTTCGACCGCGGACACTGGACTCTCCTTGGAAGAGAGAAACGGTTCCCACTTACTTAAGGCAATAAAACCGCTACTTGGCAATCCCTCGAACGGGTAGGACCTTCGGCCCAACGGCGCTGCGCGAGAGTCCTACCCGTCAGTCGACGAGGTCGTGGCGCCAGGCGATCGCGACGGCGTGCGCGCGACCTCGGGCGCGGAGCTTGCCCAGCACGCGGCGCACGTGAGTCTTCACGGTCTCGAGCGAGACGGTCAGTTGCAGCGCGATATCACGGTTGCCGAGACCGTCGGCGATCAGCTGCAGGATCTGCAGCTCCCGCTCGGTCAGACGGAACGCTCGAGCCGAACGGCGTCGGCCTGGATCGCGGCGGGCCGACCGGCGAGCAGATCGCCGGAGGTACGTGACCCAGAGATAGACGGGGTTGCCGGCGACTTCGATCCTCGTCACCTGGTAGCGAATCGGGATCGCGCGCCCGTCCCGGTGCCGAAGGAGCGCGGCGCCGAAGGTGAGGCCGCGCTCGTCTGCCTCAGCGAACACGCGCGCGAGAGCGCGCGGCGCGAGGCCGACGTCTGACAGTCCGAGGCTGAGCAGCTCGACACGGCGCCACCCCAGCATCTCGCAGGCCAGCCTGTTCGCGGCCAGCACGCGAGCTTCAGGATCCGCCACGAGTACCGCTGCGGGCGCGGCCTCGACCGTCGTCGCGATGACGTCTGCCGGAGGCTTGGTGGCGATTTGCGTCATGTCGATCAGCCAGAGGCTCGGCAGTCGCCGAACTTGCGGGATCACCCCGCGGCTCACTCGTTCGAGGGAGGTCCTGCCCCTCAGACGAGGGAATTCGGCGCAGGCCGCGCGTGGATCGCAGGGTGCCGGACATCTAACGGGCAATGCGTCTGCTGCGCTTGCTGTTTGCCCTTGCACTTACGGCGGGAGTCGGATTTTCCGCCTCTCCAGCCCGTGGAGAGATCGTCGTGCCCGGCTTCCCCCCGCTGTGCCTGCCGCCGATCGGGCTGCCGCTGCTCCAGTGCCCGGCAGCAGCTCCGCCTCCTCCGAGCAGCGAGCCGCCGCCCGGGGCGGTGACTCCGACGAAGGTGCGGTACGACCCGAGGCGGATTGTCGTGAGCTTCAGGAGACGGACTCTGCGCAACGCGATCGATGCGGCGTTCGCGCACGCCAACGTCCGGCTCGAACGAAGGCTCACGAAGATCGGCCTCTACGCCGTGAGGGCCCCTGACGGCAAGCGTGATGCAGCGCTTGCCTCGCTGCGGCGCGAGAAGTCGGTCAACCGCGTCCAGCGAGAGGTGCTCGTCGACGCGCTCGACACGACGCCGAACGACCCCGAGTGGCCCGACCAGTGGGGGCTTCGCACGGCGGGCTTCCCGAAAGCCTGGGACGTCACCCGCGGCTCGAAGAACGTCGTGGTCGCAGTTCTCGACACCGGCGTCGACGGCTCGCATCCGGAGCTCAGGGGCGCGCTCGTCCCGGGCCGCGACATCGTCAACGGCGACTACTACCCCGCCGACGACAACGGCCACGGAACAGCAGTGGCCGGAGTGATCGCGGCGCGTGGGAACAACTCGATCGGGCTCGCCGGAGCGTGCTGGGCCTGCCTCGTGATGCCGGTGAAAGTGCTCGGGCAGGACGGTACCGGCACGACGGCCGATGTCGCCGCAGGGATCATCTGGGCCGTCGACAACGGGGCTCGGGTGATCAACCTCAGCCTCGGCGCTCCGGGCACGGACGACGCGCTGTCCGAGGCAATCGACTACGCGGCGAGCAAAGACGTGGTCATTGTCGCGGCAGCGGGCAACAGCTCCAGCACCTCGCCGTTCTACCCGGCTGCGGACTCGGCCGTGATCGGCGTGGCCGCCAGTAACCCCGAAGACCAGCTCTATTCGTGGTCGAATCACGGAGCGTGGGTGCAGGTCGCCGCCCCCGGCTGCAATGACGCTCTCTGGCTGCGAGGAGGCTACGTCTCGATGTGCGGAACCTCCGCTGCAGCCCCGCTCGTCGCAGGCCTCGCCGCGCTCGTTCGCTCGGCTCGGCCGACGGCAACGGCCCAGGAGACGGTGAAAGCCGTCTACCAGGCGGTCGACCAGGTCTCCGCCGAGGTTCGCCGCGGACGGATCAACGCGGGAGCGGCGGTAGCCGGACCGGGTACCTCGCACACCGGAACGGTTCACCGCATCGCCAGAACCACCGTGCGGGGCCGGCTCGGCGGCCGTGTCCGCTCGCGATCGCACGAGGTGGCCGTCGGAGCCGGACAGCTCGTCGCCGTGCTCAGGTTCAGCGGGGCCCACCGGCTCTCGCTCCTCCTCTACCGGCCTCACCGCCGGGTCATCCGCATCACGGGAAGGAGTCCGCTGACGCTGCGGCAGAGGGTCGCTCCAGGCTCGTTGGCGCTGGTCGTCAAAGGTGCCGGCGCGAGAGCGGCCTATCGACTCACCCTCTCCTACGGAGCGCCATAGCGAAGGTTTCAAAGCTCACCCCGGCCAGGCCTCTCCCCCTCACTCCCTCCCCGAGTCGGCCTGGCTGGGGTGGATCACTCTCGTGGGGGCCTGATTCAAGGTTTCGGGCATTCGGCCGATCTTTCCTTTTGTCATAGGCCCGCTGACCCGCGAGGTAGGACATGCCATCCCTTCCTGGAACCCGCAGCCTCAGGCTCCTCTCATTGACCGCCGTGTTCGCCGCCCTCGCTCTCCCGTCGGCCTCGGCACTCAACAAGACAGCCTCCCCGACGACGAAGTTCGTGCGCGCATGCGCACAGGCGAAGACGGGCAACCTGCGGCTCCCGCGAAAGCCGCGGTGCCGGCGAGGCGAGCGCCCGGTCAAGTGGAGCCTCGCCGGACCGCGTGGCCCACAGGGCCCAAAGGGCCCAGAGGGCAACACCGGCAACACCGGCATACAGGGCCCGAAGGGCGACACCGGTGACGCCGGGGCCAGTCACCCGGCCATCTTCTCGGCGCAGGCGACGGCCTACATGGGCGTGCTCAGCCCGGCCTTCGCCGCGGTGAGCGGCATCGCGCAGGTGACGTCGACCGAGTCGCAGGCCCAAACACTCGCCCCGGCCGCGAACTTCAGCGCCGGCAACCTCTCCGTGCGCACCAGCACAGCTCCGGGAACCGGCAACTCGGTGACCGTGACGCTCCGAGACGACGGAGCCGATACGGCGGCCGCCTGCACGGTCTCCGGTTCCGCGACGACGTGCACGAGCGCAGCCACGGCTCTCGTAGGCGCCGGTAGCGCGCTGGCTCTGAAGATCAGCTCGACTCCGGCAACACCGGCGATGTCACTGCTGGTCGGCCTCGAGGGAACCTAACTCCGGAAGATCGCGAGCAGCGCGCTGAAGACCGAGACGTCGGGCGGCACCTTGTTCGGCGTTCGCGTGATCTGGCCCGCAGCGCAGAGGCCATAGTCGCTCACGGGAACCTGGGGGCCGAAGGCGGTGTGGTTCGGGATCTGGTCGATCACGCCCCACGTGCCCTGGAACGCATCGACGGTGACGGCGATTGAGCACCCGGTGTAGAAGAACGAGCCCAACGCGATCAGCCTCGCGTCCTTCACCTGCTTCTGGAGGGTCTTTACCTGGCGCTGGAGCGCCTTGATCTGGCGCGCGAGCTGCCTGTTCGTCGGAGCCGCGGCCTGCGAGGGCGCGGCGAGGACGAGCGACACGGCAAGCGTGACCGCCACCGTTAGTAGCCGCTGCATGATGTACCTCCCCTTTTGAATCCCAGCGGAGTGCTAGCTGTATCAGGTCGTTTCCGCAGGGGCAACCCCCGAGGCCGTGCTCCTAGCTATCCGCCTCGCGCTCGCTCCCGTTCGGCGTTCTCAGAGAGCTTTCGGGCGGTCGACGAGAGAATCGCCCACGCGATCTCGCCCCTTTCCCTCGACGAGCCGGCGGAAGTCCCGCGACGTCATCCCGTGGCCCGGCGTCTCGCCGATTCGCGCTGAAAGGCCGTCGGGGCTCGGCGATAAGGTCAAGTGATGCCCGACACGCTCCAGGCACTCTGCCTGGCGGACGGTTGGACGGGAGATCAAGGTGCCGACGAGCTCCGGAGCGAGCGTCACACCCAAGAAGAAGAAGAAATAGGAGGCCGCGCGCTAGGCCGCGCTGTCGTGTCCGGCGGCCTCGACGAGCTTCGGCGGCGCCACCTCCGCGTACGCGTCCTCTGCGATGCCGGCCAGCTCGTTCCAGTCGAGACCGCGGTCGAGCCTCACGCCGAGCCAGCCGCGGTGGCCGACGTACGGCGGCCTGAAGAATCGCTCCGGATCGGCGTCGACGAGCATCTCCTGCATGCCGGCGGCCGCCGCGCACCAGATTGCGAACCGCCCGTCACCGTGGTGGTTCGTGAGCACCATCAGGAACGCCCGCTTATCGCGGACGAAGAACGTCGGCGCGCCGTGGCTCAGCCGCTCGCTCGTCTCGGGAAACGCGAGGCACAGCTCGCGAACTCGCTTGAGGATCGCCTCTCGCTGCCGCGGCCGCATCGTGGTTTCCATGGTCGCATAGCGGATCACCCTGAGCTGAGAAAGTCCGCGACGAGGGTCGTGAAGGCAGCCGGGTTGTCGAGGTTGGCCACATGGCCCGCGTCCGGAACAAGCTCGAGCGTCGCATTGGGCAGAGCGTCGGCCAGGGAGCGGGTCAGCGGGAGGTTCGCCTTGTCCCGCTCGCCGCAGAGGACGAGGGTCGGAGCGAGCACCAGCGCCGGGTCCACCCGCGCCCCTGCTGCTTCTCGCATGAGCCGCGCAAGCCGGCGCGATTTCAGCGGCGCGATCTCCCCGGCCGCGATCGAGCGATGCGGCTCGGGAATGCCGGCGACGAGCTGACGATGGAGGAGCCGCTTGGGTACGAATCGAGCCAGCCCGGCGATCACGCTGACCCGTCGCCGGACTCCGGCGGGCAGCTCCGCGAAGCCCGCGCAGAGGACCAGCCGCCGCGTGAACGACGGGCGATCGGCGGCGATCCGCAAGGCGAGGAGTGCACCGAGCGATATTCCGCAGAGGTCGACGGGCGCCCGGCCGGCAACGAGCATGGCCACTTCCTCGATCGTCGCGTCCCAGCCGCGCGCGAACCCGCCGGTGAGGTTCGGTGCGAAGACCGCGTCACCGCCGGAAGAGAGCGCCTCGACCTGGGGCGACCAGCCCTGTGGTCCAGTCCCTATGCCGTGCAAAAAGACGACGTCGGTCATCGGACGAGTAGCGCCGCTAGCGAGTCAGCGGAACGATGAAGCGCCGGTACGCAGCGAGACTCCTCGGATGCTTCCCGATGTCGAGCCTGCCGCCCGTTCGGCCGTTGTAGAAGCCGATGAACTTCACCCGCCTGTGGCTTCGAACGAAGGCGGCGAAGGTTTTGACGTAGGCGGGATCGTCGAGGGCGAGACCCCACTCGGGCACGACGAACGGCTTGCTCGGATACGCCTTGTAGAGGTCCTGGGTGCGGACAAACGAGTAGGTGCCGAAGTCGTAGTAGTCATTGCCGTAGGCGTCGAAGAAGCGTGTGCCCGGGGAGTAGTCCCGGAAGCTGTTTCCGCGAATCGCAGGCTCGCCTATCGCAAGCGGGTTCCAGACGACGGTCAGTTGCGGATACGGGTTCTGGGGAACGTCGGCGCTGACGCCCGGCATCCCGAGTGCGCGCAGCTTGGCGCTCATCGCGTCCGCTGTGCCGCCGTGCATCAGCACGTAGATGCGCTCGAACGCCTTTCTGTACCACCGGCTCGAGCCGCCGCGGCACGCGCAGTAGCGATTCAGCTTGTTGTTCGGCTCGCCCAGTGGCCGGAGCAGCACGGGCTTGCCCGAGTCGGAGATCGCCTGAGCGAGACCGATCAGATGGGCGTCGCCCTGTCCGAGGGCTATTGCCTTCGTGCTTATCGAACCCCCACCCCGCTCCGTCTTCAGCGCGATGTGCGGTCGGTCGCCGAGGATCTGGAGGAAATAGCTGTACGGCTTACCCCAGGTGCGGCCCTGGTCCCAGCCGAGGAACGCGAGCGCAGAGCCGCTGTGCTGGCCGGTGAGCCGGTCGAAGCGGGCGACGTTGTCAGCGTAGACCCCGACCGAGACCCGAGCCTGGGGCGCCGCCGAGGCCACCGCCTGGAGACAGACCGCCGCGACGAGTGCGAGGGCAAACCGCAGTGGCGCCGACACGGGACCAACACTAATCGCTCGAGGCGCGACCTTTCGGAATCCTCGACCTACAATCCGACGTCTGTGCCGAACGAACTCGCAGTCATCCTCGTCTCCGCCGGGATCCCTGTCGGCCTTGTCCGTATCTGGTGGATCTGGTGGCAGAGCGGGTGCGGCGGATGTGGCTACCAGCACAAGACCTGCGTCTGCCCGGCGGGCGATCACATGATGCGGCCGCGCCGCTAGCGGCCGCCTGATCGGCGGACGCCGGCAGCGTTACTCGAGAGAAGCTACTCGTCCTCGGCGGCGGCAGACACCGCCCGTTCCTTGATCTCCTCGACGACGGTCGGATCTGCGAGCGTCGTCGTGTCGCCGAGCGGGCGCTTCTCGGCCACGTCGCGGAGCAGGCGGCGCATGATCTTGCCGCTGCGAGTCTTCGGGAGCTCGGGAGTGAAGACGAGGTTGGCGGGCTTCGCGATCGGGCCGATCTTGCGACCGACGTGGTCGCGGAGCTCCTCGAGCATCTCCACCGAGCTCTCCTGGCCGCTCTTCAGCGTCACGTAGGCGACGATCGCCTGCCCGGTCAGCGGATCGCTGCGACCGCAGACGGCGGCCTCGGCCACGCTCGGGTGGTCGACGAGCGCGCTCTCGACCTCGATCGTCGAGATCCGGTGGCCGGAGACGTTCATCACGTCGTCGACGCGGCCCAGGAGCCAGAAGTCGCCGTCCTCGTCGATCCGGGCGCCGTCGCCCGCGAAATAGACGTCCGGGTACTTCGACCAGTAGGTCTCGACGTAGCGGTCGTGATCCTTGTGGATCCCGCGCAGCATCGCCGGCCACGGCTTGCGCAGGACGAGGTAGCCGCCGCCGCCCGGTCCGACCTCGTTCCCCTGCTCGTCGAACACCGCGGCGTCGACCCCGGGGAACGGCTTCGTCGCCGAGCCCGGCTTCAGCGTCGTCAGGCCCGGCAGCGGCGTGATGAGGATCGTCCCCGTCTCCGTCTGCCACCACGTGTCGACGACCGGCACCCGGTCGCCGCCGATGTGCTCGCGGTACCAGATCCAGGCCTCGGGGTTGATCGGCTCGCCGACCGTGCCCAGGAGCCGGATCGAGGACAGGTCGTGCTTCTGCGCGTGCTCCGGCCCCCACTTCATGTGTGCGCGGATCGCGGTCGGCGCCGTGTAGAGGATGTCCACCTTGTACCGCTCGACGATCGCCCACCAGCGCTCCATGTCGGGATAGTTCGGGACGCCCTCGTAGATGACGCCCGTCGTCCCGTTGCACAAAGGGGCGTAGACGATGTAGCTGTGCCCGGTCACCCAGCCGACGTCGGCCGCGCACCAGTAGACCGAGTCGGGCTTGATGTCGAAGATGTAGTGGTGCGTGGCGGCGACGCCGACGAGGTAGCCGCCCGTGGTGTGCACGATCCCCTTCGGCTTCGCCGTCGTGCCCGATGTGTAGAGCAGGTAGAGCAGGTCCTCCGAGTCCATCGGCTCGCATGGACATGAGGCCGGGTCGTCGCTCTCGCTCTCGACGAGCTCGTGCCACCAGGAATCGCGCCCTTCCTGCATCCCGATCTCACCGCCGGTGCGGCGGAGCACGACCGTCTGGCGGACGGTCGGCGATGATTCGAGCGCCTCGTCGGCATTGCGCTTCAGCGGTACCGGCGACCCGCCTCGCCAGGCCTCGTCCTGCGTGATCAGGACCTCGCATTCCATGTCGTTCATCCGGCCCGAGAGCGAGTCGGCCGAGAAGCCGCCGAAGACGACCGTATGAGGGGCGCCGAGTCGCGTACAGGCGAGCATGGCGACCGGCAGCTCCGGGACCATGCCCATGTAGATTGCGACGGGCGTTCCCTTGCCGACGCCCAGCCGCTTGAGCGCGTTCGCGAACCGGACGACGTCGCCCTGGAGGTCGGCGAACGTGATCGTCCTCCGCTCATCCGGCGGCTCACCCTCCCAGTAGTAGGCGACCTTGTCGCCCAATCCAGCCTCGACATGCCGGTCGACGCAGTTGAAGCAGACGTTGAGCTTGCCGCCGAGGTACCACTTTGCGTACGGCGGCTCCCACTCGAGGAGCTTCGTAAACGGCTCGAACCAGGTGACGCGCTCGCGCCCCTCCCGCTCCCAGAGCTCCTCCATCGAGAGGTCGTAGATGTCGGGCTGCGCGTTCGCCTGCGCAGCGAACTGCTCAGGCGGTGGATACGTCCGCTCCTCGAGGAGAAGATTGTCGATCGCCCTCTCTTCAGTGGAGGCCATCTCGCCTCCCTACCCCGGCTCGCGGCGCGGCACGGGCGAAGCGGCGCGCGCGACCGCCGGCAGCTCGCCCCAGAGCGGGCGCCCGACCGGCAGGATCGCCTTCGCGGACATGCCGTTGGCGACGCCCGCTGCCGATGTGTACCAGGCTACTGCGGCCGTGACGATGCCGGCCCAGCCACCCGCGTGGATCCAGTACGGGCTCATCCCGTGCGCGACGCGGAAGAAGCCGATCGCGAGCAGGATCTCCGTGATCTCCAGCGTGAGGAAGACGCCCGTCACCGCCAGGTTCACGCGCGTCGCCCACAACAGCATGTAGGTGTTGAAGATCGCGAACGACAGCAGGAACCACGCCAGCGAGTTGTCGACGTCGGATCCCTTCAGCAGGCCGGCGAAGCTCTTCGACACCGTTATCAGCGTTACGAAGACGCCGAGCGCGAGCCAGAAGCCGCCGTACGTCGAGAACGCCGTCGCGCCGAAGACGTTGCGGTTCCTGAATTCCCACATTCCTGCGAGGAGCTGGATGGCCCCGCCGTAGAAGAGCGCGGCCCCCACCCAGACAGCGTCAGGGATAAAGGTCGCGTTGTGCCCGCTCAGCAGGAAGGTCGTCAGCGCGAACGCTGCCAGCCCGAGCGGCGCAGGGTCGGCCACCGGCACGAAGGGCCGGTCTTGTTCGATGGCCGTCATGAGACCACCTCCTTGTCTCTGCAAACCGTGTTCGCACCCCACACCCGTGTGCGGAGTGTCCGTGTGTGAGGTGTGCCCGCTCCGCACTCGTCAAAAACCCGCCAACCGTCGGCGAGTAGCCGGGACGAAGCGAGATGGAGGCGGCAGGAATCGAACCCGCGCAAGGTTCCCATCTGCACCGCCGCGCATTTTCCCACGCACGAAGTGCAGGCCGATCGGTTTGGTCGAAGTAGGCGTCTCGTGCGATACGCCGCTTTTAGCCCTTGTTTCGCTGTGAATGAGTGGGTTCAATCTGTGGATGGTTCGCCCCGGCCAAGTCGTTGTCGCTCTCGGCACTGCTGTTCGGAACCCCGAGATCCGCCGTGTAGAGCTGGCGTGGGGTGCGGCCATCACCGCAGAGTGGGCGCACTTCGTTGCACTCGGCGTCTTCGCCTACGAGCACGGCGGCGCGTCGGCCGTCGGGATCGCCGGGCTCGTGCGCTTGCTGCCGGCGGCGGTTGTCGCCCCGTTCGCGGCGTCGCTCGGCGATCGGTTCCGGCGCGAGCGCTTTCTGCTTGCGATGACTTTCGTTGGATCGGTCGCACTCGCCGGCTCGGCCGCCGCTTCTTACGCGGGCTCCGAGCTCCTGGTATTTGCGTTCGCGGCCCTTGTCGGCCTCGCATCCACTCTCATCAGGCCCACTCTGCAGGCACTGCTTCCATCGCTCGCCCGAACGCCAGACGATCTCATTGCGTCAAACGCTGCAACCTCGACGATCGAAAGCTTGGGGACGCTCATCGGCCCATTGCTCGCAGGCGTGCTCGTCTCTCTCGTGAATGTCGGCCTCGTCTTCGCCGTCGGCGCCGGAGCGCTCCTCCTGGCCGCAGCGTCCCTCGCACGGTTTAGGGTCGAGGGCGGCGTCGACGTGGCTGCCGCCGACGAGGGAGGCGTGCTGCGTGTCGTGTCGGCCGGGTTTCGAACGATTGCGAGCGAGTCCAG
>WNGD01003204.1_pt1 | contig 16778 bp, 15 predicted proteins | sample 5400671 | NCBI WGS metagenome assembly WNGD01 (sample SAMN13153369, study PRJNA577476) | soil metagenome | isolation source: 40 cm soil or saprolite under grassland replicate 2 | place: USA:California | collected 2016-06-15 | reverse complement strand
TGGCCAGATCCGGGTCGATCACCGCCGGTGCTTCCAGGCCGTGCCCGCTCCGGACCCGATCCTCCAGCTCGGAATTCCGGTCCCGGTCCCGGTCGCGGCTCCGGGGCCCGCGGCGGCGCCAGGGGGCGCGCGCGCGGCCCGGGGGGTGGGCCGGGTGGCTGACGGTGGTGTGCCACCACTGGGCGATGTCGTCGGCGGTGCCGCCGCTGCCGTCGATCACGAACAGCGGCCAGCCGCGCCGTACCGCCTCCAGCGCCTCGGCGCGGGCAGCCGGCCCGCCGCCGAGGATCACCGTCACCACGGGAGCGCCGCCGGCCAGCGCGGCGGCGAGGCGTGGCAGCAGCCGCGCCGCCGCCGCGCTCCACTGGTCGCCGGCGGCCAGCGCGTAGTGGGAGTGGTTGGCCTCCAGTCGGACCCGGCGGTCGCCGCGCCCCTCGGGAAGGTCGCGGGGCAGCAGCACCTGCCCGGCGGCTGCGACCCCGAGCAGCGGCCCACGGCCGGCGACGCCCGCGGTCTCGCCGACGCCTCCGGCCCGCTCGTCGGCCTCGGCGTCCGCGTAGGCGTCGCCGATCGCGGCCATGGCGTCGGCGTCGGTGGTGCCGTCGACGATCGCGGCGCCGGCCATGCCGGCCGCCCGCACCAGCGCGGCGCCGGGCAGGCGGCACACGGGGGTGAGCGGGTCCTCCGCCAGCGCCACGGCGCCGCCGACCAGCACGATCACCGGCCGGCCGCTCGCCAGGCCGAGCCCGTCGAGGAGCCCGGCGGGATCGTCGTCGGTGGCGGCGGTGACGAGCAGGGCATGATGGCCGCCGTCGAAGGCGACCTCGCGCACGGCTGGCCGGTGATCGGTCATCGCTTCGTCATGCCGGGAAACCCTCCACCCTCACCCTCCACCTCTGACAACGCCTGCTTCTGCGGCGCCTAATCTAAATGCGCGAACCCTCCCGCCTGCAATTCGTGCAGCTCCGCAGGAAGGCCGCTGCCAGCAGAACGCGCCTAAGCAGGCCGTTCGCGGCTGGCCAGCACGTCGAGCAGCAGGGCGGCGGTCCAGCTGAAGTCCATGCCGCCGTAGCCCTCTCCACCGAAGGGGTCGAAGTACTCCCGGAAGCCGGAGCGTTCCACCAGCGCGACGATGTCGTGCTCGACCTGCTTGGCCAGCGCAGCCGCGCCGTGCTGGCGCAGCCCGCGCCAGACCAGCCAGTCGGTGTTGATCCAGACGGGCCCGCGCCAGTAGCGGCGCCGGTCGAAGTCGGGCGCCTCCAGGTCGTAGCTCGGGAACAGGTGGTGCCGCTCGGCGGCGGGGGCGGTGAAGTGCGGCGAGCTGAGGTCGGCGACGATCGCGGCGGCGACCTCGCCTGGCAGGTCGGGGTCGAGCAACGGCGTCATCGAGGCGATGCTGTCCTTGGGGACGGGGCAGCCGTTGCGGACGTCGTAGCCGAAGATGTGGCCGCAACTCGGGTCCCAGAAGCGTGCCAGGATCGCGTCGTGGAGGCGGGCGGCCTGCTCGCGGTGCGGGCCGGGGTCGGTGCCGAGCAGGGCGGCGATCTCGGCCAGCGCCCGCACCGACCACAGGTAGATGGCGTTGAACAGCACCGACTCGACCAGGAAGGGGCTGCGGTCGAGCAGGGTGGCGTCATCGTAGTCGGCGTCGCGGTAGGTGATCGCCAGATACACGTAGCGGTCGTAGGCGGCGTCGGTGGGCCGGTCGGCGGCGTTGGCATGCCGCAGGTCGGCGCGCTGGTAGCGCGGCAGCGCCCCGGGGGGAATCACCAGCGAGTCGAGCTCGCTGTCCCACAGCGGCGAGTTGTCGAGCCCCGACTCCCACGGGTGCACGATCGCGGCGAGGCCGTGGCCGCCCACGTCACGCCAGCGGGCCAGGTAGGCGTGCTGGGCGGCCAACTTGGAGTAGACCCGGCCGAGGAACGCGAGCGCCTCGTCCCGGTCGCTGGCGTGCTGGTAGATCTCCAGCGCCGCGCGGGCGTGCAGCGGCGGCTGGGTGATGCCGGAGGTGCGGAGCTTGTGGGGCGCGTTGGGGCAGCGTTCGCTCTGCCAGAAGTCCGGCCCGGGGAAGTAGTCCTCGGTCGGCACCGCCGGGTTGAAGACGATATGGGGAACCATGCCGTTGGCCCACTGCGCCGCCAGCAGCGTCTCCAGCTCCTCCTGGGCGCGTCGCTGCTCGGCCCAGGAGCGGCCGATCGCGATGAAGGCCGCGTCCCAGCTCCACTGGTGCGGGTAGAGGCCCCTGGACGGGATCGTCGAGCTGCCGATCCAGTTGCCGTCCAGCACCGTCCGTGCCTGTTCGCGCAGGTCCTCGCCCATGCCCCAAGTGTAGGGGGTCAGCTCAGAGGCTGCGGAGGCCTGTCAGGACCCGTTCGAGCAGGGCGAGGTCGGGGCGGTCGCCGCTGCCGGGTCTGCGGGGCTGGTGGAGCCGGACCCTGCCCTCCACCGCCAGGTCGGCGATCAGGACCTGGGCGACGCCGAGGGGGACCTCCAGCCGGGCGGAGATCTCGGCGACCGACACCAGGTCCCGGCACAGCACCACGATCTTGCGGCCCTCCGGGGTGAGGTGCGGCCAGGCCGCCTCGCCCTGCGCGGTGGTGGAGACCAGCGTCTCGATTGCCAGGTCGAGGTCGAGCTGGCCGGGGCGGGTGCGCCCACCGGTCAGGGCGTAGGGGCGGACCGCCGCCGGGTCGCGGTCGCCATCGGAGCCGCTCCGGCCGCTCTCGCCCCGGCCGCTATGGGTGCGACCCTGGCTGGCCATCGCTCCTCGATCCTGGCGGGGCGCCGTTGCGGGTGGCGGTCCTGGTGGTGGCCGCCGCGCGCCGCCCGCGTTGCAGGCCGGCCTGGTAGCTGTTCAGCATGCTACGCACGCCTTCGGGTGAGCGGGCACGCAGGTCGGTCTCCAGCTCGAGCTCCACCGCCGGTGGAGCCGAGCCGGAGCCGGGTGGCGGCGCGGCGGGGAGCCGGACCTCCACCCCCGATCGCAGCTTCGTCATCGGCCGGCGGGGGAGGCCCGCCTCGGTCAGCACCACCGCCGCACCCTGATCCGGGGCGGGCGGCAGGTCGAGGATGATCTCGGGAACCTCGGCAGCCTCCTCCTCGGAGGCGGCCGTGTTGGTGGCCACCGGCGCGGCCACGGGAGGCCGCTGCGGTTGCCGCTGCGGGCCTGGCGCGGCGGGAGCCTGGTCGCCCGGGCGGGACCGCGCGGTGGCGGCGCAGGGGGACTAGGCGCCGCCGGGCTGGCCGCTGCCGACCCAGTCCGAGCGGGCGGCCTCGAAGATCGGCAGCGGGCCCGGTGCCCCCGGGCGAGGCAGCGAGGCGATCCCGTCGCGCTGGTTCCAGGACTGGTTCCAGGCGCCCACCCCCGCGCGCCAGCCCTCCTCGCCCAGCGGCTTCACCACGCCGGAGGGGAGCAGCACCAGCGCGGTGACCCCGCCGTACTGGGAGTGGCGCAGCTGCGCCTTGATGCCGTAGCGCTGCGCCAGCCGGCCGACCACGTAGAAGCCGAGGCTGCGGGCGAGCGCGAAGTCCAGCAGCGGCGGGTCGGCGAGGCGCTCGTTGGCGCTGTCCAGCTGCTCGTCGCTCATGCCGACGCCGCGGTCCTCGATCTCGATCAGATAGCCCTTGGAGACCGTCTCGCCGGCGATCACCACCTTCGTGTCGCCCGGCGAGAACATGGTGGCGTTCTCGACCAGCTCAGCGAGCAGGTGGACCAGGTCAATCCCGGCCGGCCCGGCGACCGCGACCTCGTCCAGCGGCAGCAGGTGGACACGCTGGTAGTCCTCGACCTCGGCGATCGCGGCGCGCAGCAGCCCGAGCAACGGCACCGGCTCGCTCCAGCTGTGGGCCGGCTCGGAGCTGGACAGCACGATCAGGTTCTCGGCGTTGCGGCGCATCCGGGTGGCCAGGTGGTCGATCTTGAAGAACTCCTCCAGCTGGCCTGGGTCCTTCTCGTCCTGCTCCAGGCGGTCGATGAACTGGATCTGGCGGTCGATCAGCGACTGGTTGCGGCGCGCCAGGTTGACGAACATCTCGCTGACGCTGCGCCGCAGCGCCGCCTGCTCGGCGGCGATCCGCACCGCCAGGCGTTGGGCCGCGTCGAAGCTGGCGGCGAGGCGGCCGATCTCGTCCCGGCCGCCGACCGCGATTGGGGCCAGGTCGGCGGCCAGGTCGACTGGCTGGCCCCGCTGCAGCCGCTCGACGATCCGCGGGAGCTGCCGCGCGGCCAGCTCGTCGGCGCCGCGCTGCAGCGCCACCAGCGGGTTGATCATGGCGCGGGCCAGGAAGCTCGTGAGCGCCACGGTGAGCACCAGCACGATCGCGAGCAGCAGGAGGTTGTTCAGCAGCTGCCGCTCGGCGCTGACGGTGTCGGCGCGGTTGGCGTTGGCCAGGTCCGCCTCCAGCTGCCGCTCGACCAGGTGGAGCGAGTCGGTGCGCTGGCCCATGGCGTCAAGCCAGTCGCCCGCCGTGATGCCGACCCCGGGGGCGCGTTCCGCGGCCAGCGCGAGCTGCTCCAGCGCGGTCGAGCGGTCCACGCTCGGCGCGTTGAGGGCGCTGGCCTCAAGGGCCCGCTGCCCGGCGCTGGCCGCCTGCTGGAAGCGGGCCAGCGCCTGCTGGCGGGCGCCGATCGCGGCGGCGAAGCGCTGGAAGTCCGCGCCCGCGAAGCGGCCGCTGGCAGCGACCGCCGCACCGATGGCGGCCTCCTGGCTGGCGGCCTCCTCGGCCTGCGCCAGCGCCGCGAAGGCGCTGGCGGCCTGCTCCAGGTCCCGGTGGGCGACCCCGGACGGGAGCGCCGCGACGACGTCGAGCAGCGCCCCGATCGGCTCGCCGTAGGCGGCGAAGGCGTCGTCGGCGCTGGCAGGAGGTTGGCTGGTGAGCTGCCGGGCCTGCGTGACATGGCCGAGCCGGGCGTCGGCGCCGCGCAGCGCCGCCTGCAGCTGGGCGTCGCCGCGGTCGAGGGGGAGGGTCGCGGCGACGGCCCGGTACGCGGCCGCCCCGCGGTCCACCGGCGCCCGCTGGGCGGCGGCGACCGGACTGGCCCCGAAGCGGCCGCCGGCCACCCAGGCCACCGAGCGGGCGCGTTCCCGCTGCAGGTCCCCGGCCAGCGAGGCCGCCTGTGCGACCAGCGCGACGCCCTTTTTCTCGCGGTCGGCCTGCAGGCCGTCATGGAAATTCCCGGCGATGCGAACCGACGTGAGAATCGCCAATCCAATCACCGGCAGCACGAAGATACCGAGCAGCTTGCTGCGGATCTGCCAGTCACGAAGCATACGCACGACCTCTGCGGCGAAGGGAACGAGACGCCGCCATCTCCGCAGCATGGTAGGGCGAATGGCACGGAGGCCCAAAATTTAGCACCAGACCCGCGAATTCAGATTAAAGCGTTTTCAAGCGTTGCTGCGTGTCTGACCATTACTGCGTGCCGCGATTTCGCTGGAAGCGCGCGAACGATGTACAACCGGGATATCACTCGAAATGAGTGGCCCATGGAGACACAAGGGAGGTTGCTATGGAACTCGCCGAGCTGGAGGCACGACATCGCCGGCTGGTCTGGCCGCTGAGCGGGTTCTTCCTGGCCTGGTACCTGCTGCTGGTGGTGCTGGCGGGCTTCGCGCGCCCGCTGATGGCCGCCAGGGTGGCTGGTACGGTCACCTTCGGGTACCTGTTCGCCCTGTCGCAGTTCCCAATGACCTTCCTGGTCGCCTGGTACTACACGCGCACCGCGCGGCACCGGCTCGACCCGCTCGCCGACCAGCTCGCCGCCGCCGGAGCGGGAGGCGCCGACGGCGTGCTGGTGCTGCGCCCGGTCGGGGCCGGATTCGCGGCCGCGGTCGCGGCCGACCCGGACCTGGACGGCGCCTTCGATGCCGAACTCGACGACGACCCCATCGTGATCGAGGGAGAGGTGGTGCCCCTATGGCCGACCGCGGCCTCTCACTGACCCTCTTCGTCGCGTTCATCGGCGTCACCCTGGGCATCACCTGGTGGGCGTCGCGGCGCACCAGGACGGCGGCCGACTTCTACGCCGCCGGGCGGCGCCTGCGCGGCTGGCAGAACGGCATCGCCATCTCCGGCGACTACATGTCGGCGGCCAGCTTTCTCGGGATCGCCGGGCTGATCGCCCTCTACGGCTACGACGGGTTCCTCTACTCGGTCGGCTTCCTGGTCGCCTACCTGGTGGTGCTGGTGCTGGTCGCCGAGCCGCTGCGCAACGCCGGCGAGTACACCATGGCCGACGTGCTCGCCTACCGCCTCCGCCGCCGGCCGGTCCGGGCGGCGGCGGCGCTGTCGACCGTGTCGGTCTCGGTCTTCTACCTCATCGCCCAGATGGTTGGCGCCGGCGCCCTGGTCAAGCTGCTGCTCGGCCTGCAGGGGCAGGGCCCCACGATCGCCGCGATCATCGGGATCGGCGTGCTGATGACCGTCTACGTGACCCTTGGCGGCATGATCGGCACCACCTGGGTGCAGATCGTCAAGGCGTGCCTGCTGCTGGTCGGCGGCCTGGCGATGTCGGTGTGGGTGCTGGCCCGGTTCGGCTTCTCAGTCCAGGCGCTGTTCCGCCACGCCGCCGCGACCAGCGGCAAGGGCGCCGCCTTCCTGGCGCCGGGCCTCCTCTACCGCAACAAGCTCGACCTGCTGTCGCTCGGCCTGGCGCTGGTGCTCGGCACCGCCGGGCTGCCCCACATCCTGATGCGCTTCTACACCGTCCCCGACGCCCGCGTCGCCCGTGCCAGCGTCAACTGGGCGATCGGCGTCATCGGCGGCTTCTACCTGCTGACCACCTTCCTCGGCTTCGGCGCGGCGGCGCTGGTCGGCCCCAGGGTGATCCGCGCGGCGGCGCCCTCCGGCAACATGGCCGCGCCGCTGCTCGCCCAGACCCTCGGCGGCGGCCCGGCCACCTTCGGCGGCGACGTGTTCCTCGCCGTGATCGCCGCGGTCGCCTTCGCCACCATCCTCGCCGTGGTCGCCGGGCTCACCATCACCGCGTCGTCCAGCTTCGCGCACGACTTCTACGCCAACGTCATCCGGCCATCGCAAGGCGCCAGCGACGAGGGGCAGGAGGTCCGGGTCGCCCGCCGCACCGCACTGGTCATCGGCGCCGTCGCGATCGCGCTCGGCATCGGCTTCCGCGGCCAGAACGTCGCCTTCCTCGTCGGCCTCGCCTGCGCCGTCGCCGCCAGCGCCAACCTCCCAACCATCCTGCTGTCGCTCTACTGGCGGCGCTTCTCCACCGCCGGCGCCGTCGCGGGAATCCTCGTCGGGCTCGGCGCCTGCCTGCTGCTGGTCGCCGTCGGCCCGGCGGTCCTCGGCCCCAAGGGCATCTGGCTGCAGGGCGTCCACCCACTGTTCCCACTGGAGAACCCCGGGATCGTCTCGATCCCGCTCGGCTTCGCCGCCGCCGTCGCCGCGAGCCTCCGCTACCCCGACCCCGAGCCCGCCGCCGTGCGCCGCTACGGCAACCTCCGCGCCCGCGCGCTCACCGGCGTGCCCGTGCGGGCCGGTGAGCCGTGACGCTCGGAGGCTCGGGAGCCAGGGAGCTCAGGGCGCTCAGGAGGGCGCGCGGAGCCCGCCGATCTGGGAGAACGGCGCCGGGATCAGGATGCGGCTCTCCTGGCGCACGATCAACGGCCGGATCGTCGCGAGGTAGGCCTGCCAGTCGGGGTTCGCCTGCAGCTCCGCGCGGCGGCGGGCCCGTTCGCTGAGGTCCTCGTAGGCCCACAGGTGGACCACCTGGTTGAGGACGCCGATCTCGGAGGAGAAGTAGCCGACCAGATGGCCGAGGATCGGCAACTGGACCGGCAGGCCGTGCCTCTCATACCGGGACAGGTACTCGGGTGCGGTCCCCGGCTGCAGCGTGTAGGTGCGCTCCTCGACGATCATCGTGGCATCGCCTCCTGTGCCAACGGTGCTCCAGGGCCCGACCATAACAGGGGCACGGGCCGCTGCTGAGATCTCAGCAGCGGCGTGGCGGGCGGTTCAGAAGGCCATGGCTGACCAGGGCAGCCCAGGTGTAGGGGCCGACCACGCCGTCGACGGCGAGGCCGCGGCGGGACTGGAAGCGCCGCACCGCACGCCGGGTGATGGGTCCGAAGCTGCCGTCGGGTGCCAGGCACCAGCCGTTGGCGGCCAGACGTTCCTGGACGTCGACCACGGCGCTGCCGCGCTGGTGGGAGCGCACCGGCAGCAGCCCTGGGTAGCGCCAGGCCGGGCGGACCGCGTAGTGGACCAGATGCGGCCGCCACATCGACGCGATGTGGATCCGCACGCCGGGGCGCTGCGCGTCGATCATGCGGCCATGCCCCAGGTAGAGGCCGACATGGGCGATGGTGGCGCGGTCGTGCGGGTTGTGGGCGAAGAACACCAGGTCACCGGGGCGCAGGCGACGCAGGGGCAGCCGGTGGCCGAGGGCGTACTGGTCGCGCGCCACCCGGGGGATGCTGATTCCCGCCGCCTGGTAGGCGCGCATGGTCAACCCGGAGCAGTCGAAGCTGCGCGGCCCCTCCGCGCCCCACTGGTACGGCTTGCCGAGTTGGGCGAGGGCGTAGCGGATCGCGGTCGCGGCTGGCGAGGCGGCTGTGGCCGACGCCGGCCGGGCGCTGGGCCCGAGCGCCAGCGTGACCGGGACCACCACGCCGGCCACGGCGGCGACCAGCAGCCAGGCCAGGGCTTTGCGCTTCGGCAACTGCTCCAGCTTCAGCTTCGGCTTCAGCGTTGGCATCCGCATCAGCGGCCTCCTCCAGGGTCGAGGCAGGACGAGATGCCATCGACCGGGGTGGAGGCCGGCTTGAGGCGGGCTTGCGCTTGCGCGCCGTGCGGTGCGCGCTGCTGATTGAGGACAACCCTCTATTCATATCGACGAATACGGCAAAGTCAAGTGGTGCGTCATACGCGTCCGCCTGGTTCACTTTTCCTATGTCGGCCGCCACTGCCCCAAGCGCCCTGTTCGACACGCTCCAACGTGAATTCTGCCTGCGGTACCAGGAAAGCGACCCGCTCGACCTGGAAGCTGGCACCGTGGTCGTGGTCCCCTCGCTCACCTTCCCGGTGGGCGAGCTACGCAAGATCGTCGCCATCCAGCATTACGAGGAGCGGATGCTCTACCTGCTCCTGCTGCTGCGCCGCCGCGGCGTGCGGGTGATCTACCTCAGCTCGTGCCCGATCGAGGACGCCGTGATCGAGTACTACCTGAGCTTCATGCCCGACCCGGCGGCGGCCCGTGGGCGGCTGCACCTCCTGTCGGTCGGCGACCCCGCGCCGCGCCCGCTGACCGCCAAGCTGCTGGAGCGCCCCGACCTGCTGGAGTCGGTGCGGGAGCTGATCGGTGACCCGGCCGAGGCGTTCGTGCTGCCGTTCAACGTCACCCCGCTGGAGGGCCTGCTCGCCGAAGCCCTCGGCCTGCCGGTCTACGGCCCGCGGCCGAGCCACGCCGCGCTCGGCTCCAAGACCGGCTCCCGGCGGATCGCCCGCCGTGCCGGGGTGCCGGTGCTCGCCGGCGCCGAGGACCTGTGGTCGCTGGGCGAGGTCGAGTGGGCCGTCCGCCGCCTGCGGCAGCGGGTCCCGATGCCGCCCGGCGCGGTCGTCAAGCTCAACAACGGCTTCTCCGGGCAGGGCAACGCAGTGATCGCCCTGGACCGGTTCAACGGCTCGCTGGAGGACGCCACCACCAGCTTCTGCGCGGCGGGGGAGTCGTGGGCCTCGTTCGCCGCCAAGATCCAGCAGGGCGGCGCGGTCACCGAGGAGCTGCTGCGTGCCCCTGGCCTGACCTCCCCGAGCGTGCAGCTGCGCATCACCCCCGGCGGCGCGACCCGTGTGCTCTCCACCCACGACCAGGTGCTCGGCGGGCCCAACCGGCAGGTCTACCTCGGCTGCCAGTTCCCCGCCGACGCGGCCTACCGCTCGGTCATCCAGGAGGCCGCCTGCCGCGCCGCCCGGGTGCTCGCGAGCCATGGCGTCATCGGCTCCTTCGGGATCGACTTCTTCGCCGTGCCGGACGGCCGCCACCGCCACCAGGTCTACCTCGCCGAGATCAACCTGCGCATCGGCGGCACCACCCATCCGTTCGGGCTCGCCCAGCTCGCCATGGACGCCCGCTACGACGCCGGCAGCGGGCGGCTCCACGCCGACGGCCGCGCCAAGTCCTATGTGTGCACCGACAACTTCAAGTCGGAGCGGCTCGCGGGCAGCTCGCCCGAGGCGGTGATCGCGCGGCTGCGGCGCCGCCGCCTCACCTTCGACCCCAAGCGCAAGACCGGCGTCGCCCTGCACCTGCTCGGCGCCCTGCGCGGCTTCGGCAAGATGGGGATGACCTGCATCGGCGACTCCCGCGCCGAGGCCGAATACCTCTACCGCGAGGCCGTCGCCGCCCTTGAGCGCTGACCAGCGCTCGCGGCTGGCCTCTGGCGGCTCGGCGCTGGCCTATGGCTGGCCGGGGCGGACCACGCCCGCCTCATAGGCCAGGATCACCGCGTGGATCCGGTCGCGCAGCCCGAGCTTGGCCAGCACGTTGCCGACGTGGGTCTTGACGGTGTGCTCGCTGACGAACAGCGTGGCGGCCATCTCCGCGTTGGAGAAGCCGCGGGCCATCAGCTCCAGCGCCTCCCGCTCGCGGGCGGTGAGGCCGGCGAGGACCTCCGGCGGCGCCCCCCTCCCGCCGCCGGGTGGGCGCGGACGGTTGGCGAACTCGCGGATCAACCGTTTGGTGATTGAGGGCGCCAGCAGCGCCTCGCCCCGGGCGACCACCCGCACCGCCGCGACCAGGGCCTCCCTGGGCAGGTCCTTGAGCAGGAAGCCGCTGGCCCCGGCGCGGAGCGCCTCGAAGACGTACTCGTCCAGGTCGAAGGTGGTGAGGATCAGCACCCGCACCGGCTCCGCCACGTCCGGCCCGGCGAGTTGCCTGGTCGCCTCCAGGCCGTCCATGCGCGGCATGCGGATGTCCATCAGCACCACGTCCGGCCGCAGCCGGCGCGCCGCCGCGACTGCGTCCGCGCCGTCGGCCGCCTCGCCCACCACCTCCATGTCCGGCTGCGCCTCCAGGATCATGCGGAACCCGGCGCGCACCAGCCCCTGGTCGTCGGCGACCAGGACCCGGATGACCGGATCACCCGAAGCGGCGGTCTCCGGCTCCGGGTTCACCGGACGGCCTCCAGCGGCAGGCGGGCGGTCACCGTGAAGCCACCGTCCGGTCCGGGGCCGGCGTGCAGCTCGCCGCCGAACAGGTTGACCCGCTCGCGCATGCCGAGCAGCCCGTGGCCGGGCGGGAGCGGGCCCGCCTGGGTCCACTGGCGCCTGGGGGGCTCGCCGGGGGGCCCGCTTCCGTCGTCGCTGACGTGCAGCTCCAGGTCGTCGTCGCCGTAGCGCACCACCACGCGGGCGCGGCTCGGCCCGGCGTGCTTCATGGTGTTGGTGAGCGCCTCCTGCACGATCCGGTAGGCAGACAGGTCCACGCCGGGCGGCAGCGGGCCCGGCTCGCCCTCGACCACCAGCTCGACCGGGAACCCGGCCTGGCGCACCTGGTCGACCAGGGCGGCGACCTGGCCGATTCCCGGCTGGGGGGCGAGACCGCCGGCGCTGCCAGCGGCCTCGCCGTCCTCGTGCTCGTCGCGCAGGACGCCGAGCAGCCGGCGCATCTCCACCAGCACCTGGCGGCCGGTGGTCCCGATCGCGTCGAACACCTGCACCGCGCGGGGCGGGTCGCGCTCCGCCACCACCGGGCCGGCCTCGGCCTGCACCACCATCATGCTGACGTGGTGGGCGATCACGTCGTGGAGTTCCCTGGCGATGCGGCCGCGTTCCTCGCTGACCGCGCGGCGCGCCTCCAGCTCCCGCTCGCGTTCCAGGCGGACCGCGCGGTCCTCCAGCTCGGCGGTGTGGGCGCGGCGGGTGCGGGCGCTGTCACCCAGCGCCCAGGCGCTGGCCAGCAGCAGCGCGTTGGTGAGCCAGTCGATCCCGCTGGCGTCGGTCTGGGGGAGCAGCATGATGACGATGGCGGACACCGCCACGACCAGCCCCGCGAGCACCCCGGTGCGGCGGCTGCAGTAGGCGACCACTGAGTAGATCGCCAGCAGTCCCCCCAGCGGCGCCTTGGTGATCAGGTCGGGGAACGGCGCGATCCCATACGCGACCGAAGCGAGCCCGATCACGGTTCCCGAGACCAGCGGATTCCGGCGCCGCCAGGTGAGCGGCAGGTTGATCAGCAGGACGAGCGCGACCGCCAGCGCCGCCTCCGCCGGCCGCGACGCCGGCGGGCAGCAGGTGTCGCGGCCCGCGTTCAGGGCCGCCAGGGACACGCCGGTGAGCGCCGCGGCGAGCAGCCCATCGGCGGCCAGCGGGTGCGCCCGTATCCAGCTCAGCAGCCTCAGCAGCGGTCTCATGCCGCAAGTATTGGCCCTCCGGGCAGCGGCGGTCTTCCCTCCGCAGAGCGATTTCTCAGCTGCGCTCTTCCTTATGAGGGGAGTGGCGGCGGGGTCTCCTCGCCGGTGAGCCGCAGGGCGGCGCGGTCCACCCCCCGGGCCAGCAGCAGCGGCGGGGCGCCCCCGAAACGGGCCAGCCACAGGGTGCCGGGGGCGCCGCAGCCGCCCTCCAGCACCAGCACGTTGGCGTCGTCGAGCCAGCCGATCACGCTGCTCGGCCGTTTGCCGGAGAGCAGCGCGACCGGGGTGCCGCCAGCGGGCGGGACCGCCAGCGCCTGGCTGTCCTGGCAGCCGCCGCCGACGTCGATGGCCAGCGCGCCGCGGCTGTTGCCCCGCTGGCCCGGGACGATCGCGAGTACCTGGCCGAGCCCGCTCCACGGCGGCGTCTGCGGCTTGTGGCTGGCCAGCGACCATGCCTCCAGGCGCCCGGCCCCGCTCGGCCGCCGCGCTCCGTACCACAACGTCTTGCCGTCCGGGGAGAAGGCCAGCGCCCCCAGGGCGGCGCCGTCGGCCGGGATCGGGAGCCGCCGGGCCGCGGCCCCGTCAGCGCCCGACTCCCACAGCTCAAAGGCGGCGCCCCGCTGGACCGTGAAGGCCAGCGCCCGCCCCGACGGGTGGACGGCGACCTGCCGGTAGGTCACCCCCTGCAGCGGCGTCAGCTCGCGCAGCTCGGTGGTGCCGAGCAGCGCCTGTTCCAGATTGAGGCCGCCCTGCGGAACCCACACCAGGCCGTCGCCGGCCGGCTCGGCCCACGCCACCGAGTCGGGCACCGCCTGCGACAGCGGGGTGCGGCTGGCCAGCGACGCCACCCCCCGCACCTCCAACCCGCCGAGCAGCAGCCGGTCGCCCCGCGGCCCCCACAGGAACGGACCCGCGTCACGGACCTCGAACAGGCAGAACAGGTGCGCGGCGTCCGCCGTCATCGCCCAGGCGCGGCCCTGCGCCACAAACGAGATCGGCGCGTCCAGCGGGCTCGGCGTCGCCTGCTGGCATCCAGCCGGGAAGCTCCCCGCCGCCGCGACGCTGCCGGTGCTCGGCACGGCCGTGGGCGCGCCGGACTGGCCGCCCCGCGTGCACCCCGCAACCGCGGAGAGCAGAGCGACGACCAGCAGGGCCGAAGCCCGTCCAGCGACCCGTCCTCGCCGCACCCCGTCGTGCCCCCTCCCTCAAATCGCCACGGCCACGGCGCCTGAAGGACCACGTGCATCATGTCACCCCCAAGCTGAAATAGTCGAACAGGCAGAATCGTGATGTCAGCGACGGCCGCGCCGCCTGCGCGCTTCCGCTTGCCGCTCTGCGTTGGCAGCCTCACGGACGCCTCATCTCCGCTTGCTACGGTCAGGCCATGGGTATCGTGATGGGGATGGAGCAGCGCCGCCCCCCGTCGTCGCCGGCCAGCCGCCGCGCGTTCCTCCGCGGCGTGGCCGTCACCGGCGGCGCCGCGGCGCTGGCGACTGGCGGTGCCGCCAAGGCCGCCGCCGCACGCGACCACGGCACCGGGGACCGCCTCGCCGCGACCGCACCGCCCTGGCTGGACCCGGACCTGGCTGAGCTGCGGCTGGTGTGGCGGGTGCGGACCGAGCGCCGCGCGATCGCCCTGACCTTCGACGACGGCCCCGACCCCCGCTGGACCCCGAGAGTGCTCGACCTGCTCGCCGAGGCCGGCGCCCGCGCGACCTTCTTCTGCTGCGGCGAGCCCGCCCGCCTCCACCCCGAGCTGGTCCGCCGCGCCGCACGGCTCGGCGAGGTCGGCAACCACTCCTGGAGCCACGCCGACCTCGCCACCCTGAACACCGCCCCGGTCGGCCGCGAGCTCGACCAGACCCACCAGCTCCTCGCCAGCCTCACCGGGCAGCCGCCGACCCTGTTCCGGCCGCCCTACGGCAACCTCCGCGGCGCCGTCCTGCTCGCCGCCGCCCGCCACCGCTACGGAGCCATCCTCTGGACCGACATGGTCCAGCACGCCGCCAGCACCCCGGCCGCCGACACGGCCCGGCTGCTCGCCCACGCCGCGCCCGGCCAGATCCTGCTCGCCCACGACGGCCGCGGCGACCGCGCCGGGATCCTCGAGCGCCTCCCCGCCCTCCTCCACGGCCTGCGCGGGGACGGCTTCGAGCTGACCACCGTCAGCGACCTGCTCAGCTTCGACGACGGCCTCGACGACGGCCTCGGCGGCAGCCGCGAGGGGCCGCCCGGAAGCTAGGCCTCCACCTTCTGGCCCTTGCCGATCACCACGACACCGCCGGGGGAGACCGCGAAGCGGGCGCGGTCGTCCTCGGCGTCGGTACCGATCCGGGCGCCCTCCGGGATGATCACGTTCTTGTCGACGATGGCGTTGCGGACCACCGCGTGGGCGCCGACCTCGACGCCATGCAGCAGCACCGAGCCCTCCACCAGAGCGCCGTCGGCGACGCGCACGCCGGGGGACAGGATCGAGCGGCGCACCGTCCCACCCGCGACGATCACTCCCGCGCACACCATCGAGTCGAACGCCTGCCCGGTGCGGCCCTCGCCGTCCTCGAACACGAACTTCGCCGGCGGCAGCGGGTCGTGCCAGGTCAGGATCGGCCAGCGCTGGTTGTACAGGTTGAACACCGGATGGACCGAGATCAGGTCCAGGCTGGCGTCGTAGAAGCTGTCCAGCGTCCCGACGTCCCGCCAGTAGCCGCGGTCCCGCTCGGTCGCGCCGGGGACCTCGTTGTCGGCGAAGTCGTAGACCTGCGCCTCGCCGCGCTCCACCAGCAGCGGCAGGATGTCGCCGCCGAGGTCGTGGTTGGAGGAGTCGTCGGTGGCGTCCAGGGAAACGACTTCGGTCAGGGTGGCGGTCGTGAAGACGTAGTTGCCCATCGAGGCGTAGACGGTGTCCGGGTCGCCGGGCAGCCCCGGCGGGTCCTCCGGCTTCTCCAGGAACGCCTCGATGCCGCGCCCGTCGGCCGCCGCCTGGATGACGCCGAACTGGTGCGCCTCCGAGCGCGGCACCCGGATCCCCGCCACCGTCACCCCGGCGCCGCTGGCGATGTGCTGCTCGACCAGCTGCCGCGGGTCCATGCGGTAGATGTGGTCGGCGCTGAACACGATCACGTAGTCGGGCCGCTCGTCGCCGATCAGGTTGAGGTTCTGGAAGATCGCGTCCGAGGAGCCCGCGAACCAGCGCGGCCCCCGCCGCATCTGCGCCGGCACCGGGGTGACGTAGTTGCCGAGCAGCGGCGACATCCGCCAGGTGGTGGCGATGTGCCGGTCGAGGGAATGGCTCTTGTACTGCGTCAGCACCACGATCCGCAGGTAGCCCGCGTTGACCAGGTTGGACAACGCGAAGTCGACGATGCGGTAGTTCCCGCCGAACGGCACCGCCGGCTTGGCGCGGTCGGCGGTGAGCGGCGCCAGCCGCTTGCCCTCGCCGCCGGCGAGGACCATCGAGAGGACGTGCGGCTGCTGATACTGGGACGTCACAGCGTGAGCGTATCCACCCCGCCCTGCTTTGATCCACCATTTGGAGGATCCTTGCGGCCGTGCACCATACTGGTTGACCGGTGGAGGCGCGGCCTCCAGCCTCCAGGCTGTCCGCTCGCGCAAAGGAGGGCCCGATGTCCGCTCGCACGACGCCGCCGTTCCGCGCCGACCACGTCGGCAGCCTGCTGCGGCCTCCGGAGCTGCTGCGGGCACGCGACGAGTTCGCCGCCGGGAAGATCCCCGCCGAGGAGCTGCGCACGATCGAGGACGAGGCGATCGAGGCGGTCGTGCGGATGCAGCGCGACGCCGGCCTGCGGTCAGCCACCGACGGGGAGTTCCGCCGCGCCGCCTGGCACATGGACTTCATCTACCAGCTCGGCGGCATCAGCAGGGCCCCCGAGGAGCTCAAGATCCACTTCCGCAACGAGCAGGGCGACCTGGAGTTCACCACCGCCGCCCTGCAGGTCGACGGCAGGATCCATCTGGAGCACACCATCTTCGGCCCGGACTTCCAGTTCCTCCAGGGTCTGGTCGCGGGGACCGGGGTGACGCCGAAGCTGACCATCCCCTCGCCCAACATGGTCCACTACCGCGGCGGCCGGGCAGCGATCGACCAGCGCGTCTACCCGGAGATGGAAGAGTTCTGGGCGGATCTCGCCGCCGCCTATGCCGAGGAGGTCCGACGCCTCGGCGAGCTGGGCTGCACCTGCCTCCAGTTCGACGATTCCACTTCTGGCGAGGCACCTGCAACCAGGGGCAAACCAGACGAATGACACAGGCTGTGGCGACACCGCCTCGAGTGGGTCCGGACGGCCACGGCCCCCACGCCTCGCCGCACCAAGACAACTACTCTCACCTGCTGGATGATCGGACAGGGAGGTCCGCCAGTTGACCGACGGATGCAGCTATGATTCTCTG
>WNGD01004161.1_pt1 | contig 16779 bp, 14 predicted proteins | sample 5400671 | NCBI WGS metagenome assembly WNGD01 (sample SAMN13153369, study PRJNA577476) | soil metagenome | isolation source: 40 cm soil or saprolite under grassland replicate 2 | place: USA:California | collected 2016-06-15 | reverse complement strand
TCAATTTGCGAGGCGGCGCAATCTCAGCGGTAGAAGCCGAACCGCGAGGGGCAGAGGGGCAGGGGAGCAGAGGGCAGAGGGGCAGAGGGGCAGAGGAGCAAGAGGGCAGGCAGAATGACCTCCACCAGGCAGTCTTCAGCCAAAGCCCCTTCCTCGCCGTTCCCCTCGCGGCATGACTGAAGTCGTGCCCTCCCATCGAATGGCAACTTCGGGCGGAGGAGACTCCGCCGCCCCTCCGCCCCTCTGCTCCCTTGCCCCTCTGCTCCCCTGCCACAACCGCTTACCCAATGCGTTCGGCGCGCGTGACGTAGGCCGAGGGGCCTGACCAGCGAGGTTTCCAGATCGCCAGGCCGTACTGATGGAGGCGCTTGCCGTAGGGACCCGTATCACGCCAGCGCGTCTCGAGCTCAGCGAGCGAGAGATAGCCGCGCACGGCCTGCAGAGACGGGTCCTCGAAATAGATGCCCGTGCGATCGTAGCCGATTGCCAGGACCCAATGCCCGTTTTTCCAGACGCCGGTGTAGCTCCGCGGGTAACCGCGCCTGCCTTCGCGCTCCCCCCAGGCCTGGATCATGAGCATCACGGGTCTTCTCCGGCGAAGATACACCACGATTTGTGTGGGAGTCATGGGACAATGCTCCCGGAACTGCAGGCCGTATTCCCTGGCCGCACGCTTGATCTGGTGCGGATGGCAGCCGATGCGCTTGTCCATCCGGAGATCCCGGACGTATTCCCACTCGTCATTCGGACCCACGCCGTAATATTTACAGACCGCCTCAAGACACGATGCCCCGCAGGAGTAATCGGTCTGCTGGGTGGTGTCAGGGACCGGTACCTTGATGGCCCCTCGAGGGATGCGGTGATACTCGGGTGTGATCGTCATTGCTGCCTCGAGAAGCTCAATATTACTTGGGTTCCCGCGCGGTGTGCTACTGTCCTGCTGGCGTCCTGTGCAATATCAAATCCATGACTTTCAAATCCCAGTGATCGTTTTCGTGAAATTCACAAGCCAAACCGCCGCGAATTCCACGAATTTTCACGAAAAGACTGTTTCGCCATCCTCTATCCTCCATTTTCTCTGTGTCTCCGTGGCTCTGTGGCTAAACTAACGGGTTGTCGCAAAGGTCTTTACCAGCTCGATGTCATCCGGCGTGCCGGTCCTTCCGTCCGGGCCGGCGGAGAGCAGGCGGACGGTGCCGGGCGCGCTCCTGGAGGCGGCGAGGGGGTTATGCCACGCGTCCTCTCGGATCAGCGGATTCATGTATTTCGGACTGAGAGTGTCTGAGAGAGAAACGTAGTCTTTAAAATCCGGGAGCGCTCCGTTGGCCTCCCGATACTTCTCGATCGCGGCGGCAACCTGTTCGAGCAGCTTGCGTGTTTGCTCTGTCTTGACCTGCTCGAGCGCGCGCAGAATATCGTCGAGTTTCTCCCAGGGCCGCTTGCCCAAACGCACCTCGCGGATGACCCACTTGCCATTGACCTTTTCAAACCGGAATGTGGCGTGCAGCGTGGTTTCGGCGACGGCATCTCTCTGGCCGGTCTGGTTCACCGAATCGATATAAATGGACTCCTTTTGGAAAGCGTCCCGGTCGAGATCTGCAATCACATCTCGAGCTGTTTTTTTGCTTAGCGATCTGGCGCCGCAGCTCGTTAGGAAGAGGGGAAGAAAACAGAAGAAGGTTACACAGGCCACGCGTGGCTCACGTCGCATCGGAGGGAATATATAGCAAACGAGGGAAGCCGGCGCAATGGAGGTGACTATAATGAGCTCAGGGTCTCGGCCAAGTCAGCAAATTCTTGAAAAATGACAAATGACCAATGACCAATGGCAGATGACAAATTCCCGGGGGCAATCCGATCCGGTCTATTTGTCATTGGTCATTTGTCATTTCGAGGAGATCGCGACGCCATTGCCTGGGCGCATTCGTTTATTGCAATATTCCCGGGGTGAGCGCGTCACATTTTGCTGCAGGCCCCCAGGCCCGCTGGCGAGGCGCGAGCGACGAGCTATACCCGGGGCGGTATGTGAGGAGCGAGCAACAAAGCCAGCAAGCCTGCGGGCCGCAGCCCGCAGGGGCGCTCGCGCCAAAATGTGAATTTATTTCTGCGCGAGCCCTTAGTTACAAGGGGGCGCCTTGCAAGTAAAGATTCACGCGTCCTGTTTCGCCACGGAGTTCCATGAGCCTGCGGCTCGGCAGTGCGAATGAAAATGGGCGTAAGGGTTGCTCTCGGCACCCCATGTAGGGGCGGCGCTGTGTAGCCGCCCGAGCTACTTTACACGGGCGGGACGCCCGTGCCACGAAAGGCCATTTTCACGAGAGACAAGGAGGGCATGGAGATTCACCAGTAGGCAGGAAACGCCAGGCAGAAGGCGGCCCCTTGCCCTTTGGAAACTGCCCACTGCCTACTGCCTGAGGGCAAGCTGAACAAACCTTGAGGACAGAATGAAGTCCATGCCGAATTCTGCTGTCGAGGCGCGTCGCCGGGCACTCTCTATCGACACGCCGGTGCAGTACCTGAAGGGCATCGGCCCCCGGAGGTCAGAGCAACTCGCAGCCCAAGGCGTCCGGACGGTCAGAGATCTCCTCGAATATCCGCCGTTTCGTTACGAAGACCGCACCTATTTTCGGCCCATCGATTCTCTGCGGGAGGGGGAATGGGCCGTCACGCGCGGGCGCGTCAAAGGCATTCAGGATTACCAGACACGGCGGCGCGGGTTTTCCATCTTCCAGATGCTGGTGGGGGACAGCACCGGAAGTATCCTGGTCAAATTCTTCAACCAACCGTATCTGAGCAAGGTCTATGGCGAAGGTGCGGAGATCGTCGTCTACGGACAGGTCCGGCGGGACGAGTATCACCGGAGCTCACTTTGCTTCCACAATCCGGAAATCGAAATCCTGGATCGAGAGGCAGGCCAGTCGATTCACACCGGCCGTGTCGTGCCGATATACCGGAAGCTCGGAGAGCTAAGGGCGCGCGCCCTGCGCCAGATCATCCACTTTGTAGTTTCACAACTTCCCGAAGATAGCAAAGACCCCCTCCCGTCGTACTTGCGCGCCCAACTTCGGCTCCTCCCGAGGAGCCAGGCCCTTGCCCGGATACACTTTCCAGAACTCCAATCCACCACAGCTGCGGGGCGCGCCAGAGAGTTGGAAGCGCTCAATCGCGGCGTGTCTCCTGCACACAAACGCCTTATTTTTGAGGAACTGTTTCAGTTTCAGGTGGGTCTGTGCATGGTGCGGGAGCATCGTATCCGGATAGAAAAGGATCGAAGCATCCGGCTCGGCGAGAATGTGCGGCAGGCCATCAAAAAGATTCTCCCCTTCCACCCGACAGAGGCGCAAAAGAGAGTTTTGAGGGAGATTGCAGACGACTTGTGTTCTCGCCGTCCTATGAGTCGCCTGCTCCAGGGCGACGTGGGTTCCGGGAAGACCATCGTCGCCGCCCAGGCTGCGATTATTGCCGTCGAAAACGGTTATCAGGCGGCCATCATGGCGCCGACCGAGATCCTGGCCGAGCAGCATTACTTCTACTTTCGCCGCTTGCTGGCCCCACTCGAATATCGCATCAGCTTGTTGAAAGGGAGCCTGCGCGCCCGAGAGAAGCGCGAGACCCTCGAAAAGATCCGCACCGGAGAGTCGCAGATTTCCATCGGCACTCACGCTCTCATCCAGGAAGGGGTGCAATTCCGCAATCTGGCCTTCGTCATCATCGACGAGCAGCACCGCTTCGGCGTGATACAGCGCAATGTTCTTAAAGAAAAGGGGAACGAGCCGGATATGCTGGTAATGACGGCAACCCCTATCCCGCGCTCGCTGGCCCTGACCTTGTATGGGGATCTGGACGTATCCGTCATCGACCAGATGCCGCCGGGCCGCCGGCCGATCGACACCTGGTGGCTCGAAGAGAAGGATCGAAGGAAGGTGTATGAAGAGATGCGCAAAACTGCGGCGGCCCGGCGCCAGGTCTACGTCGTCTATCCTCTGGTGGAAGAATCGGAAAAGTCCGATCTGCGCGCGGCCACGGAGATGGCGCAGCACCTCCAGGAACAGGTGTTCCCCGGCCTGCGTATCGGCCTGCTTCACGGCAGAATGAAGAGCGCCGACAAGGAGCGCGTCATGGCGGCCTTCGCCGCCGGCGAAGTACAGATTCTGGTATCCACAACGGTGATCGAAGTGGGCGTAGACGTCGCCAACGCCACACTCATGGTGATCGAGCATGCCGAGCGGTTCGGTCTCGCTCAGCTGCACCAGCTCCGAGGCCGCGTGGGCAGGGGAGCCGCGCAGTCACGATGCATTCTCGTCGCCAACGCGCGCGGCAGTCCGGAGGCCCGGCGGCGGATGGACATCTTGTGCGAAAGCAATGACGGATTCCGCATTGCCGAGGTGGACCTCGAGGTGCGCGGGCCTGGAGAGATCATCGGCACTCGCCAATCGGGCCTTCCGGTGTTCAAGTATGCCAATCTGGTGCGCGACCGGAAGGCTCTCGAAGTTGCGCGCGCCGAGGCCGATCGTTTTGTGAAAAGGCTGAAAGCGCAGCCCGATCCAGAGTGCCGTCAGATCGCCAGTCTGATTCAGCAAGAGTGGAAGGACCGCTACGGCCTGGCCCTCGTGGGATGATTGACGAGTGACGAGGGTTGCTCATTAGAAAAGTCAATATTCAAGGTTCGTTTCGGGAATGGTGGCCGCATTCCTCAATTCCCATTCGTCACTCGTCAATCGATATGCGAGTGATTTCCGGGCAGTTTCGGGGGCGAAAACTCAGGGGGCCGCGCGGCGCGGAGATCCGTCCCACCGGAGATCGCCTTAAAGAGAGCCTCTTCAATATTCTTGATCCGTCCATTCAGGGAACTGTCTTCGTGGACGTCTTCGCGGGCACGGGAGCGATAGGGATCGAGGCCCTGAGCCGCGGCGCCCGGCAAGTGGTATTTGTGGACTCCAGCCGGGAAGGCTGTCGTCTGATCCGCGAGAATCTGGAGTTGTGCGGCATAGAGAGTGGCTTTCGGCTCCTCAGCTCTGACGTTTTCACCGCGCTCCGCCTTCTTGTCCGGGAAGGCTTTTCCGCCGATATTCTTTTCATGGATCCTCCCTACCAATGGCGGCCTTATCGGGACCTTCTGGAAGTCTGCTTTCGGACGGGTCTGGCGCACGGGAATTCACGCGTCGTGATCGAACACGATCGCAAAGCCGAGGTGCCCGAGGACGGGGACGACTATCATCGAGCGCGCACAGTACGCCAGGGCCACAAATGCCTCAGCTTCTACGGGTTTAAATCTCCGCGCATTTGAGTCCTCCTAAAAACATAGCCAAGGGGCTTCGCCCGAGCCGCAACCGAGAATCTTATTAGGTGATTCTTTGCGTCTTAGCGGTGAGTGCGGCGTATCCTGCTTTCACCACAAAGACGCGAAGACGCAAAGAAGCGCGGAGAATTTTGAAGTCTTTCTTTCACGCCATAAGCAACTTGATCGGCTTGGACCGCAGGGCTTTCTTAATGTACTTTTTCAAATTGCGCATGCCCTGGACGCAGCGATGGCGCAGTGTGGAGTACGGGATGCCCCGCTCTGCGCCTGCCTCGCGGATGGAGGTGAATTCCGGCGCGAGCAGCGTCAGGCGGACGGCTTCGCACTGTTTTTGCGGAAGCCGTGCCAGCCCCTCCTCCAATAGCGTCATCAGCCGTGTCGTCTCGTCCGACTGCTCCAGGTGTTCCAGGTTACTGTGCGGATCCCTGCTGTCTTGCGAAGGAATCCATTGTTCTCGCAAGGGAAGGTGACGGGCGCGGTCCCGTTTTCGAATGTGGTAAGTTTCGATAGCGGTGTTGCGAATCGCCCGTCCCAGATATAGCCGGACTTCCTCAGTGCTTCGGAAGGGCCGATTGCGCAGCAGGACGCGGCGGACCGCCTCTTGCATAACATCCTCGGCATCTTCCGCAACAAGACGCGTAACAAATCGCAGCCACTTGTCTCCGTGCCTGCATATGAGGTCGGCGATCACGCCGGCCACGTCTGAGCTATAAGAATCTTGAGGCGGCATTTTATTTTCTTAACCTAAATCTTGCGATTGCTGTTAGAATGAACGGCACGCTATTAATGTTTCCAATGTGGTCTGTGTATTTCACACAATCTGGCTCTGCGCTCCTGCAAATGTGCATTTGCTCCGCTTGACCCGGCTGGTCAGACACTTTTGGATTGGGGTGGGCAGTGAACGATTTTCCTGAAGACCGATATCGAGCTATCTATTTAGAGCTCTTGCGCTCATTGGAGAAGGCCAGAAGCCGTCTCGCCGTGGCAATCGCGACCGAGTCCAAGGCCACGCCCCTCGATCGCCTGCGCTATTACCGCGAGGTGGAAGGAACGATACATCGATGGCTGAGAGAGCTGCGAGTCCGGCGCCGGACCGGGCTGGAAGCGCATGAAGCGTGGTTCCAGGTTCTGGATTCCCTGAAGGGGCTTCTCCCGGGGCCGGATCACCTCCCGGCTCGGCACAGCGCTTTGCAGCTGTGCCAGCGTCTGAGGGAGGCCCTGGCACCCCTCGAACAGATCGAGCGCCTAGAAACGAGAGGTTAAGAAATCAGCGCTGTTTTACAGAGCAGCGGCACTGGTACCGAGAGAAAGTGATAGAGTCTCCCCGCTGTGAGATTGCACAGGGGGACCTTTTCCGATTCAGGCATGATCTTGGCAGCCGCACCGAAAAGGACAACGCAAGGCACACTAACAGCACCTAGCCGCGGCCCTGAGGCCGGGGATCATTTGAGATTTCAAATGGGAGTCCCTGCCCTCACGCGCGGGGCTATCACTGTTCGGACCTTCGGCCCCGGCTAAACTGAAGTTCCCTTGAGGCTAAACCGGACCCGGCCAGAAAACTTTCGAGGAGATACCGTTACTGCACCAACTCCTTGAAGTCCCTCTGGTGCCCGCCTATAATGACCCGGCTTGCATGTGCCGGAGTTTGGGGTGTACATCAGACCCGCCATGAGCACATGAAGATCCGAGCCGTATATCCTGGAACCTTCGATCCCGTGACGAACGGTCATCTGGATCTAATTGAGCGAAGCGCGAAGATCTTTGATGAAGTCATCGTTGCCATCCTGCGAAATACGGACAAGATCCCTCTGTTTACGGTTCAAGAGAGGGTGAGGATGCTGAAAGAAGTCGTCCGAGGACAGAAGGGTGTTTCCGTTACGACATTCGGAGGCCTCCTGGTTGACTTTGCCGTGCAGACGAAGGCCTCGGTGATCGTGCGGGGAATCCGCGCCGTTTCCGATTACGAATACGAGCTTCAGATGGCCTTGATGAACCGCCGCCTCTCGCCTCACCTGGAGACTGTCTTCCTCATGCCTGCCGAGGCGTATTCCTACCTGAGCTCGCGCCTGGTAAAGGAGATTTCACAACTGGGAGGCTCGGTACGCGGGCTCGTCCCCCCTCTCGTTGTGAGGGAACTGCAGAAGAAGCATCAGCAATCAATGCGCATACGGGAGAAACACACAAAATGACCCTCGTTCGAAGCAAGCATGTCTTTTCCGGCCGACTGAGCCAGATGGAAGAATCCAGCACGATGCTCGTGATGCTCGCGGCTCAAAAACTGAAGGCGGAGGGGGTCGATGTCGTGGATCTCGGGGCCGGAGAACCGGATTTCAATACCCCGGATAATATCAAAGAAGCCGCGAAGCGGGCGATCGACAGGAACTTCACGCGCTACACCCCCGTTGCGGGCGTGCCCCAGCTCCGCGATGCGATTCTCTATCGTTATCGTGAGGACTTTGGGGTCGAACGAAAGCGTGAAGAGGTCATTGCGACCGTAGGGGGAAAGCACTCGATCTTCAACATACTGATGACCCTGGTGAACCCGGCAGACGAAGTTATCATTCCGGCTCCGTATTGGGTTACCTTTCCCCAAGTGGTGCATCTGTGCGGCGGCAGGCCGGTGACGCTCCAGACAGCCCCCGAGGAAGGATTCAAGGTGACGCTCGATTCCGTGAGCCGGCGCCTGACCAAGCGGACGCGGGTGTTGATCCTCAACTCTCCCTGCAACCCGACGGGAGCAGTGATACCCAAGGCCGAATTCTTGCGAATCTGCGAGCTCGCAGCGCAGCACGACGTTTATGTTTTGTCCGACGAGTGCTACCAGAGGTTTCTCTACGACGGGGGCGCGCCGTACACAGCCGCGGCCGTTCCGGAAGAACTGCGGCACCGCGTTGTTGTCTCTGGATCGCTTTCGAAGACGTATGCGATGACCGGGTGGCGGCTCGGGTACACGATCGGCCCGGCAGAGCTGATTGGTCAGATCGCAAAGGTTCAAGGTCATGAGACCTCTAACCCGTGCTCCATAGCGCAGGCTGCGGCGATTGAGGCGCTTACCGGCCCCCAAGAGTCGGCGCAGAAGATGATTCAGGAGTATCAGCGCCGCAGAGACTTCCTTGTGCCTGCGTTGAACGGGCTCCCGGGAATCCGCTGCTTCAAACCCGAAGGGGCGTTCTATGTTTATCCGGACATTCGCGGCTGTTTAAAGGGGGAAATGCGGACCTCGGACGACTTCGCCGCGCGTCTCCTGCGCGAGGCTCATGTGGCCCTGACTCCAGGATCGGGATTCGGTGTGGACGGCTTCGTGCGAATCTCGTACGCCGCCGCTTACAGTGCGTTGGAGGAAGCGGTCCGGCGTCTGGGTGAGTTTTTGCGCAAGCTTTGATCACAGTGGAGCCACCGGAATTCACCGCTAAGACGCAAAGACGCGAAGAGTCGCTAAGTGAACTCCAGACTAACGGAGGGGGGAAAGGTTACCGATGAAGTACGCTTAGGCAGAAATTAGAAAAGAGTGGGTCTGCCGCGCTTAATCAAACTTGTTTCCTTTGGGGGAGAGAGCATTGGCAGAGGAGCCCGGGCTTCGCAATACCGCTTTCGCTTCAAGCCTCTGGCAGCGGGGCAGCATTTTCATCACCCTGCTCGCCACAATCACCGCCCTTGTAACCGGCGGAGGCTACCTGATCCTGGAAAGGGGCCAGCCGTTTGGAGTTGCCAGGAAACAACCACTCCCGATTCCCACACCATCTCCACAGCTCATACCGGCGGTCCCGCGAAGAGAGGTTGTGGGCACTTTTTCCGCCAGGCAGACACTTGCCGACGCCTTGGCAGAGCACGGTCTTTCGAAACAGGAAATCTATCGCTTTGTCGAGAGCGCCCGCCCCGTCTATGATCTGGGCCGGGTCGCCGCGGGAAAACCGTACTGGTTAGTCTTCGCTCCTGACGGCGAGCTCCACGAGTTTCGGTATCCCGTTGATGATAAGCGGTACCTGACCGTCTACCGGCAGAAGGACACGTATGTACCCGTCATGAAGGAGTTCTCCTATGAGTCCCGCGTTGAACCAGTGTCTGGCGCCATTGATAACTCTTTGTTTATGGCGGTCAAAGACACCGGCGAGCAGGAACAGCTTGCCCTCGATCTTGCGGCCATCTTCACATGGGACATCGATTTTTACGCGGACATACAGAAAGGCGATTCTTTCCGGATGCTGGTAGAGAAAGAGTATCTGGACGGAAGATTTGTGAAGTACGGGCCCATTCTGGCGGCGAACATCACCAATCAGGGCAAGGCCTATACGGGATTCCGCTTTAATGGATCAGACGGCACGGCGGGCTATTATGGTCCGGACGGAACAGCGCTCAAGAAATCGTTTCTCAAATCGCCACTCAAATTCGGCCGCATTACCTCGACCTTCAGCCGGGCCCGCTTGCACCCCGTGCTGAAGATCGTGCGGCCACACCTGGGCGTCGATTATGCCGCTCCCACCGGCACCCCCGTAGTCGCCGTGGGATCCGGAGCGGTGGAATTTGCAGGGTTCAGCGGGGGGAGTGGCAGAATGGTCCGGTTGCGTCATGCCGAGCGCTATGAGACGCTGTATCTTCATCTTTCCCGGATGGCCGTGCATCGCGGCGAGCGCGTAGCCCAGGGCGACGTGATCGGATATGTCGGATCAAGCGGCCTGGCGACCGGGCCCCACCTCGATTTCCGGGTTCTCGAGCGGGGACAGTACGTTAATCCCACCCGTGTGGTGTTTCCCCCGGCGCTCCCGATTCCGCCCGAGAGGTTTTCAGAATTTAGAGCCGCGCGCGATATCTTCCGGACCCGGCTCGACGGAATCATAGTCTCCGACGGAAATTGACGAATGGTTCTCCAAGTCAGAACCGAAAGGAATAGCTAATAACTAAGACAGGTTTTCGTGAATTCGGTAACGGAATTTGGAGTGCGGCAGCTTGCTGCCGCCTTCGCTCAGCACCGCAATATCAGTGGACCCTCAAAGCGCGAGCAAGCTTAGCAAGCTCGCGCGCTCCAAAGAAGCTGGCGCGCCTCCGTTACTGTATCTGTGAAACGCGGTCCTAAGGCCTAATGGCCGGCAAATACGTCGCCCCCTGCTCCGCGGGAGGAAATTGGGTGTCACAAACATGACCGCCGAAGGCGGGGCGCAGTCTGAGCCTTCAAAAACCACAAGGGCGCAAAGGCTGAGAATCGAGTGCATTGTCCCCTTTTTTCTGGTGACAGTCGCAGGAGTCATTCCGGCCCACTGCGCGGATTTCACGATCCACGTGGGCGGGTTGGTACCCGGGACGATTAACTTGAATAATGCCCGCCTCGCGCTTGACGGGAGTCGCGTGGTCGGCTTCCGGTTTGCGAATAATTTCATGAGGGTCATAGGGATCGAGCATACCCTCGCGTTTAGCCCGGATTTTCTGCAACCCAAAGGCGGGCCGGACCAGGATGTTAAAGGGTTTATCTACAACAGCAATCTGGTCTTGAACGTTCCTCTCGACCAGGCCATCCCGTACGTGACTTTCGGGCTGGGTATAATCACTCCGTTCGGATCCGACGCGCGGCCTTTCGGAACGAAATTTGCTGTGAACTACGGGGGCGGGCTCAAGTTCCCGCACCTGGCGGGCCCGATCGGCCTGCGCTTCGATGCGCGCGGCTACTCAGCCAGCGGGGTGTTCTCCGGAAACCTCCGCATCTTCGAGCTGTCCGGCGGATTGTTCTTCACCCTCGGCAGGTAGCGGGCATTATGAATTCTCGGGGGCGCCCCAAAAGTCCAATATGGCATACTTCTAGCTGCCATTGGTGCAAAGCTCATAGGACGGTCAAATTTGTATCGGGGCCGAAGACGGGAGAGCACGGCTTCAGCCTGCAGTTACGATACATCAAGAGCCCCGGGCTTTAGCCCCTGACGGGCTGCATCAACTTGCGATAACCGGATGATCGAACATGGTGTGCCGGAAGCTGAACGTTTAGGGAGCATGCCCTCCGGCGGAGATCCATCGCCTCAGACCCCCTCGAGATCTCGCTTTGCGTTTCGTAACGTGGCCGCTCTGCTATTGGCAGGGATAACACTGGTGCTGGGTTATGGCGTAGTCCAGAGCTGGAGCGTTCGCCTGGAACGGATCGTCGTTCGGTACCAGAGTCTTCCTCCGGCTGCGCGGGGTCTCACAGTTCTACAGATTTCGGATCTGCACTCGCGTTCCAGTCTCTGGCGAAACCGGGAGGTCGCGGCGATGCTTTCTGGTCTGTCGGCCGACCTCATGGTTGTCACCGGTGATTTCAGGCAAGCGGGCGGATCCCCGGATGTTGCTGTCCAGGGAGCGTCCATAGTTGTGGACGCAGTCAGGGAGCGAATGCCCGTGTATGCAGTTTCGGGCAATCACGACCTTCAGCCAATGATGCAGCAGCTCTCTCAAAAAGGGATCGTGGTTCTCGACAATACGGTGCAGAACATCCGCCCCGGTGTATGGCTTGCGGGTTGGAATCCCTACCTGCGCCGTCATCCGAGCCTGGAAGCTGTCTTGAGAAGCGTGCCGAACGACGATTTTGTTATTCTTCTGGCCCATTCTCCAGATGTGGTCCTTGAGAGTGCAAGCGCCCGGGCGGGCCTCATTCTCTGCGGCCACACGCATGGCGGGCAGATGCGCCTGCCCGGGTTGCGCCCCTGGCTCACGTTAACGCGGCTTGGAACGAAGTATTTTCACGGGCTTTATCCATGGGGAGCCGGTTTCCTTCACATCAACCCCGGAATCGGTACCACCATGATTCCGCTGCGGATGTATGCCCCTCCCGAGATCACGCATTTGACTCTCATGGATGCGGGGCCGGAGACCGGACGAATGACAGCGATGAGTGATGAATGAACGATGGACCGGTTGGCGACTGAAGCAATTCGTCGATCGTCATTCGTCAATCAGGAAATGAGGGAATAGGCGCGATGGGGAAAACCCATTGAATTCGCTCTTAGCCCTAAGTTAGTCTTCACACTCGCGAGAGGGAGGCGTGATTGTCAGAGAACTCGGCTTTTCTTAAAGGTCTTACCCCGGAAGCTAAGAGCGCCCTGGGCGGAGACATGGTGGAAATCAAGAGATTTCCCTTTCGAGTTGGGCGAGAGAGTCGCATGTTCGCCCCCCCGAGTCCCGTTCCGGATTCTCGTCGGCGCTCCGATTCCACACCCAACAACGACCTTTACCTGATCGAACTGGGACCTCTGCTCAATGTTTCGCGCGTGCATTTTCTCATCGACCGTCAGGTCTCGGGATACCTTCTCGTAGATCGAGGCAGCGCCTGCGGAACTTTGGTAGAAGGGGAGCACGTCGGGGAAAGGAAGAAGGGGGGATCGCGGCCCCTCCACCACAGTGACGTGATCATCGTCGGGACTTCCGAATCCAGGTATGTATTTAAGTTCTTGATTCTCGATAAGCCGTAATCCGGTTTGGAGTCCAGCCTTCAGGCTGCCCGCCAGACTTTGGACTTTTCAGTTGTCTCTCTTCAGGCTGAAGCCTGAACTCCGAACATGCGCGAAGGATCAGGTTTGGAGTTCAGCCTTTAGGCTGCTCGCCAGACTTTGGCTTTTCAGCTGTCTCTCCTCAGGCTAAAGCCTGAACTCCGAACATGCGCGAAGGATTCCGGCTCTACTGGAGGCTCTCTCATTCCACTAGAACCCGGCGGCGACTTCAGGAATTTGTCACGGGTCTGGCCAGTCGCGCCCTGAGTATCCTGGAGTTGCCAGAACGTAAGGCGTTCCTCGAGAAGGAAATCGAGCGTTCGTTCGGGTTTCGTCGTGTGGAAATCCTGATCCGTCCCGAGGGCCACGAACGTTTTTCTTCCGAAAGCACGCGCGTTCGCAGCTTGCTCGCCCGAGTGCTCGGTATTCTCGACGGACTTGGCCTTCCCTTCCTGAACCGGGCAGTCGGCAAAGAGCGCGGGGTCGCGGCGATCCTGGGTCAGATTGACGGGACTTACTGCTTTGCCGTCAAGCAGAGCCAAAAAAGCCTCGGCCTGCTGGTCATCGACACGTCTCCGAGGACCCAGCTCGATGCGGATCTGGAGAAGGTCTTGCTGAGCCTCTGCGATCAGCTGGCGGTCGTGCTCGAGAATTCAAATCTCTTGCGTGGAAAACTGGAGCTCGAGCGCACCGTGTCGCAGCAGGCCCAGATGGTGCAGCTCGGGGAGATGACGGCGCGAATCGCGCATGAAATCAAAAACCCGCTGAGCTCGATCAAGACTATCGTTCAGTTGATGCAGGAAGATCCGGAGATGGGGGCCAAATACTCAAAGGATCTTGCGCTCGTAAACGCCGAGCTGGATCGCCTCGGGCACTCTGTGGCCCAATTGCTGAATTTCGCCCGCCCGTCCGGCGAGCGGCAGGAAGGTGCGCACCTGCGCGAAGTCGCCGCCTCCGTAGTGAGTTTCCTGGAGCGCGACCTGAAAACTCAGGGGTCGAGCGTCTCGAACGAGATTCCTGCAGACCTGCCTCACGTCGCTGGCAACGCTTACCTCTTTCGCGAAGTGTTCCTGAATCTCATTTTGAATGCGCTCCAGGCGGGGGGTGCCGGCATGCAGATTTGGCTGCGAGCCTGGGAAGGGGTAGTGGAAGACGGCGCCGAACGATTTGTTCTGCTGGTAGTGGAAGACAATGGGCCGGGAATAGCCCCAACCCTCCAATCGAAAATCTTCATGCCGTTCTTTACTACGAAGCAACTCGGAACCGGACTGGGACTGACCATCGTCCGCCGCGATATCGAGCACCTGGGCGGGCGGATCACAGTGGAAAGCCCCGCGCGCCAGGAACGCGGAACGCGGTTTCTGATGCACCTTCCTCTGTTTGATTCAAATGACAAATGACCCGTGTTCATCTGTACTACTAACCCGAAAATCCTTTGCTGGCAGGAAAGGATTTTTCTTCGCGGCTTCGCGGTGAATCCTGGGCTGGACTTTCACCGCGAAGGCGCGAAGCACGCGAAGAAAACGCGAAGGACTTTAGTTTGGTTGCGGCCTTGCTGCTCTGTGTTTATCTGTGGTTTCGTTCACACTTTTGGGGCCCGAATCGGAGAATACTCGCTTCACAATTTTCATATTTTTTCTTGACTTGGTGCGGCGTGGGGCGGTAGACCTTCCCTCTGAAGTCGAACCAAACGGGTCTACTAGTCGAAGAGAAATTGCTGGGGAGTTTCGCCTGTGTTCGTCGGGGCTCGTTGAATAGAGCGCTTGCCTGGATGTTAAACGTTAGCGGCGACTCTAAGGAATCGAACGCCGACTTTTTCGCAAGCCTTCCGGGGACAGACTACGGACCAATAGTCGAAAAAGAACCTGATTTTGCGTTTCGGCCATACAAATCCCCAAAGTAAACACCCCAAAAAACCAGGGCTGACGCCCAACTGGTCACTCTGCTCCCCGAGCGAGGGGCAGGAACAGTGGTGTCGGCTAGTGAATAGTGAGCGAGCCTTATACCGCCCAGTCATTCACGGGCGAGACGCTCGTGCCACGTCAGCTTCGTGCCATGGCCGTCCCGGCCATGATAGAAAACTTGACCGATTTGTGAACTTTGTGTCCACCAAGAGGACGTAGCGAGCCACCTCATACCGCCGAGGAAATGGCAGGAAATGGATTGACGGTAAGGCGCGGAGGCCAACTGTAGTTGGCCTCCGCGGCGGCCAGTTGATAACCTTCGGTTGCAAACCACGGAGGTTGTCATGGCCGACTACGCAACTCTACTTCGGGATCACGTGACGCTCAAGTGCCGATCGATCGACCGAATTCTTTTGCAGGCGTTCGTACCAAAGCTGCAAACGGCTGGATACGTATGTAGATTCTTGCGGTGGCAGCGGGGATTTAAGATCCCTTCATCAGCCGCGTTTGGCAAGATCGGTGAGGAGTATGTAAAGAGGATCCGCGACTTCGCCAAAGCCAACAACATACCGGTGGTTCGTTTCGAGAAGGGGCAAAACAAGGAAAAGCTGGCTCGCCCCTATTTCGAAGCGGCTGCGCGAGAAGGTAAGAAGGATCGAGTTGTCCTCATCGGGGTCGCGCAGGAAAAGGCGAGGGTGTGGCGATCGTGGAAAGCAAAAGGCCAGGATAAGGTCGCGCATCCGCACATGGAGTGGGGGCGGCAGATGGCCTATATAAACCACTTCTACTTCTACATTTGGGATTCGGAGTGGGGAAAGACTTTCTGGAAAACCAACGCGTACGCTCCCTATCCGGTATGGCTCTGGCTTAACGGGCACGAGTGGGCGAAGCAGCAATTGAAAAAAGCTGGAATTGGCTATGAAGAGCTTGATAACGGCTTCCGTAGCTGTGACGATGCGTTGGCTTTGCAGAAGATCTGCGACCGATTGGGTCCAGGTGCAGCCAAGAGCTTCTTCTGGCGGTGGCTGGGCCGTTTGCCTTCTCCATTGACCGAGGAGGATCTGAAGGCTGGCTACGTCTACGACTTGGCCTTCCGGCACATGGAAGTCTCCGACACGTGTGTGTTCGATCGACCTCAGGCGGGTCGGATGTGGTTTGAAGGAGTGATCCGGGATCACCTCGATGTTGGCCGGCCGCATCAAGTGTCTCTGGTTTTCGATCGAAATATCAGGGGCACTACCCCAGGGATCTTTCAGACCCGTGTGATAACCAAAGGCACTAATCCCGCCCTGACCTGTTACTACAAATCTTCGCTTATCAAACAGTACTTCAAAGAGGGGAAAGCACTGCGCACCGAGACCGTTATCTGTAATACTCGCGACTTTGGAATCGGGCGCAGGGTCTGCGCTCAGAACTGGAATGCCCTTAGGGCAGTTGGCGAGTCAGCCAACCGGCGTCTTTGTGATGCCGAATTAGCAGACGCTCAGCCGGCCCCCGATGTGGCCACCTTCGATCAGGTGACCCGACCGTCCGTCACTGAAGACGGTCTGTATGCTCCAGGTCTTCGCTTTGGAGATCCCCGCGTGATGGCAATTCTGGCGAGTCTGGTCAGTTTCTGTCACCTAGTCGCAGGATTCACGAATCGTCAACTCGTCGAGCGAGTCGGCTCGTTCATGCAACAACCCTACCGCCGTCGTCAGGCGACTTATGATCTGCGCCGACTCAAGCGCAAGGGGCTCATCAGCAGGATCCCTCACGCGCATCGATACCAGCTCACGAGTCTCGGTCGACGCGTCGCCGTACTCTTCACCAAGACCTATGGTCGGACGCTCGCTCCGGGGCTTACTATGCTCGATCTGCGTCTGCCAGATGAAGTATCTCGACGTAGTTCACTCGCCATAGCTTGGCGCCAATTCGAGCAGGCTCTCGAGGTGTACATTGACAGACGTTTGATCGCCGCCTGAATTTTGATCGTTTTGTGAACTCTTTGTGAGCCAAGGGTCTTCTAGCGCCGCGCGGCGAGTTGCTTCTCGATCGTAGCGCGAGCCGGCGGCAGGTACCGCAGAGCGTTGGCATAGTAGACCTTCCGAAGCACATCGTCCGGGAGGCCGATACCGTAAATTCTCCAGCG
>WNGD01003202.1_pt1 | contig 16781 bp, 19 predicted proteins | sample 5400671 | NCBI WGS metagenome assembly WNGD01 (sample SAMN13153369, study PRJNA577476) | soil metagenome | isolation source: 40 cm soil or saprolite under grassland replicate 2 | place: USA:California | collected 2016-06-15 | reverse complement strand
TGCCGGCGACTGCCGCAGTTTATCAGCGGTTTGGCGGCGTTGCCGGTTCAGCGTATTTCGTCGGCGGGCTTGGTATGACGGTTCTTTCCGCGGATAACATGGTGGTGGTGCCGATCCGTTCCGGTGTCGGACTGCGTCTCGGCGCCAATATCGGCTATCTTAAGTTCACGCCGGACCCGACCTGGAATCCGTTTTGAGAGTAGCTCCGCTGGCCGAGACCTCGCAGCTCGTCGAAAAGGCGGATTAGGCGCACTGGCAGAAGCGGTCTTATATTTGTACTGCCGTGCCTCCACGCTCGGTGTGCGACACCGGCAATTGCTGATCTCAATTTTCAGTCAAATTGCAGCCTATGGTCGACGTGATAGTAGTGGGGTTGCTTCCCATCTGGCGTAGTCACTCATAGTACCCCCGGCTTCTCGGCGACCGTCTCTGCTCGGCGTTGAACGTCGCTGGCAGCTCCTTGAGGGATTTCTTCCACCAGGGCGGAATCAGCTGCCAACGCATCGGCACGACAAGAAGGCCGGCATCACCCCCTATGACCACGTCAATCGGGTCGGTGGGGCAGATTGTTGTACTGCGGTCGAATGTTGCGCGCCGGCTGCGTGAGCCGGTAGAGTTGGTGAAGCTCTTCCCATGTGTATTTTTGGGTGAAACGGCCGCACATACTGCCGGTCTAGGCCGCGCGTGTGTCGCGGTCAATTGCCGCCAGCACGCGGCATCACAGACCCCGAAGACTACTTGTTGATGGTGGCCGCACCGCTCGTGCACACCACCTCATCCTGTGAGCCGGTGCCCCCGGAGCAACCAATAGCACCGATGATCTTACCATCCTCGATCAGTGGAATGCCGCCGCGGGAGGCGATGACGTCATCCAGCGACAAAAGATATTTTAGGTCGGCTTTTTGCACTCCATCCTCAAACACCTTCGTTGGGCGGCGATACTTCACTGCGGTGCGCGCTTTGTGCTCTGCGATTGAGATCGAGCCGATCTGCGCACCATCCATCCGGGAAAAAGCGACCAGGTTGGCGCCGGAATCCACAACAGCGATGTTCAGCTGCCAGCCGCGCTTGTTAGCCTCCGAGACCGCTGCCTGGATCGCGGCTTGGGCATGTTGCAGCGAGATCGGGACACTGTAAGCGTTGTTGAAGGGCATCTTCTCGGGAATGGCATCAAGATTGGGCGGTGCCGCAGGCTGCTGGGCATTCACTTGGCCAGTCGCGAGTAACGCAGCGCCCAGCAGAACCGCAGTCAATGTACGAAGCCTCATTGTGATCCTCCTTCGATTGGGCGCCGTTCTCTCTTGTCGGCGCCGACATGGGGTCTTAGCACTTTCGCCAAAACCTCCTTTGTGGTGACACGACATACTTATTTGGAAGCCGCCTTGATCTTGTCAGCGGTGAACAGGAAATCCGTGCTCGCATGCGGCTTGTGGCACTCGAAACAGCTGTTCAAATTGGCCTTGTCGTTGACCTTTCGATCAGCCGTGAACACCTGATATTCCCACTCGCCGTTGCGCTTCTCGTCCGGATACTCGGCGCCCCAGCCGGTGCGCTTTTCCATTACGGCATAGCCAACAAGATCGGCTTTGATGAAGCGGCCGTTGGCATCCTTGACCGGATTACCATCTGCATCGAGCTGCGCCTTGTGGAGCACGGTCGTGATCACTGTGCCGCTGGGGACCGGCTGATCCTTTTTCAGCGCGTCAATCGCCGCTGGCGTCACGAAGGTCTCTCGATACTGTTTGACGTCGGGGCGATCGAACGAATAATACATCACGCCCTGAGCATAGTTCTCCGGAAACGCGATCTTATCGCCACCGGCGCGAACTTGAAGCGTGACGGCAGATGCCGCGGCGGCACCAAGCACGGCAGCAATGGCGGCAGCTCTTCGAGTATTCATAGCCGTTTCCTCCCTCAGGTGGCTTTGGCACCGATGCTAACCGCCTTGTTTACCGAAGGTGTAACAAGACCGTGAACGCGACCGTCGATGAAGCTGCATGCCGGCAGGACCAACCCTGTCCGCTGCGAGGCCCTGGTTCTCCGTCCCGTTCCGCGCAAATCCTTGTCGGGACACCGGAATCGACTCCAAAACTCGCCTCAAACCGGCTACTTAAGCGGGCACAGCGTCATCGGAGTATCGTATCGTCATGGCATCGTCTCAGCCGCTCTGGAAAGGCTACCTCAAGCTCTCGCTCGTCTCATGCCCGATCGCGATGTTCCCGGCGTCGTCGTCGAACGAGCGCGTGTCCTTCCGGCAGATTAACAAGCAAACGGGCAATCGGCTCAAGCAGCAGCTCGTCGACTCCGTGACCGGCGATGTCGTCGAGTCCGGCCAGAAGGGCCGCGGCTACGAGATCGGCCGCAACCAGTTCATGCCGGTCGAGGACGAAGAGCTTGAAGCGTTGCGGCTCGAAAGCACGCACACGATCGACATCGAAAAGTTCGTGCCGCGGTCGGAGATCGACGAACGCTATTTAGACAGCCCGATTACCTCACGCCGCAGGATCATGTCGGACAGGAAGCGTTCGCCGATCCGCGAGGCGATGGCACGCAAGAACATGGTCGGGTTGGGGCGGGTCGTCATCTCCCGTCGCGAGCGGATCGTGATGCTGGAGCCCGGCGAAAAGGGCCTAGTCGCGACGACGCTTCAATACGCGTATGAGTCCGAAACGCTACGGAGTATTTCGACGACATCCCCGACATGAAGCTGCCCGGCGAGATGATTGAACTGGCGCAGCACATCCTGGAGACCAAGGCTGGGCATTTCGATGCGAGCGAGTTCGAGGACCGCTACGAAGGCCGTCGTCGAGATGCTAAAACGCAAGCAGGCCGGGCTACCGCCGGAGCAACAGCCCGAGGCCGCGGCGCCGACGAATGTCGTCAATCTCATGGACGCGCTGCGGCGGTCGGTGGAAGCGGAGAAGCCCGCGGCCGCGGGCAAGGTCGAGCGGAAGAAGCCGGCGAAGGAGACCGAGCGGCGCCAAGGTAAGAGGGTACGAAAGGCGGGCTAGGGTGGCCGTTGCAGTGGAGCGAACTGTGCGTTCCACAAAATCACCGCAGACCTGCCACAAATAGTGAGCACATCTCCGCGGGCTCGGTGTGATGAGGATCCCGTTCTGACCGGTCGCGAGTCTGATCGTCGATGACTGATTACTATCCACTGATCGCTCGAGGCGTCCGCGGTCTCGAGAACAACACCCCCGAATCCCGGCGTGCGCTGTATGTCCGCTTGGAGACGGCGCTGGTTGGTCAGCTGCGGACGCTCGATCCGCCGCCCCCCGGACCGGAGGTCACACGCGAGCGCCTGTCGTTTCATGATGCCATCCGCAGAATCGAAGCGGAGTCAATGCGCGGGAACGTTCAAGTGGCACCGCTGCGCCCGCCGCCACCTCTCGAGGAGCAAATGCCGGTCGCTGCGAGCTCCACAAAGCGTCTGATTTTCGTCTTTCTCGGACTGGCCATTGTTCTGGCCCTGGCTCTCACGGCTTACTGGCAACGCGACAATCTGACAGCATTGTTTCTGCACAGCCCTGCAACGCAGGCGCAGCGCGAGTTAGCCCCGTTGGGGCCAAAGACCACGGTTGGCGAGCTTCGGGGCTCATCGGCACCGGCAGAAGCGGAACCCGGCAATGGCTTGGCCACGATGCCGGTCGCGGTGCTCTACGAGGAGGATCCAGCTGATGCGCAAGGGAGAAAACGCTACGTCGGCTCGGTGATTTGGAAAACCGAGACCGTTTCGTCGGCGCCAGGACAGCCGCCCGAGCTTGCAATCCGCGCGCAGCTCGAAATCCCGGAGCGCCGCATCAACATGACGATGTCGCTGCGCCGCAACACCGATAAGTCGATGCCTGCGAGCCACATGATTGAGATAAAGTTCACTCTGCCAGCCGATTTCCCCGGCGGCGGGATCTCCGCCGTGCAGCCTATTGTGATGAAACAGGCGGACTCGAAGGGCGCCGCGCCGCTCGCCGGCCTCGCCGTCAAGGTTACCCCGGCTTTCTTTCTCGTCGGCCTCTCGGCGATCGACACCGACATGCAGCGTAACCTGCAACTGCTGAAGGAGTGGCCTTGGTTCGGGGTTCAGGCCGCCTACAGCAACAGGCGCGCGCTGCTGGCGATCGAGAAAGGTGCGCCCGGCGCTCGAACGTTCCAAGAAGCGTTCACCGCTTGGGGCGGGACCTGACAGCGCTTCTCGCTTCCTAGGCGGCTCGGGCCGGTAAAGCGCGCCGGCGACGTGCGACGCGCGATGTCCGGATTTGCCGAAGGTGCTATGAGGCGCCCCCGGAGAGGGGCTACGCGCACGGTGAGGCCGAGCCCCGTCTTGAGGTTGATAATGAGCTCAAAACGCCGGGCTGTCCGTGATAGTGGTCAACACGTCGAGGTGCAGCGTGATCGGGGTGTTCAAGGTCGAGAATATCGGGATCGTCGCCATCACGCCCCCCATCGCCCCGATGGATACCGCGGCGGCTCGCTATACCCGAGAATGCCGCGCGACGAGCTCCGCGGCATCGACGCCCTGGCCAGGGCCGCCTTCGGGATCACGAGCGCCAGCCTCCTCTGCACCGGCGCCAACCGCCACAAGAGACCGCAGACGCTGTTTGCCAGGTCATCATGGCCGTTGCGCAGATGGTCCACCGTCTCCCTCGAGCCGCTGCCGACCTTCCGCCGCAGCCCGCAAAGCTGGTCAATCAGCCGAAGCTGGTCCACCAGCGAAACGCGGTCCGCCGTGAACAACGCGATGCAATGCAGATAGAGGTCGCTCTTGTTCGGAACCTTGTCCTCGCTGTACTCAATGCCGTGCCGGGAGAACGCCGCCATCGGCCATCCCTTCGCGTACTGGTCGCCGCACACCCTGCGAATGCCGTAATCCCGCAGGCTCGCGGCGAACGAGGCGACGGCAGTCTCGCTGCTGAACGGCGGACGCTGCTCGGCGACCAGGTCCACAACCAGCCGCTCGCCCTCGAGGTGGCCGATGGCGATCGTCGCCGAATCCTTGCCCTCCCCCCCGGCCATGTCGCAGAACGCCAAGTATCGCCCGCGCTGCACAGGCGGCCGAGACTCAAGCCCCGTCGCGACCGCACGCTCGATCACAGCGCGCGGCAGCCATTGCGTCGTAGGCGCCCGGAATCGCCCGCCCCATTCCGCCTCGGATGCGACCGGGTCCTCGGCAAATTCGCGATCGATCCGAGCCTGCGACAGCCGGGGATTCAGCGCCTTGGAGTCCGATTGGATGACCAACATCAGCCGGTCGCCCTCGGAGCCGAAATGTCGCCGGTGGATGCTGTGGACGACGCCGATATCCGAACCGGGACTGGATATGAGCAGCATCGGCCCGCCGGTCGTCACCACGCTCGGCCTCAACGCCGTCAACAGGTCCTCGTCCCGGTTCGAGCTCTCGGCCGCGCTCTGCAGGTAGGCGCACTCGTCGAGGCAAACGCAGATGCACGTCGCACCCCGAACGTGCCGCCAATTGGCAGCCTGGATCTCGAGGTCGATGCCGTTCGACAACGAAATGGTGTCCGCGGTCTCGCCCAGCACCAGCTTCTTCATCAGCGGCGAGTTCTTGATGAACGTGCGGGTGAAGCGGAAGGCCCGCTCGGCCTGCACGGTCGCGGGAGCGAGATACAGCGCAACGCCGCGCTCGCCGAGGGAAAAGTCTTCCGCCCAATCGCACAGGCAGCTCAAGTAGACGACCAGCGCGCTCATGGCAGTGGTCTTGCCTGAGCGCCTGCCAGCGACCGCGAGAAACGTGTCCACCATCTCGCCGGGCTCGACGTCGCGGCCGCCCGTGAACTGCTTGAAAATCACCCTCTCAGCGGGCCGCAAAGACTCGCCCACGGCGGCTATGAGCAGGACCCGCCACACCTGCCAGCTGTCACCGCGAAGGGCGTCACCGAGCAACGCGCGGTCGCTGAGAGCCTCCCGCATGGTGTGAAGACGCTTCACGGCTGTCCAGCCTGGTCCCGCGCCTGCTTGTGGCGCGCGAGCGCCTCGGTGAAGGATTCCTCGTTGCGCCGCTTGTCGCGCCGGTTGACCAGGCCGCATTGCGCCAGGATCTTCGATACCGAATTCGCGATGCGAACCTGATCCTCGGCCCTGTGGCTCGAAGCTGCATCAGATCGGCCGCCTTGCGGAGAAGATCGCGCTCGGCAGCGGACAGCGCAGCCTCTCCGCCGATGTCCTTGGTCCACTCGGCGATGATCGCGTCACGTCGCGCCAGCTTGGCTGCGCGCGATAGAGAGCCCGACGGGTTGCGGATTGACCGCGCCTGTATTCCCACGGTTTCGACGGTTCCGCCTCTGGTGACTGTGTCAAAGACTGCGTTGCAGACTGCGTCATGATTCGCGATGTTACGGCACCACGAGCGGCCCGACAAGCGGACTGCGTCTCTGCCCGTCGCTCGCCATCAGCTCGAAAGTCCCACAGCCGCAGGCGTTTCTTATCCCAGTGGCTAACCGTGTCGCTCCCCTGCTGCGCTCGGGACCGCCGGAGCGACGTCCTGCGGAAAAATTAGCGAGTGCGTGGAGGCGCGCGGGCGCCACAGTTTGTGAGGAGGGCAAGGTGTAACCGTACATCCCTGGGGGGCGCGTGCATCCATCCCCTATACCTATAGGGGAGTGAATGGATGCACCGCTTGGGATGCCCGGGGATACACGGGTTTTTTGAGGGGATACACTGGGGGTGCACGCGGGATGCACGCTCATGGTCCTGGCATCACGAGGCGGAAGCTTTGCCGTGAGGGTTTGCCGCCGGTTTCGATCCGGATTTTTCCGGCGTCGAGCAGGCGCTGCATGGCTTTTGCGAGGTCGTTGCGTTTGAGGCCGCCTACTTCGGGGTGCTTGGCGAACAGAGCGGGGGCGTAGGAGGGTCCGGGCTTGTGGTTCACGTCCTGGCCTTGCTCGGCGAACCGCTTGAGCAGCGCGAGGAACGTCTCGTCGGTTTTCCGGTCCTGGGCGAGGCGCTCGAGCGAGCCGGTGGCGGAGTGCTCGGGGACGAAGACGCCGTCGCGCCAGCGGAGGCGGACGCGCTCGCCGACCGGGCCGTAGTTCTGCTTCATCACCTCGAGTTCTCGGAGCAGCGGGTCGGGCTCGTCGCCCTCGGCTGTCGTCGCGCGCTTGAGGTAGAGCCGGGAGCGGACGGCGTTGTTCCACTGCGTCGTGCCGGACAACCCGGTGTCGGTGTTCATGCCGACCAGGCTCGGGTGCGAGACCAGGATGACCGCGCAGTGGCATCGCAGGGCGATGCGTGCGAGCAAGCCGATGAATTGCTGCACCTGGGTTCGGTCGGACTCCTTGCCGGCGAACACGCAGGCGCTCGGGTCGATGCCGAGCCACCGCGGCTTGACATTCCGCGCAGAGAGGAACAGGCGCTCATACAGCGTCGTCGGGCGGATGATGCCGTTGCGGTCCGGATAGGCGAGCACCGCGTCCTCACCCTTCAGCGAGCACAGATGCAGGTCGCCGAGGTCCGCGAGTCGAACGCCGTAATGTCGGGCGATGTGGTGAAGGCGATAGTGCAGCTCGTCGCGCTTTTCCTCCGCGGTGACGTAGATGACCGGCCCCGGCTCCGGCATCGTGCCTATCCAGTCGCGACCGACGACCGTCGCCACGGCGAGCTGCTTGAGCAGCAAGCTCTTGCCCATGCCGCCGTCACCGCTGAGCAGCGTCACCTCCTCGTCGGGAATGCGGTTGAGCACGGTCCATTTGTGCTCGGGAACTGGCTGGCCGTCCCAGGCGGTGACGTCGATAAATTGCAACGGCTCCGGTTGTTCCGGCTTGGGATCAGCCTCGGCGCGCGCCTGCTCGAACGCGGGGTCGAAATCCGCGTCGTTGGTGAAGTTCGCGTCATTGCCGGCGCGCGGCTCATCATGGAATACCTCGAAATCCTCGTTGTGCCCGTTCGCCTGTCTGAACTGCTCGATCGTGTTTTTCCACGCCTCGGTCTGCTCCTCGGTCGCGCCCGCCTGGTCGGCGATCCAGTCGATGCTCCTCATCCCGGCGGCGAGCGCGATCACCTCCGGCTCGAACAACGCCTTCACGCCGCGGTGGCGAACGGCGCTGAGGATCTGCTCGGCGCTCATCGTCTCGCCTTCGCCACGTCGTTGAAGTCGGCGCCGATCCTGGTGGGCACGACGCGGAAGACGTCGCGGCCGGCCGCGGTCCATCGTCCGGAGGTTTCGGTTGCCGCCTCCGGCCCCTTGCGATGCCCATGCTCGTCTGGTGGATCGAGGTCGACGATGATGTGCAGGCCGTCGACGCCGGCGAGCACCGGGAACGCGCGGAGGTTGGCGGCGTCTCCGCACGCCCAGGCCGGGCGGAAGCCGTGCTGCCAGGCGGCCAAGGTCGTTTCGATTCCTTCGCCGATCGTGAGCCCTAGCTCGACGTCCTCGTCAGCTGACAATTTGACGGCGCACCCGCTCTTGGACCCGAGCGAGAGCTTCCCGCCGCCGTCGATCCTGATGCGGTGGATGGCTTTCGGGACGTTGGTGATGACGTCGCGGAACAGTGCGATGATGTACGGGCGGAACGAACCATCGAAGGGACATCTCCCATGGAAGCGCAAGGCGCGCTCTATGCCCGGAGGCAGTTCGGTGATCTTGCGCGATCGCAGGTACGCCTCGCCGGGGCTGCCGAGCAGCGGCTTGCTCTCATGCCAGACTCGAGCGCGCGGCGGCCGTTCGCGTTATCGGAGGCCGACCTCTGCTGCGGGGCCGCGACGACGCCGTTCGTGCCTCCGATCGCGTCGAAGAATTGGCCGCCATGCCATCCGCAATGATGACAATTCCATTTCGCGCCGACTTGATCGATCGAGACGCTTAAGCATTGCGCCCGTCTTTTCGTGCGCAGGTGCGAGCACTTAGGGCAGACCGCCGACCAGGCGGCTAGGCCGGGGCGATAGCGGATGCCGAGCTCGCCGAGGATCTGCGACGCAGTCCTCATCGCCGTTCCCGTTTGTGCTGCGGTCACGCGGCGCCCTCACTTGCGTCCGATGAAGCCGGAGACGTGGCCCCCGGCGACGGGCCGGCCGAACGTAGCCTTGTCACCACGCGCCGAACCCGCAGCGGCTGCCCGAGAACTCCCCGCGCCAACCAGTCCGCTGCCTCTGCGGAGCTTGATGCCAAGTCGTTCCATCTCGGCTTGGACTAAGGCAGGCTTGTCGAGGTTGACGAGGGCACCATGCGATTCCCGATATTTTGGTGACCTGCGCTCCTGCCACATCTCGCGCAGCCGTTCCCTGATGCGCTTGGCGCACCCGATCAGGTAGGAGCGCCGCATCTCCCTAGATTCCTGAGACTCCAACGGAATGCCGAGCGCAATGTGCATTTTCCGTTCCGCTGCCACGTGCAGGTCCGCACCCGCGACGGCGAACGTCGTCAGGCTCTCAATCAAATAAACCGCGAGCTCGACGTCCGACGCGAGCCCGAGAATCCAAATGTCCCGATGAAACCACTCCGCAGTCTCGACCTCACAGAACTTCTCGATGCCATCTAGGATGCGTCGTGCGAAGACGAACCGGCTCGATTCCATCTCGATGTACTCTTGGATGAACCCTTCGCGCTTGAGCTCCTCGGCGCCCATGTCGAATTGATATTTCTCGATTAGCTCACGAGCCTTCTGGACGGCGGCCATCTCTTCCGCCTCGGTTGCCCCGTTCTCGACCGTCTTCGCGAACAGCGCCTCGATGCGGATGCGTACCTTGTCTCGGTTGGTCTCGGTCATTTCATCACCGCCTTTGCTGCTTGCGCTAGGTTGTGAAGGCACGCTTGCAGGCGGGCCATATCGTCGGCCTCAACCGCATGAATGAGAGCCCGATACGCGACCCGGATCGGTTCAATCACCTGTGGGTCGATTGCCGCCTTGGGGCGCGGCTTCGGTTGCGGCTTCGGCTTCGCCTGTTTAGCCGCGGCGCTGACCGACACCTTGCCCTGCTCGACGTCGCGAATGAGCTCAGGCTTGCCGCTGTCGCGCACGATGGCGGCGTGGCGAATGCTGCGCTCGCTGATGTTGAGAAGCGCGGCGGCGATGGTCTGGGTAGGCACATTTGCCGACCCTCTCTTGTGCTGGTTGGCGCCGAGCCTGAGCGTCGCCAGCCTCGCGCCGACCAGGGCGCGCTGCGATTCATTCAGGTGCCGGCGTTTCAAGTTGACGCTGACGATGTAGCCGACCGGATTCTCGCCCTTGTAGACCGTAAAGCGCGGCTCAAGTCCGGCGACCTCGCACGCCTTGAGCCTGTTCCTGCCATCGAGAACGAGGCCATCGCCGTCGCGCACAACAGGGTGCACGAGGCCGTGCTGTTTGATATCGTCGGCCAGCTCCTGGAGCTCTGCCGATGACATCTCGGGAAACGCCAGAGCTGCGGGATGAATCTTCAAGCGAGGCGGTGCGTCCTCCGCTGTAGCCTTTGCACCGAGCGGCGCGACGGGCGCGTTGTCGCCGCCGTTATCCTGGTTTATATGTCGGGACATCTGTCGTCTCCCTTGTCCTGGCAGGCATTGGAACGAAATCGAAGGCCGCCGGGGAGAGTCGGCGGCCTTCGGCGTTTTTTAGGATTGTGCTTGCGCGGCAATGTCCGCCTGGAGCTCGTCCACGAGAGCGGTCAACTGGCGCCCGACCTTCCGGACGGATTTCAGGTAGCCCTTGCTGTGCAGGTAATAGACGGCGGCCTCGTCGGGCTCGCCGTTCTCGTCGTACAAGTCGAGCTCGGTCGCGATGCCGCGCGCGTGCCAGACGCGCCGGCGCTTCTGCGGATTGTTGGGGAGGGGCATTGGTTGGCTCCGTCGAGTTTCGACGGAACCCTACAAATACTCACCTGATGTCGTTGGCAACATCAGGGGGGCGTCAGGACCGAAGTAACCCGAAATTTTCAGCCTGGCGCGCACGAAAAGTGGAAAATAATCGGGTTCAGCTCTCCTTCGCGCTCCCGGAGCAAGGCTCCGTCGCCACGTCGGCGTCGATGAATTTGCCGGAGAGGTCCTCGATGCGACCCAAACCCGATACGGTCCTGTCGCCCGGATGCATGAATTGCGGCTCGATCAAATTCCTTCTGCCTTCGCCGGGAAGTCCGAAGCTCGAAACGATCCATTGCTCCAAAATCTTGTAGACCCGGCTCTTCGACAGGCCGAAGCGCGTCATCGCTTCCCGAACATGATCTTTCCGGGGACGGCCGCGGCCTCCCGAGACATGCGGAGTTTCCTCGCGGAAAATGTTCGTCGCTAGGATGATCAGGGCGATCGTCCTTGCGATCCTCTGGCGTTCGGGGTGCCTTTTGACGGGCCGCCGCGATCGAGGAATCTGCTGGTGCATGCCGCAGCTTGTCGCGTCGAGCTATTCGGGTCAACTTCGGGTCGTTGATAACACACGAGAATTATCCCGATGCAACACGAGTGCGACATGTCGAGGGTTTTCAGGAAAAGATGAGCAACATCAACGCGATGAACAATTTCGACGGGAGGTGAAGATCTACCTCGGCATCAAGGACGAGCCGATATCCGCAATCGTGTCAGGGAGCCCAACATGACCAGCTTGAGCGGCAAGGTCGCCTGGATCACCGGCGCGGGTAGCGGGATCGGCGAAGCCGCGGCGCTGGCGCTCGCCGGCGCCGGCGCCACGATCGTGCTCACCGGCCGGCGCGAGCAGCCGCTCGACGCCGTCGCGAAAAGCATCGAAACGGTCAAGGGGCGCGCCCGCGTCGAGGCCGGCGACGTGACCGACGCCAAGCGCGTGAATGCCATCACGGCCGCTATCCGGGACGAGTTCGGACGGCTCGATATTCTGGTCAACAACGCGGGAACCAATCTGCGCGAGCGCCATTGGGCCGAGCTCACGCCGGAGCGGATCGACACGATTCTGGCCGGCAACCTCTCGAGCGCGCTCTATGTCGCGGCGGCGGCGTTGCCGATCATGCGCGCCCAGAAGGACGGCGTGATCATCCATACCGCCTCCTGGGCCGGACGCTTCGTCAGCCTGCTGACCGGCCCCGGGTACAGCGCCGCCAAGCATGCGCTGGTCGCGGCTTCCCACAGCCTCAACATGGAGGAATGCAGCAACGGCATCCGTTCCTGCGTCATCTGTCCGGGCGAAGTGGCCACGCCCATTCTCGCGCAGCGCCCGGTGCCGGTGAACGCCGAGGAGCGCGCCCGGATGCTGCAGGCGGAAGATTTGGGCGATCTCATCCTGTTCGTGGCGACCCGGCCCAAGCACGTGTGCGTCAACGAAGTGCTGATCAGCCCGACCTGGAACCGAAGCTATATTCGCCAGCTCGAACTTCCCGGCGGGCCGTAAGGCGATCCGCCTCGCTGGCACAGAAACGCCGTGGAGCATTCGGAATGCAGCGGATCTTCGAGGGACTGACGGTGCTCGATTGCGCGAGCTTCATCGCCGCGCCCGCGGCGGCCACCATCCTGGCCGATTTCGGCGCGGAGGTGATCAAGATCGAGCCGCCGGCGGGAGATCCGTTCCGGCAGCTGCCGCAATTGCCGGGAAATCCCAAATCCGAGCACAATTGGGCCTGGATGCTGGAATCCCGCAACAAGCAGGGCCTGGCGCTCGATCTGAGCAAAGCGGACGGGCAGGCGGTGCTCTACCGGATGGTGCCGCGCGCCGACGTCTTCATCACCAATTTTCCGCCGGCCGTGCGCCGGCGCCTCGGCATCGCCTACAGGAATCTCGCGCCGCTCAACGAGCGGCTCGTCTACGCATCCTTCACCGGCTACGGCGAGAACGGCCAGGAGGCGAACAAGCCCGGCTTCGACAGCAATGCCTGGTGGGCGCGCTCGGGCATGATGGACCTCGTGCGGCCGGACCACGCCGGTCCGCCGGCGCGATCGCTGCCGGCATGGGCGATCATCCCTCCGCACTCGCCTTGTTCGGCGCGATCGTCAGTGCGCTCTACCGGCGCGAACGAACCGGCAAGGGCGCCCATGTCGGCACTTCGCTGATGGCGAATGGCGTGTGGTCGAACGGGCTCATGGTGCAGGCCAGACTCTGCGGCGCGACGATCCCGACCCGCCCGCCGCGAGAGCAGACGTTCAACGCCATGACCAACCATTATCGCTGCCGGGACGGGCGCTGGCTGATGCTCTCGCTGTTGAAAGAGGATCGCGAGTGGCCGGTGCTGCTCGAGTGCCTGGAACGGGAGGATCTCGCGGCCGATCCGCGCTTTGCCACCACGCCCGACCGGCATGCGCGTGCGCGTGCGCTGAGCGCCATCTTCGACGAGGTGTTCGCCGGCAAGGATCTGGCCGACTGGCGAACCATCCTCGACGCCCATGGACTGATCTTCGGCGTCGTGGCCGAGGTGGACGACGTGCCGGGCGACCGGCAGATGCTCGAAAACGACGTGCTGGTCCCCTTTCAGGGAGAGAGCATGCTCACCATCAACAGCCCGATCTGGATCGAGGGCGAGGACAAGGTCGAGCCGCGGCTTCCGCCGCAAGTCGGCGAGCACAGCGATGAGGTGCTGCGGAAGTTCGGCTGGGATGAGGCGGAGATTCGACGGCTGCGGGCCTGCGGCGCGGTACGATGAGCCGCGCCGAGATCAATTCGTGAGACTCTGCAGCACCAGCGCCTTCACGAGGGGACGATAATAGAGCCACTGCTGCGACTGGATCATGAACACGGCGAGGAGTTGCTCTTGGGGATCGGCGAAGGCGAAGGTCCCATAGAGCCCCTCCACGAAATAATCGCCGGCCGAGCCGACCTGCGGCGCCACCCCGAGCATAAGGCGCACCGCAAACCCCAAACCGAACCCGTATCCCGGCCCGGGATAATAGCTCCAGCCCTGCGTGTCGACCTCCGGGGCGAGCCGGTTGGTCGTCATGAGCTCTACCGATTTGCGGCTGAGAACCCTCACGCCGTTGAGCTCGCCGCCGTTGAGCAGCAGCTGCAGGAAGCGCGCGTAATCCGCGGCGGTAGAGACGAGACCACCGCCTCCGCTTTCGAACTTCGGCGGCTTGCTGACGTCCAGCAGCAGCCGCCGGCCTTCCGGCGGAGCCGGCAGCACGTCGGCAATGCGGTTATGCTTCTCCGGCGGAACCCAGAATCCGGTGTCCGCCATGCGCAGCGGCGCGAACACGCGCTTCGTCAGATATTCGCTGAGCGGCATACCGGACAACACCTCCAGAATGCGCCCGAGCACGTCCACGGACCGGCCGTATTCCCACACCGTGCCCGGCTGATACATCAGCGGCAGCCGCGCCAGCTTCGTCACCATGTCGGCATTGGTCTCGTCGCGCGAGCCGATCCCCGCATCGCGGTACATCTCCTTGACTTTCGGCCCCACGCCCAGCGCCTCATAGGTGAAGCCGGAGGTGTGTCGCATCAGGTCCTCGATGCAGATCTCGCGCGCGGCCGGGACCAGCCGCAGGCTTGCCTGTCCCGTGGCGGGATCCTTCAACTCGACGCCGACCTGCATGTCGGCGAATTGCGGCAGGTAGTTCGAGATCGGGTCGGCGAGCGACAAGCGGCCTTCCTCGACCAGCATCATGGCCGCCGCGATGGTGATCGGCTTGGTCATCGATCCCAGGCGAAATATCGCGTCCCGGGTCATCGGCGCGTCGCGGGTCCTATCGCGCATGCCGAACGCCTCGAAATACGCCAGCTTGCCGCGGCGCGCGACCAGCATGACGGCCCCGGGTATGACACCGGCCGCAATATCGTTGCGAAGCGCCGGCGCGATGCGCTCGAGCCGCTCCGAGGACAGGCCGAGGCGCTCCGGCTCCACCGCCGGCAGGCCCTGCGCGAAGGCGGCAAGCGGCAGAACGCTCGCCCCGGCGAGCGCCAACAGCCGGCAGGCGAGCTGGCGCACGATGCTCATTTCGGCGCTTGGCGCGTCATCGCGTCCCGCAATCCTCGCTATCCTCGTCGCGGCCTCGGCGGCGATGCTATGATCGACGGCAGGTTCCGATACCGCAAGCCCGGGAGGCTGTCATGGACGAGGTATTGCTCCGGCCCGAACAGGTGCGCGCCGAGGACGTCGATCCGCATTATCGCTGGAACCGCGCGCTGCCGGCGCTCGGCCCGATGGGCGTCGATTTCGAGGAGCGCGTGGATTTCCGGCGCCTGCACCGCTATCGGCTCGGCCGCGCGAGACAGGCGCTCGAAGCCTCCGAGCTGGGAGCGCTGTTGTGCTTCGACGTCAACAACATCCGCTACGTGACCAGCACCAAGATCGGCGAATGGGAGCGCGACAAGCTGTGCCGGTTTGCGCTCCTCGCCCGCGGCGGCGAGCCGATCCTGTGGGATTTCGGCTCGGCTGCGGTGCACCACCGGCTCTACGTGCCGTGGCTGCGACCGGAACTATGCAAGGCCGGCCTGGTCGGGCTGCGCGGGACCGTGCCGCCGGCGTTCGGCCTGATGCGGCGCCATGCGGAGGAGATCGCCGCGCTGCTGCACGAGGCCGGGGTCGCCGACATGCCGCTCGGGGTCGACATCATCGAGCCGCCGATGATGTTCGAACTCGAGCGAGCCGGGCTGAAAGTTGCAGACGGCCAGCAGGTCATGCTCGACGCGCGCGAGATCAAGAGCATCGACGAGATCGCGATGCTCAACCGCGCCGCCGCCATGGTCGACGGGGTCTATCAGTTGATCAGCGAGGAGCTCAAGCCGGGCGTGCGCGAGGCCGACATCGTCGCGATGGCAACCAAGTTCCTCTACGAGCACGGCTCCGACGACGTCGAAGCCATCAACGCCATTTCCGGGGAGCGCTGCAATCCGCACCCCCACAATTTCACCGACCGCATGATCCGTCCGGGTGATCAGGCGTTCTTCGACGTGCTGCAGGCGTTCATGGGCTACCGCACCTGCTATTACCGCACCTTCAACGTCGGGCGCGCCACGCCGGCGCAGCACGACGCCTACAAGCTATGCCGCGAATGGCTCGACCGCTCGATCGAGCTGATCCGCCCCGGGGTGACGACCGACACGGTGGCGAGCGTGTGGCCGCGTGCCGACGAGTTCGGCTTTCCCGACGAGATGTCGGCGTTCGGGTTGCAGTTCGGGCACGGGCTCGGCCTCGCCTTGCACGAGCGTCCGATCATCAGCCGTCTCGTCTCGCTCGAGCATCCGCTCGAAATCAAGGAAGGCATGGTATTCGCGCTCGAGACCTATTGCCCGGCGAGCGACGGCTATTCGGCGGCGCGGATCGAGGAAGAGGTCGTGGTCACCGACAACGGCTGCCGCGTCATCAGCCTGTTCCCGGCCGAGGAATTGCCGATCGCGAACAAATACTGAAGCGCATTTCGCCAACAGGAAGCGCTTTGCGCCGGCTCGCGCGCTTTCCCTCTCCCCTTGTGGGAGAGGGTGGCTCTTTGCGAGCGGGAGCGAGCAATGAGCCGGGTGAGGGGTGGGACTCTATTTGAAACGCCGTCACCCCTCACCCGCCTCGCTGCCTTCGGCAGCTCGGCACCCTCTCCCACAAGGGGAGAGGGGAAGAATCCGAGCGACCGGGGGGTGGATCAGCAAAGCAGCTATGTCTCCAGCCCGGTCGGCACGTTCTTGTTCTCGCTCGTAAGCTTCATGCCGGCGCCGAGCGCGAGCGTCTCCAGCAGCGCCGAGAAATCCTGCTGCAGGTAAGCATCGGGGTCGGGTTTCAGCGTCGCCGCGCCGAAATGGGCCTGCAGCTGCTCGCGCGTCGTCGCGGTCACCGGCATCGGCACCTCGAGCTCGCGGCCGAGCTCGAGCCCGAGATCGAGGTCCTTGCGCAGCAGCTCCGGCGTGAACGTCGTCGTCCAGTCGAGATTGACGAGGGCCGGCGTTTTATACGCCGTGAAGATCGAGCCCATG
>WNGD01010119.1_pt1 | contig 16782 bp, 16 predicted proteins | sample 5400671 | NCBI WGS metagenome assembly WNGD01 (sample SAMN13153369, study PRJNA577476) | soil metagenome | isolation source: 40 cm soil or saprolite under grassland replicate 2 | place: USA:California | collected 2016-06-15 | reverse complement strand
GAGTGCGAAGGCAAGCCCCCACGCAAAGACGCCCGCCGTGAAGTCCGGCTGCAGCAGCGGCCCCGCGGCTGCGTGGTCGGAGAAGACCTGCGCAGCCGCGTAGCCGAGGGCGAGCCCTACCGCGAGCGCGAGCAGGCAGATGCCGAGCGCCTCCGAGACGATCAGCGCCGAGATTCTCGTCGTCCGCCAGCCCACAGCGCGCAGGATCCCGATCTCGCGGATGCGCTCGAAGACCGACATCGCCATCGTGTTCGTGACCGCGATCCCGCCGACGATCAGCGCGAGCAGCGAGATGATCCAGCCGGTCGAGACGATCACCCGACTCGAGGTGTCGATCTTCACCACCTGACCGGGCTCGGTCACCGCCGTCGTTCCCGGGAAGACGTGCTCGAGCCGCCGGGCGACGTCGCGGGGCCTGGCGCCGAGCGAGACGGCGACCGAGATCGTCGTCACGTCACCGGGACGCCCCGCCAGGCGCTGGACGACCCGCAGCGGCAGCACGATGCCCCCGTCCTCGAACGGATCGCCGGTGTGGAAGACGCCCGCCACACGGAAGCGGCGTCGTCCGACCGCGACCGTGTCGCCCGCGTGCAGATGTTTCGTCCGGGCCCGCGCATCGCCGACGAGCGCCTCGTCACCTGCGGCGCGCCCGCCCTGCGTGATCACGAGTCTCTGCGCCGGGAACTCGCCGCGGGCGAAGCCGAAGACGAGGCCCGCGTTCGTGACGTAGAGGTAGATCCGGCCGGTGGCGGCGACGCCCGGCTGACGTGCAACCTCGTCGGCGAGACTTTCCGGCAGGCGCGACAAGGTCAGATCAGAGGCGCCTGCCTGGAAGAGGCCGAAGTCGGCTCGCCCGACGTGGATCAACTGATCCGCTGTTTTCTTCGCCCCCGCCGTGACCGAGAGCAGCGCCACGATCAACGCCACACCGAGCGCAACCCCGGCGGCGGTGAGCGATGTTCGCGCCGGCCGGCGCAAAAGGTTCCGCACGACGAGGCCTGCCCAAGTCATCTAGCTATCTTCGCGTTGCTAGGCTCGTTCGCGTGGAACCTTCGCGCGACGAGATACTGAAGGCGCTCGAGCAGGTCATCGACCCCGAGCTTCGCCGGCCGGTCACCGAGCTCGACATGGTTCGCGACGTCCGCATCGACGGTAGCGACGTCGCCGTCACGATTGCGCTCACCGTTGCCGGCTGTCCGCTGAGGTCGAGCTTCGAGCAGCAGGTCGCCGAGGCGCTGGCGCCGGTCGCCGGCGTCGAGCGTGTCTCGCTCGATTTCGACGTCATGTCGCCGGATGAGAAGGCGGCGCTGACCGCCAAGCTTCGCGGCGGCGTCACCGAGCGCACGAAGGGCATCTCACTCGACCGCTCGACGCGAGTGATCGCGGTCGCGAGCGGCAAGGGCGGCGTCGGGAAGTCGTCGCTGACGGTCAACCTGGCCGCCGCCTTCGGCGCGCAGGGTCAGCGCGTCGGGGTCCTGGACGCCGACGTCTACGGGCACTCGATCCCGCACCTGCTCGGAATCCGCCAGCGACCGATCGTCGTCGACCGGATGATCGTGCCGCCGGTCAAGGACAACCTGAAGTTGATGTCGATCGGTTTCTTCCTGGAAGACAACTCGCCGGTGATGTGGCGGGGGCCGATGCTCCACCGCGCGCTCGAGCAATTCCTCTCGGACGTCCACTGGGGCGAGCTCGACACCCTCGTCGTCGACATGCCGCCGGGCACCGGCGACGTCTCGATCTCGCTCGGCCAGCTCCTGCCGCGCGCGGAGGCCGTGATCGTGACGACGCCGCAGCCGCTCGCGCAAGAAATCGCCGCCCGGGCGGCACTGATGGCGCAGAAGACGAACATGCGCCTGCTCGGCGTGGTCGAGAACATGAGCGGCGAGGTCTTCGGATCGGGCGGGGGCCAGGAGCTCGCCGACGACCTGCACGTGCCGCTGCTCGGCACGATTCCGCTCGACCCGTCGCTCCGCGAGGCCGGCGACGCCGGCGAGCCGCTGGTGACGGCGAGGCCGGACACGCCCGCCGCGGCCGCGATCTCGGCCGTGGCCGAGGCGATCGCCGAGACGCGCCGCGAACAGGGCGTCGGCTTCGTGAAAGCGCTGCCGGTTCTCTCCTGAGCGACGTTGCCGGCAAGCTTCGCGCGCTCGGGTTTTCGCCCGAGGACGCGCAGACGCTGGCCGAGCATTTCCTCGACGCGGAGGGGCGGGGCCGGACCGGGCACGGTCTCTCGCGGGTCGACTGGCTCGCGACGCTGCCGGATCTCGATCCGACCGCCCGGCCCGAGGTCGAGATCGCCGAGGGCGGCTACGAGCGCTGGGACGGACGCGGCGCGCTCGGCTACCTGACGCTCGCGGCGATCGTCGAGGCGCAGCTCGCCGATCCGCCGGAGCGAGCGCGGGTGATCGTCGCCGCGCATTGCTTTCCGACCGGGATGCTGGGCTACTGGGTGCGGAAGCTGGCCGAGGGCGGCTTCGTCGCCGCGCTGACGGCGACCTCGCCGGCCCGGCTCGGGCCACCGGCGGGTGGGCCAAAGCTCGCCGGTACGAACCCGCTCGCGATCGCGATCCCGAGCTCGGACGGCGGCCCGATCGTGGCGGACGTCTCGATGGGTGCCGTTACGTACGGTGACGTCCTCACCGGCGCGGCCGCGCCGGAGGAGCTCGTCCCCTTCGGCGGCGAGCAGGCGCACAAGGGCTTCGCGCTCGCGCTTGGGCTGCAGTTGCTGGTGGATTCGCTGACGGGAACCGAGGGCTACGGCGCCGTGCTCTTTCTCGCGCCGCCGGAGGGCGATCCGGTGCCGGCGCTACGCGACCTCGCTGCCGGAATCCGGCTGCCCGGCGACCAATGACACGAACCCTGGATCGTCCCGGATCGAGTCGAAGTCGGAGTCGTTCTGCGCGTACCCGCGGGTCTGCTCCGGCCCCAGCTCGACGGCACGTCCGAGGTACTCGAGCGCGAGTTCGCGATCGCCCAGGCGCGCCTCCAGGCACGCCGCGTTGAAGTAGCCCTTCCAGTCGTCCGGCCGCCGCCTGAGCACGTCTGCAATCAGCTCGCGCGCGCCTTCCAAATTCCCGGTATCCGCATAGGAATTCGCGACGAAGACGTCCTCCCACGCCGACGGCTCGAAGACGACGCCCGGCTTGGCGCCGACGCCGAGCACCGCCGTGTCGTCCTCGGCGGCGATCGCTCCCCGCTTCGTGTCGGGCCGGACGAAGACGATTGTGCCGGCCGGCGCATCGACCTCGTCGTCACCGAGCGTGAACGTCGCGCGCCCGCGCAAGACCACGTACATCTCCTGGTGGCCGCCCGACTCGCTGTGCTCCTCGATCACACGCTGCCCCGCTCGCGCCGTGTAGGCGTTCGTGCCGAACGCGGTGATCCCGAACCGGCGCCGGATCGGCCGCCAGACGAACTCGCCGTTGTTGATGGGCAGCTCCTCGAGCTCGTCGACGTGCGCGACTTCGTAGCCCTCGTTCACGTCAGCTCTCGCAGCTCCTCGAGCACGACCGGGTCGATCTCGGCGATTCCGTCCACACGTTCCTCGAGGTTGACGTTGCCCGCCCAGCGGTTGAACGCATCCTCCAGGTCTCCGTCGTACCCCAGCTTCGCGAGCCGCTCGCGCAGCTCTTTCGCGAGCGCGTCGTCGACCGGGAGCCACTCCTCGCGTGGCGTCTCGCCGAAGAGCGCTTCGTGCAACCGGTAGAGGCGGCGGAGCTCCTCGAGCGGCCGCTCGTGGTCCTCGACCCGCAGCTCGACGACCGTGTCCGAGAGCTTGCCGTAGCCGCCGTCCTGCTCGACGACGAGCAGCGCCGCCGACTGCTGGCCGCGCCGGTCGCCGCCTGCTGCCTGCGCGGCGTCGAGGCAATCGAGCAGACGTTCGGCCAGGGTGCCGGTCGAGGGCTCGAAGGTCTCGGCGATTGCATCGACCGTCTCCGCCGAGACGAGGATGTTGCCCTGGGCGGCGTAGCAGGAGCCGGTCCTGCCACCGGCCCACTCGAGGCACTCGGCGCCGGTGAAGCTCGCGCTACGTCCCTCGCGGTCGACCACGCCGAGCTGGCGGTGGTCGCGTCCTTCGTCTGCAGAGGTCAGCCGCTCGACGACCTCTTCGGCCGCGAGCCCTTCACGCAGCAGCCTCAGCCCCTCGGGCCCGAAGCGCGGGTTCGCGTAGGCCTGGGTCGCAATCGCACCGACGTGCGGTTCAGCCCAGGGGACGACCGAGCCGACTGCGAGGAACTTCGACTGCGTCGCGACGCCCCACTGGCTCGCGTCGAGATCGCAGGCGGCGATCGAGTACGTGCTCACCGGCGTCGCTTGCGATGCCGGCCGGAGGGTGCGACGGCTTTGCCGGCGCGCCCGTCCAAACCCGGTTGTCCGAGAATCGGCGGTACTGAGATTCGCATCGTTGTCGCGTTTGCGCCTAGCCATAAGTCAGCTCGCGCAGGTCGAGTTCGACCAGCTCGGGCTTGTCGGCGGGGACGAGCACGGCTGCGACCTCGGGCCGCTTCAGGGCCGTCAGGATCTTCTCCGGCGAGTCGGCGCGGATGACGACCGGCGTTCCTTCAGCGTGCGCCTGCCGGAGCCTCGCATCGTCGGAGACGTCGTCGAGCACGAGCGCCTCGTCGAGCGGAACGAGCGGGTCGCCCTCGAGGGCGAGCTCGGGCACCCGCTTACCCGTCGCCCCGAACCAGCGCTCTCTCAAACCGTGATCGTCTCCCCCGGTTCCATGGCTAACACCTCGACCCCGGGCGCGTGCTGCCGCAGTTCGTCGGGCGTGCCGGCGAGCAGCGGGAACGTCCCGTAGTGGCACGGGATGCAGCGCTGCGTGCCCAGCAACTCCAGCGCGACGCCGGCCTCGCGCGGGTCCATCGTGAAATGTCCGCCGATCGGCAGGACGGCGACGTCGGGCGCGTAGATCCGCCCGATCAGCTGCATGTCGCCGAAGACGCACGTGTCGCCTGCGAAGTAGAGCTTCGTTCCGTTCTCGAACTCGGCCACGATTCCGGTTGCCTCGCCGAGGTAGTCGCCGTCGTCGCTCGAGCTCGAATGGAAGGCGTTCGTCAGCGTGAACTTGATCCCGTCGACATCGACCGTGCCGCCCTTGTTCGGGCCGGGCAGCTCGCCGACCTCGCCCCCCTGGTCGCCGAGCCAGCCCTTCAGCTCGACGATCGCGACGATCTCGGGCGAGAACTGCTTCGAGATGTCGACGGCGGTGCCGACGTGGTCGGAATGGCCGTGTGTGATCGCGATGACGTCGGCCCGCTCGGGTTCCTTCTCGCCGTCGGGACACTTCGGATTATCGAGCCACGGGTCCACATAGACGCGCTTGCCGTTGGGACTGTCGACTCGAAATGCCGCGTGGCCGAGCCAGGTGACAGAGACGTCCGGCATTCAACCTCCTCCTTGACTTCGCGAGCGTAACGGAGGAGGTATGCGCCGTCCGGCGAACGCGTAAGCATCTTCGGTCGACTGGCTCCGATCGCCCTCGTCCTCGCCGCGGTCCTCGCTGACCACTTCGGCGCCCACTCGCTCGCCTTCGACGCGCTGCTCGTCGCCGTGCCGGTGACGGCGATCGCCGGCCTGACCAGCGTCGCCGAGCGGCTCGACGGCAAGGGCGAGCCGGCCCTCGTCTATGGGTGGGCAATTGTGCTCGCTCTGTTGCTGGTCGCAACCGCCGCGCGGGCCGCCTCGGTGGGCGACGCCTCCGTGCCGGCCGTGGCTCGCTCGGCGCTGATCGCGTGCGTCCTCGTCTTCTGCCTGCAGGCCCTGGCGGCGCTCGCGGCCGAACTGCGAGCCGGCTCCAGGTAAGTCAGAACGGCAGCGCGCTCGCGGCCTGCTTCGCGACGTGGATCAGCGGCTCCACGGCGACGAACGAGGCAACCGTGGCTCCGAGTGCGAGCAGGACCGAGGTCTGCAGCAGGGCGTCCCGCGGCGGCGCGCCGCCGGCGACCGGGGTCGGGCTCAGCTGCAGCTCCGCCGCCGGTCGCATGTACATCGCACGCACGACGGCCAGGTAGTAGTAGAGGCTGACCGCCGTCGCGATGACGCCGACGATCACGAGCCAGGTCCAGCCGTGTCTGTAGGCGGCCGAGAAAGCGTAGAACTTGCCGATGAAGCCGCCCGTCGGCGGCAGGCCGGCGAAGCCGAACATGAACGTGCCCATCGCGACGCCGAGCAGCGGCCGCTCCCAACCCATGCCGGCGAGGTTGTCGAGCGTCACCGGCGCCGCCAACTCCCGTTCCCGCGCCGCGACAACCGCGAAGGCGCCGACGGACATGGCCGAGTACGGGATCAGGTAGTAGAGCAGCGCCCGGGCTCCGATCGCGTTGTTCGCCGCGATCGGGATCAGCATGAAGCCGGCGTGCGAGATCGACGAGTACGCGAGCATCCGCTTGACGCTTCGCTGGACGAGCGCGGCGAGGTTGCCGATCAGGAGGGAGGCGCAGGCGATCGCGGCGAGCGCGATCGTCCAGAGATGGGCCTCCTGCGGAAAGGCCGTTCGTAGCAGGCGCAGCGCGAGCACGAGCGCGGCGGTCTTCGTCGCCGCCGCCATGAAGCCCGTGACGGGCGTCGGCGCGCCCTCGTAGACATCGGGCGTCCACATGTGAAACGGCGCCGCCGAGGCCTTGAAGCCGAGCCCGACGATGATCATCGCCAGGCCCGCGACGAGGAGCGCGTCGCCTGACAGGTGCTGAGCGCCGATCGCCGCGGAGATGCGATTGAACGCTAGCTCGCCGGTCGCGCCGTACACGAGCGCCGAGCCGAACAGCAGCACCGCCGAGCCGAACCCGCCGATGATCAGGTACTTGAGGCCCGCCTCGAGCGAGCCCTCGAGCTCGCGGTCGATCGCGCAGAGGATGTAGAGCGAGATCGAGAACCACTCCAACCCCAGGAAGAGCGTCATCAGATTGTTCGCGGTGACGAGGAAGCACATGCCGCCTCCCGCCGCGGCAAGCACGGCGTAGTACTCCGCGATGTGCTCGTCTCGCATCCGCTCGGCGTACGAGACGCCGACCGTGAGCAGACCGGCACCGCACACGATCACCTGCGCCAGCGCCCCGAAGCGGTCGCGGCGGACCGAGTCGGCGATCACGTTGTGGACGTCCGGCGTGTGGACGTAGACGACGATCGCGTAGGCGAACGCGCCGGCAAAGCCGAGCGCCGCGGCGAGCGCGCCGAAGTCGCGCCGATTCTCTCGCGGTAGCAGCACGGCGCCCATCAGCGCGAACCCCATGGCGCCGAGCAGCATCAGCTCCGGCGCGAGCGCGAACCAGTCGACGTGCGGGCGCGGGATCATCTAACAGGTCTCCGCTAGCGAGGACGCCTTGGCGTAGCGGCCGGCTTTGAGAGCCTGCCGGTACTTCTTCAGGCACGTGCGTTGCTCGGGGCCGACGCTGCGCCCGACGAGGATGGAAACGCGCCTCTGTCTGACGTGTGGGGCCGTTGCCACTCGGAGTTGGTTCGCAACTGCGCTTGAAGCGCGATCTGCGGCGAAGGATCGCTCAGTGATCGCCGCCGGCCAGACCGATAATGCGAGCAAGCAGGCGAGCAGCGGCACGATCGCACCGAGCTCGCCGGGCCGTAGATCCAGAGCCTCCGGCGCGACCGCCGGCCCGACGCGCTCGTGCAGCACCGCCGAGATCAGCCGCAGCATGTACATCGCGGCCAGCACAATCGCAACCCCGCCGACGACCGAGTAGCCCCAGCCGCGGGTGAAGACGCCGGCCAAGATCGCGAACTCGCCCGCGAACGCGGACGAGCCGGGCACCGCCAAGCCGATGATCCCGGTCGTCATCAGCACGGTCGCCAGGATCGGCCGTCCTCGGGCGAAACCACCCAGCCGCGCGAACTCGCCGGTGGTCGCACGCCGCTCGATTCCGCCGGCGAGCAGGAACAGCGAGCCCGTGATCAGGCCGTGATTGACCATCTGCAGCACGGCGCCATTCAGCCCGAGGTCGTTGACCGCGAAGACCCCGAACGTGATCAACCCGAGCTGGGCCAGCGACGAGTAGGCGATCACCCCGCGGATGTCGGGCGCACGGAACGCGAGCAGCGAGCCGTAGACGAGTCCCACGGCCGCGAGAACGAGGATCGCCGTCCGGAAGTCCTTCGTCGGCTCCGGGAACTTCGTGATCGCGATGCGGATGAAGCCGTAGATGCCAACCGTGCAGCGGGAACAGCGGCGCCTTGACCGCGAACGCGGCCACGAAGCCGAGGAACAGCCAGTCGCTCGAGCTTTGCCAGCTCGCGGTCAGGTCGAAGGTTCCCTGCGAGAGCCCCAGCACGATCACCGCCGCGAGCATCAGAAGCGAGCCCGCCATCGTGTAGATGACGAACTTGATCGTCGCGCCGAGCCGCCCCGCGCCGCCCCAGACGCCGATCAGGACGTACAGCGGCAGCAGCATCGCCTCCCAGAAGACGTAGAAGAGGAGCAGGTCCTGCGCGGTGAAGACGCCGACGATCGCGGCGGTCAGCAACAGCATCAGACCGAAGTAAGCGCGGGCTCCGGTCCGGCCGGTCCAGAAGGCGTAAGCGATCGCCGCCGCCTGCACGACCACCGTCAGGCCGACGAGCCAGAGCGAAAAGCCGTACATGCCGACGTGGTACGAGACGTGGAGGTCGCTGAACCAGTTCGTCCGCTGGTCGAGCTGGAGGCCGCTGCGGTCGAAGTGGAACCGGATCAGCGACTCGATCCAGACTCCGACCTCCGCGAGTGCGACCAGCAGCGCGATCGCGCCGGCCGTGAACGAGTCCCACGGGAACAGCCAGACGAAGAGCGCGCCGCCGAGCGGAATCAGGATCAGCGCCGTCGTCAGCCAGCCCATCGGCTCACCTCACCGCCACGAAGACGATCGTGATCACCGCCAGGCTCGCTGCGATCGCGAGCGCGTAGGTGCGGACGAGCCCGGTCTGCAAGCGCCGCGCGCCGAGCCCGAGGTCGCGAAAGGTCTCGGTGATGCCAATGATCGAACCCTCGACGAACGGCTCCTCGAAAGCGCGCTTGAACAGGCGCGCGAATCCGACCGCCGGCCGGTAGAACGCGACGTCGTAGAGCTCGTCGAAATAGAACTTGTGCTCGAGCACGCGTCGCGTGAACGCAAGTCGCGGCACGGCGAAACGACGCTGCGAATAGACGAGCCAGGCGACGCCGAGCCCCGCGAGCCCGAGCAGGAACGCAAACAGGCTCGCGACCGCCTCCTGCGTGCTCGTCGGCTCGGCAAGCGGCCGCGCCACCGGCTCGAGCCAGTCCGACACCGGGTGCCAGAGCGGCGCGAACTGGAGCCAGCCGCCGATGACGGAGAGCGCAGCGAGGATGAGCACCGGAGCGGTCATCGAGAACGGCCCCTCTCTTGATAGGCCTGTGTACGCCGGCCCATGGGCCTGTGCCTGCCGGCCCACATCTGCTTCAGAGCCATGGCTGTGCTGCGTGTAATGCTCTTGCACGAAGGGCGACGGCTCGCCGGGAAAGACGATGAAGAAGAGTCGGAACGCGTACAGCCCGGTCAGGAACGTCCCCGCCAGCGCCGCCGCGAAGAGCACGTAGCCGTACCAGCCGCGGTCCATCGCCGCCGCGATGATCGAGTCCTTCGAGAAGAAGCCCGCGAAGGGCGGGAGGCCCACGAGCGTCAGCGAGCCGATCAGGAAAGCCAGTCGCGTCATGGGCATCAGCCGGCCGATGCCGCCCATCTTGCGGATGTCCTGCTCCCCGGCAAGCGCGTGGATGACGAGCCCGGCCGCCATGAAGAGCAGCGCCTTGAAGAACGCATGCGTCATCAGGTGGAACTCGGCGTTGGCGTAGGCTCCGAGGCCCGCGCCCAGGAACATGTAGCCGATCTGCGACATCGTCGAGTAGGCGATCACGCGCTTGATGTCCGTCTGTACGAGCGCGATCAGTCCGGCCATCAGCAAGGTGCCCGCGCCGAGCCCGGCTGCGAGCTCCTGCACACGCGGCGCCTGCTCGAAGACCGCGTGTGTGCGGACGATCAGATAGACGCCGGCGGTGACCATCGTCGCGGCGTGGATCAGGGCGCTGACCGGCGTCGGGCCCTCCATCGCGTCGGGGAGCCAGGTTTGAAGGGGAAGCTGGGCCGACTTCGCCACCGCCCCGCCGAGCAGCCCGAGCGCGACCAGGTTGACGAGCCAGCCGTGTCCCGGGCCCACTGCGAAGGCGTTGGGGAAGTTCAGCGTCTGCCGGTGCTGGATCAGCAGGAAGAACGCGAGCGCCATCGTCGCGTCGCCGATCGCGTTCATCACGAACGCCTTCTTCGCCGCCGCGATCGCCGCCGGCCGCTCGTGCCAGAAGCCGATCAGCAGGTAGGAGCAGAGGCCGACGAGGCCCCAGCCGGCGAGCAGGATCACGAGGTTGCCGGCCTGGACGAGGAGCAGCATCGAGAAGACGAACAGCGCCATGTAGGCGAAGTAGCGCCGCTCCTCGTCGTCGCCGTCCATGTAGCCGATCGAGTAGGCGACGATCAGGAAGCCGACCCCGGAGACGACCAGCATCATGAAGACGCTGAGCGGATCGACGAGGATCCGCAGGCCGACGTGGAAGCTGCCGGCGGTGAGCCACTCCCACGCGGTCGACGGATGCGAGCGCGCGTCCGGCGACTCGCCCCAGAGCTTGGCGAAGACGACCGCTGCGGCGGCGAACGAGCCGAGCACCGACGTCGTCGCGAGGTAGGCGGCGCCGCGGCGCGAGACGCCCGTTCCCAGCAGCGTGATCGCGAGCGCGCCGGCGAGCGGGGCGACGAGGCAGATCCAGGCGGCGACGATCACGGGGTCATCCCCGGAGGACGCTCAGCTTGTCGACGTCGAGGTCGAGCCGCTTGCGCGCGATCGCCACGATCAGGCCGAGGCCGACGACGACCTCCGAGGCCGCGACCGCCATCACCGCCAGAGCGAAGATCTGGCCGCTCGACTCACCGTGCAGGCGCGAGAACGCGATCAGGGCGAGGTTCGCGCCGTTGAGCATGATCTCGAGCGAGAGCAGCACGATCAGCGGGCTTCGGCGCAGGAGCACGCCGAGGGCGCCGGTCGCAAACAGGAAGGCGGCGACCGCCAGGTACCAGGCGACGTCAGGGCCTCTCATGTCTCCTCCGGCCAGGTCCCGCGACCGGGTCCCGAGAAATGTCCAGGGACCCGGGCGCCCCGAGAATGGGCGCCGAGGATCACCGCGCCGACGGCGGCGACGAGCAGCACGACCGAGGTGATCTCGAACGCGAGCAGGTGATCGGTCAGGAACACGCGCCCGATCCGGTGCGGCGAGCCGAAGCCGGCGTCGATCTTCGCTTCGTGCGAAAGGCGCCCGCCGGCCTTGAGACCGATGACGACGATCACCTCGACGAGGATCGCGCCGGCAGCGAGCACGGCGCCGAACTGCTGCCAGGTGGGGCCACCCGCCCAGGGCGCATCCGCCCGCCCGCCGAGATAGGCCGTCACGAACAGGAACATGACCATCACGGCGCCGGCGTAGACGAGCACCTGTCCCGCGGCGACGAACTCGGCCGAGAGCAGTAGATAGAGCACGGCGAGCGAGGCGAGGTTCCCGATCAGCGCCAGTGCCGAAAAGAACGGGTGCGCGAACGAGACGACCGCGATCCCGGACGCGATGCAGCTGAAGGCCGCGACGACCCAGACCGCCCAGACCAGAACATTGGCCACTACGAGTGGGCCCTGTAGTAGGGGATCGGCGTGTCGTAGAGCTCGGCGTCCGCGACCGGCACGCGCTTGATCGGCTCGGCCAGCAGCATGTCTTTCGTGTAGATCTGGTCGTCGCGGTCGTACTCGGCCAGCTCGTACTCGTTGCCGAGCGTGATCGCGTCGAACGGACAGGCGAGCTCGCAATAGCCGCAGAAGATGCAGCGGCTCATGTTGATCTCGTAGAGGCGCGCGTAGCGCTCGCCCGGGGAGACCCTGTTCTCGGGGGTGTTCTCCGCGGCGACCACGCGGATGCAGTCGGCGGGACAGGCCGCGGCGCAGAGCGAGCAGCCGACGCACTTCTCCAGCCCGTTCTCGTGCCGCCAGAGCCGGTGCCGGCCGCGGAAGCGTGGATAGACGGGTCGCTTGAACTCGGGGTACTGCTGCGTGAGCGGCTTCTTGAAGATCTGCTTGAAGGTCACACCAAAGCCTTTGAGGGTGTCTACGGGCTGAGGACTCACAACCAGCCCTCCTGTCTCCCGAGCGCAGCGATGGGACAAACCAGCGCCGCGGAAAATGCGCAGCATTTTTCGCGGGAAGGCTGAGGGCTCAATTCGCCCACACCACCACGAGCGCGGTCACCAGCGCGTTCACCGTCGCGACCGGGAGCAGGATCTTCCAGCCGAAGCTCATCAGCTGGTCGTAGCGCAGGCGCGGGAGCGTCGCGCGCAGCCAGATGAAGACGAACAGCAGCGCCAGCAGCTTGACGAAGAACCAGAGCGGCCCGAGGAAGTCGACGCCGTGCGCGAAGGGGAAGTGCCAGCCGCCGAGGAAGAGCGTGATCGCGAGCCCGGAGAGCGTGATCATGTTCACGTACTCGGCCATCTGGAACAGGCCCCAGCGCATCCCCGAATACTCGGTGTGGTAGCCGGCGACGAGCTCCTGCTCGGCCTCCGGGAGGTCGAACGGGGCCCGGCTCGTCTCGGCGACGCCGCTGATCAGGAAGACGAGGAAGCCGACAGCCTGCGGGACGACGTACCAGAGCGAGTGCGCCTGGTTGTGGACGATCTGCACGAGCGAGAGCGAGCCGGCTGTGATCACGACGCCGAGCACGCTGAGCGCGAGCGAAACCTCGTAGGAGACGAGTTGTGCGCAGGTCCGCATCGAGCCGAGCAACGAGTACTTGGACTCGCTCGCCCAGCCGCCGACGATGAAGCCGTAGATCCCGATCGAGCCGAGCGCGAAGATCAGGATCAGGCTGATCGGGACGTTCGCGACGACGCCGTTGACGTGGTAGCGCCAGATGTTCCAGCCGTTGCCGAACGGGATCACGGCAAAGGCCGCGAGCGCGGTGAACGCGGAGACGACCGGGGCGAGGATGTACGGGGCGTCGATCGCCGCGGTCGGGAAGAAGCTCTCCTTGCGCACCAGCTTGACCAGGTCGGCGATCGGCTGCAGGAGGCCGTAGGGCCCGGCCCGGTTGGGGCCGAAGCGAAGTTGCATCCGCGCCAGCAGCTTGCGTTCGAGCAGCGTCGTGTAGGCGAATGTGAGCAGGACGAGGTTGATGATCACGAACGCCTTGATCACGCTCACCCACCACGGCTCGCTCACGGCTTGCTCACCTCCACGGTGGGATGCAGGTCGCGCGCATGCTCCTCGGCGATCCGGGCGACGCCGGCCTTGAGCTTCCTGTTTATCGCCGCTCGGAGCTCGAGCGAGGTGCCGTTCGAGCGCACGCCGACCGGCTCGCCGCGCTTGACGCCGAGCCGCTTCGCATCCTTGGCCGATAGCTCGATCACGCGGGCCGGACGCTGGAACTGAAGCTCGGCGACGCGCTCGACCGCGGCGCCCGAGAAGAGCGGGCGGTAGCGGAGCAGTTGCAACGCACCCACGGCCGGTTTTGCCGGCACCGGCTCGTCGGGGCTCTCCGCCGGCGCCGCCTCGAGGGGCACGCGTTCCGGCAGCCGCGCGTGTTCGCCGAGATCCTCATAGGTGACGCCGTCGAAGGCCCGCTCCGACAGTTCTGCGAAGACGAGCGAGGGATACGGCGAGAGCTCGATCCCGAAGCGGGCGGCGACCTGTGCGATCCACGCGAGCTCGTCCGGCGCCGGCGGGATCGCCGTGCGCCGCAGGCGCTGGATCCGGCCCTCGAGGTTGACGTAAGTGCCGTCGCGTTCGAGGTAGCTCGTCCCGGGCAGGACGAGATCGGCCCACCCCGCCGCGAGCGAGTGAAACATCGTGATCGCGAGCACCCGCTCCGCACGCTCGGCGAGTGCCCGCACGTTCGGGTTCGCCGCGGCCTCGTCGCCGGAAACGATCAGCAGACCGAGCGGCTCGGGCTCGGGTCCCTCATCGTCGGACACGGCCGCCCACGCCTCGGCGACGCCGCGGCCGTTCGCTGTCTCCGGCAGGAAGAAGGCGCCGGAGCCGGGCTTGTCGGCGAGGCCGAGCTCCGCGGCCAGCTTGGCGAGATGCGAGCCGCCGCCCGCGCCTCCGCCCGACCAGATCAAGATCGCCCGCTCGCTGGCGCGGAGACGATCCCCGAGCTCGCCGCGCTTGAGTCGCCGGCAGGCTCGCGCCGTCGTCCCCGGTGCCGTCTGGATGTCGCCGGCCGGGCCGATCTCGACGATCTCGGCGCCGGCGCGCCGGGCCTTGCGCAGCCAGAGGTCGACGATCGGCGCGCGCTCGACGACGGGATCGTCACCGAGGACGACGATCAGCTCGGCGTCGCGGATCGCCGACAGCGGCGCCCGGAACGCGTCGAGGCCGCCGCCGATCTCTTCCGGCAGCATCGCGGTGTGCGCGCCGAGGCCCTCGCGCGCGAGCTTGGCGAGGGCGTAGGCCTGCTCGGTCGTCTCGGAACCGGAAAGCGCAACAGCGATCCGGTCGCCGGCCTCCCGGAGCAGCCGCTCGGCGTCGTCGAGCGCGTCCTCCCACGAGATCTCCTCGAGGCCGCGCCGGCGGACGCGCCGGAGCGGATCGGTGATCCTGTCCTCGGCGTACAGGTGGGTGAAGCCGAAGCGGCCCTTGTCGCAGAGCCAGCCCTCGTCGACCTCCGGGTGGTTGCGTGAGAGGATCCGCCTGACCTTGCCTTCGCGCTGGTTGGCGTCGATGTTGCAGCCGACCGGGCAAAGGCCGCAGACGGTCGGGACGCTCTGCAGCTCCCAGGGTCGGATCTGAAAGCGCGGCTGCGTCGGCAGCAGCGCGCCGACCGGGCAGAGCTCGGTCACGTTGCCGGTGAACGCACCCGTGTAGGGCTCGTCCTCGAAGGTCGCGATCAGCGTCTGCGCGCCGCGGTTCAAGGCGACGAGCTGGTTGTCCTCGGAAACCGACTCGCTGAAGCGCGTGCAGCGGTAGCAGAGGATGCAGCGCTCGCGGTCGATCGAGATCGCGGGCGAGATCGGGATCGGCTTCTCGAAGGTCCGCTTCTCGAAGGTCATCCGCGTTGCGCCTGGGCCGTAGCGGAAGGTCAGATCCTGGAGCGGGCACTCGCCGCCCTTGTCGCAGACCGGGCAGTCGAGCGGGTGGTTGACGAGGATGAACTCGAGCGTCGCGTTCTGGGCGACGCGCGCCATCTCGCTGGTGCGCGCGGTCTTGACGACCATCCCGTCCTGCGCGGTCAGCGTGCAGCCGGCCTGCGGTTTCGGCGGCATCCCCTCGACCTCGACGAGGCACATCCGGCAGGCGCCGACCGCGGCCCCGAGCCGCGGCTCGTAGCAGAAGACCGGGATCTCGATCCCCGCGGCGGCGGCCGTCTCGACCAGGCCGGTTCCCTTCGGCACCTGCACCGAGCGCTCGTCGATCTTGACGGTGACGAGCTCGGGCGCGCTCACTCTCCACCTCGGATCCGTTTCAGGGACAGGCACCGCAGGTGCCTGTCCCTACAGGCAAGACGTGTCATGCCGGCACTCCGTGTTCCAACACCGGATGGTGCGTGTGCTGATCCACGGGCGCGAACAACCCCTCGAGCGAGGACTCGCCTCCGAAGGGGCAGCCGCCCTCGTCGACGTGCGCCCGGAATTCGTCGCGGAACCTGACGACGTAGGAGGCGACCGGCATCGCCGCGGCGTCGCCCAGCGGACAGAGGCACTTGCCGAGGATCCGGTCGCAGACGTCGAGCAGCAGATCGAGCTGCGAGTGCGTCGCCTCGCCGGCTTCGATCGCCTCGAGCAGCTGCACCATCCAGCGCGTCCCCTCCCGGCACGGCGTGCACTTGCCGCACGACTCGTGCATGTAGAACTGCGCGACCCTCAGTCCGAGCTGCACCATGCACGCGCGGTCGTCGACCACGATCACCGCCGCCGCGCCGAGGAACGTGTCGAGAGCGCGCAGCGCGTCGTGCTCCAAGGGCACGTCGATCTGGTCCGCCGTCAGGATCGGCATCGACGAGCCGCCTGGGATGACCGCCTTCAGCGCCCGCCCTCCCGGGATCCCGCCGGCGAGGTCGTAGATGACCTCACGGATCGTGATCCCCATCGGTAGCTCGTAGTTGCCGCCCCTGACTACGTTGCCGGAGACGCAGAAGAGTCGTGTCCCGGTCGAGTCGGGCGGCGCGCCGATCTTGGCGTACTCGGCGCCGCCGAGCTCGAGCACTTTCGGGATCGTCGCGATCGTCTCGACATTGTTGATTAGCGTCGGCGACGCATAGAGGCCGGAGATGGCCGGGTACGGCGGACGGGAACGCGCCTGGCCGCGCCGTCCTTCCAGCGACTCCAGCAGCCCCGACTCCTCGCCGCAGATGTAGGCGCCGGCGCCGCGGTGGAGCACGATCGTGATGCCGTCGAACAGCTCGGCCTTCCGCGCTTCGTCCAAAGCCGCGCGCAGGGTCTCGAACGCGTCGAGGTACTCGCCGCGGATGTAGATGAAGACGTGCTGCGAGTCGATCGCGTGCGCGGCGATCAGCGAGCCCTCGATCAGGCGGTGCGGGACGCGGTTCATGATCTCGCGGTCCTTGAACGTCCCCGGCTCCGACTCGTCGGCGTTCACGCAGACGTAGTGCGGGTTCGGGTTCTGCTCCGCTCCCGGGATGAACTGCATCTTCCGGCCGGTCGCGAAGAAAGCACCGCCGCGGCCGCGGAGGTTCGCTCCGTTCAGCTCGTCGACGACGGCGGCAGGCGCCATTCCGCGCGCCCGCTCGAGCTG
>WNGD01003200.1_pt1 | contig 16787 bp, 18 predicted proteins | sample 5400671 | NCBI WGS metagenome assembly WNGD01 (sample SAMN13153369, study PRJNA577476) | soil metagenome | isolation source: 40 cm soil or saprolite under grassland replicate 2 | place: USA:California | collected 2016-06-15 | reverse complement strand
TGAACTCCATGCCTGCACACAGGAGCTCGCGAGCTCGTGGTTCGGAGTTCAGGCTTTAGCCTGCTCCGATTCCGTGCAGCCTGAAGGCTGAACTCCATGCCTGCACACAGGAGCTCGCGAGCTCGTGGTTCGGAGTTCAGGCTTTAGCCTGCTCCGGCTCAGTGCAGCCTGAAGGCTGAACTCCATGCCTGCACACAGGAGCTCGCGAGCTCGTGGTTCGGAGTTCAGGCTTTAGCCTGCTCCGACTCCGTGCAGCCTGAAGGCTGAACTCCATACTTTTTATCGCGGAAGTTGCCGGTGCTGGTAGCGGCGGGCGACGTCAAGACGGGAGATGGCGCGCAGGGCGGCGAGTTGCCCCCGGACGAAATCGGTGTTCGGATCTTTGGAAGTCAGGCGAGACTGCGCCCGCTGCCTGGCCTGCTCCGCCCGCTTGATATCGATTTCCGATGCGTTCTCCGCCCTCTGGGCCAGAATGATCACGCGTTCCGGGAGCACTTCCACAAAGCCCCAGGAACAAAAAAGGTATTCCCTGTGGTCGCCGATCTTGTAGCTTATCTCGCCGATCCCCAGTTCTCCGAGAAGCGGCGCGTGGCCCGGAAGTATCCCCAGATAACCCACCGTGGAAGGAACCGTGACTTCATCTACCGGCCCGCTAAAGACCTGCTTTTCCGGCGTGGCAATTTCGAGATGAATATGTTCCGGTAGCGCCATATTAAAAGAGGAGTCTGACCCTTAAGCGGCGGCGAGCTGTTTGGCTTTCTCGATGACCTCCTGGATGCCGCCGACCATGTAGAAAGCCTGCTCGGGAATGTGGTCGTATTTCCCTTCGCAGATGCCCCTGAAACTCTCGATGCTCTCGCCGATGGACACGTACTTCCCTGGAATCCCCGTGAACTGCTCGGCAACGAAGAAGGGCTGTGAGAGGAACTTTTGAATCTTCCGCGCCCGGGTTACGATCAACTTGTCTTCTTCGCCCAACTCGTCGATTCCCAGTATGGCGATGATGTCCTGAAGGTCTTTATATCTTTGCAGTATGCGCTTGACCTGGCGGGCGACCGTGTAGTGTTCCTGGCCGAGAATCCGGGGATCGAGAATGCGCGAGCCCGAAGCCAGGGGATCCACCGCGGGATAAATCCCGAGCTCCGCGATGCGGCGCTCGAGGTTCGTGGTGGCGTCCAGGTGCGAGAAAGTGGTCGCGGGAGCGGGGTCGGTGTAGTCGTCCGCGGGAACGTAAATCGCCTGGATCGAGGTGATCGAACCGTTCTTGGTTGAAGTGATCCTTTCCTGCAGCTCTCCCATTTCCGTCGCCAGGTTCGGCTGGTACCCCACCGCCGAAGGCATCCGGCCCAGAAGGGCCGAGACCTCGGAGCCGGCCTGGGTGAAGCGGAAGATATTATCCACGAACAGCAGCACATCCTGCCCCTCTTCATCGCGGAAATACTCCGCCACCGTCACTCCCGTCAAACCCACGCGCAGCCGGGCGCCGGGCGGTTCCGTCATCTGCCCGTAAATCAATGCGGCCTTGTCGATGACGCCCGATTCCTTCATTTCGATCCAGAGATCGTTCCCTTCGCGCGTCCTTTCTCCCACTCCCGCAAAAACGGAAAAACCCCCGTGGTGCGTGGCAATGCGGCGGATCAGCTCCATGATGATCACCGTTTTTCCGACTCCGGCCCCGCCAAAGAGCCCGATCTTGCCGCCGCGCAGGTAGGGCTCCAGAAGGTCGATGACCTTGATTCCGGTCTCGAGCATCTTCAACTCGGTGCTCTGCTCCTCGAGACTCGGGGCCGGGCGATGGATGGGATAGGATTTGGCGGCTCCGACGGGTCCCATCTTGTCCACGGGCTCTCCGATGACGTTCAGAACGCGCCCCAACGTTTCGCGCCCTACCGGAACCATAATAGGCCCGCCCGTATCCAGGGCCTGCATTCCCCGGACCATTCCCTCGGTAGGCTGCATGCTCACGCAACGCACGCGGTTTTCGCCGAGATGCTGCTGCACTTCGGTTACGACGCGAATGTGCCCGACCGGCGTGTCTCCTTCGATAATGACACTGTTGTAGATGGCGGGGAGATGCTTCTCCTGGAATTCGCAATCCACGACGGGACCGATGATCTGAACGATCTTCCCGACATTAGTCATACGTTTTGACTCCTGAGCTTAACCCAATTGACGATTGTCGATTGACGATTTAACTCCGATCGTCAATCGTTACGTGGAGGAGGCGCCGCTCACGATTTCTATCAACTCCCTGGTGATGCCCGCCTGCCGCACCTTGTTCGCAAAGAGGGTGAGATTTTCGATCATCTCCGTGGCATTTCTGGTGGCCGCATCCATGGCTGTCATGCGCGCCCCGTGTTCCGCGGCGGCGGCTTCCAGGAGCGCGCGAAATATCTGGGTTTCCACGTGCCTCGGGAGAAGATTGTTGAAGATCCGCTCAGGAGGCTCATCGTACAAGTAGTCGATGCGATCGGCGGCCCCCAGGTCCTTCAGGCGCTGGATGGGAAGCAGAGGCTCGACCACGACACGCTGCTGCACGACGGACTTGAACTCGTTGTAGACCAGCAACACCTGATCCTTCTTCTCCTTTTCGAACTCCTGGATAATGTCGGCGGCGATTGCCGCGGCGTCGGCGAAGCTCAGGGTGCTGAGCACGCTGATGGCCTCGTGCCGCACCGAGAATGCCCGGCGGCGGAAGAAGTCCCGGGCCCGCTTCCCCAGTATGTTTAGCTCGACAGACTTGTCGCTGTGCCCGGCCAGAAACCCTATGGCCTCTTTCAGGATGTTGGTGTTGTAGGCTCCGCACAGGCCTTTGTCCGCTGTAATAACCACGAGCTCGATCTTCTGGTCGCCGCGCTGCGCCAGAAGCGGGTGCGCATGTTCGGGTACGCGCGTTGCCAGGCTGTTCAGGACCGAGAGCATTTGCCGCGCGTAAGGGCGCGCCGCAACCACGCGTTCTTGCGCGCGCCGCAGACGCGCCGCCGACACAAATTTCATGGCGCGCGTGATCTGCTGGATGTTTTTCGCGCTGCGTATGCGGCGCCGGATGTCTCGCAGATTGGGCACAGGAGTGGTCGTCCGCTACTTCGCCAGGGCCTTCTCCGCCCGGTACTTTTCCTTGTACTCTTTCAGGGCGGCGCCCAGCTCGGCACGGATCTCGTCAGTCAAGACCTTTTCGTTCGTAATCCTTTGCACCAGGGAGCTCCTGGACGAATCCATAAACTGATACAGTCCCTGTTCGAAGGCGCGAATCTCCGCCACCTCCAGATCGTCCGTAAAACCCTGCGTGCCCGCAAAGATGATGAGGACCTGGCGCACCACGTTCAGCGGCTGGTACTGGCCCTGTTTCAGGATTTCGGTCAGCCTTTCGCCACGCGCCAGCTGAGCGAGCGTGGCCTTGTCGAGGTCGGAACCGAACTGTGCGAAAGCCGCCAGCTCGCGGTACTGCGCCAGCTCGAGGCGCAGGGTCCCCGCCACCTGGCGCATCGCCTTGATCTGCGCATTGCCTCCCACCCGGCTCACGGAATTTCCTACGTGGATCGCGGGACGGATGCCGGCATGAAACAGGTCCGACTCGAGAAAGATCTGGCCGTCGGTGATGGAGATCACGTTTGTCGGAATGTAGGCAGAAATATCGCCGGCCTGCGTTTCGATGATGGGCAGCGCTGTAAGGGAGCCGCCGCCGTTCTCGGCGCTCAGCTTCGCGCCGCGCTCCAGCAGCCGGGAATGCAGGTAGAAGACATCTCCGGGAAAGGCCTCCCGCCCCGGGGGACGCCGCAGAAGCAACGAAATCTCTCTGTAAGCCGCCGCATGCTTCGACAGATCATCATAAATCACGAGCGAATGTTGACCATGGTCCCGGAAATACTCACCCATGGCGCAACCGCAGTAGGGGGCGATGTACTGCATGGTGGCGGGATCGGAGGCCGAGGCCGAGACTACGATCGTGCGGTCCAGAGCGTCGTAATCGGACAGCGTCTTCACCACCTGCGCAACCGTGGAGCGCTTCTGTCCGATCGCAACGTAAATGGAAATAACGTCGGTGTTCTTCTGATTGATAATCGTGTCAATGACGATTGCCGTCTTTCCCGTCTGACGGTCTCCAATGATCAGCTCCCGCTGCCCTCGACCGATGGGAATCATGGCGTCAATGGACTTGAGACCCGTCTGCAGTGATTCCTTCACCGGCTGCCGGTCGATTACTCCCGGAGCGAGACGTTCCAGCGGCGAGAACTCCGTGGTCGTGATAGGACCGCGATCGTCGAGGGGCTCTCCGAGGGCATTGACCACGCGCCCCACCAGAGCCTCTCCCACGGGGACCGACATGATTCGTTTCGTACGCTGTACGGTATCTCCCTCGCCTATCCGGGTGTACTCACCGAACAGCACCGCACCGACGTTGTCTTCCTCCAGGTTCAGGGCGATCCCTTTGACGCCGTGCGGGAAGTCCAGGAGCTCGCCTGCCATGGCGTTGTCGAGCCCGTGGATTCGAGCGATACCATCGCCGACGGAGATTACCGTGCCGATCTCGCTTTCCAGGACTCCGGCGCGATAGTCCTTGATTTGTTCCCGAAGAATCTTGCTGATCTCGTCGGCCTTGATCTGCATTCCTATGTCCTTCCTGCGAGCTGCTGCTGCATCTCCGCCAACTGCCGCCGGATGGAACCGTCGTAGACGGTGCTTCCGATCTGCACTATCAGCCCGCCCAGCAGCTCCGGGTCCGACCGCACGTTGAGGATGACGGTTCGTCCGGTAGCCCCGGACAGGGAGCCGCGGAGGGCGGAAAGCTCCTTCTCTGACAGCGGTTGCGCGGAGGCGACTTCAGCGGAAATTATGCCTTTGCGGATGTTGACGGATTTCAAATAATAATCAAAGATCTCTTCAAAGTAGCGAATGCGGTTACGCTGCAAGATCACACGCAGAAAATTGGCCGTGGTCGAGCTCACAGGATACCGGGCCATGATTTGGTCCAGAAGTCTTCGCTTGGTCTCCAGGGGGACGGCAGGGCTGTGCAGAACAGGGAGCAGGTCGGGCACCTGAAAGATCTCTCTGTACGTCTTCAGCTCTTCGGTGACGCGAGGCTCCTCCTGCTGCTCCATGACCACGTCGACGAGCGCGCGGGCGTAGCGGGCAAAGACAGCCGTGGGAGTCATCCCTTCCCTCCCAGCCGCGTCACAAAGCGCGCAAAAATGCGCCCGCGATCTTCTTCCGTGATCTCCGCGCGAATGTTCTCTTCAGCCAGGCGGATGGACAGCTCCGCCACGTAGGCCTTCAGCTCCATCTGGGCGGCGCGGGTCATCCCCCCGATCTCGCGCCGGGCCCTTTCGACGATCTTTTCCGCATCACGCTCTGCTTCCGCAACGAGGCGGCGATACTCTTCCTGCGCTTCCCTTTCCGCGGTTTCCTTCAACGCTCGAAGCTCGTTATCCAGCCTGCTCATCCGAGACTGGATCTCCGCCAGTTTGGCTTCTGCTTCCCGCCGAACTTTCTGGGCCTCCGAAAGCTGCTCCTGAATCGATTGCGTTCGCGAAACAAGGAAACTGGCCAGGGGCTTGCGCGCGACCCACATTAAGATACCCACCACGACAGCAAGATTGAAGAACCGGCCCAGCGTCAGGAACACACCCCACTTTTGTTGTCCGGCTTCCGCCCCCCACACGACCTCGGGGACCAGCAGACAGAGAAACACCTGAAGTGCGAGCATCATCAGATATCGGCCCTTCAATGACAAATGAGAAATGGCCAATGACAAATGACAAATTGCCCTGGCAAGGAGACACGAAAATTTGTTATTGGTCATTGGTTATTTCTCATTTGTCATCGCTCACGGGACGTCACGGACCTTCACGGCGTAGCGGCAGACTTTCGCGATTCTTTGCGTCTTCGCGTCCTGGCGGCTGCCCCCAAACCACCACTGCGTTCTCAGGCTGCTCTCTGCAGCAGCGCTGACGCAATCACACGAGCGATCTCCCTGGCCTCGCGGCTTAATTGCTCCCTGGCCTGCTGGACCTGCGCCTGCAGTGACGCGCGTGACTGCTGCACTAACTGTTCGGCCGACTTACGCGCGTCCTCCAGGACCACACCCCGTTTCTGCAACGCTTCCGAGCGAACCTGTTCCTGCCGCCGGTAGCTTTCCATGCGGGCATTCTTGATGGCTGTCTCGTATTGGTTCACTAGTTCCGCGTAACGATTGAGGTTCTTTCCCGCCTGCGTCGCGAGACCGGTGGTCCTGCTCTCCCTCTCGGCCTGGACGCGCAACAAGGGCCGGAACAGAAGGCGGTTCAGCACAAAGACCAGCGCAAGAAAAACGAGAATCGCCGCGATGATGGAACGGTCCAGGGTGATCAGGGCTGCCTCCTGTTTTGTCTAGAATGTGCTATTTTCACGGGTTCGACGGATTAACATCGAGCGGCAGAGCCGCAACCAAAAACCTGGCGATTCTTTGCGCCTTCGTGGTAAAAGGCTGAGTACCAATCCACCACGAAGACACGAGGAATCACGAAAATCCTTTCCAGTTAACGGTCTGGTCAACTGGACATAGGACGGCAAACCTATCATGGCGGTACCACCCCGTCAAGGAGTTTCACCCTGCCCTCCCGGATGATATATTGCCTGAATGCTCAAGCAATTAACCCCATTTCTCCTCACCGGATTTCTGCAGGAATTACTCTGGATTTCAAGCTACTACGTGGGACCGTTTCGAGACAATACAGGCCCCTTCCTTGCCCTGATGCTCGGGGCTTTCGGGCTCTGCGCGTGGAGCTATTTTCGACTTCCCTTGCGGCGCCAGCCGGCCGTTTTGACAGTCCTGGGATTTGCCCTTCTCTTCCGTTTGACGGTGCTGCCGGCTCCTCCCCATCAGAGCGAAGATGCATATAGATACATCTGGGACGCCAGAATTGCAGCGGCGGGAATCGACCCATTCCGTTATCCCCCCGAAGCGCCCCAACTGGAGCGGTTCAGGGATGCAGTTGTCTTTCCCAAGCTCAATTCAAAACCGTACAGGACCGTCTATCCTCCGTTCTCGCAGATTCTGTTCCGGATTTCTCACGCATTGTTTGGCGAAAGCGTCGTGGGAATGAAATCCATCTTCAGCCTGTTTGAATTCTCCACGTTGCTTCTGGCGTGGAGGCTGCTCGAAGCGTACGGGGAGCGGTTGGAACCTCTGTTCCTCGTGGCCTGGAATCCCTTCTTTATCTTCGAATTCTCGCATTCGGGTCATTCGGAGAGCGCGATGATGTTCCTTATCCTGCTCTCAGTGTATCTCTTGCTCCATTCAAAGAAGGCCTGGGCCATGGTTTCCTATGCCGGAGCCGTACTTGTGAAACTGCATCCGGCCATGTTGCTCCCGCTTTACTTCCGGCGCCTGGGATGGAAACCGGCTCTCGCAGGCATTGCGGCCGGTTCCGTGCTTCTTTCCGTCTTCTTCACCCCTTCGACTTTGCTGCAGTATGTGAACTCCCTGAGGCTGTACTACAAGCTTTTTGAGTTCAACGCCGGCGTTCATTACGTCCTTCGAATGATCGGGCGTGACCTCTATCAGGAATCTTGGGATCAGTTCACCGGCCCGTATCTGGGAGCAGGGCTCGTTCTCGTTTGCGTCCTCATCTGGTGGAGGTTTCCGCTCCGAAGCGAGAAAGATCTCCTGCATGCAGGCTTCTGGATCATGACTGCCGACGTTTGCCTTTCCACCACGGTGCACCCCTGGTATCTCGCCTGGGCCGCCCTGGCTCTCCCCTTTTTTCCATACGCCTTCATGGCTTACTGGACCGGCGCCTCCTTCCTGTCCTACGTGGCCTACGCCTACCGGCCGGTGTACGAACCGACGTGGGTTTTGCTGGTAGAATATCTTCCGATGTACGCCCTGATGGCCTGGGAAATCATCCGGCGTAAACCTCTCCTCAGATGAAGATTGACAATGGACGAAGGGTCAATGGCGAATGACCAACGATCAACGACCACGGGGCGGCCCAGCCGCAACCCAAAAATCTCACCGCAGAGACGCGGAGTACGCAGAGAGAGACTTGGCAAATAAATGACAAATGACCAATGACCAGTGAAAAATGACAAATGGCAGTTCGTTGTGCGACTTCTGATTTCTATTTGTCATTGTTCATTTGTCATTGGTCATTGGTCATTTGACGGAAAATCCTTGCCAGGCCGCGAAGAATTTGTACAGAATCTCAACCGGAACCTTCATTCGTCAATCGTCAATCGTCATTCTTTCCGCTTCCTGCAGGTGGACGGTGCGGATCGGATAGGGGATGCTGATCCGGGCCGCCCCGAACTTCGTGTGTATGGCCGAGTTCAAAACGTCAATGACCTGGAGGCGGGTGCGAAAGTTTGAAGTGAAGCAGATCAAAGAAAGGTTCAAGGCGAAGTCGCCGAAGGACTTGAATGCCGCCGTCGGGGCCGGCGCCGCGAGGACCTGAGGATGTTCACGGGCGGCTTCCAACATCAGTTGCTTTGCCTTTTCCGTATCGCTGCCGTAGGCCACACCAACATCAATAACGATGATTGCGCGATCATCGGGGAAGGAAAAATTAGTCATCATGGCCTTCACCAGCAGAGCGTTAGGTATGATCAGGAGATTCCCTTCCTGACTGAGGACGCGAGTGCTGCGGATGCCGATGTCCTGGACGTCCCCGACTTCGCCCGTGGAAAGTTTGATCCTGTCTCCAACTCTGAACGGGCGATCCAGGAGTATGGTTAATCCTCCGAACATATTGGCCAGGGTATCCTGGAGCGCAAGGCCGATCGCGAGGGTGCCCACTCCCAGCGTGACGAGAATCGATTTTATATCGATCCGGAAATGATCCAGGACCACTATCAGGCCGACCGCCAGAATCGCCAACTTGACGGCCTTGTCGGCCATAGGAAGCAGTTCTCCGGCGAGCGCCTCCCCTTGCCTCTCGCGCGCTAGCTTGTCGCCGTACCAGCGCAGGGTGGCTACCGAGATCTTTATCAGAGTGTGGACGACCAGGATGACGCTGATGACAAAAATCACGTCGTCCAGGACAGAGAGAAAGGGAAAGCTATAGCGATGGAGCGCCAGGTACACCCCCATGAGGAAGAGAATCAGGGAGCCCGGTCTTCGTATCGCATCGAAGAAGTAGTCGTCGTGCGTGGTCGCCGTTTGTAGCGCCCAGCGCTGCTTCGCTCTGTCCACGAGGAACGCAAAGATGCGCGCGGCTGCCCAGCCTCCCAGAATGATGGCTGTAGTGGCAAAGATTTCTGTCCAGTACCCGCGCTCCAGCATGTATCGGATCCACCCCGGCATGCGTTTCTCCATCGTTCGATCAGGACTGCCTGCTCTTCATGATCAGGTCGAGAAACTCCATGCGGGTCTCCTGGCGGCTGCGAAAGTTGCCGAGCATGGCGCTGGTGACAGCGCGTGAATTTTGCTTTTCCACTCCACGCATGATCATGCACATGTGCTGGGCTTCGATGACCACGCCGACGCCAAAGGGTGTGATCTTCGTGTTTATGGTTTCTGCTATCTGGTACGTGAGGCGTTCCTGAACCTGCAAGCGCCGGCTGAAGACCTCCACCAGCCGGGGGATCTTGCTCAGGCCGATGACCTTTTTGTTAGGGATGTACGCGACGTGGCACTTGCCGAAGAACGGAAGAAGATGATGCTCGCACAGGCTAAAAAAATCGATGTCCGAAACAATGACCATCTCATCGTACTTGACATCGTACATGGCATTGTTGAGCAATTTGTCTACATCCTGCGAGTATCCGCTGGTGAGGTAGCGCAGAGACTTGTCGACGCGCATGGGAGTTCCTTTGAGACCCTGTCGGTCAGGGTCTTCCCCAATCTCGATCAGAATCTCGCGCACCAGATTTTTCATTAACGACTCCCATCGCCCTGGCACCGGGCCACAAAATGGTCGAAGATGCTCCTCGAGAAGGCATCGTAGCTGTAACACTTCTCGGGATGCCACTGAACCGCGAGAATGAAATGATCCCGAAAGTTACCCGAAACGGCTTCGATGACACCGTCAGGCGCTTTCGCGATCGGCTCCAATCCCGATCCGATCCGGTTGACCGCCTGATGATGCGTGCTGTTGACCATGGACCGAGTTCCGCCGGCGAGCTTCCCAAGGACCGAGCTCGGAGCTATCTCCACTTCGTGTGAAGGACGGCCTTCAGAGGCCGCATTGTCGTGGAGAATATTCGTCTGAATCGAGGTGGCGATATCCTGAATCAGCGATCCTCCGAGGAAGACGTTCAGGGATTGCATGCCGAAGCAAATTCCCAAAAGAGGCTTCTTGTGCTTGAAAACCACGTCCAGGAGAACAAAATCGGTTTCATCCCGGAGAGGCTGGATCGGCCCGCAACCAGACTCACGTGCGACCCCGTAACGCTGAGGATTGACGTCACTGCTGCTACCTGTCAGAAGAACCCCATCCAGACGTTTCGCAATCTCCCGAATCGCTTGAGGATTCTCCAACAAAGGGACAATCACCGGGATGCCTCCGGCGGCTTGAATAGCATCCATGTACTGCCGGCTGAGATACTGGATGTCTGTACCCGGGTCCATACGGCACGGCATGCCTATAATCGGGGAGGATTCCGTCATGGGTTTCATCTCGGGGTTAACTCATAGAAATACTTAAACTTTTGTCACGCCAGCCGGCAGTTAAGAGAGCAGATATATTAGCCCCTGAACCCACCGTTGTCAAAGTGTACCGCGACTTCCCTTCGCGCATTTAGCGCCTTTGCGGTGAAACTGAGCCCGACTAACCGCGAAGACGCGAAGTCTTCGCGCGTTCGCGCCCCTTCGCGGTGAAAGTCCAGCCTGCCATTCAACGAAACCCCGAAGAACACGAAGACCAGGCATACAAGGCATACAGAAAGCGTATTTACAGGACTCTGGCGACCGACTAGAATATCCGGCGGTATGGTGGTGGCAAGAAGGGACGAAAGGGCCGTCCGGCGGGCCGGGAAGGCTTTCCTGGATGCTTTCCGAGCGATGCTCGCCAACGAGGCTCCGGGGGCCGCGGCGGCCATCTCCTATTTCAGTTTGCTCACACTGTTTCCGGCGATCCTTGTACTCATTGCGGCGGCCGATGCCTTTCTGGGATCGATTGACCTGAGGGACCGCGTCCTCCAGAGCATTCTGTCCCTGTTTCCGGGTTCCAGATCTTTTATCCGGTCGAATCTTGACGAGATCACCGCTCCGTCTCCTCATATCGTCGTCTCGTGCATGGTGATTGTGGTCTGGTCTTCAACCTGGGTCTTTGTGTTTGTAGAGAACGCCCTGAACCGAGCCTGGGGAGTTCCCAAACGGCGTACCTTCTGGCAGAGCCGCTTCAGAAGTTTCGCACTGCTGTCCCTGAGCGGGATTCTGCTCCTGACCTCCGCGGGCATAACCGGTACCGTGAGCGCTTTTCGATCTGCAGCTGACAGGAGGATTCCGGAGTTCGCGCAGGACCAGATCATTGACCGGCTCTGGTCCTGGCTTCTGGTCGGCGCCGGATTCCTGATTGCCATTCTGGTATTCTTGATGGTTTACAAGCTGATGCCCGACCGCAAGGTGCTTTGGGTCGAGGCGCTGTCTGGGGCCATCGCATCCGCCGTTCTGTGGGAAATCGCCAGCTATGTCTTCGTAAAGCTCGTTCCTCTGTTCAACTATCAGCGGGTTTACGGCAGGATGGGCGCGATAGTTGCGCTCCTGACCTGGGTTTACACCTCCAGCACCATTATGCTCTTCGGCGCCACCTTCTCCGCGCAGCTTCACCAACCCGACTGCGATCAAGAGACCCTCTCTCCCGGGTTTGGCAAACCATCGACCACGGACAAGAGAGTCCACGTCTTTTCCCCCAGGTGACTGCGATTCGGACAGTAGCGGTTTTACTCGAAAGTTCTTGTCAGGTCCGGTGCGTAGGGGCTACATACTTTCGGACCGAATCGGGCGTTTAATCTGTCCCTGCCGCCGCCAGGAATTGCTGTTTCAATTTGTGTGAAGCTCACCGACTTCGAATTTTCGCTGCCTGCAGAACTCATAGCCCAGCGTCCGCTCCCCCGCCGCGACGAATCGCGCATGATGGTCGTCCGGAGGGAGAGCCGCCAGTGGGCGCATCGCTTCTTCCGCGAATTGCCAGAAATACTGTCCCCTGAACACTTTCTGGTTCTGAATAACACCCGCGTATTCCCGGCCCGGCTTTGGGGACACCGTCCAGGCAAGCGGGAGCGAATAGAAATCCTCCTCGTCCGGGAGCGCTCCGCCGGCCAGTGGGCCGCCCTCCTGAAGCCGGCTCACAAGGCCCCCGCAGGCCAGCTCCTGGAAGTCTCCGATGTCAAAGCTCAAGTCATACAGGTTTTGGAATCCGGGCAGCGGGTTCTTCAGTTTGACTCTCCTGAGCCGCTCCTTGCGGATCTGGACCGAATTGGGGAGCCGCCGCTGCCTCCCTACGTTCATCGTGCCAGGGGCGATTCCCTGGAAGCGGACCGGGAGCGATACCAGACAGTTTATGCCCGGCACAAAGGATCCATTGCAGCGCCAACGGCGGGGCTGCATTTCACACGCGAGATTCTCTCGCGGCTTGAGGAAGGAGGTATCCGTCGATGTGAGATCCTGCTTCACGTAGGTTATGGGACATTCCAGCCGGTTCGGAGCGTGGAAATCGAAAACCATGTCCTGGAACCAGAGTACTATGAAGTGCCGGAGGACGCCGCCTCTTTCATCAATAAATGGAAACAATCAGGAAAACAGCTCGTGGCGGTAGGAACTACCACCACAAGGGCCCTGGAATACCAGGTCCGCAAATCCCCGTACGGGATTTCCGCTGGAAGTGGATGGTGCGACCTTTTCATATACCCGGGCTTCAGGTTCCAGGTCATCGACGGCCTCCTTACCAACTTTCACCTTCCCGCATCCACGCTTCTGATGCTCGTGTGCGCTCTTGCCGGCCGCAAATTTGTCCTGGAATGTTATCGTGAGGCAGTGGCCCGACGATATAGATTCTTCAGTTACGGGGACTGTATGCTGATCCTTTGACGACCAACAGCGATTCCTTAGCGCCCTTAGCGGCTTCGCGGTAAGACGGAGCCGAATGAAACCGCAAAGACGCGAAGACCGCAAAAGTTCCCGCCAAGAATTGAACATGACTCCCTCAGGCGGCGAATTGGCCCACAACCTGTTGATAATACAGGCAATGGGAAAGCCTTATGTACGTGAGGCCGGCGCGTTTGGCAAGCTCCGCCCCGGAAACCGGAAATTCAGAAGATATGAAATGATTTAGCCGTGGCGGCGTAGTTTAGTCCAAAGGCGGCAGATTGCTCATTAGGGAGAAAAGCGATGGATTGTTCAGAGATCAGGCAATGGATTTTTCGGAGTCTCGAGGGCGAGCTTTCTCCGGGCGAAGAAGAACGGTTGACCGCGCATCTGCGTGAGTGTCCGGCTTGTGATTGGGAAATGAAGTTGTTGTCGTTGCCCCGCCGGTTGGCCCGAGCAGTTCCAGCGTTTGAACCCTCTCCTTACTTTTATCAGAGGCTTCGAGCTCAGCTCGGGAGTGTGGAAGAGAGCATCACGATTTGGCAGATTCTGATCGCCCTTTCGCGCCAGCTTGTTCCTGCGCTGGCGGTAATCACGTTGGCTCTCCTCTCCATTTTCTCCTATCAACAGCTTAGGAGCTCCACGGCGGATGTGTACCAGGCGTACGATCGGATTTTCATTCCTGGAGACCAGCCTCGGCTCGCGGTAATAGCCGACCAGGGGGAGATCACCGACGAGAGTGTGCTCAGGGCCATCGCCGAAGAGGAACCGGTTGGCGAGCAAGGGAAAGAAACCGGCTCCTCGAGGAAGTGAGCATCTCCCGCTGATGGCAGGAGCAGGCGTATGAGATCGAAGACAAGCGCATCCATTTTGTTGATTGGCGTTTTCATTTTGGGGGGGATCACAGGGGCCGTTTCTTACTCTCTCTACCGGAGCCGAGTCGAGGCTTCCGGCCCCAGAGCCGGTCCCCGCTGGTCGTCGAACGATATTGTCAAGAAATTCGCTCAGGACCTGAATCTGGGCGCGGAACAGCAGGAACAGCTGAAAATCATCATCGATGAGGGCCGCGAGCGATTTGGCGCTCTGCGGCAGCAGTTCCGCCCGCAGTACGAAGCCATTCGAAGGGAAACGCATGACAAAATGCGCCAGATCCTGCGGGAAGACCAGAAAGCCAAATTCGAAAAAATCATCCAGGAAATCGACGCGCGCCACAAAGACCGGGGACCTCGTCCCTCCCCATGAATCGGGCTGGCGGTTAGACCTTGCTTCCACCGCTAAGACGCGAAGACGCAAAGAATCGCAAAGAAAAAATCCTTTTGGTGATCCTTCGAGTCCGGTGAATGCGGCGTTCTGATAGAAACAGGTTAACTCAGGTCATCACGCCGGGGACCGCACGCGCCAGAGTCAGAACCCAGACACGATGCGCGCCCCCTTCCAGCAAGGCTCCGGCTGCGCTTCTTACTGTAGCTCCCGTCGTCATTACATCGTCAACCAGTAGCACCTGTTTCCCGGCGACGGCTTCGGGCTTCGCGCAGACGAAGGCGCGGCGAACATTCTTGAAGCGTTCTCGATCGGTGAGGTTTACTTGGGGTAAGGTGTCGCGCACCCGCAATAGAACGTTGGGGCTCCAGGGTATGCCCAGAAGCCCGGATAGGTGCTCTGCAAGCAGCGCCGATTGATTGAAACCGCGCGCCCGGGTTCTCGACGGGTGGAGAGGAATAGGGATGATGACGTCGGCGTCGCTGCGAGTCCAGGTGTCGTAAAAGGCAACGCCGAGCTGCGGGGCAAGCAGACCGACAAGATTCCGGCGCCCCGAAAACTTGAACGCGTGCACTGACCGGCGCAATTCCAAGCTGTAAAATCCAAAGGAGCGTGCTCCGGAATAAGGGGGAGGGCGAAGGATGCACTCGCTGCAGAGATGGCTCCCTCCCTCCCCCCACTGCTGGTATGGAAGCCCGCACGACGGGCACCAGGGCGGACGGATGCGAAGCGCCAGGATCTTCTGCCAGCAGCCGTCGCAGAGGCCCCTGTCCTGGAGCCTGGCCAGCGGCAAACGGCACCCCAGGCACTCGTCGGGGAAGAAGAGGTTGGCAAGCGCGTCCACGGCTCGGCGGAAGCCGGAACGGGGCGCGTCGCGCGTTGTCGGAAAATAAACAGCCGGGGCCACGAACACCTGCCTATGTCTAAGAATGTCTCATGAATGATCAATGACAAATGACCAATGACAAATGAACGATAGGGATTTGCGGATTCCCCGCGAGCGATTTGTCATTTCATTTGCCATTCGTCATTTGTCATTGCTCATTTCAGGGAAGGAGGGAGGCGGCTGGAGTTACTGGTCCAGGAGACCTTTTTCCTTGAGTCCTTGACATTCGATGCAAAGCCGAGCCCAGGGTACAGCCTCGAGTCTCTTGGGCTGGATGGGATTCTGACAATTCGAACAGATGCCGTAAGACTTGTCTTCGATTCGGGCCAGGGCCTCCTGGATCATTTGAAGGACATGCCGGTCGCCGGAGCTCTTGCCAAAGAGAAATTCCTTCGTATAGGATTCCACGGCCATGTCGGCAACGTCCTGGATATCAGGTTCCTTTTCCCGGCCGTATCCTTCCGTGCGGTGCACCATATACGTAAGCGCTTGCTGTTTTTGCTTCAGCTTTTCCTTGAAGTACTCCAGGCGCTTTGCGTCCATCCGATAACCTTCCTGCTGCCCTTACTTGTGATACGGGGTGTTTTGCAAGATACTGAAGGCCCTGTATACCTGCTCCAGCAAGAGAACCCGGGCTAATTCATGCGTCCAGGTCATTCTTCCGAGCGATAGCCGCAGGTCCGCCCGGTCAACAATCCTCCCGCTGATTCCCTCAGGCCCCCCGATCACGAAGACAAGGTCTCGAGTCCCGCGATTCCGCTCCTTCTGGAACCATCCCGCAAAATCAGGGGAACTTAATTCGGTGCCCTCTGCATCCAGAACTACAACCCTGGCCATCTCGGACACTCGCCTCTCAATTTCGCCGCTCTCCGCGGATCGGAGTTCCTCACCATGCAAGCTGCGCCTGCGCGACAGATCGGGAACTTCGGCAACATCACAGGAAACAAACCGCTGGATGCGGTTGAGGTAATCTGTGCATAAGGACTCCAGGCACGGATTCCGGGTCTTGCCGATCCAGAGGATTCTTATGTGCATAACCGCGTTTCAGGCACTCTCTCCGTCTCGGGCAGACAGCCAGCAAAGGCGCAAATTGTACCGGAAGGAGGAACCCAATTCAACACAGCCAAAAGGCTAAAAAAGGCTAAGGTTGGGGGGGATTCGGTGCAGATTCATCACGGAGAGCACGGAACCTCCGTGGATCTTCGTAACACAATTGCGGGAAAATTTTTTTCTCACAACTTCTTTTCACAGCAGGGACGTGCATTACGTTGAGAATGTGCCGCCGATAAGCAATGACAAATGACCAATGACCGATGATCGATGACAAATGGAGATTCGCTCTTCCGCATTGACTCATTAAAAATCACACTAGTTGCCGAAGTCGTTTAGGCGCACCTGGCGGAGAGGATGAGACAGAAAAAGAGACGGGATGATGATGATTTCCCTCCTCCGACAGTTCCCTTGAAAGTGTCGTTTTGAACGAGGCAACGGGTCCGAAGTAGTGTGATTTTGAGATGAGGCACTACGGGTAGTCGGTCTATTGGTCATTGATCATTGGTCATTGGTCATTGGTCATTGGTCATTGGTCATTTTGAGTTGGGCGTGTCTGGAAACCTTGGGACTCCACTCTTTGAGCGA
>WNGD01007696.1_pt1 | contig 16797 bp, 15 predicted proteins | sample 5400671 | NCBI WGS metagenome assembly WNGD01 (sample SAMN13153369, study PRJNA577476) | soil metagenome | isolation source: 40 cm soil or saprolite under grassland replicate 2 | place: USA:California | collected 2016-06-15 | reverse complement strand
CCCTGCCAATCGTGGTGCCATTGGCCGCCGCGGCCAAGAACAACGCAAACCGCCTGGGGAACGTGCCGCCGCTGCCCAAGATCGGCCAGTTGGCGACACGCTCCGAGATCGTCGACTCCAAAGGCAACCGGATCGGCATCCTGCAGGAGCAGGATCGCATCTACGTTCCGCTGAAGCAGATCCCCAAGGTCGTCAGGGACGCGGTGGTCGCGATCGAAGACGACCGCTTCTACGAGCACAAGGGCGTCGACTTCCGTGGGATCGGGCGCGCCGCCGTCGCCGACCTGCGCGGCGGCTCCTTCACCCAGGGCGGCAGCACGCTGACCCAGCAGCTGGTCAAGAACGTCGTCATCAATGACACCTCCCGCACCCTGGACCGCAAGATCAAGGAGGCGATCTACGCCGTCCAGCTGGAGAAGGAGATGTCCAAGGACCAGATCCTGGAGCTGTATCTGAATCAGGCGACATTCGGGGAGGCCACCTACGGCGTCGGCGCCGCCGCCGAGCACTACTTCGGCGGCAAGAGCGTCAGCAAGCTGGACCTGGCCGAAGCCGCCGCGCTGGCCGCGACGATCGCCTCGCCCGAGACCTTCAAGCCGACCCAGCCGAAGGCCAACGCCGCCCGCCGCGACGTCGTGCTCGACCGCATGCAGCAGCTCGGCTTCATCACCGCCCAGCAGGCCGCCGCCGCCAAGCGCGAGAAGCTGCGGGTCAAGCCGTTCAAGCCGCAGACCAAGCAGCAGCCGCTGGTCGACTACATCCGCAACCAGCTGCTCAACGACCCGGTCTACGACAAGGTCCTTGGCAAGGCGGGCACCACGGCGCGCAAGAATACCGTGTTCCAGGGTGGCCTGAAGATCGTCACGACCCTGGACCCGACCAGGCAGGCGCAGGCCGCCCAGGCGGTCAAGGATCAGATGGGCGACCTGCCCCCCTCCCAGCCAGATGCGGCCCTGGCCAGCGTCGTGCCCAGCACCGGGGCGGTTGAGGCGCTGTACGGCGGGCGCCCCGGCAACCACTCCGACGTCAACTTCGCTCTCGGTAAGCTCGGCGGCAACCTCGGCGTGCGGCCGGGATCGGCGATGAAGACCTTCTTCATCGTCGCCGCGCTCGAGGAGGGCATCTCCCCCTCGCTCACCATGACAGCGCCGCCCAGCTTCAAGAAGGGGGACGTGCCCGGCTGCCCCGGGTGGGGTCCCAGCAACGCCGAGGCGAGCGAGGGCGGCGTCTTCAACATGTACACCGCGACGGCCGCCTCGGTGAACACCTACTTCGCGCAGCTCGCTGGCAAGCCGGGCGTCAAGGCGAAGGCGGTCGATGTGATGCGGCGCATGGGGATCACCAACGCCCCCGCTCCGACGGACAGCACCTTCGGCGACTGGGCCGTCTGCCCGGAAGTGCTCGGCGCCGAGGCGGTGTCGCCGCTCGACATGGCCAGCGCCTACAGCACCCTGGCCAACAACGGCATCCACTGCACTCCCTACACGATCGACCGGATCACCATTGCGGCGACCGGCAGGCAGCTCTACAGCCACCAGCCTGACTGCCACCAGGCGATCGACCCAGGGATTGCCGCGCAGACCGTCGACATGCTGCGCACGGTGGTGACCAGCGGCACCGGCCGGCCAGTGCTCTCGTTCATGAGCGACCGGCCTGTGGCCGGCAAGACCGGCACCGACGACAACCACACCAACGCCTTCTTCGACGGCTTCACCCCGCAGCTCGCGACCGCGATCTGGACCGGCTTCCACAACGGGGAAACCCCGATGCTCACCCAGTGCCGGCCGACTCCTGGCGAAATGTTCGGCGCCTGCCAGCCGGCCCACGTCTTCGGGGAATACATGGCCGCGGCCATGGCAGGCCTTCCGGTGGAAGGCTTCCAGCCGCCGCCGCAGGGACGGCCGCAGGCCCCCAACCAGAACCAGGGCACCGTCCCGAACGTGGTCGGCCAGCCGTTCCAGCGGGCCGTGAGGGCGCTGCGGGGTGCTGGTTACAACCAGATCCAGATCAACCAGGTCAACGCCAACGCCCCCAAGGGCCAGGTGGTGGCGCAGTCGCCGGCCGGCGGCACTCAGGCCGACCCGAAGAAGACCACCGTGGTGCTGAGCGTCGTCAACCAGGGTGGGGGCGGCGGTGGAGGAGGTGGCGGCGGTAACGGCACCGTGACGGTGCCGCCGGTGGTCGGCCTGACCCAGGGCGCGGCCGAGAGCAACCTCAGCAGCCTTGGCCTGGCGGTCGCGGTCCTGTTCGTCCTGGTGACCAACCAGGCCCAGGCCGGGCGGGTCCTCACCCAGAGCCCGGCCGCCGGCACCTCCGTCGCCGGCGGCTCCACGGTCACCCTTCAGGTCGGCCGCCTCCGCGTGATCCCCTGACGGTCAGCCGGACGCCTTCGCCTCCAGGCGTTGGAGGGCGAGCCCGCGGACCTCGTTGCCGTCGGCGCGGCCCTTCACGGCCGGCATGACGCGGCCCATGACCTTGCCGAGCTCCTTGGGGCCGCTCGCGCCGGTGGCGGCGATCGCGTCGTCGACCAGGCGCGCCAGCTCGGCGGGATCCATCGCCGCCGGCAGAAAGCGGCCGAGCACCTGGAGCGCGAAGGCATCCTGGTCGGCCCGCTCGATGCGCCCCGCATCGCGGAAGACCTGCTCGGACTCCTGGTGCTTGCGCGCCTCGCGCTGGAGCACGGCGACGGCCTCGTCGTCGGAGAGGTCGTGGCGGGCCTCGATCGCGGCCGACTTGAGCGCGGCGAGGGCGAGCCGCAGGGCGGCGACCTCGTCGCTGTTGTGCGCCTTCATGGCCGCGTACATGGCTTGCTGGATGTCGTCGGTGAGCATGCCGGGAGGTTACCGCTAAAATGCGGGCTTCCGCCGCCCAATACCCGGGGCTCCCCGCTGTAAAGGATGCCGAGGTCAAGATGCCAAACCACAGCCTGGCTCGACGGGCCGGCCTGGCCGCCGCGATGGTGGCCGCCGCCGGCGGCGCGTGCGTCGCCTACGGCGCGCTGGTGGAGCTGGACTGGTACCGCCTGCGCCGCGAGGTCGTCCCGATGCTGGCGCCAGGCCAGGCGCCCTACTCGCTCCTGCACCTGAGCGACCTGCACCTGCTCGCCTCGCAGGAGCGCAAGCAGCGCTTCCTCGCCGAGCTGGCCGAGCTGCCGATCGACCTGGTGGTGGTGACCGGCGACATCCTCGGCGAGCCGGATGCGCTGGAGCCGGCGCTGGCGGCGCTGCGGCGCTTCCAGCCGCGCCTCGGCGGGGTGGTGGTGCTCGGCTCCAACGACTACTACGCGCCCCGCTACAAGAACTACCTCGCCTATTTCCTGCCGAACCGCAAGCGGCGCCTGCCGCACGGCCACAACCCCTGGCGGGAGCTGGTCGCCGGCCTTGAGGGGAGCGGCTGGCTGGTGCTCTCGAACCGGCGCGGCCGCCTCGGGGACATCGAGCTGGCGGGCATGGACGACCCGCACATCGACCGCGATGACCCGGCGGTGCCGGTGCCGGCCAACGGCCAGGCGGCGGGGCTGCGCATCGGCGTGGTCCACAGCCCCTACCGCCGCAGCCTCGACGTCTTCGAGCGCAACGGTTACCCGCTGGTGCTGACCGGGCACACCCATGGCGGGCAGGTGCGGCTGCCGGGCATCGGCGCGCTGGTGACCAACTGCGACCTTCCCCGCGACCAGGTGCGGGGGCTGTCGCGCTGGGGCCGCAGCTGGCTGCACGTCAGCGCCGGTCTCGGCACCAGCAAGTACGCGCCGTTCCGCTTCGCCTGTCGCCCGGAGGCCTCCCTGCTCCTGCTGGTGCCGGCAGCGACCTGATCGGCCGCTGGTCACCGCCCGCGGTTCGCGGGGCGCCGGGCGCTGGACGGCAGGGATCATCAGGATCGGGTGGGGGGAGCGGGGATGCTTGGGCTGAGCAGCGGGCAGGTACGCATCGAGCGGGGCGTCGCCTCCGCGTACCGCTGGCTCGCCAGCAACCGTGTCACCCGTTATCCGTGGGCCGTCATCCAGACCTACTCGCGCGCCCAGGGCGCGCTGCTGTCGGGCAGCATGGCCTACTACACGTTCCTGTCGCTGCTTCCGATGCTGATGCTCGCCGGCTTCGTGATCGGCACGATCGCCAGCTCCAACCAGCACGTCAAGGAACTGTTCGCGACCGCGGTCGGGCAGCTCTTCCCTGGCACACAGGGCCGCGACATGGTGAACCAGCTGATCAGCGCACGGGCCACCTTCGGAGTGTTCGGCCTGTTCAGCGTCGCGTACGCCAGCAGCGGCTTCGTCGGCGCCATGACCGCGTGCATGAACCGCATGTGGTGGGTCGAGAGCGGGCGCAACCCGATCGGCCAGAAGGTCCTGAACGTGTCGATGGTGATGCTGCTCGGCGTCGTCCTGCTGAGCTCGGTTGGCATCAGCCTGTGGGCGAGCTACCTCGCCGAGACCGTGCTCGGGTCCGACGCCGGACCGCTGCCCAGTATCCTGGCATGGCTGGCGAGCCCCGTGTCGATGCTGGTGGTGCTGCTGCTCCTCTACCGCATGCTGCCGTCACGCCGGCTGTCGTGGTCCGGCCAGCTTCCCGGCGCGATCTTCGGGGCACTTGGGTTCCAGGCGCTCAAGTGGGGCTTTGGCGTCTGGGCGCGACGCTCCGCCGGCATCGAGGTGCTGCCGCGATCGCTGGTCTCGGTGGTGCTGCTGCTGGTCTGGCTCGGCTTCTTCGGCCAGTTGATGCTCTACGGCGCCGCCGTGAACGTGGTCTTCGAGCGCCAGCGACGGCATCAGCCGCTCTTCCCGGAAATGTTCCCGAATTCGCAAGTAAGCAGTAGCGTTACAAAGGTTGTGGATGTGCATGGAGAGACCAGCGACACAGATGTGCGCAAAGCGCGGTAGCGCCCGAACCAGGGGAAGGTGTTTCAGGGCCGCCGCTCCCGTCACACCGGGGACCTGTGCCCGGACGCTACCGTCGTTTCAGAACATCGTCGCCTGCGCGCGGCTTTGGATGGCACATCCGGACCGATCCTGGCTAGCCTGTTCGGATCATCTTGGGATGAACCAACGGAGCCAGGACCATGCTTCATACCACCGCTGAGCAGCGCGGATGGATACCCGTCGGGGGCTGCCCCCCACTGCCGCATTGTCCGCCGACGGACGCCGCTCCTGTCCATTCCCGCCATGGGCAACCTGGAGCGCGCCGCGCAAACTTGACGCCGAATATCACTACATTGCCTGACCGCCGCGGCCCTCCGGACGGAGCACAATTCGAGACACGTAATCGATCACTGGGAGGAATCTTCACCTTGTCCAGCATGCCGCCCGATGTGCTCTCGGAGCAGGACGCCATCGACTTGCTCAGCACCCGCGACCCGGTGGACGTGCTGATCGGCATCCCCTCGTTCAAGAACGCCAAAACCATCGGGCATGTCGTACGAGCCGTGGAAGCTGGCCTGCGCAAGTACTTCCCCAACCGCCGTTGCCTGATCGTCGTCTCCGATGGCGACTCGAACGACGGCACCTGCCAGGCCGCCCTCGCGGCCACCACCGAAGGCGACGAGGAGCGCCTCTTACTCGAGCCCAAGTCGGATCTTCCCGACAAGCTCGCCTTCACCTACACCGGCCTGTCCGGCAAGGGTTCGGCTTTCCGCGCGATCTTCGAGGTCGCGAAGGCGGTCGATGCCCGCGCCTGCGCCGTGTTCGACGCGGACCTGCGCTCGGTCAGCCCGGAATGGGTCGACCGCCTGGTCGGCCCGGTCCTCGACGACGGCTACGACCTGGCGGCGCCGTGCTACGAGCGGCACCGCTTCGACGGCACCATCACCAACTCGATCGCTTTCCCGCTCACCGCGGCACTCTACGGCCACCGGCTCCGCCAGCCGATCGGCGGGGACTTCGGGTTCTCCGGGCGCCTGGCCGCCCACTGGGCCGGCAAGCGGGTGTGGAACACCGACGTGGCGCGCTTCGGGGTGGACATCTGGATGACCACCGTGGCGCTGTGCGAGGGCGTCTCGGTGTGCCAGTCGAACCTCGGCGCCAAGCTGCACGACGCCAAGGACCCCGGCAAGGACGTCGGCCCGATGTTCCGCCAGGTGGTCGGCAGCCTGTTCGCGCTCGCCGGCCGCTACGTGGACCGCTGGATGGAGTGCGGCCGCATCCAGCCGGTGCCGACCTTCGGTTTCCGCGCGGCCACCTCCACCGAGGAGATCCGCGTCAGCGTCGACCGGCTGATCTGGCAGTTCGTCGACGGCTACATCAGCTATCAGCAAATCTGGCGTGAGGTGCTGGCCTCAGAGAACCTCGACGGGGTCCTCGCCGCCGTCCACGAGGCGAGCGAGCGGCCGGAGGGCTTCGTTCTCCCGGTCGAGCTGTGGGCCCGCATCTGCTTCGACTACCTGCTGGCCTACAACGCCCAGGTGATCGAGCACGGCAAGCTGCTCGACTCGCTGATCCCGCTGTACTTCGCCCGCACCGCCACCTACGTCAACGCGGTCCGCGGCGACACCCCGGAAGAGGCGGAGCGCCGCGTCGCCGACTCCGCCGAGATCTTCCTGCGGGAGAAGCCCTACCTGGTACGCCGCTTCAACGAGCGTGGCCGTGCCCGCCGCCTCGGCGACCAGCCGGTCCCGCCCGATGACGACACCCGCCGCGAAGGCGACGACACGTCGGAGTTCCTGGCGATCAAGTCGTGAAGACGCCCTGGGCGGTCCGGTCGTGCAGGATCCGGTGCCACCACTTCGAGAACGAGCGCTTGGGGATCAGCACCGACACCTCGGTGTCCGGCCGGACCCGCTCGGCGATCGTCTCCTCGACCGTGGCCAGCAGGTTGCGGTCGGGTGCGTCGACCACCTCAAGCGGGATCGGCAGGTGCACCTTGGCCCACAGGTGCTGCAGCTCGCGGGCGTGGTCGGGGTCGATGGCGACGTGTACCGCGGTGATCGACAGCGGGTTGATCTGCTTGGCGTACTGCAGCGCGGCCAGCACCGCGCGGTCCAGATCCTCGACCAGCACGACCACCTCGTGGCGGGGCTTGGGTGGGGCGAGCCGCTGGGAGGCCTCGACCTTCAGCTCTTTGATCTCGGAGCGGTAGGTCGTCTGGACCCGTAGCAGCAGCAGGACCAGGATGGGGATGGCCAGGCACACCATCCACGCGCCTTCGGTGAACTTCGCCACGACGATCACGCCGAGCACGACGAAGGTGATGACGGCACCGACGCCGTTGACCACGATCCCGTAGTGCCAGCCTCGCTCGCGCAGCCGCAGGTGGCGGACGGTCATGCCCGCCTGGGAGAGCGTGAATGAGGTGACCACCCCGATGGCGTACAGCGGGATCAGCGCCGAGGTCCGCGCCCGGAAGCCGATGACCAGCACGATCGCGATCAGCGACAGCACCACGATCCCGTTCGAGTAGACCAGCCGGTGGCCGCGCTTGCGGAGCTGGCGCGGCAGCAGGGCGTCGCCGGCGGCGAACGAGGCCAGCAACGGGAATCCCGAGAACGAGGTGTTGGCAGCCAGGACCAAGATCAGCAGCGTCGCGGACTGGACGATCACGAAGGCGACGCGCCCAGCCACGGTCTGGCCGAGGACGTGGTCGGCGAGCTGCGCGACCACCGTCGGGAAGCCGTTGGCATACGGCTTGATGCCGAAGCGTTTGGCCAGGTAGCTGATGCCGAGGAACAGCGAGCCCATGATGAGCGCCATCGTCAGCAGGGTCGTCTTGGCATTCTTGGCCTCGGGCCGGCGGAACGCCGAGACGCCGTTGGAGATCGCCTCGACGCCGGTGAGGGCGGTGGTCCCGGCCGCGAAGGCGCGCAAGATCAGGAAGAAGCTCACCGTGGTTAGCGCCTCACCAGCATGGAACAGGGGATGGCTCGGGTCGGGCTGGTAGGCGACCGGGCTCAGGCCCCCCACGACCGCCCGCCAGATGCCGAGCAGGACGACCCCGGCCATGCTGGTGACGTAGACGTAGGTGGGGATCGCGAAGATCCGGCCCGCCTCCTTGATACCGCGCAGGTTGCCCCAGGCGAGCAGCACCACGAAGGCGACCGACAGCTCCACCACCCAGGGCTCCAGCTCACGGAACACCGACGCCATGGCGGCGACGCCGGCGGAGACGCTCACCGCGACGGTGAGGATGTAGTCGATCAGCAGGGCGGCGCCGGCGACGGCCGACACGACCGTGCCGAAGTTGTCACGGCTGACCACGTAGGCGCCACCAGCCGACGGGTAGGCCTCGATCACCTGCCGGTAGGAGATCACCAGCATGAGCAGCAGGCCGGCGATGGCGACCGAGACCGGCACCGTGAAGCGACTGGCGGCTACGGCGGTCACCAGCACCAGCAGGATCTCCTCGGTGGCGTAGGCGGTCGAGGAGATCGGGTCCGAGGAGAACACCGCCAGGGCGACCTTCTTGGTGATGCGCTCGGTGAGGAGCTGGGAGGTCTTCAGCGGCGGGCCGAGAAGCGTCCGCTTTGTCCGGTAGCCAAGCGACTGGTAGCGGTGGGACGGGACCTTGCCCGGCGCCGGTCCCCGGACCGGCTCGGGTCCTGGTCCTTGCGGCGTCGGTTCAGCCGTCCGCCTCGCCTCGATTGCCACCGGTTCTGCTCCTTTGCTGATTTCGTGCTGCCCCCCTCTAGCCCAGTATTGCCCCCAGAACCGGACCGCACCACGGCCGCCGCCAATCTGTGGATAACCCGTCCCAAGAGTTTTCACCGGGCGCGGAGCGGCGAGGGAGCGGCGTAGGATGCTGCGAGCCCGGCCGCCGGCCGAGCGTGCGGGCAAGCGAAGCAACGATACCCACGGAGAGGCCGGCGGAGGCGGAGGCGGAACGACCAGGAAGGACAGGGACAGGGCCGTGCACGTCATCATCATGGGATGCGGTCGCGTCGGTTCCGAGCTGGCTGCCCGGCTCGAGGCCCGCGGCCACACCGTCGCGGTCATCGACAAGCGTGAGATCGCATTCCGCATGCTGCGCTTCGACTTCAAGGGCCAGACCGTCCACGGGTATGGCTTCGACGAGGACGTCCTGCGCCGGGCCGGGGTCGAGGACGCCGGGGCCTTCGCGGCGGTTTCCAATGGGGACAACTCGAACATCGTGGCTGCCCGCCTCGCCCGGGAGAAGTTCGAGGTGCCCATCGTTGTCGCCCGCATCTACGACCCCCGCCGCGCCGAGATCTACCAGCGGCTTGGCATCCCCACCGTGGCCACCGTCAAGTGGACCACCGATCAGGTGATGCGCTTCCTGATCCCCGACGAGATCGCCTCCGACTGGAAGGACCCGACCGAGGGCATCTCGCTGGTCACCCTGATACTCCCATCAGCCTGGGCCGGCTGGACGGTGGAGGCGCTGGAGGCGCCGGGTCACCGCCGCGTCACCGCGGTCAGCCGAGTCGGCCAGGCCCGGATCGTGACGCCCTCGACCATCCTGCAGGAGGGCGACCAGCTCTACCTGGCGGTCGATGACGACGGACTGGCCGAGCTGCGCCCGATGATCATGGAGGCACACCGGCGCAGCCGCGCCGGTGTCTTCGGGGCGGACCGCACCGGCGAGGGGGTGCGCTCCTCATGAGGGTCGCGATCGCGGGCGCCGGCAACGTCGGCCAGTTCATCGCCGCCGACCTGCTCGCCGCCGGCCACCAGGTCACCCTGCTGGAGAAGGACCCGACCATCATCGAGGCAGCCCGCAACACCCTGGATGGGGCAGAGTGGTTCCCGTTCGACGCCTGCGAGGTCCTCTCGCTGGTGATGGCGGGCCTGAGCCACGCCGACGTGGTGGTCGCCGCCACCGGCGACGACGAGGACAACCTGGTGATCTCGCTGCTGGCCAAGCAGGAGTTCGCCGTGCCCCGGGTAGTCGCCCGGGTCAACAACCCCAAGAACCACGGGCTGTTCAACGAGGCCTGGGGCGTGGACGTGGCCGTGTCCACCCCACACATCCTGCGCTCGCTGGTCGAGGAGGCGGTCACCATCGGCAGCATGGTGCGCCTGATGCAGTTCGAGCAGGGCCAGGTCTCACTGCACGAGGTGACCCTGGCCGAGGGCTCCCCCTCGATCGGCCGTACCCTGCGCGACCTCGCCCTGCCGGTCGACGCCGCGGTGGTCGCCGTGGTACGCGAAGGCCACGTGGTGGTCCCCCGGGAGGACACGGTCTTCGCCGTCGGCGACGAGGTCCTGGCGGTCGCCTCCGAAGCCAGCGAGCGCTACGTCCGCGAGGCGCTGGTCGGCGAGGCCCGCAGTCGCGACGAGGAGCAGGACCAGGACCAGGACGACGACCAGGACGACGACCAGGACGAGGAGCGGGAAGAGGAGCAGGAGCCGGCCGAGCGGGGATAGCGTCGAACCACGCCGCTAGCGGAGTTCGTAGGCGGGGTTGTAGAGGGTCAGGCCGCGCTCGGCGGCGACCGGGGTGCCCTCGACCGCCAGGCGGCGGCCGCATTCGATCCCGGCGATCCCCCGCCGGCCCATGAACAGGGCGGTCACCCGGCCGCTGCCGTCGTCCAGCACCACCTCCAGCGTGGGGATGGCCGCCAGCGGCTGGATACGGATGCGCCGCACGTCGCCCTCGAACCGACCGCGTACCCGCGCCCGCGCCTCCCCCATGCTGATGGTGGGCATCTCGGGCAGCTGAGGCTGCGGGGACTGGCTGGCTTTCATCCTCATGACGACGCTCCCGGTGGCAACTCCAGCTTGATCATGTGGACGCTCGCCGGGCGGCCAGTCTCCAGCGCTTCGCGGCTGGCGGCGACCGCCTCGCGCAGGGCTTCGCTGAGGGCGTCGACGTCCACGCCGTCCTTGCTCGGCCGGTACGGCTCCAGGTAGCTGACGGCGCGGCTCAGCACGCTCACCGCGCCCTTGTAGTTGCTCTGGCTGAGGTGCCACATGCCGGCGGCGCCCTGGATCATGCCCTTGAGGAAGTCCCGGTCGGGGCGGTCGCGGCGCATGCGCCAGACCTCCTCCCACACTTCGTGGGCTTCCCACCACATCTCGTCGTTGAAGAGCGCGGCGCCGCGCCGCAGCACCTCGTCCTCTGGCAGGCTGAAGGGCTCCCAGCCAGGATGGAATGTCGCCCGCGTGCCCCGCTTGCGTGTCTCGCCCATTGCCTGATCGTAGCAGCGCGCCCCCGGTTCGCGGCGTCTCTATGCTGGACTCGCGATGACGAACCCGCCCGGCCCCGACACCAGCCCCAGCGGCCGGCTGGCGCGCCGGCTTGGCACCGGGGACGCGGTGGTGATCGGCCTCGGGTCGATGCTCGGCGCGGGCGTGTTCGCCGCGTTCGCGCCGGCCGCCGCGGCAGCGGGGTCGGGGCTGCTGTTCGGCCTGCTGCTCGCGGCGCTGGTGGCGGGCTGCAACGCGACCTCGTCGGCCGAGCTGGCCGCGATCTACCCGTCCTCTGGCGGCACCTATGTCTACGGGCGCGAGCGGCTCGGGAAGTTCTGGGGCTACCTCGCCGGCTGGGCCTTTGTCAGCGGCAAGACCGCGAGCTGCGCCGCGATGGCGCTCACCTTCGGGACCTACGCCGCGCCACGGTTCGCCCGCCCCCTGGCGGTCGCCGCGGTGGCCGGGCTGACCGCCGTGAACTACCGCGGGATCGCCAAGACCGCCTGGCTCACCAGGCTGCTGGTCGCCCTGGTCGTGGCGGCGCTGGCAGCCGCCGTGACGGCCGCGCTGCTCGGCGGCCAGGCCGAGTGGGCGCACCTCGGGCCGCTGGGCGCCGGCGGCCCCCGGGGCGTCCTGGAGGCCGGTGGGCTGCTGTTCTTCGCCTTCGCCGGCTACGCCCGCATCGCCACCCTCGGCGAGGAGGTGGTTGACCCCGAGCGCACGATCCCGCGAGCCATCCCCCGGGCGCTCACGCTCGTCCTGGTCATCTATGCCGTGGTGGCGCTGGCCGCGCTGCTCACGCTCGGGCCCGGGACGCTCGCCCATGCCCACGCGCCGCTGGCGGCCGCTGCCGGCGCGGGGTCGCTCGCCTGGCTGGTGCCAGTGGTCCGGGCGGGGGCAGTGGTGGCCGCGCTCTCCTCCCTGCTGTCGCTGCTGGTCGGGGTGAGCCGCACCACCTTCGCCATGGCCGGCGGGCGTGACCTGCCCGGCTGGCTCGACGCCGTCCACCCGCGCTACCGCGTCCCCCACCGGGCGGAGCTGGCCATCGCCGCCCTGGTGATCGTGGTGCTGCTCGCCGCCGACCTGCGCGGCGCGATCGGCTTCAGCTCCTTCAACGTGCTCGGCTACTACGCGATCGCCAACGCCGCCGCCTGGACCCTCCCTCCAGCGCAGCGCCGCTGGCCCCGCTGGTTCGCCGCCGCCGGGGCCGCTGGCTGCGTCCTGCTCGCCCTCAGCCTGCCGCTGACCTCGATCGCCGCCGGGGCTGGTGTGCTTGCCGCCGGCGTGCTCGCATGGGTCCTCCGGGGGCGGTACACTGCCCACGCTGAGAGCGGGATGTAGCGCAGCTTGGCAGCGCGCCACGTTCGGGACGTGGAGGCCCCGGGTTCAAATCCCGGCATCCCGACCATGATTGAGTTCGACCCCCGCAGCCGACTGCTGTGGGGGTCGTTCCCGTTGCGGCTCTCGGCGATTCAGCGACGATCGGAGTTGTTTCACGTGGAACTGAGCCAGCTGCAGGCGACCATCGAGGCAACCTTTGGAGCGCGGGACCGAGCACGTGGCATCGACGGGACCTTCCGCTGGTGGGTCGAGGAGGTTGGCGAGGTCGCGAAGTCCCTGCGCCGGATGAACCCCGCCGAGCTGGAGCACGAGATCGGCGACGCGCTTGCGTGGCTGGCCAGCGTCGCCAACCTCGCCGGGGTCGACCTGACCAGCGCCATGCGCCGCTACGCCGACGGCTGCCCTCGCTGCCAGCACTCCCCCTGCACCTGCCCGGCGGCTTGAGGGCAGCCTGACGACTGCCGTCAGCCCCGGAGGCTCCGCTCGCTCCCTGCCAGCGTGCGCGGGTCCGGGTATGGCTCCTTGAAGGTGAACGCCTCGGGCCCGGGGCCGTCGCGGCGCAGCAGCTCCAGGCGCTCCTTGGCCTCGTCAACGGTGGGAATGTGGCCGGCTGAGACCCACCACAGGACCAGGATGTGGTCGGTCATGCGCTCGAACCACTCCCGGCGGCGGCGCAGGGGATCGAGGTGGCGGCTGGAGTAGACGAAGTTGCGCATCGCCTCCAGCGACTCCCACACCGACATGTTGATGAGCATGCGATCGTCGGCGTAGGGCCGCAGCGCGGTGGCGTCGCCATCGGCGGTCTGCAGCCGCCAGACGAACCCCGGGCTGGCGTCGGCGAGCTGGTTGATCGGCTCCAGCAGCGCCATGAAGTCGGCGAGCTGCGGGGAGTCGGTCGGCGCCAGGATGCGGCCGATGTTGAACTGGGCCAGGTGGTAGCGCTGCTCGTCCATAGCAGGAGCAAAGCATGGCGACCCCCTCTATGTCAATTCCTACTGGTTTTAGAGGGAGAGAGCGCGACGCAGCACTCTCCCGGCCGGGGGACCATCCGCGCGACCAGCTCCGCGCCAGCCGGGCCGAGCTGCCGCAGCAGCCCTTCGAGCAGCGCCAGGTTCATGCCGCAGACCAGGGCTGGGAACTCGCTGCTGAGACTGTGGAAGGGACAGTTGCGCAGCCGCAGCGTCGCGCCCTCCCGATACGGTTCATAGCCGCGCTCCGCGAGGACGGCTTCGGCGTCCGCCTCGCTGGCGGCCGGGTTGCCGGCGGTGGCCTCGCGGCCGAGCGCCTCGCCGTGGCGCTTCGCGGCGGCGTACAGCGCCAGGTCGGTGCCGCTGGCCTCGACGACCTCAGCGAGCAGGTGGGCGGCGGTCTCGTAGCGGCGCGGCGGCAGGGTCAGTTCGTGCTCGGTGGCGGAGCGCCGGTAGAGCTTCGCCGGCCGGCCGGCTCCCGGGCCGCTGCGCCCGCCGAGCCGCCGGTGCGAGGCGACCTCCAGCAGGCCGGCCTCGACCAGCTTGTCGAGGTGGAAGGCGGCCAGCCCCCGCTGGATGCCGAGCGCCTGCGCCGCCTCATTCCGGCTCACCTCGTGCGCCTGCGCGGCCACGTAGCGGTACAGCGCCCGCCGCACCGGCTCGTGCAGCAGCCCGATCGCGGCAATACCCCGCTCCATCGAGTCCTCAACCATGGAGCAAGTCTAAAACATATCACCGCTTGCCATAGTGATCGCCGTCAGCAGGACCTCGCCGATCTGGACGGCGTTGAGGGCGGCGCCCTTGCGGAGGTTGTCGGCCACCGCCCAGAACATGACCGCGTTGGGGTCGGAAAGGTCCCGCCGGATGCGGCCGACGAAGACACCGTCGCTCCCGGCCAGCTCCAGCGGGGTCGGGTAGGCGCTGGCCGCCGGGTCGTCGAGCACGGTGACGCCGGCTGCTGTGGCCAGGGCCGCGCGGAAGGCGTCCAGGTCGACCGGGCGCTCGCACAAGGCCCGGACGGAGACGGAGTGGCCCACCATCACCGGCACCCGCGCGCAGGTCGGATGGCTGGCGAGCGCCGGCAGGCCGAGGATCTTGCGCGGCTCGTCGCGCAGCTTCAGCTCCTCGACGGTGTAGCCGGGCTCGGCCGCCTCGAAGCCCATGCACTGCGGGATCACGTTGAAGGCGAGCGGATGCGGGAACACCTCGCCCGTGGGGAGCGCGGACACCTCGCCGCCGCGCCGCAGCAGCTCGCGCTCACCAAGCAGCTTGCCAGTCTGCTCGGCCAGCTCGTCCATGGCCTTCTGCCCGGAGCCGCCAGCGGCCTGGAACGAGGTCGGCGTGATCGCCAGCAACCCGGCCATCTCGCGCAGCACCGCCAGCACCGGGGTGATGGTCAGGGTGGTGCAGTTGGGGTTGGCGACGATCCCGAGCGGATGGTCGAGGGCCGCCTCCGGATTGACGTCCGCGTCGACCAGCGGCACCTGCGGGTGCATGCGCCAGGCGCTGGAGTTGTCCACCACCACCGCGCCCCGGGCGGCGGCGACCGGCGCCCACTCCCGCGAGACGCTCCCGCCAGCCGAGAAGAACGCCACTGCCGTCCCGTCGAACGCCTCGGGCGCCAGCGGAGCGACCTCCACCTGCTCGTCCCGGAACGCCACCCGCCGCCCGGCCGAGCGCTCCGACGCCACCATGCGCACCTCGCCAACGGCCAGCTCCCGCTCGGCGATGATGCGCCGCAGGTCCTCCCCGACAGCGCCGGTGGCGCCGACCACCACCGCCGCCGGAAGCCTCCGCGCCCTCACGGCAGAACCACCGGCAACTCAGCGGTGCCTTCGGCGTGGTCGAGGCGCAGCTCCGCCTCGTCGGAGAGGTGGAAGCGGTCGTGGATGGCCCGCACCGCGACCCGGACGTCGGCGGCGCGGATCACGCAGGAGATGCGGATCGTCGAGGTCGAGATCATCTCGATGTTCACGCCCGCGTCGGCCAGCGCCTGGAACATCGCCGCGGCGACCCCCGGGCTCGACTTCATGCCCGCGCCGATCAGCGACACCTTGGCGATGTCGGGGTCGGCGAGCACCTCGACCGCGCCGATCTCGCTGCCGAGCTTCTCCAGCACCACCATGGCGCCGGGCAGGTCGGCCTTGGGCACCGTGAAGGAGATGTCGGTGGTGCCGCCGTGGCTGACGTTCTGCACGATCATGTCCACGTTGACGCCCTGGTCGGCGATCCCGCGAAGGATCTTGGCGGCGATCCCCGGCCGGTCCGGGACCCTGACCATGGTCACCTTGGCCTCCGAGGTGTCGTGCGGGACCCCGGAGATGATCGCCTTCTCCATACGTTCGTCCTCCTGGCGCACCCAGGTCCCCTGGGCGTCGGTGAAACTCGAGCGGACGTGGAGGGTGATGCCGTAGCGCCGCGCGTACTCCACGCAGCGCAGCATCAGCACCCGGGCGCCACAGGCCGCCAGCTCCAGCATCTCCTCGTAGGAGACCGCGTGGAGCTTGCGCGCCTCGGGCACCAGCCGCGGGTCGGCGGTGTAGACCCCGTCCACGTCGGTGTAGATCTCGCAGGCCAAGGCGCCCAGCGCGGCCGCCAGCGCCACCGCGGTCGTGTCTGAGCCGCCCCGGCCGAGCGTTGTCACGTCATGGTCGGTGGAGACCCCCTGGAAGCCGGCCACGATCACCACGTGCCCGGCATCGATCGCCTCGCTGATGCGCCCGGCGCGCACGTCGAGGATGCGGGCCTTGCCGTGCAGGGTGTCGGTGATGATCCCCGCCTGCGAGCCGGTGAACGACTTGGCGGTCACGCCACGCTCGGCGATCGCCATCGCCAGCAGCGCCATCGAGATCCGCTCCCCCGCGGTGAGCAGCATGTCCAGCTCGCGCGGCGGCGGGTTGGCGGAGACCTGCGTGGCCAGCTCGACCAGCTCGTCAGTGGTGTCACCCATGGCGGAGACCACCACCACCACGTCATTGCCGGCCCGCCTGGTGGCGACCACCCGATCCGCGACGCGCCGGATCCGCGCCGCGTCCCCCACCGAGGTACCGCCGTACTTCTGGACGATCAGTGCCATTGACATCCCTGCAAGTCGCATCCGACGACGGGCAGCCGGACGTCACCGCCCGGCACGTGCGGCCCAGCCTACCAAGCCTCCCCCACCGCCCCGGTATTGATTTGTAGGGAGGCTGAGCTGTTCGGGTAGTTAGCGTAATTAGCGATTTCAGTCAGACATGCGATGGTTACGGCGCGACCCCAGCCTCCCCGGCTTCGACCCGATCCCGACGATGAGGCTGGCCTTCAGCGCGACGAGTTGCCTGGTTCGACGGACATGTCGCGGCGGCCGGCGAAGGCGCGGCCGAGGGTGATCTCGTCGGCGTATTCGAGGTCGCCGCCGACGGGGAGGCCGCTGGC
>WNGD01003197.1_pt1 | contig 16803 bp, 13 predicted proteins | sample 5400671 | NCBI WGS metagenome assembly WNGD01 (sample SAMN13153369, study PRJNA577476) | soil metagenome | isolation source: 40 cm soil or saprolite under grassland replicate 2 | place: USA:California | collected 2016-06-15 | reverse complement strand
GCGCAAGAAAGAAGGGATCACTGTGTCGATCACCATCGTTCAACTGGTCCTCGCAGCCATCGGGATCCTCGTGCTCATCGCGCTGTTCGCCGGCGGACGGTACCGGGTCGCCGGTGCGAACGAGGCGCTCGTCATCTCGGGCGCCCACGGCAGCAAAGTCCGCGACGCGAGCGGCAACGTGACGATCTCCGACGATCACGGCATCAAGGTCGTCGTCGGCGCGGGCACGTTCGTCTGGCCGCTCGTCAACAAGGTCGGCCGGCTGCAGCTCACGGCGCGGCAGGTCGAGATCGGGCTCACGAACGAGAACGCCGCCGTGAGCAAGCAGGGCGTCGGCGTGCTCATCACCGGGCAAGCTATGTTCAAGATCGCGCGTGAGCCGGAGCGCCTGCGCGCGGCCGCCGAGCGATTCATCGGCGAGCCGGAAAGTCAGATCGAGACGATGGTGAAGAACGTCCTCGAGGGATCGCTTCGCTCGATCGCCGGCACGCTCACGATCGAGGAGCTCATCACCGACCGCGACCGTTTCCAGCAGGCTGTGTCCGAGGCGGCGCGCGGCGACCTCGAGGCCAGCGGCATCCACATCGATGCGCTCACCATCACGAGCATCCGCGACACGAAGGGCTACATCGAGCAGATCGGCGAGAAGAACCTCGCGAGCGTGCAGCGCGACGCGCGCATCGCGAAGGCCAACGCCTCGCAGGAGGCCGCGGTCAAGGAGAACGAGGCGCAGCGCGTCATCATCCAGGCCGAGCGCGATCGCGAGATCGCTCGCGCGGAGGCGCTCAAGGTGACCGCGAAAGCGCAGGCGGACGCCGAGCAATCGGGTCCGCTCGCGAAGGCCGAAGCGTCGCAGGCGGTCGTGCAGCAGCAGACCGAGCTCGCCGTCCTCGAAGCGCTACGGCGCGAGAAGGAGCTGCTCGCGACCACGATCAAGCCGGCGGAGGCCGAGCGGCTCGCCGCGGTCGTCCGCGCCGAGGGCGCACGGCAAGCCGCGATCCTCGCTGCCGAAGCCGGGGCACGGCAGGTCCAGCTCACTGGCGAGGCGGAGGGCGCCGCGGTGATCGCGCGCGGACGCGCCACCGCCGAAGTCACCGAGCTCACCGGCGCAGCGGAGGGTGCGGCGATCCTCGCACGCGGGCAGGCCGAGGCGAAAGCGAAGGATCTACTCGCCGACGCGTATCGCAAGTTCGACCAGGCGGCGATCCTGCTCCAGACCCTGCCACTCGTTCCTCCGATCGTGCGTGAGGCGGCCGCACCGCTCGGGAACATCGACCAGCTCACGATCATCGATCCCAGCGGCGCATCGAAGCTCACCGACACCGTGGTCCGCACCGCCGCCGAGGGAACGGCCATCGCGAAGTCGCTGCTGGGCATCGACCTCGCGAAGCTGATGGGAGAGCTCGCGGACCGCCGCGGGAACGGGACCAAGCAGTAGGCCAGGAAGTGAGGCCGGGGACATCTGGTCCCCGGCCTCGCCGCGCACCGCGCTAGGATTCCGCCGGCACGAAGGGGAGGGGCCCGATGAAGACGCTCATCACCGGCGGGACCATCGTGACCGCGTCCGACAACTACAAGGCCGACGTGCTGGTCGACGGCGAGAAGATCGCCGTGATCGGCAAAGATCTGAAGGCCGCCGGCGCGAAGCGGATCAACGCGACCGGCAAGTACGTGATCCCCGGCGGCATCGACGTACACACGCACATGGAGCTCCCATTCGGCGGAACGTTCGCGTCGGACGACTTCGAGACCGGCACGCGCGCCGCGGCCTTCGGCGGCACGACAACGATCGTCGACTTCGCGGTGCAGGGGATGGGCGAGCCGCTCGAAAAGGCGCGCGATGCGTGGCTTAAGAAAGCCCGTGGCAAAGCGGTGATCGACTACGGGCTGCACATGATCGTCCGCGACGTGTCCGACAAGGTGCTCCGCGAGATGGACACGATGGTCAAGGAGGGCGTCTCCTCTTTCAAGCTCTTCATGGCCTACCCGGGCGTCTTCATGGTCGACGATGCGTCGATCTTCAAGGCCCTGGTGCGCGCCGCCGAGATCGGCGGACTCATCTGCATGCACGCGGAGAACGGCGGCGTCATCGACGTGCTCGTGAAGCGCGCGCTCGCGAGCAAGCACACCGCGCCGAAATGGCACGCCCTCACGCGACCGCCCGAGGCGGAAGGCGAGGCGACCGGCCGCGCGTTCCGTCTGGCGGAGATGGCGGGCGGCGTGCCGCTCTACATCGTCCATCTCTCGGCCGCGAACGCGCTCGAGCAGGTGCGCCTCTTCCGCGACCGCGGTCTGCCCGCGTATGCCGAGACATGCCCGCAGTACCTGTTCCTCTCGGTCGACAACTACGACGAGCCGGGGTTCGACGGCGCGAAGTACGTCATGTCGCCGCCGCTGCGCGAGAAGTGGCATCAGGACGAGCTGTGGAAGGGTCTCGCGCGAAACGACCTGCAGGTGATCAGCACCGACCACTGCCCGTTCTGCATGAAGGAAGGCTTCCAGGGCCAACCCAAGCAGAAGGAGCTCGGGATCGGCGATTTCTCGAAGATCCCGAACGGCGCCCCTGGCGTCGAGACGCGGATGTATCTCACCTACTACGGCGGCGTCGTCCAGAACCGCATCACGCTCAGTCGCTGGGTCGACCTGACGTCGACGACGCCGGCGAAGCTCATGGGCATGTTCCCCAAGAAGGGCACCATCGCCGTCGGCAGCGATGCCGACATCGTCGTCTGGGACCCGCGCGCGATGCACACCATCTCGGCGAAGACGCATCACATGCGCGTCGACTACAACCCCTATGAAGGGCGCAAGGTGAAGGGGAAGCCGACGGTCGTGATGTCGCGCGGCGAGGTGATCGTCGAGAAGGACAAATTCCTCGGACGCAAGGGGCGCGGACGTTTCGTCAAGCGCGGAAGCGCGATCCTCCAAACGTGAAGACCGCACTCGATCACGTCCTTCGTCACAACACGTGGGCGAACGGCGCGCTCCTCGACTTCTGCCAGGCTCTGGATCCGGCGCGGCTGGACGAACAAGCTCCGGGGACGTACGGGACGCTGTATGGAACGCTGCAGCATCTCGTCGGCGGCGAGCAGTGGTACGTATGGCTGATCACCGGTGAGCTCCACGGCGCGCGCATCCGGCGCGACGAGCGGCATGAGCTTGACGAGCTCGCCGCTATCGCGGCCGCGACCGGCGCGCGCACGCTCGTCATAGCCGCGTCCGACGATCCCGACCGCCAGATCCCGGTCGACGCTGACCACTCGACCGTCGGCACGGTGCTCGCGCAGCTGGTGCATCACGGCAACGAACACCGCACTCAGGCCACGACCATCCTGGGCGCTAACGGCATCGAGCCACCGGAGATCAGCGCGTGGGCATACGGCCGTGCGGTCGGCATCTCTGACCACGACTAGCGTGCCGACGGTCGTCTTCATCCATGGCGCGTTCATGTCCGCCGAGTCGTGGGATCCCTGGGGGCAGCGCTTCGAGGCTCGTGGGTACCGTTGCGTCGCACCTGCGTGGCCCTTCCTGGATCACGGCGTCGACGAGCTGCAGCGCGCCCCCGATCCGCGGTTTGGAAAGCTTGGCATCGGCGAGATCGTCGACAACTACGCATCGATCATCCGCGGGTTCGAGACGCCGCCGATCCTCGTCGGTCACTCGTTCGGTGGCCTCTTCGTGCAGCTGCTGCTCGACCGCGGCCTCGGCGCGGCCGGCGTCGCGATCGATCCGGCCCCGCCGAAGGGCGTTCTGCCGGGCATGAACGCGGTACGCGCGAGCCTGCCGGTGATCCGCGGCTGGAACTTCTGGCAGCGCGTGCGCTGGATGTCTTTCGGGGACTTCCAGTGGGGCTGGGTGCACACGCTCAGCGAGCCGGAGCAGCGCGCCGCGTACGAGCAGCACGTCATCCCGACTGCCGGTCAGATCTTTCTCCAGGCGCTCCTCGCGCCGCTCACCGACCTGACGAAGGTGAACTACCGGAACCACCTGCGCGCGCCCCTGCTGATCATCGCCGGCGAGCTGGATCGCACCGTCGAGGCGAAGATGAACCTGGCGAATTTCCGCAAGTACGCGCGCTCCACAGCGGTCACCGAATACCGCGAGTTCCCGGGGCGGACGCACTGGATCTGCCGGCAGCCGGGTTGGGAAGAGGTCGCCGACCACGCGCTGGACTGGCTCGCGAAGCAGCTCGGAGCCGCTACCTAGGCGCGCGATACTTCTCGCGTGATCTACGACCTCGACGCCGGCCGGCCGGAGCGCCGCGGTGGCTCGAGCCTGCGGATGACCGCCGTCACGGTCGTCGCCGTCGGCATCGCGCTCGCGTACTTCACCGCGCTCGCGTTCGCCCCCGGCCAGCGTGCCAGCCAGACGCCGATCCTCACCTTCGCGGCGCCGGCGCTCCCGACGATGGCTCGGCCCACCTTCAACACCAAGCCTGTACCTGACCGGACCCTGGTGCTGTCGGGCGACGACGCGGTCCAGACGTTCCGCATCACCTCGCTGGGGCAGACGGGTCTGGTGAGGAACGACGCTGTCGCCACGACCTATCGCCTGCGCGCGACCGGCGATCTCGTAACCGTCGCGCCGTTGCCGCTCAGCGAAATGCTGCCGTATTCGTCGCCGCTGGTGATGGATCCGCCGCTGCGGGTACGCGGCCGCGCGGCGGAGGCGACGTTCACGGTCAACGGCACGAGCGCGATCCGCTGGATCGAGAATGACACCGTCTTCGAGATGTCGTCGCGCACGCTCACCGTGGCGCAGCTCGCGGAGCTCGCGAACAGGCTGCGCTGACGTGATCGAGGACCTCGAGGGCGCGACGTCCGAGCCGCCGCGACGCCGCCAGGTCATGGTCGTGTCGCTTGCTACCGCGGGCGGCGCCGTGATGTTGTTCGCCGCGCTGGTTCTTTCGCCGCTCGGGCTCGCGGACCTTCCGCGCGCGTTCGCTCCGGCGCCGAGTGCGAGCGCGGCATCGGCCCGAGCGGTGTCCGTTCCGAGCATCCTCACGAACATCGGGCTGCTGCAAGAACGTGGTTGCCAGCCGAGCCCCGCGGTGCTCTGGGCGCCGATCCCGAACATGACGACGGAAGCGGTCGCGAGCCGGCCGTACTCGATCGCGGTGGCGATCGACGCCGAGAGCGGGCGTGCGCTTTCGCCGCTGGTGATCGCCGACGGGCGCACGCGTTGGATGATCGTGACCTGCACTACGTCCGAGCCACCGACGCGCTTGGTCGACGTCAGGACCATCCCGCGCTAGTACTCTCTCCATCATGGGGAGCAGCGCCCTCGCGACCTTTCATCAACCCACGCGCGACTGGTTCGAGAGCTCGTTCGCGGCGCCGACACGCGCGCAAGAGCTCGCCTGGCCAGCGATCGCGTCGGGTGAGAGCACGCTCGTGCTCGCGCCGACCGGGTCGGGGAAAACACTCGCCGCGTTCCTCTCCGCGATCGACCAGCTGCTTTACGCGGATCCCGCGGGATGCCGCGTCGTGTACGTCTCTCCGCTCAAAGCCCTCGCCATCGACGTCGAGCGCAACCTCCGCGGCCCTCTAGTCGGCATCCGCCATGTGGCCGAGCGCCTCGGCACCCCCCTTCGCGAGCCGAGCGTCGCGACGCGGACCGGCGACACGCCGGCGCGGGACCGGCTCCGGTTCACCAAGACGCCCGCCGACATCTTCATCACGACGCCGGAATCGCTTTACCTCGTGCTGTCGAGCTCCGCGCGCGAGAGCCTCCGAAGTGTCCGCACCGTGATCGTCGACGAGATCCACGCGATGGTCGCGACGAAGCGCGGAGCGCACCTCGCGCTCTCGCTCGAGCGGCTCGAGGAGCTCGCCGGTCATCCGCTGCAGCGCATCGGGCTCTCCGCGACGCAGCGACCGCTCGACGAGGTCGCGCGTTTCCTGGGCGGCTTCAACGCCGAAGGTCCGCGTCCGGTGAAGATCGTGGACGCCGGGCACACCAAACAGCTCGAGCTCCGCGTCGAGGTGCCGGTCGATGACATGGCGAAGCTGGGCACCGAGACGCTCGAGATCCGCAGCGGTCCCGCGTCGCGCGCCGACGCGCGGTCGAGCATCTGGCCGGCGATCCATCCCCGCCTGCTCGAGCTCATCCGCGAGCACCGCTCGACGCTCATCTTCGTGAACAGCCGACGTCTCGCCGAGCGCATCGCGAGCGCGGTGAACGAGCTCGCCGGCGAGGAGCTCGTGCATGCCCACCACGGCTCGATCGCGCGCGAGCAGCGCCTCCGCATCGAGGACGACCTCAAGGCGGGACGGTTGCGCGCGCTGGTCGCGACGTCGTCGCTCGAGCTCGGCATCGACATGGGCGCGATCGACCTCGTCATCCAGGTCGAAGCGCCGCCGTCCGTCGCGAGCGGCATGCAGCGCATCGGCCGCGCCGGCCACCACATCGACACGCCGAGCAAGGGCGTCATCATGCCGAAGTTCCGCGGCGACCTGCTCGCGTGCGCTGCGCTCACCGAACGAATGCACGCCGGGGCGGTCGAGCAGTCGCGCTATCCGCGCAATCCGATCGACGTGCTCGCGCAGCAGATCGTCGCGATGGTCGCGGTCGAGCCGTGGACCGTCGACGACCTCGAGCGCGTGGTGCGCCGCGCGGCGCCGTTCTCCGACCTCGCGCGGCCGATCCTCGAAGGCGTTCTCGACATGCTGTCGGGTCGTTTCCCGTCGGACGAGTTCGCGGAGCTGCGTCCCCGCGTCGTGTGGGACCGCGTCGCGAACGCGCTGCGCTCACGCGAGGGAGCGGGACGCATCGCGCTCACGAGCGGCGGCACGATCCCGGACCGCGGGCTGTACGGCGTCTTCCTCGTCGGCGCCGAGCCCGGGAAGGGGCGCGTCGGTGAGCTCGACGAGGAGATGGTGTTCGAGACGCGCCAGGGCGAAACGTTCCTCCTCGGCGCGTCCACCTGGCGCGTCGAGGAGATCACACACGACCGCGTCCTCGTCTCACCCGCGCCCGGCGTTCCTGGCAAGATGCCGTTCTGGAAGGGCGAGAGCGCGGCGCGGCCGCTCGAGTTCGGCCGCGCGATCGGAGCGCTGACGCGGTCGCTGCGCGCAGCGGACCCGGCGGACGGAACGCGCAGGCTGATGGAGACGCACGATCTCGACGAGCGCGCCGCGCGCAACCTCCTCCAGTACCTCGCCGATCAGTACGCGGCCGCAGGCGCGGTGCCGGACGACCGCACGATCATCGTCGAGCGCTACGTCGACGAGGTGGGCGACTGGCGCGTCTGCGTGCTCACGCCGTTCGGCGGAAAGGTGCACGCGCCGTGGGCGATGGCGATCGGCGCGATGGTCCGCGAGCGCAGCGACATCGAGATCGACGTCCTCTGGACCGACGACGGCATCGTGGCGCGCTTCCCCGAGGCGGCCGCGCCGCCGCCCGCGGAGATCATGCTGCCGGATCCGGACCGCGCGCAGGACCTCGTCGTGGCGCGGCTGTCGGAGACGCCGCTCTTCGCGGCTCGCTTCCGCGAGGCGGCGGGTCGCGCGCTGCTGCTGCCGCGCCGTTTCCCCGGCAGCCGCTCGCCGCTGTGGCATACGCGCCGGCGCGCGTCCGAGCTCATGCAGGTGGCGTCGCGGTTCGGCTCTTTCCCGATCATCCTCGAGGCGTATCGCGAGTGCCTGCAGGACGTCTTCGATATGCCCGCGCTCATCGAGGTCCTGCGCGGCATCCGCAGCCGCGACGTTCGGGTCGTCACTGTCGATTCGCGGACGCCCTCGCCGTTCGCCGCCTCACTCCTGTTCACGTACGTCGGCAACTTCATCTACGAGGGCGATGCGCCGCTCGCTGAGCGACGCGCGCAGGCGCTGACCGTCGACCCGGCGCAGCTGCGCACGCTCCTCGGCGAGGCCGAGCTGCGCGAGCTGCTCGATGCGGACGCGCTCGCGGAGCTCGAGCTCGACCTGCAGCACCTCGCGCCCGACCGCGCGGCCCGCCACGCCGACGGCGTGCACGATCTCCTCTTGCGTTTGGGCGACCTCACGCGCGATGAGCTCGCGGCGCGCGTCAGCGACGGTGCGGCGGTCGACGACTGGCTCGCCGCGCTCGAGCGCGAACGCCGCACGATCTCGCTCGTCATCGCCGGGGAGACACGACACATCGCCGCGGAGGACGCGGCGAAGTACCGCGACGCGCTCGGCGCGGTCGTGCCGCCGGGTCTGCCGGACGCGTTCCTCGCGAGCAGCGAACGGCCGCTCGCGTCACTGGTGCGCCGCTACGCCCGCACGCACGGCCCGTTCGGCGTCGCCGAACTCGCGCGCCGGCTTGGCCTGTCGACGCGCCTCGTGCTCGATGCGCTGCGCGACCTCGCCGATGCCGGGACGGTCGTCGAGGGCGAGTTCCGTCCGGGCGGGAGCGGACCCGAGTGGATCGATGCGGGCGTGCTGCGGACGCTGCGCCAACGCTCTCTCGCGCGTCTCCGGCGCGAGGTCGAGCCGGTCGAGCAGGCGGCGCTCGCGCGCTTCGCGACGGCCTGGCACGGGCTGGACGCGCCGCGCGCCGGCGAGGGCGCGCTTCTCGATGCGATCGGCCAGCTGCAGGGCGCCCTCGTTCCCGCATCCGATCTCGAGTCGCGGATCCTGCCGGCACGCGTCAGCGGCTACGACGAGGGCGATCTCGACGCGCTCCTCGCATCGGGCGCCGCGGTGTGGATCGGCGGCGGTGCGAGCGGCCCGCACGATGGCAAGGTCGGGCTCTTCCTCACCGAGCACCTCTCGCTCCTGCCCGAGCTGCGCGACGACCTGCCGGCCGGAACGACGCACCAGCGGATCCGCGAGCTGCTGGCGGCGCGGGGCGCGGTGTTCTTCCCACAGCTCCTGGCCGGACTGGGCGGCGGCTTCACGCCGGAGGTGCTCGAGGCGCTGTGGGATCTGGTGTGGTCGGGCGAGGTCACGAACGACACGCTTCAGCCCCTGCGCGGTTTCATCCGCTCACCCGCGTCGCGCGCCCGGCACCGCGCCAGCGCCGCTCGTCGCTCGACGTATCCGACGCGCGCCTCGCTGCTGGTGTCGGCCGACCGCACGGCGATCTATTCAAAGGAGAGCGGAGGCCGCTGGTCGCTCGTCGACTCGCTGCGCGTGGCGAACCTCACGCCGACCGAACGCGTCACCGCGCGCGTCCATCAGCTGCTCGAGCGGCACGGCATCGTGACGCGCGAGGCCGTGCAGGCCGAAGGGCTCGCGGGCGGATTCGCCGCCGTGTACGGGGTCCTGAAGGCGATGGAGGACGCCGGTCGCGTCCGTCGCGGCTACTTCGTCGCCGGGCGGGGTGCGACGCAGTTCGCGCTCCCCGGCGCGGTCGATCGTCTACGGGTCGTGCGCGAGGCGAGCGAAGAGCCGACGGTCGTGACGCTCGCGGCCACGGATCCGGCGAACCTCTACGGCGCGGCGCTGCCGTGGCCCGAGCGCGCGGAGGGCCGACGACCGATGCGCTCGTCGGGCGCGCTCGTCGTGCTCATCGACGGCGCGCTCGCCGCGTGGCTCGCGCGCGACGAACGCGCGCTGCTCACCTTCACCGACGGCGACGAGCACGAGGTGGCGACCGCGCGCGGGCTCATCGCCACGGCGCTCGCCGCGGAGGCGAGCCCCGACCGGCGCGCGCCGTTCTTCCTCGACGAGGTCGACGGCCTTCCGGTCGACGAGTCCCCGCTCGCGGAGCCGCTGCGCTCGGCCGGCTTCGCGCGCACGCCGCGTGGCTACATGAAACGGAATGCCTGAAGGCGACACGATCCACCGCGCCGCGAACGTGCTGCGGCGCGCGCTCGCGGGTCACGTGGTGACGGGGTTCGATATCGTCGGGCCGCGGATGAGCTCGGACGCCGCGCGCTTCGAGGTCGTCGGCAGCGTCGTCCGCTCGGTCGAGTCGAACGGAAAGCACCTCCTCATTACCTTCGCGCGTGGCGACGATGACGTTGTGCTGCACACGCACATGAAGATGACCGGCGCGTGGCACGTCTACCGGCCGGGGGAACGATGGTGGTCGCCGCCATCCGACGCGCGAGTCGTCATCCGCACCGAGGAGTTCGTCGCGCCGTGCTTCCGGCCGCCGGTCGTCGAGCTGATGACGACGCGCGAGATCGCGTTCCACGCGGTCCTGCCGGAGCTCGGTCCCGACATCATCCGCGACGAGTTCGATGCGGCCGAGGCGCTTCGCCGGCTGCGCGCGAGCCCGCCCGAGCGCGACATCGCGACCGCGCTCCTCGATCAGCGGACGATCTCGGGGATCGGCAACGTCTTCAAGTGCGAGGCGCTGTTCCTCGAGCGCGTGTCGCCGTGGGCGAAGGTCGCGGACCTCGACGATGCGACGCTGGCGCGTCTGGTCGCGCAGGCGCGGAAGCTGATGCGCCTCAACCGCGACGGCGGCGGCCGCCGCACGCGCTTCGCGCTCAACGCGGCCGAAAGCATGTGGGTCGACGAGCGCACCGGCCTGCCGTGCCACGTCTGCGGCTCGGCGATCGCGTGGGGCTACCACCCAAACGAGTTCCGCAAGAGCTGGTACTGCCCGCGCTGTCAGAACGTGACGTGGGCGCCGGCGACGGCCGAGGCGCTCGCGCGTCTAGGAACTGCCGCGCAATGAGATATGTGCTTGTGGCGGCAGGCGTCGTCGTGGCATGTCTAAGCGCTGCGCCAACGCGAGCTGTAGCGGCCGTAGCGGGGTACGACTCGGCTTATGCAGGCGAGTCGGCGTTCATAACGACGGGCCCGGGGGCGAGTGGTCAGTTCCAGGTGTTCTTCCTCAACACCGGAATTGCGACCTGGCGGAAAGGGACGGCTAGCCAGGTCAATCTGGCGGTGTGCCTCGAGGACAAGACCACGTGCAATGTGGAATCGCCGCTCGCGAGTTGGAACGACGGCAGCTGGCTCTCGAACCGTGCTTATTCAACGCACATCCCGACCGAGGTCGCGCCGAGTCAACTCGGCACCTTCGTCTATAGCTTCAAGGTGCCGCTCACGGTGAGCTCGGGGATCTATCGATTCCATGGTGACCTCTCGTTAGCCGCGACAGGCGGGCAGATCCACCCTCAGGGCTACTACCAGGAGGCGACCTGCGCCTGTCCCTGATCAACGCGCGGGAGCCCGGCCGGGGCGGGACGCGGGACGCTAGCGGTGCCGCGCGGCGGTCGCCGAGAACTCCTGCAGGACTTCCTTCAGCTTCGAGACCTGGTCGGCCCCGATCGCGATCCGCGTGTTCGCCAGCGTGTACGCCACGCTGACGTTGATCTCGTCTTCGGTGATGAGCTTCAGGACTTCGGCGAGGAAGCCGGGCCGGTCCTCCGCCGCAAAGACGACGACATCCGTCTCACGCACCTTGTAGCCGGCGGACTCGAGGGCCTTCTTGGCGGCCCCGGGATCGTTGGTCACGGTGTGGAAGTTTCCGTCGATCTCGCAGAACCCTTCGATGTTGATGCCCGCGTTCGCGATGGCCATCGTGGCCTTCGCGAGCGTGCCCGGGCGGTCCCGCTCGAGCGTGACTTGGAGATCTTTGAGCGTGTCGAAGTTCTTCATCTTCACCTCCTGTGAATGCGGCCCCGGCCGGGCGCCGCACGTCCGACCATGCCATGGGCGCGGCCGCATGTGAACCGGGCGCTCGTGCGCTGGACACGCGAGGGCACGAGCGCGACCGCCGCTGGGAGCGTCTCATGACGAATGAGTCGGTTCGGTGACGATCGGCATCGCTGGCTTGGCCGGCTACGCCGCCTTCTTGAGCTCGGTCACGACGCGCGAGACCGCCTCCTTCGCGTCGCCGAATAGCATCCCGGTCTTCGGGTCGAGGTAGAGCTCGTTGTCGATGCCGGCGAAGCCGGGCTTCATCGAGCGCTTGATCACGATGATGTTCTGCGCCTGATCGACGTTCAGGATCGGCATGCCGTAAATCGGGCTCGACGTGTCCTTGCGCGCAGCGGGATTCGTCACGTCGTTCGCGCCGATGACCAGGGCGACGTCGGCGCGCTGGAAGTCCTCGTTGATCTGCTCCATGTCGAAGAGCTTCTCGTACGGGACATTCGCTTCGGCGAGCAGCACGTTCATGTGACCCGGCATCCGGCCCGCGACCGGATGGATCGCGTACCGGACCTCGATGCCCTTCGCCTCAAGCAGGTCCGCGAGCTCGCGCACAGTGTGCTGCGCCTGCGCGACGGCGAGTCCGTACCCGGGGACGATGATCACGCTCTGCGCGTAGCCGAGCAGGATCGCGGCGTCCTCGGCGCTGACCTCGCGGAAGGTGCGGCCGTCGTCGGTCTTCGCGCCCGCCTTGGCGGCGGTCGCCGCGCCAAACGCGCCGAAGAGGACGTTGCCGAGGGAGCGGTTCATCGCCTTCGACATGAGGCGGGTGAGGATCGTGCCCGACGCGCCGACGAGCGTGCCGGCCACGATGAGCATCTGGTTGCCGATCGAGAAGCCGGCCATCGCGACCGCGAGCCCGGTATACGCATTGAGGAGCGAGATGACGACCGGCATGTCCGCGCCGCCGATCGGCATGACGAGCGCGACGCCGAACGCCAGCGCGAGCAGCCCGACGAGGCCGAGGGCAAGCTCTTTCGGCGCGGCGAGGATGCCAGCGGCGTCGGCCACCAGGACGAGCGCGAGCAGGAGCATGCCCGCGAAGAGGCCACCGGTGACGAGCTGTTGGCCCGCGTACTTGAACGCCTTCGCGTCGATGAGACCCTGCAGCTTGCCGAACGCGACGATGCTGCCGGCGAACGAGACAGCGCCGATCATCAGACCCAGCAGGATCGCGATGACCTCGCCCACCGACGCGCCGCCCGCGCCGGTCGCGCGGAGGTATTCGAGCAACGAGACCAGCGCCGCCGCGCCACCGCCGGCGCCGTTGAAGATCGCGACCATCTGCGGCATCGCCGTCATCGGCACCTGTCGCGCGCCGACGAAACCGACGACGGTGCCGATCGCGATCGCCGGGAGCACCAGGACCCAGGCCGCGGCGACCTGTTGCTCGAGGAACGTCGCGACGACCGCCGCGAGCATGCCGGCCGCGGCGACGCGGTTGCCCAGCTGCGCGGTGGTCGGCCCCGAGAGTCCCTTCAGGCCGAAGATGAACGTGATCGCCGCGATGAGGTAGACCCACGGGACGAATTCGCGGAGCTGGTCCACTACCGCTTCTCCGCGGGCTTCGCCGGACGCGGACGCGCCTTGAACATCTGCAGCATCCGATCGGTGACGACGAAGCCGCCGACGACGTTGATCGTGCCCAGAACGACGGCGAGGAAGCCGAGCACCGTGCCGAGCGGACCCGGAAGCGCGGTCGCCACGAGGAGCGCGCCGACGATGATGATGCCGTGGATCGCGTTCGCCCCTGACATGAGCGGCGTGTGCAGCGTGCTCGGCACCTTCGAGATGACCTCGTTGCCGACCCAGATCGCGAGGACAAAGACGTACGCGCCGAGCAGGACCTCGCTCGTCATGCGCGCGCTCCCGCGGTCGCTGGCTCCATCGCCTTCTTGGTCCCCTCGTGCACGACCTCGCCGGCGTGCGTGATGACGGTGCCCTTCACGACCTCGTCGCCGAGGTTGAGATCGAAGGTGCCGTCCTTCCCGAGCATGAGCCCAAGCAGGCTCGCGACGTTGCGCGAGTACATCTGGCTCGCGTGGAACGGCATCGACGCGGGGATGTTGAGCAGGCCGATGATCGTCACGCCGCTCACGACGACGGTCTTGCCCGCCTCGGTGAGCTCGACGTTGCCGCCGGTCTCCGCCGCCAGGTCGACGATGACCGAACCCGGCTTCATCGTCGGGATCATCTCCTTGGTGATGAGCACCGGCGCCTTGCGGCCGGGGATCGCCGCGGTCGTGATGATGATGTCGTTCTCGCGCGCGGCCTTCGCAAGGAGCTCGACCTCTTTGCGGTGTGCCTCGTCCGACAGCTCCTTCGCGTAGCCACCGGCGCCGGCGCCGCTCTCGCCGAGGTCGATCTCGAGGAACTTCGCACCGAGGCTCTGGACCTGCTCCTTCACCACCGGCCGCGTGTCGAACGCTTCGACGACGGCGCCGAGCCGCCGCGCGGTCGCGATGGCCTGCAGTCCCGCCACACCCGCGCCGATGACCAGCGCCTTCGCCGGTGCGATGGTGCCGGCCGCGGTCGTGAGCATCGGGAAGAACTTCGGGAGCGCCGCGGCCGCCAGCAGGACCGCCTTGTACCCGGCGACGGTCGCTTGCGACGAGAGCGCGTCCATCGGCTGGGCGCGCGTGATGCGCGGGATGGCGTCCATGCTCAGCGCGGTCACCTTCCGCTCCGCCAGCGTTCGCGCGAGATCGGTGTTGACCAGCGGCTGCAGGAACGCGACGAGGACGGTCCCGGCCCGAAGCTTCCCGATCTCGGCGTCGGTCGGGCGCTGCACCTTCGCGACGAGCTCGGCGTCGAACGCGTTATCGACGATCTGGGCGCCGGCCTTCTCGTACGCGTCGTCGGGAAAGGCGGACGCGACGCCCGCGCCGCGCTCGACGACGACCGTGTTCCCCACCTTCGCCAGCCGCCCGACCGTCTCCGGGACCAGCCCGACCCGCGTCTCGCCGGGCATGGTCTCCTTCGGGACACCGATCTTCATGGACGCGGAAACGCTAGCAGGTGCGCTGGCGCGCCGCGCGCGTTACCGTGCGGCACGGGGATGGAAGGCATTTGGGCGGTGCTGCGGGACCGGCTCGATTACACGACGTTCGTGCCGCGGCTTGTGCCTGGCATCGAGCGCGTCGCGCTCCGCCGCCGCGACGGCAGCACGTACAACGTGCTGAAGAATCCCCGTGGTGAGCGCGGTGCGGGCCTGTACGTACGCCTCGAGCCGGAGGATCTGCGTCTCGTCGACTTGATGGACGGCGAGCGCACCACGGCGGACATCCTGGTCGCGCATCTCGAGCGTCATGGCAGCTTCGCCCTCGATCGGCTCGCTCGCGTGACGGCCGTGCTCGGCGCGAACGGATTCTTCGGTGAGGAGCGGGCGCCCGTTTACGAGAAGCTCATGGCGCGACGCGCGATGCGCGACCCCCTGACGCGGCTGTCGCTCCTGCTCCGCAAACTCGTCATGTGGGACATCGCGCGGTGGAATAACGCGGATCGCGTCGTGGACATCGTCTATCGATTCGGAGGACGTCTCGCGTTCACGAGAGTCGGCGGCGCGCTCCTGGTGCTCCTCGCGATCGCCGGGATCGTCGTCTGGATCCGGGAGCTGGGCACGGGTCGGCACGGGCTCGCGACGGTGAATGGCAGCTATATCCAGGGGATCCTGGCGCTCACCGTCTTGCAGGTCATCTCGATCTCGGTGCACGAGGCCGGCCACGCGCTGGCGATCCGGCACTACGGGCGCCGGGTCCGGCGCCTGGGCGTGATGATCTACTACCTCTTCCCCGCGGCGTATGTCGATTCGACGGACATGGCGATGGCGACGCGTGGCCAGCGGATCGTCGTCGCGCTGGCGGGTCCGATCGGAGGCGCGACGGTCGGGGCGATCTGCGCATTCATCGCCGCGTTCGAAGGCGGCGTCATCGGAAGCATCGCGTTCCAGGGCGCCAGCCTCTTCACGTTCCAACTGGCGCTGAACCTCGTCCCGATCCTCGAGCTCGACGGATACCACGTGCTCGTGGACCTGCTTGACGCGCCATTCCTGCGTCAGCGCTCGATGGCGTTCGCGCGGACCGCGATCATTCGGAAGCTGCGACGTCGCGAACGCTGGTCGTCAGGCGAGATCGGTCTCGGTCTGTTCGGCGCGATCGCGATCTCCACGTCGCTGCTCGTTCTCGTCTTCTCGCTCATCCTGTGGCAGTCGCGTGTCGCCACCGCGGCGAAGGAGCTATTCGCCCACGGCCCGGCCGGCGCGCTCGGCCTGGCGTTGCTCGTCCTGGTCTTCGTCGGCCCGCTGCTCCTGGTCCTCGCCGCGCGGCTGGTCGGCGCTGTCCGTTCGTTCGCCCGACTCCGCACCGCGCGCGAGCGCCGCGCGCGATTCGGGAGCGTGCAGCAACGGGCGGCGGTCCTGGCGCGCGTGCGCTTCTTCGCCGGCCTGCCGCGTCCGGCCCTCGTCGCGATCGCGTCCCATCTGCGGGAGCAGCTCGTCGAGACCGGCGCGACCGTCGTGACCGCCGACGAGGTCGGCGATCGTTTCTACCTCGTCCGGTCCGGACGGCTGCAGGTCCTCGCGCGCGATGGACAGGTCCGCGGAACGATCCTCGCCGGCGAGGGCTTTGGCGAGATGGCGCTCCTCGATCGGAGGCCGCGCGGCGCCACGGTCCAGGCGCTGGAGCCCTGCGTGCTCTGGTCGCTTGACCGCGGTCACTTCGAACGCTGGGTCCGCGACCGTTACGAGATCGCGGCCCGGATCCGCTCCTCGGCGGAGGAGCGTGCCGAGCTGGCTGCACTCCCGTTCTTCCGCGGCCTCGACCCGCTCGAGCTGGACCGGATCGCGGCCCGGCTGGTCACCCGCCGCGTTCCCGCGGGCCAGGTCGTCTTCTCGGAGGGAGACGAGGGGGACCGCTACTACATCGTCCGCGACGGCCGGGCCGAGGTGCGGATAGCCGGCGATGTGGTCAGGCAGCTGGCTCGGGGGGACGGTTTCGGCGACCTGGCCCTGCTGTTCGGGCACCCCCGGAGCGCGACGGTGACCGCGCTGACCGACCTGGTGCTGGCCGGACTGGGCCGGGAGGACTTCCTTCGGCTGGTGCGCTCCTCGGGCGAAAAAGTAGGCGAATTTCGGGCCCGGACGGCGCATTATGTGGGTGCCGGGCTGGGCTCGGCGACGCGGGGAGTATGAGGAAGTGGACTGCTGGGTCTGCGAACGAACGGCGCT
>WNGD01003591.1_pt1 | contig 16806 bp, 19 predicted proteins | sample 5400671 | NCBI WGS metagenome assembly WNGD01 (sample SAMN13153369, study PRJNA577476) | soil metagenome | isolation source: 40 cm soil or saprolite under grassland replicate 2 | place: USA:California | collected 2016-06-15 | reverse complement strand
CTTTCCAACCCATGTTCTCGCGGACGCGCTGCAATCGGGACACGGCGCCGCTGCAGCTGCTGTCTTCTACAGAATCTCAGCGACCCTCATGGCAGCCAGCTTCAATGCACTCTGGATCTACGCGTCCCACAGAGGCCGGCTCCTGCGAGCCGACGCGCCCAAGCGAGTCGTTGCTGGAATCACGCGCAGTTTCCGGCCGGGCATTGCCTTGTACGCGACCGCGACGGTGGTTGGGCTCTTCTCTGCTTGGGCGAGCGCCAGTCTTTACGCTGCGATCACGCTCTTCTACGTCATCAGCGGCTCGACGTTCAGCCGCGAATAGCACCGAGTCGCCGGGCGCCAGCCGGTCCCGTTTCTTCGTGATGGCGAGCGCTCCTCCCGGTGCAGCCCGCACCTCAGCCGGCTATGAGCCGTGCCGCCTCGAAGACTGCGAGTCCGGCCGCGAAACCCGCCACGAACATCCACGGGTGGGTCAGCCAGAGTCTGAACTTTCGCTTGAGCCAACCTTCCTCGGATTCCATGTTGTCGCAGAATGCTGTCAGGTCAACGCCGCCAACTGCGGCTGCGTGTCGGCGCGGCGAACACGATTCCGTCGTGCGAGGACCGTGTGAGTGCCGATTACTCGGTTCGCGGCAGATGCGATGGCCGTCGGCGCGAACCTTGCTACGAGAGTCGGAGGCAGCGGGCGTGTGCTGGTGGCGAGCGATGATCGCCCAAGCTGGAGAAGTACCTTCCACTCCCTGAGATCGACTCGGTGACGCGCCAGCGGCTCGCGTTTACGCGGCGAGTGTGTATTCGTGCACGAGGCCGCCGAGTCGTTCGCGTCGGCGGACGCGATCGACGTCGATCACGTCGCCTGTCAGTTGCTCGTTCTGCGGTCGCGTTTGAGCAAGCGGCGGGAGCTGGCCGAGTGAGCGGTGCGGCCGGTGCTCGTTGTAGGTCGCGAGGACGTGTTGGAGGTGGCGGCGGCCGACGATCAGGAGCCGGTCGAGGCACTCGCGTCGGACGCTGCCGACCCAGCGCTCGGCGTGCGCCCGCGCCTTCGGTGCCCGCACCGGCGCCTTGATTACACGGATGCCTTCCGAGCCGAAGACCTCGTCGAACTCGCGGGTGAACTTACTGTCGCGGTCACGGATTAGGTAGCGCGGGCGGGCTCCCTCGTCGTCGAGCTGCATGAGCAGGTTGCGCGCTTGCTGGGTCACCCACGGCCCATCAGGATTGGTCGTGATCCCGCCAATGCGCACCCGCCGCGAGTCGCCAGCTCGATGAAGAACAAGACGTAGAAGCGCCTGAGGAAGAGCGTGTCGACCGTGAGGAAGTCGCACTCAAGGATGCTCGCCGCCTGCGCCCGCAAGAACTCCGCCCAGCTCGTTTCAAGCCGGTTCGGCGCCGGCTCGATCCCTGCTTCACGCAGAATCGTCCAGACGGTGCTCGCAGCGAGCTTGACGCCGAGCCCGACCAGCTCACCCTGGATCCGCCGGTACCCCCAACTCGGATTCTCGCGCGCGAACCGCACGACGAGCTCACGGATTTCCCCCGCCGTCGCCGGCCGACCCGGACGCCGATGCGGATACGTCCAACGGCGCGCGACCAGCTCACGATGCCAGCGCAGCAGTGTTCCCGGCGTAACCAAGAACGATCGCTTCCACGCTGCACGGGGCAGCACACGGCTGAACGCAGCCAGAAGCGCTCGGTCCGCCGGCGTCAGCTGCAGACGCGCCACCTGCCGCTCAAGCACCCGCAACTGGTGACGGAGCAGCAGGATCTCGATCTCCTTCTCCCGCTCAGAACGACGCCGGATGACGAGCAGCTCGAGCAGCCGCCGCAGCGACCAGTAGAGAAAGGACAGAACGAGACCGCGAGAACGAACCGCCACCAGCGCCGACCCTACCGGTCAAGGGCGAACCGCACCCGACAAGCCGGCTCACGAGGCAACTGAGTTTCCGGCACCCACAAGGCGGCTCGAGGCGGCGCGGGACGAACGATGAGCGGGCGCCCCGCACGACTTCGCGACCTACGACCGACGCGTCAAACTAGGGTGGAGCGGTCGTGGACAATGTGATTGTGGACTACTTCGCGGCGTGGAACGAGCAAGACCCGGATCAGCGCCGTCGCACGCTCGAACGCTGCGTCACCGACAACGCTGTGCTCGTCGACCCAACCGGTCGCTGGCAAGGCGTTGCCGGCCTGGCGGAACGCATCGGCCGCTATCAGTCGGCGGCACCCAAGACCGAAGTCGTGATCGCCAGCGGCATCGACACGCACAACGACCTCGTGCGCTACGCATGGAAGATCGTCGATCAGCACGGCCACGACCTCATCGAGGGCATCGACGTTGCCGAACGCGTCGATGACGGGCGGCTTAGGCGGATTCTGATGTTCCACGGCCCGCTCCCACCCGCCAGCTAAGACGACGCGGACAGCAGGCGACCCTGCTGATCACCAGAGTTGGAGGCGTTCGAGGTTGAGCGAGCCGTCTGGGAGCACACCGGCGTTCGCCGCCAGCAAGGCGCGGAAGAGGGGATCGGGGAGACCGGCGGCTGCGCCACCGGCGACGTGCGCCTTCAGGTAGCTGTAGGTGTTCGTCGGTCGCCCGGGGTCGCCATCTGCGGGCGGGTTGTCGCCGCCGAGCGCGGTGGCGCCCGCCTCGAGCTTGGCGCTGATCTGGGCGAGCGTCTCGCCTCCCTCTGGGACCGGCTTGGTCGGTCACGTCAACCGCCTTCTGGAAGCCGCCCGCTGCGCTCGTGACCGTCTCGCAGTCGCCCGGCTTGAGCGCCCCCATCAGCTCGACGTGGCCCGCGAGCGGCCGCCGACAAGCACGAGCTCCACCTCGCGTTCGCTGGCGTCGATCAGGTCGCGTAGACCGTCGGCGGCAAGCCGAGCGCCGGCGACTGGGCGGCTGGCGGATCAGCAGTAGGTCGGCTGTCTTGCCGGCCTCGATCGAGCGACCTTTGTCGTACCAGCGGAGCGTCAGCGCCGGATTGCGTGTGACCATGTCGATGAGCGTTCGGTCGAGCGCCTGCTCGGCCAGCTGCCGCTCGTGCCCTCGCTTGCCGTCGAGTGCGTATGCAGGGACTTCGTCGCGGCTCCTGCCCAGGATACGCTCATCGCGGAGCGCGACGTCGACTGCCCGCATTGCGGTCGCCCGCCGACATAGGAGTTTGATCGTCAGAGGCTTGTTGGCCCTGCAACCTGACGGAAGCCCGGCCACAGGGCCAGGCCACCAAACCTACTCCCTCATCCACTTCGTTTGCGTTAAGGCCCCGAGGACTCGTTGCGCGGGAAGAGCCGGGGGAGCAGAGCGGACCCGGCTCTCCCTTCTGAAAGGCTATGCCGGGGAGAGCCGGGGGGGTGGTGGTCGCGCTCTCCCCAGAATGTTTCTGAGCTACACGCCCTTGAGCTTCCCGCGCGGACCGTCGTCGTCGTCCAAATAGCTCCGTCAGCGCTGAGCGACCGGGGCTGTCCTTGCCCCACATCTGGCAATGTCCCGGGTGCGGCCCTCGGTCAAGCACGAGCGCCCGTCCGCAGGGGCACCCGTGTCATACGCGTTAGCTCCTCACCCTTCGCCCAGCCGAGGGCCGCCTCCACGGCAGTTACAGGGCGCGCTGTTTAGAACACCGCTCGCACCGCTCCATCCGGGAACCGAGCAGCCTGCCGGTGTACTGGTAGCGGTGGCCGAGCAGGCCGCAGATGAGGAGCCGCCAACTCACGTTCTCGATATCGGCAGCGCGCACGCATGCCACCAGTAGGAAAAGGGTGTGGATTGTTGCCCCTGTGTCACGGGCAACATGTTGCGACCGCTCGCTTAGACCACCTGTCCTACGGCGCCGCCCCGCAACACTCGCGCTCTCGTAGGGGGTCCCACACGGCCTCGCGCGCCTGTGGTCTCGCCTGGCAAGGAGCCGGTATGCCAGAGACGCTCCCCCTGCTCCCCCTGCTCCCCCTGCTCCCCCTGCTCCCCCTGCTCCCCTGCTCCCCCTAATACCCGCGCGCGTGGCGAGTCCGCGGCGGAGACGGGCGCGCTGTCGCGGTTCCAACAAACAACGACGCAAGTGGCGAGGCTGGCGCGGACGGGTGGGCGCTTGACACCCTCTCGGCCGAGGACGACACTCGAGCCACCAACCCAGAGTAGTGGCCGTCCTCGCCCGGCGGCTTGGACGACGCGACAGCAGGAACGGTTCGTCTCGAGCGCACCAGGGCGGGGGCTGCCATTGCTCTCTCGATTCGGGAAAAGGGAGAGCCTTATGCGGCGCCTAGCTTTGCTCCTGTGCCTGATTGTCTTCCCATTCGCGCTCGCGGCGACGATAGCGACGGCGAGCACGACGAGTTTCAGCTTCAACTTCGAGGGACCGGCCTTCGTGGAGAACCCAAGCACCGGCGACACGCTCCGCCTCACCGGGGCAGGCACGTTCAACCCAACCGCCGGCACGGTCACGGCAAGCGGCGCGTTCACGCACTTCCTCAGCGACGGCTCGGTCTTCCATCGCGGGAGCTGGGCAGCGACCGGCATCACGAGCGTCACCGGCTTCGGAGGACCGAACAACGGCCTTCAGGGTGGCGTCCTCGCGATCACGGTGACGCTCTTCCCCGACGGGGGAGCGCCGGTCACGGGCCTGCCGATGACCATCACCTGCATGATCTTCGCCCCACCCGGCACGGAGGAAGGAGTCACGCTCGACGGATTCACCGAGCTCACCAGCGGAACCACCGTGATGCACGTGGCTTCGTAAGAGACGCCGAAGGACTCCAAGCGAAGAGAACGCGCCCAGAGAGGGCGGCCTGCCCGTCGCTGGTCGCCCTCTTAGTTCGCTAGCCGCAGTTCAATCTGGCCTGTCGGCGCTCAGGGCTTGCCCGGCCACTGCCAACTCGCCCGACACGATTGGAGCGGAAGGCGTGTCGCTGCTTGTTGGAACCTGTGGGGATGTAGTGGAGGGGGCCTCCAGGGGCCGCTAGGTTCGCGGCCCAACTTCCGTCACGAAGGGAGGCCCCGGCAGATGTTGTACGCAGGGATCGATATTCACAAGGCGGTGTTTCAGGTGGTGGTGTTCGATCCGGACTCGGGCGAGCTTTGCGAGTGCCGGTTCGCGCCGTCGCGTGAGCGGCTCGGTGACTGGGCGATGGAGTGGCAGGGGAAGCTGGCGGCGGTCGCGATCGAGGCGACGACTGGTTGGCGCTGGGTCGCGCGCGAGCTGCAGACTCGAGGCTTCGAGGTGCACTTTGTCGATCCGGGTCGGGCAAGCGCGTTGCGGGGTCGCCGGCGCCAGCCGAAGACCGATCGGCTCGACGCGCGCTGGCTGGCGCTGTTGCTCGCTCGCGAGTTGTTGTCGGAGTGTGAGGCGTGGCTGCCGCCGGCAGAGATCCAGCGGCTGCGCGACCGGACACGGTTGCGCAAGGCGCTCGCGGGTGAGCGCACCGGCTGGGCGCAACGATTGCATGCGCTGCTTGCGCACGAGGGCTGGCCGTGCTCGCGCGGTCGTCTGCTGACGCGCGAAGGGAATCGCTGGGTCGCCGCGCTCGAGCTCGACGCGCACGTGCGCGGCCAGGTCGACGTGATCGTCGCCGTGATGGCCGCACTCGAAGAGCAGCTCGAGCTCGTCGAGAGCGAGCTGCGCCGCTTCGCCCGCGCCGACCAGCGCTGCCGGGCACTCCAGACGATCTTCGGGATCGGCCCGATCCTCGCCTGCCATCTGCTCGCCGAGATCGGCGATGCTCGCCGCTTCCAGCGGCCCCGCCAGCTGGTGCGCGCCAGCGGCCTCGACCCGGCCGTGATCGAGTCGGCCGAGAGCAAGCGCCGCGGCCGCCTCACCAAGCAAGGATCCCGTCATCTCCGGTGGGCCCTGGTCGAGGCCGCCAACCACAGCCACCGGCAGACGAGCCCCGACCACGCCCTCTACGCAAGCACCGTCGAACGCTGCGGCCGCGGCCGCGCCCGACTGACCGTCGCCCGCAAGATCGCCCGCCGCAGCTACCACGTCCTGCTCGCAGCCGAAGCAGCCTGAACCCGCGCTTACCGACGTGCGAACGACCAAGGCCCCAACGATCGGAGACAGCTTGCGGCGAGCTCCCAATGCACCTGGCAGTCAGACAACCTGCCCCGGTCGGGGAATGAGCCGCCGCGAGAGCCCCAACCAGACCTCCTGCGCCGCACCCACGCGCGCCCATATAGGTTCGGGCCGAACCTGCACGTCACAACGTGTTAACACGCCAACACGGTCACCACCGCAGCCGCTTGACGGTCCGGCCCCCTCCATATAGGTGCAAAAACTCGGTTCTCGCGGTGGATCTGCGGATTTGCAGGCAGATTGAGTTTGCGAACCCTACGGGGTCACGCCAGTGCCGGTGCGCGCTCGAAACATGCTCGAATCTGCCGTTCGGCGTCGCGGTCGCCTCTGACCGCGCGACCTCGCGGGCGTCTTTTCAGACGCTCGCGTCCGACGCAGCGCGTTTGATCGGCGCGCCCTGAGCCTTGGCGTCTCACGGCAGGAGCGCGGAGTCGGTTCGGGGCCATCTCGCGCCTCTAGCTGAGGCCAGCACCCGACGCCAGCCAAAAGCGCGCTCCGGCCCCGTAACCATGCGCGGTCGCGCCCCTCCAGCTGACGCCAAGACGCCGCCGACCGCCGGCGTCAGGCCGAGCACACGAAGGCAACGGCCCGTACAGCGCTCAGGACGGCCCGTGAGCGGGTGTAGTTGTCGCCGGGACGCCAATCGTGTCGCCGCTACGGGACGCCCCGACAATCTTCTCCGAACACGCGTTTTTCCACACGAACGCGCGACTCAAGACGCCGAGACGCCTGGCATCGGCACCGTCAGGGAGGGGGCACGCTCGTTATCGACAACCTCTACTGGAACCCTGGCTGGGAACCGTCGACGTGGCCGGAGTTTCGGGCACGCCAGGAACCGGTCGTTGCCACCGCTGCCTGGGTGATCGACGGCAACTACGGCCTCGGCGGGCGCGACGACCGGCTCCGGCGCGCCGATGCCGTCGTGGTCGTCGAGGCGTCGTTGATGACCCGCCTAGGGCGCGTCGTCCGCAAGCGCATCGTCAACCATAGGCGCGAGCGGCGCGACCTCGCACCGGGGTATTCGGAGCGACTCGACGCCTCGTTTGTCTGGTGGCTCGTGAACTGGCACCGCCGCCACCGAGATTTCGCCGGCGAGATACGCGCCGTCGTGCCGCGGACACCGGTCTGCGTCGTACGCACGCCGACCGATGTCGACGAACTCCTCGCGCACCTACGCCGCTGACGCGCAGTTGAGGGGTTGCGCCGCCGCCTGGTCTTCGCGTCGAGACCGCCGTACACTTGAACTTGCGCGGTCCGGCACGATCGAGAGGCGACCTGATGGAGGGGAAACGCAAGAGGCCGCTGCGGCAGCAACTCGCGTCGTTCCTGGGCGGGCTAACGGGTCCGGTGAAGGTTGCGGTGGCGGTCATTGGCGCGATCGGCACCGTTGTCGGCACGCTCACCGCTGTCGGCGTCATCGGTGGTGGCTCGGGAGGAAGTCCCGGAGGAACGGGCTCTCGCACCACCGTCATCACGGCGGCGGCTTGGGCGCGCCGGGCGAACGCGATCTGCGCCCGGGCAAGCGACGCCCGCGCGGCGCTCCCGACCCCGCAGCCGGGGCTCGGGCAGCAGGAGGCATTGGATCTCATGACGACCGCCGCCACCTTCCAGCAGCGGCTGCTTCGCGAGCTCGCCGTCTTGCCCCGTCCGGCGGAGCAGCAGCAGCAGATCGCGCGGTTGCTCCGCGTCGGCGCCGAGATCAACAACTCTTCGAGCGAGCTCGTGGCCGATCTCACCCTTGGAAATTTCGCCGGCGCGCAGAAACGCGTCCGCGAGCTGTCGCGACAAAACACGGACTTCAACCGAACGGCGATCGACCTCGGAGCGACGACCTGCGCCGAGGGAGGCTCGGTCGCAGACGCCTTCGGCGGCTAACGAGCGGGTGAGAAACCGCCGAGTAGAAGACGGCCGCGAAGACCTACTCGGCCGACTGGACGGGGTGACGCATCCAGAGGTTCGGCTCGACGTAGAGGCCGCGGCCGTCGGTGAATTGCACCGGCACCAGGGCGCCCGGCACGGCGTACTCACCGTCGCCCGGGAAGGGCATCCCCGGCCCAGGTTGGTACACGTCTCCACGCTTTCGGCGGGTCGGAGACGACGCCGACCAGGTCGAGGTCTCTCCCAACGGGAAACTCATCGCCTTCAATCAGGGCGAAACCTTCGTTCGCGAGGACCTGCGGGTCATGACGGCGTGGGGAAGGGACGTACACACGGTGTTCCGCTCATCCGAAACGGCCTACACGATCTCCTGGCTACCCGACAGCCGCCCGCTGGTATTCGCGCTAGGGGATCCCGCTATTGAAATGTACGTTGCGAAGATCTACGGCAAAAGCGCCCGAAGGATCTTCCGGCCACCCCTGAAGATTGGCAACCGCTTCGCAGGCATAGAGGACATCGAGGTGGACCCGAGCGGCACGATGCTGGCGGTCAGCGCCGCGATCAGAATTGACCGGCATACGGAAAGACCGCTACGCGTGACGATCTGGCTCATGCACTCTGACGGCTCGAACGTGCGAACCCTCCGCATCCGCCGGCGCGCAAGTTGGACATCTGACGGTCTCATGCTGCTCCATTGGGAGCCTGCCGTCGACATGACTCGTTGGGAACGGCGATGAAACGGGCTCTCTCTGGTGCATCCAGAGACCGATCCCGCGATTCGCCGACGGGAATTTTGTGCGGGTTCGATTCCCGCCGCCTCGCATTTGATCGGCGACTGGGCTGCCAATGATTGAGATTCGACTCATCGGCAGCTCGACTGCGCCCGAGCGTGACCTGTACGTCGGGCGGGTAGTGGATCTGGATGAGTGGCCGGCAACGGTTGCGGCGCCGAGGGAGCCATTTGTTGCCTTCACGGCGCTCGATGCTAGGCGGCTGACGCACGAGCAGCTTCGCGAGTTCGCAAGCAAGCTGCTGAATCAAGGCTGTGTCTACGCATGTGCGTGGGGCGCAGATTCGGGCCGGGTGGAGACAGCCTTCGATCTCGTGGCCGTTGAGGCCGACCTCGCCGGACAGCCGTTCGTTGCAGACGTCGTGATGACTACCTCGCACGAAGACGAGTCGCTCGACGATGCTCTTTGGTTCTCAGTGTTCACGGCGTTCCCGCCCGACGTCGACGCTCGAGCGGTGCTCGCGGTCGCGGAGGAAACGTGGGCTAGCGAGATTGAGCTTCGGTTGGCCGACTGCGAACGATGGAGCGCAGACGTCTTGCGTGCCGACGAGGAGGCCGCCGACACATGAGCGCGGTCGCATCTTATTTCCGGCATCAACGGTACGATTGCTTTCGAGCGTCCGCGTGCGTATGCGTCGTGGAAGCCGACGGTGTCCGGAACGATCTCGTGCGCGCGAGACGACCTGGTTGGCCTTCAGCAGCGGCAGTGCGAGCAGCGCGCGTAGCTTCGCGCCTGCGAGCGGGAGTGACCGCTCGCCGTCGCGAACCTCCAGCGGGCCGAGCACCCGGAACTCCATCCACGCCCCTCCTGCGAGCGCCCGTCTTAGGCGCCCTGCTAAGGAGCTGTTAGCACATCGGGCCACCGTCGAGCAATCGGCGGCACACCATACGGTCGCGGATCTCGAGGAGGGCTCGCGAGCTCCACACACTCGACCTGGGCGCGCTATCAGTTGCGACGCGACCGCTTTGTCGGAGGAGGCCATCCGTACGGGTAGACGTCAAGCGTCTTCTGGCGTACGCGGTACCGCCGCCCGCCCGCGTCGGCGGGCAGACCCTCTGCGTGTAGGGCGCGGAAACTCTGATTCGCCCGCGCACGCCGGGCGATCCGTACGATCGGCTGGTGTTCTTCTTCCTCGTGCACTTGGTGACGCGGAGGCTGCTGCGGGTGCTTGCTGGGAGTTCGGCGGTCGGGGCGCTGGAGGTGGAGAACGCGGTGCTCCGGCACCAGCTGGTCGTGCTGCGTCGGAGGGTGAGACGGCCGCCGCTGCGGCGGCGCGACCGGCTGCTGCTCGCCGCGGCGAGCGCGCTGCTGCCGCGGGAACGCTGGTCGGTGTTGCTGGTTTCGCCGCAGACGCTGCTCCGCTGGCAGCGTGAGCTGGTGCGGAAGAAATGGAGCTGCCGGCGCCGCTTGCCGGGTCGGCCGCCGCTCGATCCTGAGCTTCGCGAGCTTGTGTTGCGGCTTGCGCGGGAGAACCCCCGGTGGGGTTGCGTGCGGATCCAGGGTGAGCTGCGTAAGCTCGGGATGGGGGTGGGGGCGACCACGATCAGGTCGATCCTGAGGCGCTCCGGTTTTGGTCCGGCCCCGCGTCGGGACGGACCGTCGTGGGGCGAGTTTCTGCGCGCCCAGGCGCAGGGGATAGTGGCGTGCGACTTCTTCACTGTGGAGACGGCCTGGCTGCGGACGCTGTATGTGTTGTTTTTCATCGAGCATGGGTCTCGGCGGGTTCATCTGGCGGGTGTCACCGCCAACCCGGACTTTGGCTGGGTTGCCCAGCAGGCGCGCAATCTCGCGATCGAGCAGCGGTTGCGGAACCTGCGCTACCTGCTGCACGATCGTGACGCCAAGTTCTCCGGCCCGTTCGACGAGCTCATGCGCTGCGAGGGTGTGCGGGTGGTCAGGACGCCGGTGCGGGCGCCGCAGGCGAACGCGGTCGCCGAACGGTGGGTGCGCAGCGTCCGAAACGAATGCCTCGACCACATCCTCATCGTCGGCCGGTACCATCTCGAGCAGATCCTTCGCGGCTATGTGAGCCACTACAACGCGGAGCGCCCGCACCGCTCGTTGGCACTCGCCGCTCCCACCGGTGGGGCGCATCAGGCGCGTGGCTCCCCGTCCTCAGAGATCCGCCGCCGCGACGTGTTGGGCGGGCTGATCCACGAGTACTACGAAGCCGCGGCATGAGCGACAGCAGTCGGACCTTCCTGGTTGCCCGTAACCCGGAGGCCGATAGTCGGCTGCCGTACCTGTTGCGGCTGCCGCTCGAGGATGGGCTGGTGCTGAAAGCGCGGGAGCGGTGGCCTGCGACCGCGCGTGTCTACTGCCACCTCTTCGGCGGGGCATGGCCGGAGAATGCGGAGATCGTCGAGCAGACACCGGTCCGGCTCTGCCGCCGGCGCGGAGCGGCGATCGACCTGGTGCTCGACCGTCCCCGGCTTGCCCGCTCCCAGTTCGTCTTCACCCAGGTCAAGGGTCGCGAGGCGATCTTCTGGCAAACGCAGAAGACCGCCCGCCAACCCCGGCGGCAGGATCCCACGTCGACAAACCCTTGCGGGTGCGATCACGATCACAGTCGACACCCGTGAGCGCTACCCCTACCGCTTCGCCCAGCAAGCAGCGGAAACGGTCCGCGAAACGGTCCCGGCGGGCGACTACGCGGTCCGCGCCTCAAACGGGAGCGTGCTCGCCGCGGTCGAGCGCAAGAGCCTCGACAACCTCGCCGCCACACTCTCAGACGGAACGCTCGCTTTCCAGATGCAACGACTCTCCGAGCTCCCGCTCGCCGCCGTCGTCGTCGAGGCAAGATACTCGGCCCTCTTCAAGCTGGAACACGTGAATGGCAACTGGCTCGCCGACCAGCTCGCCCGGCTCGGAGTCCGCTACCCCGAAGTCCACCTCGTCTTCGCCGACTCCCGCCGCTTCGCCGAAGACTGGACCTACCGCTTCCTCACCACAGCACTCGCCGACACGATCGATCCGAGCACCAACGACTGAGACGGCCTTCACGCCAACCGGCCCGGCACTCCACCTCGAATCGCGGCGAATCGGAATATTCGACCCCTACACGACGAACTCGACTGGATCTACTGACGAACGTTCTCGTTAACGGGCAAATCACACCGATCGGCCCATTCCTCTATGCAGACCTTTCACTCCATCCCGGAGGCACAGCGCACTTTGAACACACTCCGTGTGTTCTGATGCGCTGCTACAAGTTCGACCTCACGAGTTATGGCGAGTTTTACCCGGACGTCATGCCTTACGAGTCGATCGAAGAGATAAACACCCAGCAGCTACAGGAGTTCGGGGCAATCGACTTCTGCGGAGATTGGCACGAGATCTACGTGAACTAGCAGCCTACGGATAGTGCCTGATTCAGCGCCGCAGGACTCGTATTCGGAAGCGACGGCGGCCGCGTCTGGGTTCATCAGCAAGGTGGGAGCGCGGTCGCGCCCAGGCTAGTGACGACGCCGGCGTAGTACCCGTAGTCGATGGCTGCGGGCTTTGCGTTGATTTGGGCGGCTCCGATGCCCAGGCAGAGGGCATTGTGGTACACGAGCAAAGCGTCGAGCTGGAGTGTCGTCGCGAGGGTGCTCGTGATTTCTTTGCCCGCGTTCGGCGAGCAGCACTGGGCTTGGATGCTGTTTATGAATGCCTCCAGCGTGCCAAGCGCGGCCGCATAGTGGTGTGCAGCCATGTCGTGCTGAGTTGCATCGAACTTTTGCTTGAGCGCGTTGGCAAAGCCCTGCGCGCTCGGACCTGAGATGCCGCCCGAAGTGAGCGCCTCGTCAATGAGCTGGGCCATCGTCTTGTAGATCGCCGTCGTGGTGAACGGAGACGTCAGCGTCGCCGGCGGCTGAGGGACGAATCCCTGGAAGAAGTACTGGATGCCGTCAGCGCCGTTCACGTCGGCGTCGGCCCTGAGCGTGCCTCCGGTATCAGCGTCGATCCAAACGACAAGCGGCGTGGTGTCGTTCGCCGTCCCGAGCACGCCGCTGCTGTTGCTGATGTGGGTCAGGTTTGCACCGAGGCCGCTCGTTTGCACCGTAAGCAGGAACTGCAGCACGTAGTTCGCGACGGCGGTCTTCGGAGCTGTCATCGCGACGCTCGTGTGTGTGGTTACGGCGGCAACGTCTCCGCTCCAGTGGTCGAAGCGGTAGCGAGTGCCGGGAGCTGTATTGATCGGCGTGGATGTGTCGAGTGCGACAACGTCGCCTTCGTCGTGCCAGCCGCTGGGTGTCAGCGACGGATCGATGGCGGCCAAGAACGACGGGACCGTGCTAGTCGACAAGAAGAACTGACGCGTGTAGACGGCGGTGTCGTTGACGGGTCCCGGCGTCGCGGCCGTCAGCGTCTGGCCAGGATCGTTTGTGACGTAGCGGATTCCCGGGTTGGGATCACTCACCGGACTGGGGTACGAGAAGGTGATTGGCACTTCAAGTGTGTCGCTGAACGGAAGGTTCACTGTGTTTCCGTTCACGTTCGCGGTGTGCGGGACCGTCGCCGGCAACCCCGTTTCGTTCAAGTTGATCGTTACGCCGATGGGAACGCAGGCCTGGGCGGAGTTCGACCAATACGGACGGACCTGGACGCCGTTTGGTAGCCGTACCGCCGGCAGTGGCGCCCCCGGCGCAGGTCCACCCGATTGGCAGATGTCGGCGGCCTCACCGTCGGTAAGCTGGTCAGGCAGCGAAAGGTCGCGATCAACCCAGCCGAGAGGAACGGGAACAAACGGCCCCGGAACAAGAACGTCGGTTGCAGTCTCGATAATCTCGTGACTTGCTGCCCTCGAGAGCGCGTCCAAAGGGTTCGCGCTCGACACCGCACACTCGGCCGGGACAACTGCGAAGGGGACAGTCTGTATATGGACGTCCGGAACCTCAAAGGGTGGAACTGGAATCGTCTCGATCGTCACAACCGGCGTCGTCGTCCAATAGTGAATGCCGCTGCATTCGTGCTCTTCAAGCGACGTGTCTTGCGGCAGGTACACGACGTAGAGCGAGTTGTCGTCTGGCGGATCAAGCCCTGAAATGGTCGGTCCGTCAGGAACCGTAGGACCGAGCTCACAGGCGAGCCAGAAGCTGATCTCTAGGAGAGACGCCGCGCCACCAATCGTCTGCAGAGATCCACACGGAAAATCGCCGCCGAACTGATCGGAGCCCGAGAAAGACGCCGGGCCTACCCCATAGTCGGAGCTCGACCACGAGAAGTAGTCGCTATTCACGAGGCCCTGGGTGAAGCCGTCGATGGCACCCATGGTGATCGCACTCGGGTTGTCGGCGTCCCAGTCGCTATCCACGTAGATGTTGTGAATGACGGGGCTCTCGATCGTCACCGGTCCAAGACTCGGGATCCCCTCCGGTGGGTCGAGAAGGTTCGGAAACGGACCCGCCAGAGCGGACGACCCCCCGCCAAGCGGTCGAACCAAGACGACGATGGCGAGAACAAACAGAACGACGCGTCTAACGCGCCGCCAGCCAGGCAAAGCCGCAGCCAGCCGCTCATGAGGAGTCACTTCCTGCCGGTCGCCGCAGTAAGACTCGTGATCCGAGGACACCCTGCCCTCCGAGCTTGGCGAACGGAGGCAATAGTCTCCCACCCCAAATCATTCGTGTCAATACGCACGTTCTGTAGGCCAGTATCTTCCGCGACGCGTCCCAGCCTGGGACTCCGAGATCTTTGGCGCTTACGCGGGGTGCCAGGCCTCGGGTCGGCGAATGTCCTCCGGCGGTCAGTGGCCAACGACTCGCCAACCGGAGGAGCTACGGCCGTTCACGCGCGAGCAGGTCGACGCGCTCGCCGACGAACTCGGCGCGGTGTACGGCCCGCTCGTGATCTTCGCGGCAGAGACGGGCCTGCGCACGAACGAGTGGGCCGCGCTGGAGCGGCGCGACGTGGACCGCGCGGGGCGTGCCGTTACCGTGCAGCGCCGAGTAGCCGACGGCGTACTGACCGGCTACCCGAAGACGGAGCGCTCGCGCCGCCGCGTACCGCTCTCCGCCCGCGCGCGCGCAGCGCTCGATGCGCTGCCGCCGCGGCTCGATACTCCGCTGCTGTTCCCGGCGCCCCGAGGCGGCTATGCGGGGCTCGACACCTGGCGCGCCCGCGAGTGGTACCCGGCGCTCGACGCGGCCGGGATCGAGCGGCGCGGGCCATACCACCTGCGCCACACGTTCGCCACCGAGGCGCTCGCCGCGGGCATCTCGATCTTCGAGCTGGCGCGGCTCATGGGCACGAGCGTGCGCATGATCGACAAGACGTACGGCCACCTCGCGCTCGACTCGGAGGAGAGCCTGCGCGCGCGGCTCGACGCGCGAGCGGCACGAGCTGGCGACGAGCTGGCGACACCCGCGGAGGGCGAGTGACGCGCGCGAGTAAAAAGAAGCCGTGTAGCAGGGGGGACTTGAGCGGGAGCGACGGGACTCGAACCCGCGACCTCCGGCGTGACAGATCAGCGTTCTCGCGGCTCATCCGGGAGTTCCTGTATCCCTCGGCTAGCGAGGCCGGCCTCGCTGGGGGGTGTCTCGCTGATGCTCAGAGCCTCGAGCGGGCCCCTTGTTATCACTTTCGTTATCACCCCGGCCGGTTCGTCGCCTGGTCAGGAGACGCAAGAGACCGCTTTGCGGGCCTTTTTCGTATGGGCCGGGCAGGGATCGAACCTGCGACCTTGGGATTAAAAGGCCCGAAGTCAGGGCTCTCCTAGCCTCGCAGACAGCGCTCGCGACTGCGTTCTGAACTTGATAGACGTTCCTATAGACGTCAAGTGCTGTCGAGGGCTTGACGTTCCTATAGACGTCAAGTGCTGTCGAGGGCTTTGAGGTCGGCTCGGAGGGTGTGGAAGGTTTCGCGGGCGATGTAGCGTTTGAGGCAGCGGAGGATGTCGCGTTTGTTGAGTCCGTCGGCGGTGCGTTTGGTGGCGTAGGCCTGGGTGCGTTGGCAGTAGCGGAGGCGGCAGACGGCGATCATGTGGAGTGCTCGGTTGGCTTGTCGGTCGCCGCCGGGGTCGAGCCGGTGGCGGTTGGTGCGGCCGGAGCTTGCTTGGATGGGGGCGGCGCCGCAGATCTTGGCGAAGGCTGCTTCGCTGCGGAAGCGGTCGATGTTCTGGCCGGCGGCGATGAGGAGCTGGCTTGCGCCTTGCGTGCCGACTCCGAAGAGCTGGGTGGTGCGTGGGGCGGCGGCGCGCACGAGCTGCTCGAGCTGGCGGTCGAGTTCGAGGATCTCGCGGTCGAGTTCGTGGATGCGGCGGGCGAGGCTTGAGAGCGCGAGCTTTGCCGCTTGTGCCGGTTCGTGGATGCGCTGCGTGTCGGGCCGCAGCTTTTGGCAGAGCGCGGCTTTCGCTCTCATGGTGCGGCCATGGCGGAGCTCGCTGCGAAGCTGCTCGGGTGCGGTGACGATCAGGTCGTTGAGTTGTTGCAGGGCTGCATGGCGCGCTTTCAGCGCGCTGGTCCTGACGACTTGCAGCTGCCGGATCGCTTCCACGATCCCGCTCGTCTGTTTGGGGACCGCGGTCGCGGTCCGGCTGAGTGCTGCGCGGGCGGCGAGCTCGGCGTCGATCGGGTCGCTCTTCCCGAGCCGCTGCCGCGCATGCCGGTGCGGCTGGTTGACCTCGACCACGCTGATGCCGCCGGCGCGTAAGGCCCGCACGAGCCCGGCCGCGTAGGCGCCGGTCGATTCGACCCCGACTCGCTCGACCTCCCCGTGGCTGCGCAGCCAGCTGATCATCCGCGCGTAGCCGGCCGCTGTCGTTGGAAACGCGGTCGCGCCAAGCAGCCGTCCCTGCAGGTCGACGACCGCGACGTGGTGCTCGTCGGTGTGCGCGTCGACGCCGCCGACCACACCGCCTGTGTGATTTGCCATCCTTCTCCTTCACCGTCCCTTCGGTTCGGGGCGGCAGGCCGGGACGGGCGGACACAACAGTGACGAGGCACTTGCAGCGAACAGGTTCCTATCAAGTCACGACCGCCCAGACCGGCCGCCCATGAGCGGCCAGAACGAGCGTCCGCCGGGACCGACACGTCTTTCAGACGACACGAACGAACGGTCAGCTCCAGAACAGGTCAGATCCCGGCGAACACCCG
>WNGD01008061.1_pt1 | contig 16807 bp, 18 predicted proteins | sample 5400671 | NCBI WGS metagenome assembly WNGD01 (sample SAMN13153369, study PRJNA577476) | soil metagenome | isolation source: 40 cm soil or saprolite under grassland replicate 2 | place: USA:California | collected 2016-06-15 | reverse complement strand
GAGGGGATCGAGCCGCGCGTGCCCCAGAGCTTGACCTTCATCTCAGCCGTCCGCCCCGTTCGACGCGGTGTGCCAGAAGATGGCGATCGCCCCCTGGGAGCCGTGCGCGGTGAGGATCGGGAACGCCGAGACCTCGACCGTATGACCGGCGCCGTCGGTCGAGCGGATCGCGAAGGTCGCGTGGGCGGGGCGGCCGTTGCGGACGGCCACCACCAGCGGCAGCTCGTCGTAGGGGATCGGCTCGCCGTCGCCGTCGAACGGGCCGAACAGCGAGCCCCACTCGTCGGGGCCGACGGTGCCCAGCTCCTCGAAGCGCTTCCCCAGCAGCATCCCGGCCGCCTCGTTGTAGAAGACGAGGACGCCGCCCTCGTCGACCAGGAAGGCCGGCGTCGAGAGCGCCGACATCAGGTTGCGAGCGAGGATCAGCAACAATCGAGCCCCAGCGCCGGCCGGTGCGTGACGTTCGTCACGCAGAGCCGATCGCCAAGGCTCGGGTCCGGCACCGGGGCTAGGTCTTTAGTCGCTGGCCTCTTCGCCGCTCGGCTTCAGCGCGTACCACTGGGCGCCGTAGGAGGAGAAGTCGTTGCCGTTGACTTCGCCGGGCTTGCTGTCTGCCGTGTAGGTGTAGAGCGGGTGGCCGGCGTAGGTGACCTGGACGGTGCCGTCGCTGCGCTTGGCGGTGCCGAGCTGCGACGCCTGGGCGCCTTCGCCGGCCTTCGGCGCGGCGGTCGTCGTCAGCGGCGGCCAGACTTTGGCGCAGGCGCCGTAGCAGGCGGATTTCGTCCCCTTGTCCTTGTGGAAGTCGTAGAGGGTGAAGCCCTTCGAGTCGACGATCACCTTGCCGAGCTTGGGGACGCTGGCGACCGAGACGACGCTGGCGCCGCCTTCGCCCGCTGGGGTCGAGGAGGTCTGTTCGGTCGAGCTGCCGCCGCCTCCATAGGCGCCGCCCGAGTTGGAGCTGCCGCCGCCGCAACCGGCGACCGCCAGCGCGACGCCGAGCGCGAGCACGGCGAGGGTGGAAAGGGTCCTGTTCACGTTGTTACCTCCTGGGTTTTGTCGTACATGGCTGTGTCGCTGACGCCGATCGGCGCGACGAAGGTTCGGTCGCCGGCGCGCACGACCAGCGCCTGGGCGCGAGAGAGGTCGAGCGCCGAGCTGAGCACCGCGGCGGCATCGCCGCCCCACCTGTAGCGGAAGGTGCCTGCCGAGATGCTTGCCCCGCCCGGGCCGCGCATGAACACCCGGCAGAGCGTGCCCGAGCGGATCCCCTTCACGTACATGTGGATCTCGGTGCCGAAGGCTCGCGGCTCCAGGGTCGCCGCGATCTTCACCCCCGGTGGTAGGGAGCGGAAGGCGAGATGCTGCTCGGGACCGGAGCCGCTGTCCCCTGCGAGGACGAAGACCGCAAGCGCGGTCGCGGCGGCGGCAGCCACCGCCCCGCTCGAGGCGAGGCCCAGCCGCAGGCGGTGCCTGCGCCGGCCGGCCTGCCGCTCGGCGCCGATCCTGGCGGCGATCCGGTCGCCGAGCTCGGCTGGCGGCTGCGGCGGCGGTCCGAAGCGCTCGGGGTCGGCGTGGGGGAGGAGGCTGGAGACCAGCGCCAGCGAGTCCGCCTCGGCCCGGCATTCCGCGCACCCCTCGAGGTGTGCCTCGATCCCGGCCCGCTCCTCGGGGGAGAGGTGCCCCAGCGCGTAGGCGCCCAGCGAGTCTCGCCACTCCCGGCAGCGCTCAGTCTTCATAGCCCATCTCCTCCAGGACCACGCGCAGCGCCCGCAGCCCGTAGTAGACGCGGCTCTTCACCGTGCCCTCCGGTACGCCCAGCTCCTCGGCAACCTCGGCGTAGGGTCGGCCGCGGTAGTAGGTCTCGACCAGGACCCGGCGGTGCTGCTCGCCGATTCGCCGCATCGCCTCCTCGACCTGCCAGGCGAGCAACGCCTCGTCCAGCGGCTCGACCGAGGGCTCGACGCCGCCCTCGGCCAGCGTCGGTCGCGCGGCGCGGGCGCGGCCGAGGTCGATGACGACGTTGCGCAGGATGGCGAAGAGCCAGGTGCGCAGCGAGCCGATCTGCGGGTCGAACCGCTCGCCCGCCCGCCAGGCGCGCAGGAAGGTCTCCTGCACCGCCTCCTCGGCCAGGCCGGAGTCGCCGAGCGAGCGCACGGCGAATCCGTACAGCTCGGCCGCGTGCGCGGCGTAGGCCTCACGCACGTCCCGCTCGCGAATCAGCGCCCTGGGTGGCATCTCAGGGCGAGTGAAGCAAAGAAGCGGTCACGGCCATCCGACCGGCATACGGACAGCCGCTACCGCCGGTTCAGGCCAGCACGGGCTCTATTCGAGTTTGCCGATCTTGAAGATTTTGGTGCCGCAGTCGGGGCAGACACCCTGGATTGCCGGGCGACCGTTCTTCATGGTCACCTGTTTGGGATCTCTGATCTCGACCTTCTTGCGCTCCTTGACGCAGTAGCCCTCAGGCATCAGGGGGCCTCCTTTCGCTGCCGCTGGCGGCAGAGCTCGCGATCTTCGCGAGGTCGAATTGGGGCGAATGTAACGCAGGGAGGGGACGACTACACGCACAAACGTGCGGATCAGCACAAGCTGCTACTTCGCTTCTTCCTTCGATTTTTCGGCGAGTTCCTTCAATTTGCCGGCGCTGGCGCCGCCTTCGGGCTTGCCGCCAGCGCTGTTGCCGCCGCTGCCTTCGGGCGTGCCGCCAGCGCCGCCACCGCCCCCGGACGTGCCGCCGTTGGGCGCGGTCTTGCCTTCGCCCTGCAGGCCTTCGACCCTGGCCTGGAGCGCGTCGAGCTGGGCTTCGAGCCGGCTGACACGGGGGTCGACGCCACCCGTGGCCCCCGCTTGGACGCCAGCCTGGACGCTTTCGATCTGCTCCCGCAGCTGTTCCTGGACCCTCTGAACGTCGTCTTCGCTGGCCGCGTCGTCGCCGGCTTCGAGGGCGAGGTAGATCCCGGCGCCGGCCCCGCCGATCGCGATCGCGACAAGGACGAGGAAGACGCGCGTGCGCATGCCGAGCTTGCGCTCCACCACGCCGATCCATGCTCGCAGCCCCTCGAGCGACATCGCCTCTAACCTAGACGAATGACTCCAATTCCCGCACCCCGCGGGCACGTCAATTGGGGGTCAGTCGTCTAATCCACTAGCCTGCCGGCCCGCACTTCACCACCTAGCTTGCAAGGAGATCAGCGCATGCCCGAAGCAGTGATCGTCGACACCGTCCGCACGCCGATCGGTCGCGCCTTCAAGGGCTCGCTCGCCCAGCTTCGTCCCGACGAGATGGGCGCCTACGTGGTCGACCAGCTGCTCGAGCGCAACCCGGGGGTCGACCCCGCCTCGGTCGAGGACCTCTTCTGCGGCTGCGGCATGCCACAGGGCCTGCAGGCGTTCAACATCGGCCGCATCGTCTCGCTGCTCTCCGAGAAGCTGCCGCAAACGGTCAACGGCGTCACGGTCTCGCGCTACTGCTCCTCCAGCCTCGACGCGATCCGCCACGCCGGCAACGCGATCAAGGCCGGCGAGGGCGACGTCTACATCGCCGCCGGGGTCGAGTGGGTGAGCCGCTACAACGAGCGCACCGAGCCGGCCGGCGCCGCCGACCAGAACGAGAAGCTCCAGGGCAACGACGGCCAGCCCAACGCCTACATCGAGATGGGCAAGACGGCGGTCAACGTCGCCGAGCGCTACGAGGTCAGCCGCGCCGACATGGACAAGTTCGCGCAGCGCTCCCAGGAACTGGCGGTGAAATCGCAGGAGGACGGCTTCTTCGATCGCGAGATCGTGCCGGTGACGCTGCCAGACGGCACCGAGGTCGCCAAGGACGACGGCCCGCGCGCCTCCTCGACCCTGGAGAAGCTCTCCGAACTGCCCGAGGCCTTCGGCGGAGGCGGCGTCACCGCCGGCAACTCATGCCCGCTCAACGACGGCGCCGCCGCGGTGCTGCTGATGAGCGACAACAAGGCCGAGGAGCTGGGCCTTACCCCGCGCGCCCGCATCGTCACCGCCGCCACCTTCGGCAACGAGCCCGAGTACATGGGCGTCGCCCCGATCGGCGCGATCAAGAAGGTGCTCGACCGGGCCGGGATGACGATCGGCGACGTCGGCGCGGTCGAGCTCAACGAGGCCTTCGCCGCCCAGGTGATCCCGATCATGGACGAGTGCGACATCCCGCTGGAGAAGCTCAACACCCACGGCGGCGCGATCGCCCTCGGCCACCCCTTCGGCATGACCGGCGCTCGTATCATGGGAACGCTGCTCAACGTGATGGAGACCGACGACCACCAGGTCGGCCTGGAGACGATGTGCGTCGCCGGCGGACAGGGCAAGGCGATGATCGTGGAGCGCGTCAACTGAGCGACGCGCCGTCTCATCCCCGCTCTGAGATCACGCGGGAGACCGCCCGGGCCTTTCTACCGGGCAGTTTCCCCGGCGACCTGGGGATCGAGCCGCTGGAGATCGAGGACTCGCACTCGCGGGGCCGGATCCTGGTCGACCGCCGCCACCTGCACCCCGGCGGCTTCGTCCACGGCGGGGTCTGGACCGCGCTCGGCGACACCGTCGCCGCCTGGGCGACCTTCCGCAGCATCCCTCCGGCCCACAACTTCACCACGATCGAGCTGAAGCTGAACGTCTTCGCCGCCGGCCTGGAAGGGGACGAGATCGTCGCCGTCGGCACGCCCCTCCACGCCGGCCGCAGCACCGTCGTGATCGAGGTCAAGATCGAACGCCTGCGCGAGGGCGAGGAGCCCCGCCTCGCGGCGAATCTGATCGTCACCCAGTTCGTATTGCGACCCGAGGCCGCCTGACCGACGCATATCGGCGTGCTCGGTCGCTCGCGTGCAGAGCACGCCTGACGTGCGATGCCCGGCGCATGTCTGCGTCTTCGGTCGCTTGTGTGCAGAGCACACGGCGCTCCCTGCATCCTTGACCTGCTTGGGCCTCGCACGTCAGGTCCAACCTCGATCTGCTTGGTCAGGCGGCCTCAGGGGCCTCCAGGCGTTCTATCTGGGGCAGGCGCCAGAGGGCGCTGGCGATCGTCAGGCCTACTGCCGCGGAGAGCAGGGCGAGGAACCACTGGGTGGCGTCGAGCAGGACCATGTCGAAGAAGTCGCGCACCGGCGCCGCCGCGAGGATCAGCGCGAAGAGCGCGCCGAGGCCGGCGACCAGCGCCAGCATGTAGCTCTGGATCGCGATGTGCTCGCGGCCCGGGCCGCGCTCCAGCAGCAGCACGAAGCTGAGCCCGAGCACGATCAGGGTCGTCGTCGCGGCGGTGCGTCCTGCCTCAAGCGAGCCGCCGAAGACGGTGTCGACGAGGAAGAAGGAGAGGATCGAGCCGAGCGCCGTCGCCAGGCCGGCCGGCACCGCGAAGGCGGCGAGCGCTCGCAGCAGCCGCCCCCGGTAAAGCGGCCCGTCCGAGGGCGCCAGCGCCAGCACGAAGGAGGGGATGCCGATCGTCAGCGTCGCTGCCAGCGTCAGGTGCCTGGGCAGGAACGGGAAGGCGAAGCCGGGCACGGCGACGAGCAGGATCAGCGCCGCCGCGTAGACCGTCTTGGTCAGGTAGAGCCGCCCCAGGCGGTGGATGTTGCGGGCGATTCGCCGCCCCTCGGCGACCGCCTGCGGCAGGCGCGCGAACTGGTCCTTGAGCAGCACCACGTCGGCGATGCCCTTCGTCACCTGTGCCCCCGAGCCCATCGCCACAGCCAGCCGCGCCCGCTTCAGCGCCGGCACGTCGTTGACCCCGTCGCCGATCATCGCCGCGTAGCGCCCCGACGCTGCCAGCGCCGCGACCAACGCCTTCTTCTGCTCGGGCGCGATCCGGCAGAAGATCGTGTTGCGCTGCGCCGCCTCCGCCAGCGCCTCGGGGTCCTCCGGCAGCTCGGAGCCCTCGATCGTCCCCACGCCGGACGGCACGCCGACGGCGGCGGCGACCGCCGTCACGGTCGAACGCGCGTCGCCGGAGAGCAGCTTCAGGTCGACATCTTCCTCGCGCATGAATGCGATCGTCTCGACCGCGTCGGGGCGCAGCGTCTCCTCCAGCACGACCAGCGCCAGCGGCTCGAGACGGGGCGGTGGCTCGCCGGAGGGGGTGGAGGGCAGCGCCTCGCTCGAGTGGCCGAAGGCGACGACGCGCCGCCCCTTCTTCGTCTCCGTCGCCAGCTTGGCGGCGAGCCCCGTGGGCAGGGTCAGCGCGCCGGCGCGCTCGAGGACGTCGGGGGCGCCGAGCACGTAGCTGGTCGAGCCGATGCGCAGGCCGCTCCACTTCCACTCCGAGGAGAACGGGACCTCGGCGCCGACTCGCTCCGCCTCGCCAGGGAAGCGCTCGCCGATCGCCTCCAAGGTCCGGTTGCGCTCGCCGGCGCTTGCGGCATAGCGCGCCAGCGCCGCCTGGGCCGCCGCCGCCTCGACGCCGCTCGCCGCCTCCACGCCGAGCAGCCGCAGCTCGCCGTCGGTCAGCGTCCCGGTCTTGTCGACGCAGATCGTGTCTACCGAGGCGAGGCTCTCGGTCGCGCTCATCTGCTGCACCAGCGTGTCCTTGCGCGCCAGCCGCACCACGGCGACGGCGAAGGTGACGCTCATCAGCAGCACCAGGCCCTCGGGGATCAGGGTGACCAGGCCGGCGGTCGCCGTCTGCGCCGCCTCTTCGATGCCGACGCTGCGCACCTTCAGGGTCAGCAGCAGGACCGCCGCCAGCGGGGCCATCACGTAGACGCAGGCGACGATCACCTGGTTCACCTCCTCCTGGAGCGGCGAGGGAGGGTGGCGGAAGGCCCGCGCCTCGCCCGCCAGGCGCCCCGCGTAGCTATCCTCGCGCACCGCGTCGACCGTGTAGTAGCCGGAGCCGGCGATGCAGAAGGAGCCCGAGAGCACCCGCTCGCCGAGGCCCCTGCGGACCCCGTCGGCCTCGCCGGTGAGCAGCGACTCGTCCAGCGTCATGCCGCGGGTGCGGATCACCTCGCCGTCGGCGACGAGCTGGTCGCCGGGCTCCACCACGGCGCCGTCGCGCACCCCCCTGGCGTGCGGCGCGACGAGCACGGCGAGCTGGTCGAGGGTGCGCTTCGCCTTCAGCTCCTGGCGGATCCCGATGTAGGAGTTGACGACGGCGATCAGCCCGAAGATCGAGTCCGCGTAGAGGCCCAGCCCGAGGTCGAGCACGAAGAAGACCCCGATGACCGCGTTGAACAGCGTGAAGACGTTGCCGGCGACGATGCTGGAGACCGAGCGCGACGAGGTCTCCGCCGGCGCTCCCAGCTTGCGCAGCCGGGCGACCGCCTCGGCGCTCGACAGCCCCCGCTCGCTCGCTGCGTCGGTTCTCACACCTGTTCCCGCTTCGCTCACTTCGCGAAGAACCAGATATGCACGCTTGTTCGCTCCGTGCTCACGCCCCTATTCAATAGGGTGCCGTCCGGATGGCGTTGAAGCTTGGACTGAATCTCGGCTACTGGGGCATCGGCCCGGCCGGGGAGGATGCCGTCGAGCTGGTCCAGGCCGCCGAGCGGGCCGGCTTCGAGTCGGTCTGGGCGGCGGAGTCCTACGGTTCCGACGTGGTCAGCGTGCTCGCCTGGCTGGCGCCGCAGACGCGGACGGTCAAGCTGGGTGCGGCGATCATGCAGGTTCCCGCCCGCCCGCCCGCCGCCGCGGCGATGGCGGGGGCCGTGATCGACAAGCTGAGCGGCGGGCGCTTCATCTTCGGCTTCGGCCCCTCCGGGCCCCAGGTCTCCGAGGGCTGGTACGGGGTGCCCTACGCGAAGCCCTGGGGCCGAACTCGCGAGTACATCGAAGTGGTGCGCGAGATCGTCGCCCGCGAAGGGAAGCTGGAGCACCGGGGCGAGCACTACACGCTGCCGCTGCCCGGCGGCGAGGGCAAGGCGCTGAAGCTCAACTTCCACCCCGAGCGCAACCGGATCCCGGTGTTCGTCGGTGCGATCGGGCGCAAATCGGTCGAGATGGCGGCGGAGATCGCCGACGGCTGGATTCCGATCTTCTTCAGCGTCGACGCCTTCGAGCAGACCTGGGGCGAGCACCTGGAGGCCGGCTTCGCCAAGGGCGGGCGGCAGCGCTCCGACCTCGAGGTCTCCCCGACGCTCCAGGTGGCGATCGACGGTGACCTGGAGGCGGCCAGGAGCGTCGTCAAGGCGGGTCTCGTCCTCTACTTCGGCGGCATGGGAAGCCGCAAGACCAACTTCTACGTCGACCTCGCCCACCGCTTCGGCTTCGGCGAGGTCGCCGACGAGGTGCAGCGCCGCTTCCAGGAGGGCGACCGCGGCGGCGCCTTCGAGGCTGTGCCGGACGAGATCGTCGAGGCGACCTCGCTGGTCGGCAGCGAGGAGGAAGTCGCGGCGCGGGTCGAGCGCTTCCGCGGCGCCGGCATCGACCGCCTGATCGTCTCGCCGGTCCACGCCGAGCGGGCCGAGCAACTGCATACGCTCGAGCGCCTGGCGTCGATCGCCGGGTGACGCACGTCAGAACGTCCATCGCATAACCTTCCGCGCCGCCTTATGAAGATCGGAGTGCCGAAAGAGACCGCCGATGGGGAGCGCCGGGTTGCGCTGACCCCGGACGTCGTCGCCTCGCTGGTGCGCAACGAGAAAGTCGAGGTGCTGGTCGAGTCCGGGGCCGGTGAGGCCGCCGGCCACCCCGACTTCCAGTACACCGACGCCGGGGCTGGGGTCGGTGCCGCCGACGCCGCCTGGGGCGCCGACGTCGTGCTCCGGGTTGCCGTTCCCTCGACCGATGAGATCGGGCGCCTGCGCGCCAACCAGGTGCTGATCGGTCACCTTGCGCCCTGGACCTCGGCGGAGACCAACAAGGCGCTGGCCCAGGCGGGCGTGACGAGCTTCGCGATGGAGGCGATTCCCCGCATCACCCGCGCCCAGGCGATGGACGCCCTCTCCTCGCAGGCCGCCGCGGCTGGCTACGCCGCGACGATGATCGCCGCCCGCGAGTCGGGCCGCTTCTTCGGCATGATGACCACCGCCGCGGGGACCGTCCCGCCGACTAAGGTGCTCGTCCTCGGAGCGGGCGTCGCCGGCCTGCAGGCGGTCGCCACCGCGAAGCGCCTCGGCGCCGTCGTCACCGGCTTCGACATCCGCCGCGCCGCCTGGGAGCAGATCGCCTCGCTCGGCGGCCGTCCGCTCGAACTGGACTTCATCCCCGATGCCGAGGGCGAGGGTGGCTACGCGCGCCCGCTCACCGACCAGGAGAACGCGCAGGTGCGCGAGGCGATCGGCGAGAACGCCGCCAAGCAGGACGTGATCGTCACCACCGCGGCGATCCCGGGCCGGCCGGCGCCGCTGCTGATCGCTGCCGACGCCGTGCGCGGCATGCAGCCGGGCTCGGTGATCGTCGACCTCGCCGCCGAGACCGGCGGCAACTGCGAGCTGACCGAGGCGGGGCAGACGGTGGTCGAGAGCGGAGTCAAGGTGGTCGGCCCGCGCAACCTTGCGAGCGAGATGCCCGCGCCGGCCTCCCAGCTCTACGCCAAGAACCTGGAGAACCTGCTCGGGCTGCTGATCGGCGAGGCGGGCGAGCTGAGCGTCGACTTCGAGGACGACATCGTCGCCGCGGCCTGCGTCACCCACGGCGGCGAGATCAGGAACGAGAGGGCGGCCCAGTGAGCGCGGTAGCGACCGAACGTGCATATCTGATTCTTCGTGAGGGAGCGACGCGGGAGGGATTGTTGTGAGCTTGATGACCGAGATCACGATCTTCGTGCTCGCCGCCTTCGTCGGCTTCGAGGTGATCTCGAAGGTTCCGACCACCCTGCACACGCCGCTGATGTCGCAGACCAACGCGATCCACGGGATCGTGATGCTGGGCGGGCTGATCGTGATCGGCAACGCCAACGACGGGCTCGAGTACGTGATCGGCACGATCGCGATCGCCTTCGGCACGATCAACATCGTCGGGGGCTTCATGGTCACCGACCGGATGCTCGGCATGTTCGCCAAAAGGCCAAGATCAAAACCCGCCGCCTCCTCTGCTTCCGCTCAGGCGAAGAAATCAGATATGGATTCGCCTGAGCTCCAGGGAGGCGCGTCAGCGCCGACCGGTGAGCCGGGCGCCAGCCCGGCTGCGGGGGCGGCGGGGTCGGAGGAGGGATGACCGTGCCATCGGCCGTTCTCGAGCCCGGGGGCGACGGCGCCACGGCGCTCTACATCGTCGCCTTCTCGCTCTTCATCCTCGGGGTGCGGCGTGGCACCCACCCGACCACGGCCAAACAGGGCAACCTGATCGCCGCCGGCGGCATGGCGATCGCCGTCGTCACCACGCTGCTGCTCGACGGGATCGGCAACTGGGGCCTGATCGTCCTCGGCCTGGGCATCGGCGCCGCGGTCGGCGTCGTCGCCTCGATCCGCGTGCAGATGACCGCGATGCCGCAGATGGTCGCCCTCTACAACGGGGTCGGCGGCGGCGCCGTGGCGCTGATCGCCTGGTCGGAGATCCGCCACGGCATCTCGCTCGGCGAGGCGATCCCGCTCGACACGCTGATCCCGGTGCTCTTCGCCGCCGTGGTCGGCTCAGTCTCCTTCTGGGGCTCGAACATCGCCTTCGCCAAGCTCCAGGACCTGATCCCCACCCGGCCGCTGGCCGTGCCCGGCCAGCAGGTCGTCAACGCGCTGTTGCTGATCGGCATCGTCGCCGCCTGCGCCGACATCGCCGCCAACAACGGTGACCCCTCGCAGGCGATCTTCATCGGCATCCTCCTCGCCGCCGCCGTGCTCGGCAACCTCGTCGTGCTGCCGATCGGCGGCGCCGACATGCCGGTGGTGATCTCGCTGCTCAACGCCTTCACCGGTCTCTCGGCCGCCGCGGCGGGCTTCGCCCTCGACAACGTCGCTCTGATCGTCGCCGGCACCCTGGTCGGCTCCTCGGGAACGATCCTGACGATGGAGATGGCGACCGCGATGAACCGCTCGGTCGGCAACGTCCTCTTCGCCGGCTTCGGCGGCGCGCCGGCCGCCGCCGCCGGCACGGGCGAGGAGCGGCCACACACCTCGATCGGCGCCCAGGACGCGGCGATCAAGCTCGCCTACGCCGACGCGGTGGTGATCGTCCCCGGCTACGGCCTCGCCGTCGCCCAGGCCCAGCACGCGATCAAGGAGGTCGCCGACGAGCTGGAGAAGCGAGGCGTCACGGTCAGCTACGCGATCCACCCGGTGGCGGGGCGGATGCCCGGGCACATGAACGTGCTGCTCGCCGAGGCCGACGTTCCCTACGAGCAGCTGCGCGAGATGGAGGAGATCAACCCCGAGCTGCCGCGCACCGACGTCGCGGTGGTGATCGGCGCCAACGACGTCACCAACCCGGCGGCCAAGAACGACCCCAACAGCCCGATCGCCGGGATGCCGATCATCGAGGTCGACCAGGCCCAGCAGGTGATCGTGATCAAGCGCTCGCTCAGCCCCGGCTTCGCCGGCATCGACAACGACCTCTTCTACGAGCCCAACACCTCGATGCTCTTCGCCGACGCCAAACAGGCCGCGGCCGACATCGCTTCAGAGATCCAAGACCTGTAGAGCCTGTCTCGGGGAGATGCCGCGCGCGTCTGGCGGCGGCGGACACTGCGCGATGCGGCGTCCTCAGTCGGCCAAATAGCGCTGCTATTCGGTCTCCCTGCGTCCTTGCCTCGCTTGGTCCGGCGCTCGCCAGCCACACACGTCATCTCCCCGAGACAGGCTCAAAAGGGGGAGAAATGAGTGCGCCAGCGCCTTATCCACTCCATGAAGTCCGAACGGGGGCAAGGGACCGTTGAGTGGGTTGCGCTGCTGGCAACGGTCTCTCTCTTGTTTCTCGCTCTCGTTACGGCCGGTGTTCGCGTTCCCGGGGCCTCGCTGGCGGGGGCGGTGGCGTCGAAGTTGCTCTGCGCCGCTGCGCTGGCGGACTCATGCGGTGACGAGCCGGCGCTGATCGCGGCATACGGCACGGAAGTGGGGAAGCTGGTGCGCGAGCACATGCCGTCGATCTTCTTCGAGCGCGGTTCGCGTGCGCTGCCCGTCGACTTCCGCCGCTGCCGAAGCACCGCCTGCGGCGACGGGCCCGAGAGCGGCTTCGTCCGCCGCTCCGACAGCGGTCTACCGGTGACCGCCTTCGTCCACGTCGTCGACTGCCGCGCCGGTGCCGCTGCGACCTCGGAATCCGAAGGCGCAAAATGCTCCGGCCCTCGCGCCGGCAACCTCTACATCCAGTACTGGACCTATTACGCGGATTCCGCCACGCTGCGCGGCATCCCGATCGTCGGCGACGCCGGCTACCACCGCGACGACTGGGAGGGCGTGCAGATCCGGATCGGCCCCGACGGCGAGGTCGACGAGCGCGCCTCCTCCCACAACGGCTACAACGACGCCGCCGGCGTCGCCGACTGGGGCTCGGATGCCGGGATCGCCCCCGTCCGCGACGCCAGCGAGGCGCTCGGCGCCCGTCCGGCAGGCGGCTGGGGCCCGGAGACCCACCTGCTCTTCGTCGCGGGTGGCAGCCACGCCGGCAGCGTCGCGGGCATCCTCCAAGTCGGCCGGCTCACCCTCTCTCACAATGTCCACCTGGTCCCACTCGAGCCGATCGCGGCCGCCGGCAGCCCGCCCGGCTTCGCGATCTCGCCGCCGTGGCTGAAGCGGGTCTGGCGCGATCCCGAGGAGGAGGGCACCGGATAGGCTCTTACAAGGCCACGTTCCAGCGATTTTCACACGCGGCGAACCGACCTCGCTAGGGTTTCCTGATCGCCACCGAGGTGACGGCAAGCTCCAAGGACGCGATCGCGGAACGTCTCGCGGGGGCGCGGCAGCGCACGCTGGAGCTGATCGAGCCGCTCGACGACGAGCAGCTCAACCGGGTCTACTCGCCGATCCTCAGCCCGCTCGCCTGGGACCTCGGCCACATCGCCAACTTCGAGGAGCTCTGGCTGGTCCAGACGATCGGCGGCCGCGAGCCGCTGCGCGGCGAGCTCGGCCGCTTCTACGACGCGATCGAGAACCCGCGCAAGACCCGCGGCAAGCTGCCGATCCTGCGCGACGCCGAGCTGCGCGCCTACCTCGACGACGTCCGCGCGCGGACGCTCGAGGTCCTGGAGGAGGTGGACCTGGGCGAGGACGCCGAGGACCCGCTGCTCAGGGATGGCTTCGTCTACGAGATGCTGATCGCCCACGAGCACCAGCACGACGAGACGATGCTCCAGTTGCTGATGATGGTCGACGGCTACGAGCCGCTGTGGATCGACCGGGCCCCCGCCGACGAATCGGTCGATGCCGGGCCCGAGATGATCGCCGTCGAGGGCGGCGAGCACGCGATCGGTGCCCCCGCCCACGGCTTCGCCTACGACAACGAGCGCCCTCGCCACACGGTCGAGCTCGAGCCGTTCGAGATCGATCGAACCCCGGTCACCAACGGCACGTATTCTCAGTTCGTGGAGGAGACCGGCGCCGACCCGCCGATGTACTGGGAGCGTGACGGCGGCGGGGGATGGGTCCGGAAGTCGCTGTGGGGTCGCGACCCCGTGAATCCGGCCCATCCCGTCCTCCACGTCTCCTGGCACGAGGCCGACGCATTCGCCCGCTGGGCCGGCAAGCGGCTGCCCACCGAGCAGGAGTGGGAGGCGGCCTGCGCCGGCGTGCAGATGGTCGGCCGGGCCTGGGAATGGACGTCCTCGGACTTCCTTCCCTATCCCGGCTTCGAGGCGTTCCCGTACCGGGAGTACTCGGAGGTCTTCTTCGGCGACGGCTACAAGGTGCTGCGGGGCGGCTCCTGGGCTACCGCTCGCAACGTCATCCGGCCCAGCTTCCGCAACTGGGACCTGCCGAAACGTCGCCAGATCTTCGCCGGCGTCCGCTGCGCGAGGGACGCAAAATGACGACGACCGAGCCCCAGATCGAGATCGAAGTGCACCTCGCCGCCAACGGCTCGGCGACGATGGCCCGCGAGATCCGCCGCGGCCTCTGCGCCGATCCCAAGGAGCTGGCGCCGAAGTACTTCTACGACGAGCGCGGCTCGCGGCTCTTCGAGGAGATCACCGCGCTGCCCGAGTACTACCCGACCCGCGCCGAGCGCTCGATCCTCGCCGAACGCTCCGCCGAGATCCTCGCCGCCGCGGGCGACCCGGCGATGCTGGTCGAGCTGGGCTCGGGCTCGGCGGCCAAGACGCGCCACCTGCTGCGTGCGATGCGCGACGCCGGTTGCCTCGAGACGTACGCCCCGGTCGACATCTCCGAGGAGATCACCCACCAGACCGCGGAGAGCCTGGTCGAGGAGTTCCCCGGCCTCGCGATCCGCGGGCTGGTCTGCGACTTCGAGCAGCACCTGGAGCGGGTGCCGAACGGCGTCGAAGGCAGGCTGATCGCCTTCCTCGGCGGCACGATCGGCAACCTCTACCCGCGGCCCCGCCGCGATTTCCTCTCCCGCATCGCGGCCCTGCTCGGCCCCCGCGACCGCCTCCTGCTCGGCGCCGACCTGGTCAAGGACACGGCCCGCCTCGAGGCCGCCTACGACGACTCGCAGGGGGTGACCGCCGAGTTCAACAAGAACGTGCTCGCGGTGCTCAATCGCGAGCTGGGGGCCGACTTCGACCCAGCCGCCTTCGAGCACGTTGCCCGCTACGACGCCGGGGAGGCGCGCATGGACATCCGGCTGCGCTCGCTCGCCGAGCAGACGATCCACGTCGAGGGGCTCGAGATCGACGTCGACTTCGCCGCCGGGGAGGAGATGCGCACCGAGATCTCCTCCAAGTTCACCCGCGAGCGGCTGGAGGCGATCTTCGTCGAGGCGGGCCTCGAGATGAGCGGCTGGTTCACCGATCGCGACGGCGACTACGCGCTCTCGCTCGCCCGGGCTCTAGCCCGAACGAGGTCGGCCGGGTCTCGCGAAGGATGCTCGCCAGAATGCTCTGGGAAATTAGACTTGAGCCTTCCGGGTATAGGAATGGAATGTCCAGCAATGTGATCTTCCCGATCTCCGGTGCTACCCTTTGGACAAAACCCGGGAGGCGGCGAGGTCTGCCAGAATGGTCGCGATGAGACACGAGTCTGGCTCCATCAGGGAGGAGCCCGGTGTCCTTGCCCCAAGCGTCCCATGGGACATCGGTGCTCAGTCGCAACGACAGCGAATCCTCGGTGCGATGGCGAAAAGCTGCGCCGATAAGTCATTTCCCCGGGCGACGATCGCCGACATCGTCGAACGCGCGCACATCTCCCGCGCCACCTTCTACAAGCACTTCGAAAACAAGCGCGAGTGCTTCGACGCCGCGGTGGAGGCCTTCCTCGCAGAGCTTGCGGCGACCGCTGTCGAGGCCCATTCCGGCGCCGATTCGCCGGCGGAGGCGCTGCGTGGGGCGATCGCGGCAGTGCTGGACCTGCTCGCGGCCAGACCCGCCTACGCCAAGCTGGCGCTGATCGAAACCCCGGTCATCGATCCGGCCCCCATCGGGGGCTACCGCGACGCTGTGGTCGAGGCGCTCGAAGCAGACTGGAAGTCGGAGAAGGGAAGCAAGCGCTCGGGTGCGGACGCCCGGATCGCCTTCGGCCGCGCCCAGGTCCTGGTCGCCGACCACCTCGCCGCCGGCCGGGCCAAGGAGCTCCCCGTCCTGCTGCCCGAGCTGGTCTACATAGCGCTACTGCCTTTCGCCGGTCACGACGACGCGCTGAAGCACGCGACGCAGGGCCGATGACTGCATCTCCTTCCGAGTCGGGCCGGGCTCGGCGAAGCCCGGAGCGGGAGCCTCCAGAGGACCTCCATCTCTGGAAGCTGCCGCGTGGGCGCCACGGCTTGCCGCGCGAGGTGGTCGCCCAGTCCCAGCGCGAGCGCCTGCTGGCGGCGGTGGTGCGGGTCAGCGCCGCGCAGGGATACCAGGCCACCTCCGTCGCCGATGTCCTAGGAGCGGCGGGTGTCGGGCGGGAGAGCTTCTACAAGCACTTCAAGGACAAGGAAGATTGCTTCATCGCGGCCAACGACGCGCTGCTCGGCGCCCTCGAGGAACGGGTCACGGAAGCCTACGAGACACCCGGTTCATGGCCGGACCGGGTGCGCAACGGCCTCGCCGTGACCCTCGAGTGGTTTGCCGCCGACCCCGACATAGCCCGGGTGATGATGATCGAGATGGGTACCGTCGGACCGATCGCCAGCGACCGCTTCCGGGTGACGTTCCGGCGTTTCATCGCGCTTCTGGACGACGGCCGCGAGTTCATCGAGAGCGCCCCCGACCTTCCAAACCTCGCCAGCATCGCGGGGGGCGCCGTCTTCGCTCGCGTCTACGAAGAGGTCGCCCTCGGCAGCGTGGCCGAGCTCCCCAACCTGCTTCCCCAGCTCACGTTCGAGCTGCTGCTGCCCTACATCGGCGAAGACGCCGCCCGGGAGGAGCAGCGCAAGGCCACCAAGGAGATGAACAAGTTCTGATGCGGTGAAGCAATCACCGCGCCGAAGCCTCGGAGAAGGAGTCACCCGGGGCTCCGGCGCGGTTTCACCCTCCCTGCCCCCAGTCATGGACGAAGGGCACACCTCGAACCGTTTACCGCCAGTCGACGGGGGCTTTCAATTGCGTCTGAAGAACACTCCGTTCTTAACGGCGAACATTGAATAGCCGACGGGGGGATCATGGTCAAGAAAATCAATTGCGGTCTGTGCCCAAAAGTTCTTTTTACCTGCAAATCGCGGGAAACAGATTTTCGCGTGCGCGGATTCGCGCGGCGCGTCGATCGGCGCAGGACCTAGGGGTGGAAGAGTGCGCTATGGAGTCCTTCGACCATGGCGAGCGCGAGGCCGCGGTCACCGCCGGCCTGGAGCCGGTCGGCGTTGCCGTCGACGAGCGCATCGAACCAGCCGGTTG
>WNGD01010268.1_pt1 | contig 16812 bp, 11 predicted proteins | sample 5400671 | NCBI WGS metagenome assembly WNGD01 (sample SAMN13153369, study PRJNA577476) | soil metagenome | isolation source: 40 cm soil or saprolite under grassland replicate 2 | place: USA:California | collected 2016-06-15 | reverse complement strand
CGGAACGCGGATCTCGATGCCCGTCTCGAGCACGGCGACCTTGGTGGCGCCGCCGGTGGCAGTGTCGCCTTTGTTGCCCATCCCGGTCGACGTCACGGTCAGCTCGACCTGCGGCGGCAGTTGGAGCGCGATAGGGTTCCCGTTGAACTTCTGGATGAGGACGTTGAGGTTGTCGACGAGCAGGTCCTTGTCGTCGCCCACGACCGGCGCGCCGAGGGTGAGAGTCTCGAAGCTGTTCTGATCCATGAAGTGAAAGCCGTCGCCGTCGGCATAGAGGTACGACGCCGGCGCGTTGACGAGGTCGGGCTCCTTGAACTTCTCCCCCGCCTTGAACGTCTTGTCGAAGACGGCGTGGGTGAGCAGGTTCCGCATCTTGATGCGGACGAGCGTCTGGCCCCCGCGTGCGGTCGGCTTGGACACGTCGACGTCGATGCAGTAGTACGGTGCACCTTCGTGCTCGAAGAACATCTTCCGTTTGATCTCGATCGCTTCGATCAGGGATGCCATGAACCAATCCATCTTACGCAGTCAAGGCGCCGGGAACGGCAGGGTGTGCGACACCGGAGTTAGGCATTAACGGCGTAGTTTTCCCAATATTGTTCGAACTCTCCAGTAAATTCGCACTGTGTCCATAGCCAGTTCCATTACTACTCGATACATCATACGCATCAGCCCCGACGTCATACTCGTTCATTCGTCCTAACCTAACCATTGAATTGAACTAACCGCGCATACGTCCCCTGGCAGGCCCTGACTTACCGCCAAGTTCGTCGATGAATCGTTTGGCTTGGGTCAAATCATAGCCGTAGAGATGCCGGACGGCGCGTATCGCGCCCATTTGGTCGCCGCCATCGATGAGCTGGAGGATCATCGCCTCCTGTTCGGGCTGAGGTAAACCTCTCAGGTCGCGATAATCGATCTTGCTTGAACTCGGATCCTCAGCCCTGACCGCCGGGCCCATCTCAGCCAACAGATTCTTAATGTATGGATAGACGCCCCATTCCACTCGAACATTGCCGTCCACGATCTGAACCGGATAATGCTGGCTGCGGCTCGATCCGCTTCCATACCAGGTCTTCTGTCGCGGACCTTTCCGTTGCCGTTCCTCGACGAGCTTCTGTTGCAATTCTTCTGTCTGCGATGCGTCACGAAACCGAAACTCCAGGTATCGATAACGCTGATTCCAGTCGTCGGCGCGAGTCACGCCGGGTGTGGAGCGGCGAAGCTTGTGTTCACGTGCCCATTCGATTTCCGAATATGCGATGCGGACGACGACGGGACCATCATCGGAAAAGTGGTAATTGAGATACGACCGGAATTTCACCAACATCTCGCCCGCTTGCGTGCGCACCAGCCAGCTCGTGGATCTCAATCGCGCTTTGAGCATCCTCCAGATCATCCATGAGAAAAGCCCGAACCAGAATACGATCCAGCCGCCGATGAACACACCGGCCCACGCGCCCTCGTTCCATGCGCGAACTCCGAGTACAAGCGCAGTGATCGCGATCCCTCCCGTAATAAACAGCGCTAATGAGACCGAGTAAATGCGGTACTTGAACTGTGTTTTGAACGGCTCGAGCTGAGCCTGCGCCAACGTCAGCAACTGCATGCTTTCCTCAAGCTGCTCATGCGTGGTCCGGCGGGCGGCCTACGATTTACTTGCCGCCTTCTTCTTGTAGGGTTCTCACTCCTGCGTTGTAGGTCCTATGTTAACTTCTTCCCGCCCGCTCCGGCCTCCCCTCGCGGCGGCAAGAGCCATTTTATATGATTAGATATCTGTTGGCGTGGTCCCCCTTCTCAAAAGACCAGCTTGAAGCCGAACATCCTTGCTCACTCACGTGGAGCAGTTTCTTCCGTTCCTCCGTGGCTCTGTCTCTCGGTGGCCAATGACGCTTTTTTGGCCACGGAGTTTTCATGATCCTGCGGTTCGCCACTGCGAATGAAAATCACTGGGAGCGGGAGGGCACGACTTCAGTCGTGCCGCAGGAGAGACGCACCTCCAAGAGGCTTTAGCCGCTGAGGGATATCTGTCGGCTTTACAGTATCTTCCGACGCCTCAGGGGCTAAAGCCCCTCTTCAACACGCTTCGTGACGGCACGACTGAAGTCGCGCCCTCCCGTACCCGAAAGGCGTATTTTCAAAGGGGCGGCCTTCGGCCGCAACCAAAGACCTCACCGCAGAGACGCTGAGACGCTGAGTTTTTTTGTTTTTCTTTCGGAACCGGCGGCATTTTCTTCCAAGCCCAAGACCAGTCTCTTAATTCCGTTCTTCAGCAGGGGCGCATGAAAGTTGATGATCAACCCTACCTTCCACCCGCCCAGCTTCATATACGTCAGTAACTGCGCTTTATGCACCGGAAGTACCGATTCAGCCGCTTTGACCTCAACTACAACCATCCCGGCAACCAAGAAATCAAGACGATAGCCGCATTCCAGCTTCACGCCTTTGTACTCCAGCAGCAGTGGTTTCTCTCGCTCGAATGCAATCTGCCGCAAGGTCAGTTCTCTAGCCAGGCACTCTTGATATGCCGACTCCAACAGTCCCGGCCCCAGGGTGCGGTGCACTTCGATGGCCGCTCCTATGATCGCCTCGGTGATTTCATTGATGGTTAGGTTCTCTCTGTTCTGCATGGAGGCGGGAAGATGGTTGACATGGCGTCGCTCCCGATCTAAGCCAAATCTGACAAAAGATTTCTCAGAAACAGGAGGACGCCATGAAACAGTTTATACAACGTTTCTCCGATAAAATCACCGGCGTCTTAAGCGGCTTCGACCGGCTGATCCTGCGCGGCTCCCTACGACCGATTTCCTACCCTTACGGCATGAAGGGCTTCTTGTGGCTAAACCAAGTCATGCTCAAAGACTTCGGTCGTTACGTTGACAGTGTCAGTAAGCAACTCAGGACAGCTTCCTGCCAAGCGGCCCATGCTCAGCAACGGCCCGTCGTCTATTTGCACTCCAGCAGGACTGATAAGGAAGCTCGAGCCCAAAAGATCGCGGCCAAGGACGGTATCACCAGCGGCTTGATCGCTGTTCTTTCTTGCGTCGAGTCCTGTATGAGCTTTAAGGTGCAACGCGACGCCAAATCGAAAGAACTGGACATCGAACTGCGGCCGAGGAGGTGCCTGTATCTTTACCACTATCTCATCGATCCTCAGTTCGGCTGGATGAACGCCCGCATTCAAACCTGGTTCCCCTTCAACATCCAGATCTGCCTCAACGGGCGCGAATGGCTGTCGCGGCAGATGGATAAAGCCGGCATTAAATACCTCCGCCTGGACAACTGTTTTTCCTGGATCGAGGACTTTCCAAAAGCGCAGAAACTGATGGATCAGCAACTGCGCACGGCCTGGCCTACGATACTCGATCGGTTCGTTCGCATGCTTAATCCGATCCACGGCAAGATATTCAAAGCATTCCCACTGCGATACTACTGGTCGATCTACCAGAACGAATGGGCCACCGACATCGTCTTCAAGAGCACCTCGGCGCTGGCTTCCGTCTATCGCCGTCTGGTTTGGCACGCCATGATCAACTTCTCCAGTCCCGATGTCATGCGCTTTTTGGGACGCAAAGTTCGCACTGCCGAGGTTGTGACGGACTTCAAGGACCGCCCCGAGGGAGTTCGGATTAAGCATCGAGTGGGTAAAAACTGGATCAAACTGTACGACAAATTCGGCATCGTCTTGCGCTCTGAATTCACTATGAACGACCCTGAGGATTTCAAGGTCTTCCGACCGAAAGAGAACGATCCCGGGGGCGAATGCAAATGGCGCCAACTACGGCGAGGCGTCGCTGACATACATCGCCGCGCTCAGGTGTCACAGGCGGGAATCGACCGTTATCTCGACGCCTTAGCGGCTGCTGATACTTCCATCCCACTGGGTGACCTGCTGCAGGGAATCTGTGCGCCAACCACCTGGAAAGGCAAACGCATCCGTGCTCTCCGACCCTGGTCGCAAGAGGATCTAGAACTCTTCAAAGCTGTTAACCGTGGCGAGTTTTCAGCTAATGGTTTCCGAAACAGGGACCTCCAAGCGCTGCTCTTTAAGGGGACCCCCAATTCCACGAAAGAAAAAAGACGCCGCAACGGTCGCGTCACACGCCTGATACGCATGCTTCGCGCACACCACCTGATCCAAAAAGTAAACACTACCTATCGCTACATCCTCACTCCAAAAGGTAGGCAAATCATCGGCGCCGCGCTCACGGCTCGGCGGGTCACACTCGAACAACTGAACCGCGCCGCGGCGTAGGACATCTCATGTCGTGCCCATAGCCAGCCTCCGAGAGCGCAGAGAAAAAAGCTTTCCAGCCTGGCAAGAAATTCAAGATTTATAGTATAGGAGTGGCGAGCCGCAGGATCATGAAAACTTTGTGGTGAAGACCGGATGCGTGTGCTCCCAGGAGAACGCACTTGCCAGATTGCGAAGGATTTTCGGCCTCGAGTCACTCCGGAAGGGCAAAGGTGAAGATGGCGGAGCCCGACGCGAGCGCGACGAACTGGCGGCCGCTGCTGGCGTACGTCATCGGCGAAGCGCTCAGATCCCTCCCCGTGTAGAAGTGCCAGAGCGCATCGCCCTTCTCAGCGTCGTGGGCGACCAGGTTTCCAGCGGCGTCCCCCACGAACACCAGGTCCCCCGCTGTCGCGAGAGTTCCGCCCCAGGACCACTCGCTCCCGAGCATCGGCCGCTCCCAGCGCTTCTCGCCCGTCTGGAGCTCGAGCGCCCGGATGAACATGCGCGCGGGATCGCCCGGAAGACGCTGAGTACCCGTGCCCTGGTAATTGTTTTTGCCTTCCTGGAACGGCGCCGCCGAGCTCGCGTAGATGTTGCAACCGTCCTGCGCCACCACGTAGTAGAGCCCGTAGCGCGGGCTGTAGGAGGGCGACATCCAGTTCGAAGCGCCCTCGACCGTCGGGCAGACTTTCACGCCCGCCGGCGTCGGGTCCGTGCCCTCGATCACGATTGGCCGGCCCTTCGGGTCGAGCCCGCGAGCCCAGGTTTGGGTGGCGAAGACCTTGCCGAGCAGGTACTCGCCCGTAATGCGGTCGAGGACGTAGAAGAACCCGTTGCGATTGGCCTCGACCAGGAGCTTGCGGGGGCGGCCGCGCCATGCCGCATCGACGAGCATCGGGCACTCGCACGCGTCCCAGTCGTGCGTGTCGTGCGGCGTGAACTGGAAATGCCAGCGCCGCTCGCCCGTGTCGGCGTCCAGCGCGACGACGCAGTTCGTGAGGAGGTTGTCCCCCGTTCGGCCCTCGCCATAGAAGTCCGGGGCGGGGTTGCCGGTCCCCCAATAGATCAGGTTCGCCTCGCGGTCGTACGTCCCGGTCATCCAGGTGCAGCCGCCGCCGTTCTCCCAGGCATTGTTGGCCTCCGGCCATGTCTCGGAAAAGGGATCACCCGGCCTGGGCACGGTCCAGAACCGCCACACGAGCGCGCCTGTCGCCTGGTCGTAGCAGTCGAGGTAGCCGCGCGCGCCCCAGTCGCCATAGCCCATCCCGATCACAACCTTGTCCTTGATGACGAGCGGCGCCTGCGTCAGCCGGTACTCCTTGCGGTGGTCGGCGACGCGCGCCTCCCAAACGCGGCTCCCGTTGCGCGCGTCCAGCGCAATCAGGCGGCAGTCCGCCGTCGCGAAAAAGAGCCGGTGCTCCGAGAGCGCGACGCCGCGGTTGACCTCGGGTTTGATTCCCTCCGGAAGCTCGGCCCGGTACTCCCAGATCTTCCGGCCCGCACAGGCGTCGAGCGCGTACACGATGTTCGAGGCCGTGACGTACATGACGCCGTCGCGCACGACCGGCGTGCACTCCTGGTGGCTCGTGCCTTCGGCCTGGTAGACCCAGACGGCCTGGAGCCGCTTCACATTGGCGCGGCTGATCGCGGCCAGCCGAGAGAAACGGCGGCCGCTGTAGTCGCCGTGGTAGGTGAGCCAGTTCTCCGCGGGCGTGCCGGCCAGCTGGTCCGCCCAGTAATTTTGTACGGACGGCAGGACCGGACGGACGATCCCGACGACGAACGGCGCAGCTGCCGCCGAAACAAAGGTCCGGCGCGACACGCGCAGATTATGCACTGGCTCCTCCTGAACGCGTAGGTTACGCGAAATCTTTCCACGTGTGGAATTCAGAATCCGGAATTCAGAATCCAGAATGGAAGTGGCTTTTGCTTTTGGATTCTGGATTCTGAATTCTGGATTCCTAATCACCCGCTAAGGTCTCGAATATTCGTTACCGGCATTGGCTTCGCTCGAGCGCTGCCGGTCGAGGAAGGCGAGCAGGTCCTGAAGCTCGTCGGGCGACAGGGTTCCCGCGATGTCGCCCGGCATGAGCGACTCCTTCTCGAGGCGTGTCAGTCGCGCGATCTTCCGCTTGTCGAGCAGGCGGAACCGGCCCTGCCTATCGACGAGCTGGACCGAGAAGTTGTCCTCGTTGCGGATGACGCCGTCAAACTTCTCGCCACTGCGCAGCTCGACCCTTGCGCCGGCCCAGTCGGAGAGGATCTCGGCGCTCGGCTCCAGGATTGACTGACGGATCTTCGCAGCCGAGCGCGCGGCCCCTACGTTCGAGAGCTCGGGCCCAAACGGCGAGCCGCGGCCGCGGATCATGTGGCACGATGCGCAGCGTGCCTTGCCGAAGAAGATCTCTTCGCCCCGTTTCGGATCGCCCGCGACGGGCGGCTGGTCCCCGGCGCCGCCCAGGCTGCGGATGAACGCGACAAGCTGCCAGGTCTCGACGTCCGGCAGGTCGTTCGGGGGCATTTGCGTCCCGGGCACGCCCTTGCGGATCGCGCTGAAGATGTCACTGTCCTTGCCCCACTCGCCCGAAGTCAGGTTCGGGCCGCGGCCGCCTCCCTTCCCGTCGAGGCCGTGGCAGAACGAGCAGCGGGCGCGGAAGAGCTCGCCTCCAGCCTCGATTGCCGCCGGGTTGCGGGCAAGCGGGTTCCGAACGGGATCTTTCTTGTCCTTTTCGTCGAACCCGGCGGCGCAGCACCACGCGAGGCCCAAGGCCAGACAGAGTCCCAATCCTGTTCGCAGCATCTTCTCTATTCTCCACGAAGCCGCGCCCTTGTTCCACCGTTTTTGTGCGCGGACACCGGACAAGGCCAAGCCCCAGACCAGAGCAACCGCGATTTGGCCACGGAGCCGCAGAGACAAGGTTTTCTCTGTGTCTCCGCGCCTCTGTGGCTAAAGATCGGCTTTGAGACCGGCCACCTGCGCCGGCAAAGAGACAAGTCTCCCCGGCGCAGGTTTCCTGGAAGAAGGGATTGAGGGACGTTTTATCGTGACGGCGCAGCTGCCGCCGGAATCAGGCCCGCCGCGCTCCTTGCTGCGCGGGCGCCGCGCCGATTTGTTGCAGCAGGGTTAACACGTCGAAGTATTGACGTAACTCCTTGATCTTGCCGTTTTGGATCTTTATCACTTGAGCCGCTTGAATGGACCACTGCTTACCAGAAGGGGGGACGATGCCGCTAGGTGTCTCGAGCGGGCCGTTCTGGGTTGCTTTCCAGGTCACCTCCAGGACCACGGTGTCGCCGCTGGCGATAGCTTTTGTTACCGTTCCCTTTCCGTCGGGACCCGCCTTTTTCCAGTCTTGATAGACCTTGATCAGCTGGTCGGCCCCTTGAAGCCGGCGCTGAGTCCCCACCTCATCGTATACGACATCCGGTGCTAACGCAGCCCGGAGCCGCTGCCAATTGCCTTCGGTCCATGCCTCCACGTTTTCACGCGCCAACTGGATCAGATCTTGTTCGGGCATCGAAAAACTCCTTTCTCGCTTTCGGACCGGTGTCCGTTCTTGTCTTGCATCATACGCGAGACGCGCACGTGCCACGTTCGAATAGGTCAGTTATCCGGCAACAATAACCGGCTTTACTCCGCCCAATGACGAGCGGCAGTTTCCCGCCGTTCGCCGGCAGGGGGACTATTATAGATTTCTCGAACGGATGTTCAACCTAAAAAGCTCCCTGTTTGGAGTTCAGCCTTTAGGCTGCAAGCTGAAGCTTGAACTCCCATCAAGTCGTGGATGATTTTTCACACCTTCTCAGTCTCGGGAGGGACCTCGAGGCCTGAAAGACTGGCCACGAATTTCACGAATTCCACGAACTTTTTGATTACAGCCAGCCCTGTTTTCGTGGAATTCGTGGCCAGTCTTTCGGTTCGTGCAATCCATCGCGGCAGATAGGCTGCTGCGAGCAGGCTAAAGCCTGAACTCCAAAACGAAAGCGAACTCCTCTCAGCCGAAAAGGGTGACGAGGGGCTCGCCTTTGACCAGGTTGAGATCGTTCAAAATCTCCATCGCAGGATCAATGCCCAGAACGTAGTAAGCCGTCGCAAGAAGATCCGTGGGGTGCACGGGATCTTCCTTGGGAGCGGACGCGGTGTCGTCGGACTTGCCATACACCTCGCCGCGCTTGATCCCGCCCCCGGCAATCAGCGCCGTGTAGCAATAAGGCCAATGGTCCCGGCCGTCCGGCGCATTGCTGTTCCCCGAAGTGCTTACCCCGAGGCGCGGGGAGCGGCCGAACTCACCGACTGCCACTACGAGGGTCTCGTTGAGTAATCCGCGCTGATCCAGATCCTCAAGAAGAGCCGAGAGCGTCCGGTCGAGAATCGGGCAATGCAGATTTTTCAGCGGTCCGAAATTGGCGGCGTGGGTGTCAAAAGCATCGACTTCGGGATTGCCGTTGGCAACCGCAGGCCAGTTCAGCTGCACCAGTCGCGTTCCCGCCTCCACCAACCGCCGGGCCAGCAGGGCTCCCTGGCCAAACGTCGTGCGGCCGTATCTCTCCCGAACGGCAGCAGGCTCCTGCTCGAGGTCGAAGGCGCTGCGCGCCTTGCCGGATAACACCAAGTCGTAGGCCTTGGCATAGTACTCATCGACAGCCGTAGAACTGACAGCCTTCTCCAGATCCTTCATGGATGAGTTGATTCCTTTGAGCAGCTCGAAGCGCCCCTTGAGTCGTCCCTCACCCACGTCCGAACGCAGCGCGAGGTCATCAATCTTGATCGGCTTGTTCGGGTCTTGATAGAGACGGTACGGGTCGTAGGCTTTTCCCAGGAACCCTGCCGCGCCCCCCTTGCCGATCGCGTTGCTCTCCTGGAGCGGTCTCGGCATTTCGACAAAGGGGAGCATCGACACGTCGGGTGGTTTCAGCTTTGATATCTGCGAACCAGCCGTGGGAAAATCCCGCGGCGAAGGCGGCTCGAGCTGGCCCGAAGGAGAAACCTTGTCGGGCGGATATCCGGTCAGCATCTGGTAGATCGCGGCCGTGTGGTTGAACAGTCCTTCGGGCGTATAGCTCATCGAGCGGATGAGAATGCATTTGTCCAGTTGCTCGGCAAGCATGGGCATGGTCTCGCTCAGCAGGACGCCCGGGACTTTGGTTTTTATAGGTTTGAATTCGCCGCGTATGTTCGAAGGCGCATCCGGCTTGGGGTCCCAGATGTCCAGGTGGCTCGGGCCCCCTTGAAGGAACAGGAGAATCACCGACTTGGCCTGGCCGAATCCCTTTTTGCTCCCTTTTGCAGCGGCCGTTGAAGGTGTGTGGGCCTGCAGCGCGAAAAGCTGTGGGAGGTTCATGCCGAACAACGCGGCGCCGCCGACGCGCAGAAACTCCCGGCGCGTCGTTCCGTCGCACAACGTTCCCATTTTCCCAGGAATCACCAACATAGCGTTTCTCCCTACCTTATGGGGTCTGACCCTGAAAATTGAATTTTAAATTTTCAGGGTCAGACCCCTTTTTTAACGGTTGAAAAGAAAGGCGTGGCTGTTCAGCAGCGCCCACAGTAAGTCCTGAGCGCGCTCCGCCCGGTTGTTTCCGCCCTTTAGATAATCGACCGACAGACGCACCTCTCCCGAATCGGGCATCCGGCTGAGAGTGGCGAGATACAGATCCTCGACGATTTTCTGATCTCCGGTGCCGGAAAGAACCAGCTTCGCCACGCGGCCATCCGGGTCCGCGATCGCATCCGCAATCACCCCGCCGTTGATCAGGTTCAGCGCCTGTCCCAGACTGATGTCTCCCCTGCGCTCGCATTCACACGACGACTCTCGTGGAGGCCGGCCGAAAAGGTCGAGGAAGCCCCCGACGGCGATCTTCGAATCGGGCAGTTGCTGCGCCTGGTAACCTTTGGGCACTCCCTCGAAATTGAGAGCCGTTCCGGTTGCGAGCGCCACGGCGTCAAGCAACTGTTCTGCTGCAAGGCGCCGCGGGCGCTGGTGCGAAAAATTCGTCCCGTCATCTTCATTCCATTCGTTCGTCGTATAAGCCGCCTGATAGACGCGCGAGTTGGCAATGCGGCGCATGAGATGTTTCAGGTCGAAGTTGGCGCGTTTCAGGTCTTCAGCCAGCGCGGCCAGGAGCGCCGGATTGGAGGAAGGATTGCTGGGTCTGAGATCATCCACAGGGTCGATGATCCCTCTGCCGAAGAAGTAGCTCCAGATCCGGTTTGCAATCGCATTGGCGAAGTACGGATTGTCCTTGGATGTCAGCCATTGAGCGAACTGTTTCCGCCGCTCTCCGTGGGTGTCCAGTTGTGCCGGGTTTCCGAACGGGAATTTCGCCGTCACTTCGTAGCCGTACTTCGGATGACGGATCTCATAGCCCTGGCGCTTTTCGTAGACGACCTCCTCATCACTCTGCGCGCCCTCTTTCAAGGCCACACCGCCGAAAAAGGCCGTCATCTCGTAGTAGCTGCGCTGCGTCCACGGTTCGAACGGGTGATCGTGACAGTTCGCGCACATCATCCGCACGCCGAGGAACACTTGCGAGACCGTCTCCATCATGACCTTTGGCTCGCGCGTGGCTCGAAAGAAGTTTGCAGCGGGGTTGCCGAAGGTGCTGCCGTCGGCCTCGACGATTTCACGCACAAACTGATCGTAGGGTTTGTTCTCCGCGATCGACTTCCGAATCCAGCTTCGATACGTCCACAGGCCTTTCTCTCCGAGGAAACGCCGGTTGCACTGAAGCAAGTCTCCCCACTTCAGAGTCCAGTGATCGACGTATTCCGGTGATGCGAGGAGCCTGTCAATCAGCTTGCTCCTCCTGATCCCGCTCGGTTCGGGATCGGCGAGAAAAGCCCGCACATCTTGGGGACGAGGCAGCAAGCCTGTCAGATCGAGCGAGACGCGGCGCATGAACTCCGCATCGCTGCACAGGCGAGAAGGAACGATCCGGAGTCTCTTCAGTTTTTCGTCCACCAGGCGATCGACGTAGTTGTGTTGCGGGAGCTGCGTCCATTGGAATCCCGCCTTGTCCGGCAGGGCCGTGACGGGAACGGAGACAACCTGCCCCTGGTAGCGCACTTGAATCGTGGACTCACCTTTCCGCAAAGAGTGAACCAGACCGGAGTCCGACACCTCAGCCACGGCAGGGGTGCTGGAAACGTAGGTAGACTCCAGAGTCACATCCCGCTCACTGCCGTCCGGGTAGCGCGCCAGGACCAGCATCTGCTGCGACAGGCCAGACTTGTTCATCAATATGTCGGAGGGAAAGAGCTTGATGCCGGTTACGGCGCCCGTTTTCTCATCGTCGAGCTTCACGCCTTCTCGAATCCACTGGACCAGCGTGCTGTAGTAGCGGGAGCTCACAGGGAACCGCAGCCCGCCGCCGTGCGCCACACCCATTGTCGGCTTGAGGAGCATGAGGGACTGTGCCGGGTCTGCCCGATTGAAGCGGCGGCCTGAGAGATCCTGAATCAGTGCGCCGTAATCAAAGGCAGGGTCGTAGCCGCGCAGAGAGAGTTTGAAACCGTTCTTGCCTTTGGCGCCGCCGTGGCAGGGTCCGCTGTTGCACCCTGCCTTACCCAGGATCGGGACTACGTCCTTTACGAAGCCCACAGGATGTTTTTCAGAAAGCCCACGCACCGTGACCTCAAAGCGCGCGGTCATTCCATTGGCAGCCGCCTCAATCACGGCCACACCGTCCTTGACAGGGTGGATGACTCCGGACTCGTCAATCCGCACCACATCGCTAGTCGTGGTGAGCTTGGACGCACCTGTCAGGTCGAGTTTGCTGCCGTCGGCCTGCTGCAGCGAAATCAGAACACGCCGGACCTCCCGAGGATCCGACATTACGATCCCCTGAGGAAACACCTCAAGCTTGGCTTTCGAGGGCCCGGTCCCCGCCGCAGAAAAAGTCGACAGAACGAACAATCCGCAAAATGCAGGCAAGACTAACCTTTTCATACTTGATATTCCTTCATGACAGTGATGCCCGAAGTATCTCTGTACACCAATGACAAATGAAAAATGACCAATGAAAAATGACAAATTTGTAGATTCGTCCCCAACGTGCAATTTGTCATTTTTCATAATTTTTCATTGGTCATCTTTCATTTGCCAGTTCTACCGCTCTGTGTCTCTGTGGCTCATGACAGGTGGTCATTTGCTGATGCTTCCTTTAAGAATCTTCAAACGCAGTTTCTTGTCCGGGATGGTGTAATCCCTGTCATCCTTGCGGCCTTCCATCTTGGCCGTTGCCACCAGTCGTATCTCGTACTCGCCGGATTCGGCGGCCGGCTCCGTTTCAAAGTGCAGCTTAAATGCCGAATCCGTGGCAGGCACCTCAACAGGCGCGCCAGTCACGTGCAGCGGAAGATCGACTGCCTTAATCTGTACCGCCTCCTGAAAGGGATATTGCCGGTGCAGCCTGCCCTCGATCGTAACATCCGCGCCACTTTCCATCTCAAAGCTGTCCGAGGGAATGACCAGGGAGAAGGCGCGCACCAGGTCCACTGTCACGCAGGGCGAAACTACGGTCAGCTCGCGCCCGGCCGCGTCCGTTCTGGCTACGAGGACCAGGTCGAAGCGTCCGATCCTGGCGTTGTAATTGGCAGAAATCTGAACAGGCAGAGATTCCTTCTTTTCATCGAGCATCCCTGCCTTGATGTCCACATCTATCCCGGCGGGCACCTGGCCCTCGACGCGGAGGGAACCGGCAATCGGGACATTCTTATTGACTGTCACCCGGATCTCGCGCTTTAGCCCCTGAACCAATTGGATCTCACGATCTGAAACCTCGAGTGACAAAGGAACCGGCCTCGATATGCCCGCGGGAAGCGCCATTCCCAGCCATTTCGCCTGATAGGGTCTTTGCGTTGCAATCGACCCTCCGCCCACTTCCCTTCGTGCGCCTTTGACGGGCGTCATGAGGCCCGGTCCGGCAGCTCTGCGCCGAATACGCTCCCCGGCCGAAGAGACACCCTCACCCCAAACCTCCAGTTCGGATGTGGAGAGTTTGACTCCGGGTCTGGAAGTCACTACGAGCATTCCTTCTTTGATGTTGGCAGGCACATGACCGCCTTCAACCAGCAGGCCATCACCCGCATTGGCGATGCCGAGCTGGATCGGACCCTGGTACGTGTGGCGTATCACCCGCACGGGGACCGTGGCCGTGCCTCCCGCGGGAATGTTGATGTACGGCGACGCCAACTCCAGCGCAAACTCCTCAAACTTTCGTGTCGCGCGCAGGCGGTAGGCGAAATCCGGACCTCCTCTGTGGTTGAGGTCTTCGACGGCCACGAGTACTTCGCGCACGTTTTCCGGCACCCGGAAAAGAAGCTTCGGATCGAATCCCTTCTCCGGCGGAGCAAAGGAGAATTCAGTCTGAACGATGAGGCTGCCGCCATCGACCGCGGATGAAAGGAGCTTCATCTGGGTGTCGTAAAGACCCAGCCACGCGATCATTGGCGTCGTCTCCAGCCCCGCGGCCATGACTTCGAAAAACCATCTCTCACCTGGTGTGACGGCAAGGCGATAGAGATCCCTCTCGCCGGGCTTGGAGATTCTTCCGTTAACCACCGTCTCGCCGGCGAGGCTTACAGGTGTCTGGCTTGCAGGAGGCTCGATTATTTCAGGCAGATCTCCGAGCACAAACGGCATCGGGAGACTGCCACCTTTTGCCGGCGGTACTGGAATCATTGCGATTGTTTGAGACGCCGGCAGATCGAGAGGAGGATGGACGACGATGGGTCCGGGCAGATTTCCTCCGAGGAGCGTGACCTCGATGTCCTTTCCTCGCTGCCAGCCCAGAGGAAAGAGACTTTCCGCGTACAAATAGTTTCCCACCTTGAGACGGTAGAAACTGCTTTCCTGATCGCTGAAACGGCTGTCGTGCACGACAACGCGGTATTCGCCGTCGCGCGGGAACTTTACCTGAAGCCGGGAATCGACGCCAATGCCCGGCGCGTCGTCGTTCGCAGCGATCTCCCGCCCGGCGCCGTCCAGAATACGGATGATCGGGTCTATTGCAGAACCCAGCCGCCGCGCCTCCACTTCAAAGACCAGGGATTGACCCAGGCGCGCATTGAACACGAAAACATCCTGAGCGGCCGCTGTCAGAAAGCTGTTGACCACAACCGGAGGCGAAATTTTGCGGGCAGATGGAGGCGTGTCCTTCGCCTCCTCCTCTTTTTTTACTTCTATTTCAGGGAAATCGCTCACACTGAAAAGAACAAGGTTCGAGATGCCATCCTCGCTGCGGAGGCGCACAGGGTAGAGGGCCACCGGCGCGTCCCGATGCAACTCGACCAGGAACGGAAGTTCCGTTTCGGGTTTCTTGGGGTTGTTCGGAGGCGCAAGGCGGGTTATTGTGGCGGGGAGCGCTGTGATCAGCTCAGAGCCCGGCAGGAGGTTCTGGCCCATGAGAGTCAATGTAAAAGTCGTGCCTCGGCGCGCTCCAAGCGGCCGGAGCACCTTGATGAGCGGCGCCGCAATCGCGGAATCTTCCACGAGGGCACAAAAACACAAGGACGCCAGCAACGACACGAATCTGATTCCGTTTGTGCAAGCCGGCATGAATGCCCTCTATTGGCTTGATGTTTTTGCGCCCGAGGCGACAGGCACGGGGACGAACGATTTCAGCAGGGCCTGCGATCGTATGTCGTAGATGCGCACTACCCCGTCGAATCCTGCCGCGGCAAGCTGCCTGCCCGAAGGATGGAATGCCAGCGCGTAGATGCCGCCAAGATGCCCTCGCAGGGACGCGACCTTCGCTCCGGTGTCCGCCTGGTAGATGTTGATTTCCTCTCCCATCCCGCCGACGGCGATCTGCGTGCCATCGGGGCTGAAACTCACGCTTTCTACGGCGCCCCCCTGCGGCTCGAACTCGCGCAGCAGGCACGAATCGTCGTCGATCTTCATGGCGCGCGGGCGGTGCATGGTGTACATGCGCGGGGTGCGGTCGTCGCCGCCGGTGACCACGATATCCGACTTGGGGTGGCGCGCGAGGCAGTACAACTCCCCCTGGCCTCCAAAGGTCGCTTTGGTGAGCAGGTTGAGATTCTCTATGAAAGAGCCTGTGGCTGCCTCCGACAGTTTCACGAAATGGTCGCGCCCGACTGAAACCAGGCGCCGGCCGTCTACTGAAAACACAGTCCCGAACACCCAGTCGGAATGATTCTCCATCTTCCGGGTCTCGCCGGCGCCTGCGACGTCAAACAGGCGAATGGTCTTGTCCGGACAGCCGAAGGAAAGGTACTTGCCATCAGGAGAAAACGCGGCTCCAAAAAGGGTGTCCGTGCCCACCTTGACCGCCCGCAGCAGTTTCCTGCTTTCCGCATCCCACAGCTGGACTTCTCCGAATCGAGCTGGCGAGCCTCCAACCGCTGCGAGAACCTTTCCGTCAGGGGAAAAAACGATCGAGTGTATGCGCTCCGCGCGGCCCACCAACCGTCCTGCGACGCCGGTGCCGTCGGCGCGATGGAAAATGACCTCGTGGTTCCCGGAGACAGCGAGAATCTGCCCGTCGGGAGAGTAAGCAAGCGCCGTTATGACGGGGGATGCCTGATAAACCGGGGGCTCGACAGGGATGGGATCCGTGTCCAGAGCTGCCGCGGAGTCGTCCTGACTGCCTTCGACAATCCATTCGCGGAACAAGTCTATCTCCTCGGCCGAGAGCGGAGTCATCCCCATCGGCATGCGGGGCTCGATCTCGCCCGTGAGGTGTTTGAGAAGCAGGCTTTGTTCCGGCTGTCCGGGAACGAACGGTGTTCCGTGACGTCCGCCTTTTTTGAAATCCGCGTAGGAGGTCACCAGGAGGCCGCCGCTTCGCATCGTGGGCAGGTGGCATCCCTGGCACTTCGCGGTCAGAATTGGAAGAACGTGCCGCGCAAAACTGATTTCCCCCTTCTGCCCATAGGCGAAGGCGGGAAACCAGAAATTTGCGACGAACAGATTAAAAAAGATGACACGGAGCAAAGAGCGGGTCATGAAGAACCCTTTTTGAATCAGCGAGGCGCTTGAATCCCTATCCTATTGCCATTCTCCCGGTCTGTCAACAAGTTGCTCATGGATGTCATGGATGTCATGGATTCTCGTGGGTCAAATAGGACTATCGCAAACCTAAACATAGAGTTCCGTTCCGTCCCGGCTTTTACTGCGCCTTTGCGGTAACCTTGCCCGGAGCTGGTCTGCGTAGGCGACGGACTCGAATCCGATCAAAAACAGGAAGCCGAGAACGGTCAACCCACATCAACCTTGAAAGGGAGAATGAAAGAAATGGACCTTCCGTTCCCGGACGCATCCACGAACCCAGCGACCGAGCCGATTCACACGTTCCACCTCGGGTTGTGGTTCAACTCGCCGGCTGACGCCGTGGCGGCGGGGTGCCCTGGCGCGACGACGCGGTTTAACGGCGACCACACCGCCGGGATCCAGGTGCTGAACACAAGCAACTTCCCAGACCTTCAGGGACCCTTAGGGCAGCTGGTCCCATAGACGGTCAGGATGTGCGCCGGCCAAAGCGGCCGAAGGCTGTGTTGCGGCCCTGCTGCTCTGAGTAATTCGTGGCAATTCTTTATGGCGTCGCTTCTT
>WNGD01008112.1_pt1 | contig 16813 bp, 12 predicted proteins | sample 5400671 | NCBI WGS metagenome assembly WNGD01 (sample SAMN13153369, study PRJNA577476) | soil metagenome | isolation source: 40 cm soil or saprolite under grassland replicate 2 | place: USA:California | collected 2016-06-15 | reverse complement strand
CGCGCTGCCGACGTTCACGATCGGGGCCGCGATCATCGCCTCCTATAAGATCGGCGCCGCCAGCGGTCTGGCGCACTCGGGGCTGTTCGGCACCGCGGTCGCGACGATGGGCATGCTCGGCACGGCGGCGTACATCCTGGCGATGGACACATTCGGACCCATCACCGACAACGCCGGCGGCGTGATCGAGATGTCGCACCAGCCGGAGGAGATCCGTCGCCGCACCGACCGGCTTGACGCCGTGGGCAACACCACCAAGGCGCTGACCAAGGGCTACGCGATCGGGTCCGCGGCGCTGGCCGCGTTCCTGCTGTTCTCCGCGTATCTCGACGAAGTCTCGGCGCTGGGCTCGCCGCTGCAGGGCGTGGACATCTCCAAGCCCGAAGTGTTCGTGGGCGGGCTGCTCGGCGCGATGCTGGTGTTCTGGTTCTCGGCGCTGGCGATCAGTGCCGTCAGCAAGGCCGCGGTGACCGTGATCGAGGAGGTACGCCGCCAGTTCAAGGCCGATCCGGGCATTCTCAAGGGCACCTCGAAGCCCGACTACGGCAAGGCTGTGGACATCGTCACCATCGGCGCATTGAAAGCGATGGTCGCGCCGGGGCTGCTGGCCGTGGGGATGCCGATCGCGGTGGGTCTGTTCTTCAAGGTGTTCCACGTCGGGGCGGAGGCGGTGGCCGCGTTCCTGATGGTGGGGACGATCGGCGGCATCCTGCTCGCGACGCTGCTCAACAACGGCGGCGGCGCCTGGGACAACGCCAAGAAGTTCATCGAAACGGGGGAGTACGGCGGCAAAGGCTCGGCGCCCCACAAGGCGGCCGTCGTCGGGGACACGGTGGGCGATCCGTTCAAGGACACCGCCGGACCGTCGTTGCACGTGCTGATCAAATTACTGAGCACGGTGACGCTGGTGCTGGCGCCACTCTTCGTATGAGCCGTATGGCCGTATCGCCGTATGGCCGTATGGCTCGCCAGGCGGTTTATACGGCCCATACGGCCATACGGCACATACGGCACATACGGCCTGTACGGCGATACGGCCATACGAAAACACGGAGCTTCCCCTGAGCCAATTGTTCGGCCGCAAGCCGATCGCCGCTCTCCTGGCCGAGAGCGATGCGCCCGGGGGTCTGAAGCGCGCGCTCGGCGCCGGCGACCTGATCATGCTGGGGATCGGCGCCGTGATCGGGGCGGGGATCTTCGGTGCCATCGGCACCGCGGCCTCCGGCCAGTACGACGCCGCCGGCCACCTGGTGCGCAGCGGGGCCGGGCCGGCGCTGGTCCTCTCCTTCCTGCTGCTGGGCGTGTGCTGCGCGCTCGCCGGCCTGTGTTACGCCGAGCTGGCGTCGATGATTCCCCAGGCGGGCAGCGCGTATGCGTACTCGTACGCGACGCTGGGCGAGCTCGTCGCCTGGATCATCGGCTGGGACCTGATCCTCGAGTACGCCGTTGGCAACGTGGCGGTCGCGATCTCGTGGGGCGACTATTTCCGCTCGCTCCTGGACAGTTTCGGCGTCCACTTGCCGCTGTGGCTCACGACCGGTTACCGCACCGCGCTGCTCAGCCCCGACCCCGCGGTCCACGGCTTGTTGCAGAGCGCGCCGCATCTCGGCGGCATCCCCGTGCTCGTCAACGTCCCGGCATTCGCGATCGTGATGGCGATCACGTGGCTGCTGCTCATGGGCGTACGGGAGAGCGCCACGGCGAACAACGTCATGGTGACGATCAAGCTGCTCGTCCTCGCGCTGTTCATCATCGCGGGACTGACGCACATCGACACGGCGAACTATCACCCGTTTGCCCCCAACGGCTTCCGCGGCATCCACCAGGGCGCGGCGATCGTGTTCTTCGCCTACATCGGCTTCGACTGCATCTCCACGGCCGCTGAGGAAACGAAGAACCCGCAGCGCAACCTGCCGATCGGTATCCTCGGGGGCCTGGCGATCTGCACGGTCATCTACGTGATCGTCGGCGCGGTGCTGACGGGGATGGTGAAATACACCGAGCTCGGCGTCGCCGACCCGCTCGCCAAGGCGTTGAACAGCGCCGGCTTCACGACCGTGGGCTGGATCGTGGCGCTCGGGGCGGTGGTGTCGATGTCGGCGGTGCTGCTGGTGTTCCAGTACGGGCAGCCGCGGATCTTCTACGCGATGGCGCGGGACGGCCTGCTGCCGCCGTGGGCGGCGAAAGTACACGCCAAAACCCGGGTGCCGCACATCACGACGGTCATCACGGGCATCTTCGTCGCGTTATGGGCGCTGATTGGGGACGCCGGCGAGACCTACAACCTCACCAACATCGGCACGCTGTTCGCCTTCGCGCTGGTCTCGATCGGGGTCCTGGTGCTGCGGAAGACCGACCCGCACCGGCCGCGGCCGTTCCGGGTCAAGTGGATTCTGCTGGTCGCCCCGTTGTCGGCGATCCTCTGCGTCCTCGTCATGCTGGGACTTCCGGGGGAAACGTGGATCCGCTTCGCCGTCTGGCTGGTGATCGGCCTCAGCCTCTACGGGTTCTACGGCCATCGCCACAGCCGGTTGCGGCAGCCGTGAAGCTTCACACCAAGATCATTCTGGGCCTCGGCCTCGGCGCGGTGTGCGGCGTCGGCGCCAATCTCCTCACGCACGGGGCCGGGTGGGTGCAGTGGATCGCCAACAACGTCGCCAACCCCGTCGGCCAGATCTTCCTGCGCCTGCTGCTGATGACCGTCGTGCCGTTGGTATTCTGTTCGCTGACGATGGGCGTCGCCCAGCTCGGCGACATCCGCAAGGTGGGGCGGGTGGGCGCGCGATCGATCGGGTACTTCCTCGTCTCCACCGCCATCTCCGCCACCATCGGCATCATCCTCGTCAACCTGATGCACCCCGGGACGGGGCTGCCCCTGGCGGTGCGCGAGCAGCTGCTGGAGACCTATCGCGGCGACGCGCAGGGCCTGCAGGCGGGCGGCACGACGAAGTTCGGCATCGACATGCTCGTGAACTTCGTGCCCCGCAACCCGGTGCAGGCGGCCGCCTCCATGGACATGCTGGGCGTGATCGTCTTCTCGCTGATCTTCGGCGCGGCGCTGACGCTGATCCCCAAGGAGAAATCCCAGCCGGTGGTGCGACTGCTCGACGCCGTCGGCGACGTGATCGTGCGCATCATCGGCATGGCGATGCAGCTCGCTCCGTACGGCGTGTTCGGCCTGATCTTCGTCGTGACGAGCCGCTTCGGGTTCGACATCCTCAAACAGCTGGGCCTATACGTCGTGGTCGTGCTCGTAGGGCTGCTCATCCACGGTCTCGGCTCGCTCTCGGCGCTGGTGCGCGTATTCGGCGGGCTCAGCCCCCTCGTGTTCTTCAGCCGCATCCGCAGCTCCATCATCACGGCGTTCTCGACGAGCTCGAGCAATGCCACGCTCCCCACCAACATCGCCGTGGCCGAGCAGGAGCTGGGGATTCCGCCCAAGATCGCGGGGTTCGTGTTGCCGCTCGGCTCGACGATGTGCATGAACGGCACCGCGCTGTACGAGGGCGTCACGGTGCTGTTCCTGGCCCAGGTGTTCGGCATCCACCTGGACCTGGGCGCGCAGATCGTCGTCATCATCCTGAGCGTCATCACGGCGGTGGGGGCGGCAGGGGTGCCCGGCGGGTCGCTGCCGCTCATCATGGTCGTGCTGGCATCGGTCGGCGTGCCGCCCGAAGGCATCGCCATCATTCTCGGCGTGGATCGGATCCTCGACATGTGCCGCACGACCGTCAACGTCGTCGGCGACCTGACGGCGACGGTGTACGTGGCGCGCACCGAGAGTGACTGGGACCCGGGAGCCCTGAACCGGGCTCCGGCGCGGGCACCGGCTAGCGCGTAGGCTCGCCCGCCAACCGCAACGCCCCGAGCAGGGGATCCACGGGCTCGCCCGCGAGGCGGGCCCGTGGCATATCGGCGACCAGCAGGCGCTGGAAGGCTGCGAGTAAAGCAGATCCCGGCTGGAACAGGCCGCCGGCGAGCGCCATCGGCACGGGCTCGCGTCCGGGGAAACGGCGCTCCAGGCTGCGGGCCAGCCCCACAAGCTCGCGGGCCGCGGCGTCGACCGCGCGTTTCGCCACGGCCTCGCCCTCGCGGGCGGCGTTGAGCACGTGCGGGGCGAGCGCGGCCACCTGGGCCGGCGTCGCGTTCGCCGCCCAGCGGACCAACCCGTCGAAATCCTGCAGGCCCAGCGCCGCGAGCAGGCGCGTCAGCAGGGTCGAGCCTTCTTCCCTCGCGTCGAGAGCGCGGCCGGTGACCTCCAGGGCGCGGCGGCCCAGCCAATAGCCGCCGCCTTCGTCGCTCATCTGCCAGCCGTACCCGCCGCTGCGATGCACGTGGCCTTGCGCGTCCCGCGCGTAGGCGATCGACCCCGTGCCGGCGCTGACCAGGATCCCGGGGCCGTCGTGGAACGCGGCCGTCAGCGCCGCTTCGACATCGCCCAGCGCCCGGACCTCGCGGGCGAGCCCGCAGGCGACGAGCGCGGTGACCAGCTGCTCGCGCTCCGGCTCGCGCCCCGCGCCGGCGGCGCCGACGACCAGCCGGTCGGCAGGCAGAGTGACCTCGGCGCGCCCCGCGGCTTCGCGCACGATCTCCGCGATCACCGCCGCCGAGCGGCTGCCGCCGCCCGGTCGCATCGCCGCCCCCGGCCCTTCGCCGCGGGCGAGAATGTGGAGTTCACCGTCGGCGATCGCCACGGCGGTTTTGCTACCGCCGGCGTCGACACCGACGAGGACGGACGGTCGGACGGTCGGACGGTCGGACGGTGACTTCATCCGTCCACGCCTAACTGTCCGACAGTCCGACCGTCAGACGGTCCGACAAGAGAGCTGAGCATCCCCGCGAGCACCGTTACTCCGGTCCCCAGCGGCACATACCACGGCCACGCCAGACCGCGCAGCCAGTGGAGCGGGAAGTGCGGGACCACGGCGCCGAGCACCACCGGAGCCATGAGCGTCATGCCGATCGCGACGGCGACGATCGCGTCGATCTGGCGTGCCCGGCGCACGGCGGCCAGCACGTACATCCCCAAGAGGCTTCCGTAGGTGAGCGAGGCGACGCTCAGGGCGAGCTGCACGACGGGGGTGTTCTGATCGCGGAACAGCATCGCCCCGGCGACGAGCACCAGTGCCCAGGCGAGGCTCGCCGCGCGGCCGACGCGCAGCAAGCGCTGGGGGTCGCGCTCGCCGGTCAGGCTCGCGTAGAAGTCGTGCGTCGTCGCCGAGGCGAGCGAATTGATCGCCGAGGCGTGCGTCCCCATCGCCGCGGCGAGGATCCCGGCGACGACGAGCCCGGCGAGCCCGGCGGGCAGCTGCGTGGTCACGAACGTGGGGTAGATCGCGTCGCTGCGCAGCCCCGGCTGCGCCGCTCCGGCGAGCCACAGACTCGTGCCGACGAGCAGGAACAGCGCGAACAGGACGATGACGCACAGCCCCGAGCCGATCAGGGCCCGCCGCGCGTCGCGGAGACTCTTCGAGGCGAGCAACCGCTGGACCAGCAGGTGGTCGGTGCCGTGCGAGGCGGCCGAGAGCAGGGCGCCGCCGATGAGACCGCCCCAGAGGGTGTACGTCCGCGTGAAGGAAAAGTGGAAATCGAACACCTGCAGCTTGCCCGCGTGCAGGGCGGTGGCAAAGGCGCCGGAGCCGCCGGCCAGGCCGAGCGCGACGATCAAGGTCACTACCCCGCCCAGCACGTACACGCCGAGCTGCATCACGTCCACCCACACGACGGCGCGAATTCCCCCGACCCACGTGTAGATGAGCGTCACGAGCCCGACGGCGAGGATGCCGGCGGGGAGGCTCCAGCGCGTGATGATCGCCAGGGGGATCGCGGTGGCGAAGATGCGGACGGCGTCCGCGACCGAGCGCGTGCCCAGAAAAATCGCCGCCGCGGTGCGGCGCGCCCGAGGCCCGAAGTGGTGCTCGAGGCGGGTGTACGCGGTCTCCTGGGTGCCCGCGAAGTAGCCGGGGAGGAGCAGCGCCGCGACGCCGATGCGCCCCACGAGATACCCAAACGGGAGCTGCAGGAACGTGAGGTTGCCGGTCGCGGCGATGCCGGGGACGGAGATGACGGTCACCGCCGACGTTTCGGTCGCGACGATCGACAGCATGATCGCCCACCAGGGCAGCCCGCGGTGGCCGAGGAAGTAATCGCTGGCGTCGCGCTGGCGGCCGGCGAGCACCAGCCCCAGACCGAGGGCGGCGACGACGTACAGCGCGACGATCGCGAGGTCGATCGGGCGCACGCGCTAGCCTCCCACACAAGAAACCGGCCCGCGGATTGGGCGGGCCGGCGCACGCGGATCAGGTTGGCGCAACGGGTGCGGTCAGACGGTGAACGACGACCCGCAGCCGCAGCCGCCGGTCGCGTTCGGGTTCTCGAACGCGAAGCCGGATTCCTGGAACGTGCTCTTGTAGTCCACGGTCGTGCCGTTCAGATACGGTGCGCTGAACCCGTCGACGAACAGGCGCACCCCCTGGCTCTCCACCACAACGTCCTCGGCCTCGGGCCGGTCTTCGACGTTGAGGCTGTAGCGGAAGCCGGAGCAGCCGCCCGGCATGACCGCCACGCGCAGTCCCGCCGTGGCCAGGTCCACCTTCTCCTGGGCCATGACCTTCTTGATTTCGGCGGCCGCCTGCTCGGTGAGGCTCAACGTCACTGCGGCCGGCTTCTGGGTCGTTGCCATGCATTCCCTCCGTGTCGCCGCAACCTAGGGAATCCCGCGCGCGCTGTCAACGGCACGTAGCCCCGGGTCCCGCCGCAGGTTACGGGCAATGAGCGCGAACGCCGCTACGGCGACAAAAAGGAACGCGAGGGCGGTCCGGAAGGTTCCCACCAGCAGCTGGCCGATGCCGAACAGCGCGGCGTACACGGTCACCCAGCCGGCGACCCAGTTCACCCACGACAGCGCGCCCCCCGGGATGGTGTCGGCGCCGAATCCGAGCCGCGTCGCGACGCGCCTCCAGCCCGGCCCGCCCGGCCGCACCTGGCGGTAGAAGCGGTCCAGCGTCGCGTCGCTTTCGGGCCGCGTCACACGGTGATGAGCATGACGGCGGCGTAGCTGCCGCCGGTGGCGTCGCTCGCGGAGAGATGGCCGAACGTCTGCAGCCCGAGCGCCGTCACGAACGACGCGGCCATCGCCGCGAGCTCGCTCCACGCGCTGATGCGCCACCAGTACCAGCGCAGGATCAGCACCGACCCGGTGCCCGCGCCGATGGCAAACAGGAAGCGCCAGCCCGCTTCGACCGAGCCGAGGAACCGCATCACGACGAGCGCCAGCAGCATCAGCACAACCGTGGCGACGCGCGCCACCAGCACCTGCTCGCGATCGCCGGCGCCGCGCCGCACGAACCGCAGCCAAAAATCGTTGACGAGATACGACGTGCCCCAGTTCAGGTGCGTCGAGATCGTGCTCATGTACGCCGCGGCGAACGCGGCGAGCATCAGGCCGCGCAGCGGCGAGGGGAGGAGGTCCACCATCGCCCGCACGTACCCGTGCTCGGGGTTGGCGAGGTCGGGATAGCTGACGGCGGCGAACAGCCCCACGATGATCCACGGCCAGGGGCGCAGCGCGTAGTGCGCGATGTTGAACCACAGCGTCGCGAGCAGCCCGTGCCGCTCGTCCCTGGTGGAGAGGATGCGCTGCGCCACGTAGCCGCCGCCGCCCGGCTCGGCACCCGGGTACCACGCGGCCCACCACTGCACGGCGAGGAACACCAGCAGCGAGGAGAGCGGCAGCCACCCGCCGTGCAGCGGCGGCAGCACACCGACGGCGGCCTGGGTGCTTCCATAGTGCCCCGCCGCAAGAGCCACGAGCCGGTCGAGGCCGCCGATGCGGTCCACGGCCAGCACGGCCAGCACGATGCAGCCGCCCATCGCCACGAGGAACTGGAAGAAGTCCGTGACGACGACGCCCCACAGGCCGGCGAGAATCGAGTAGCCCGCCGTGATGGCGAACAGGACCACGGCCACCCGCCACCCCGACATCCCGAAGCCCACCTCGAGGATCGTCGCCATCGCCCGCGTCACCCACCCCATGATGATGAGGTTGATCGGGAGGGCCAGGTACAGCGCGCGCACGCCGCGCAGCGTCGCCGCCGGCTTCCCCCCGTAGCGGAGCTCGGCGAACTCGACGTCGGTGACCACGCCGGCGCGCCGCCACAACCGGGAGAAGAAGAAGACGGTGAGGATCCCCGACAGCGCCAGGTTCCACCACAGCCAGTTGCCGGCCACCCCATGGTGTGCCACCATCCCCGTGACGGCGAGCGGCGTGTCCGCCGCGAACGTCGTGGCGACCATCGACGTCCCCGCGAGCCACCACGGCAGGGAGCGGCCGGACACGAAATACTCGGCGATCGATTTGCCGGCGCGACGGGTGTAGTAGATCCCGATCGCCGTGGAGAAGGCGAAGTAGGCGATGATGATCAGCCAGTCCGCGGTGTTCAGGGTCATGGGCGCTGGTCCGTGAGGGCGTCCACCACGAGGTCCGCCACGTGGGGCCGGACCTTCAGAATCTTCGTGTTGGCGCGGGTGGGGTGGACGCGGTTGGTGAGCAGGATGATGAACAGATCGCGGTCGGGGTCGAGCCAGATCGAGGTGCCGGTGAACCCCGTGTGCCCGAAGGCGTGCGCCGAGAGCTTGGTGCCGGCGCTGGAGTTCTCGGACGGCGTGTCCCAGCCGAGGGCGCGAGATGATCCCGGGGGCAGGTCTTGGCGGGTGGTGAACTCTTGAACCACGGGCAGAGTCGGCCCCCCGCCCGTCTTCGCCCGACTCTGCCCGACTCCGTCCGACCGAAGCAACCAGCTCGCAAACCGGGCCAAGTCCCCCGCTGTGCTGAACAACCCTGCGTGCCCGGAAATCCCGCCCAGCCGCCCCGTGTTCTCGTCGTGCACTTCGCCGCGGATCATGCGATGCCGAAACGCCGTGTCCATCTCGGTGGGTGCGATCCGGTCCCGCCACTCGGCGGGCGGCAGGTAGCGGGTCGTCGTCATGCCCATCGGCTTGAACACCGCCGTATCGAGATATTGGTCGATCCGCGTCCTGGTGATGCGCTCGACCACCTGCGTCAGCACGATCGCGCCGAGGTCGGAGTACAGGTAGCGCGCGCCGGGGACGGTGTCGAGCGGCGTCGTGTCCACGAGCGCCCGCGCCGCCTCGCGGGTCTCGGTCTCGCGAAACAGCGGGCGCCACGCCGGCAGGCCCGAGGAGTGGGTGAGGAGATGACGGATCGTCACCTTCTCCTTCCCCGTCCCGCGGAACTCCGGCAGGTAGCGCTGCACCGGCGCGTCGAGATCGAGCCTCTTCTGATCGACGAGCAGGATGCACGCGGTCGTGAGCCCGATCACCTTGGTGAGCGAGGCGAGATCGAACACCGTCTCAGGGGTCATCGGCCGCGGGTCGTCCACGCCGTAGTGGCCGACCGCCGCGAGCAGCGCGATGCGGTTGTGATTGCCGACGGCCACCACCGCTCCAGGAAACGCGCTGTCGACCTGGGTCTGCAGGTACTCCACGACTGCGGCGAGCCGGGTGCTGTCGAATTGCTGCGGTGCGGGAGTCTGTGCGATGAGCGGCGCAGCACCCGCCAGGGCACAGAGGACCAGCGCCAGCCTGCTCTTCACCGCGCGCTCACCGGCGTTGCTGGAGTCGAGTCGCGCACCACGATCCCGAAGCCCACCGGGTAGCCGGGGGGGATGCGAATCGGCAGGTGACCGGTGATCGGCGATAGGCCGAGCAGCGCCCGCGCCGCGGCGCGCTCCGAAGCGCGCACGCCGCTCCACGCCAGCAAGTAGGACTTGACGGTCGGCGTCTGGTTCAGGAGGTACGGGCTGCCGAACGAGATCAGCACCGTCGGCTTGAGCGAGTCGGTCACGGTGATGAGCTGCGCCAGCGAATCGGGAAGGGCGATGTTGCCCCGCCACGTGATCGGGCGCACGCCGGACGCGAACACGACGTTGGGGTTGCGCGCGATCACGGTGCGCGCCGAGTCGTACGACGGCACGCCGGACATCGGCCACAAGCGGAAGTAGTCTACGGTGTCGCCGTTCTGCCGCAGGATGTCGGCGAACCGCTGCCCGATGCCGCCGTTCTGCTCGTCGGCGTAGGCGATCAGCGCGAGGCGCCCGCGCCGGCCGCGCCAGGCCCGCACGATGCCCGTGGTGTCGCGCGCCAGGGTGACGCTGCGCACGGCGATGTCGTCGGCGGCGTCCTGGAAGTGTTTCGTGCCGACGATCGCCATAATCGAGTCGGTCGCCACGGTGCGCCGCGCGGACAAACCCAGCCGCTCCTTGATCGCGAGCACGCGCCGCACCGAAGCGTCAAGCCGCGCGGGGGTGTAGCGACCCTGCGCCAGCGCCGCGACCATGGCGTCCAGGGCGGAGTCCGGATCGGCGGGCATCAGCAGCAGGTCGGAGCCCGCGAGGAAGGCACGCACGGTGGCTTCGCCGGCGCCGTACTTCGTGACGATCGCGCCCATCGTCAGAGCATCGGTCACCACCAGCCCGCCGAAGTGCAACGAGTCGCGCAGCACGCCCGTCAGCACGGCGGCCGACAGCGTCGCGGGGTCGTCCGAGCCGGTGACGGCGGGGAAGGCGATGTGCGCGCTCATCACCACGTCCGCGCCGGCGGCGATGCCGGCCCGAAACGGCACCAGCTCCAGCGTGTCGAGGCGCCGGTAGTCGGCGGCAATGACCGGGAGCCCGATGTGCGAGTCCGTCTGGGTGTCGCCGTGGCCGGGGAAGTGCTTCAACGTGGCGAGCATGCCGTGGTCGTGCAGCCCCCGCACGTAGGCCTGGACCAGGCGTGACACCGCGGCTGGGTCCTCACCGAACGAGCGGGTATTGATGATGGGGTTCAGCGGGTTGTTGTTAAGGTCGGCGTCCGGAGCGAAATTGACGTGGATGCCGACGGCGCGGCCCTCGACGGCCGCGGCGGTCGCGATGGTCTCAGCGTCTCTCGGGTCGCCGCTCGCGCCCACGGCCATGATCTGCGGGAACGCGGTGCCGCCGACGATGCGCATGCCCGGTCCCCACTCCAGGTCCGCCGAGATGAGCAGCGGCAGCCGGGAGCGCTGCTGCAGCGCGTTGAGCTTGGCGGCGATGTCGAACGGCGAGCCGACGGAGATGATGATGCCGCCGACGTGGATGGAGTCCACCCAGCGCTCGGCGACCTGGAAGCTCGAGTCGTCGAATGCGGTGTAGTTGCCGGCGAGCCAGGGGACGATGAGCTGGCCGATTTTCTCCCGAGGCGTGAGGGTGGCGAGCAGCGAATCGACGGACGGGACGCTCGCGGTCGCCGCTGCGGCTTCCGGTGCGGGGCGTATGGGCCGTATGGCCGTATGGCCGCCGCAGCCCAGCAGCACAGCGAGAACGAGGAGTCTATGCGCGCGCATCATGTGATCGTGTTGGCCCTCATTGGCTGCTCACCGGCGACCGGGCAGGTGCGTCCCGGGATCGACGTGCTGCTGTCGGACTCGCTGCATCTCGTCGCCGGCAAGCGCGTGGTGCTGCTCACCAACCACACCGGTGTGGACCGCGCCGGACATCGAGACGTGGACGTTTTGTACGGCCATACGGCCATACGGCTCACGGCGCTTTTCTCCCCCGAGCACGGCTTCCGCGGTCTCGAAGACCGTCCGGGGCTGCCCGACGCCGTGGATTCGGCGACGGGGCTACCAATCTATAGTCTCTATGGTGGGTCGCGCCCCCCCAACTACGCCGCGCTCGACAGCGCCGACGTCGTGCTCGTCGATCTCCAGGACATCGGCGCCCGGTATTACACCTACCCCGCGACTGCGACACAGCTGTTGCGCCAGGCCGCCCGGCGCGGCGTGCGGGTGGTGGTGCTCGACCGGCCCGACCCCGTGGGCGGGGAGGCGGTCCAGGGCAATGTGCACGCTGAGGTCGCCGATCCCGACACCGCGCTCGTGGGATTTCTCCCCGTGCCGATGCGCCACGGCATGACGCTGGGCGAGCTGCTGCGCTTGGCGAACGACGCCCTCGGCCTCCACGCCGATCTCGTGGTGGTGCCGGCCGCCGGCTGGCGCCGCGGGCTGTATTACGACGCGACGGGGCTGCCGTGGATCAAGCCCTCCCCCAACATGCCCGATCTGGAGAGTGCCTTTCATTATCCAGGGACGTGTCTGTTCGAAGGGACGAATCTCTCGGTGGGGCGGGGGACGCCGTTCGCGTTTCAGGCGATCGGGGCGCCGTGGCTCGATCCCGAAGCCGTGCTTGCACGGCTTCGGGATGCGGGAGGGGGGATGGGGGATGCGACGGTAGGAGTGCAAGTGACGGCGACCGATTTCACACCGAATGGCCCGACAGACGGGAAATACGCCGGCGTTCCGCTCAAGGGTCTGCGACTCCGCGTCACCGATCGCGCGCGCTACGACGCGACGCGGCTTGCGGTCGCGCTGCTCGCGGCGATCCGCGCCGCGCATCCTGACTCGTTCCGTTTCGGCCGGCGGTTCGACCAGCTCGCCGCGGGGCCGGAGCTGCGCGCCGCGCTGGAGGCGGGACAGTCGGTCACCGCGATCGTGGCACGCTGGGCCGCGCCGCTCGCCGCGTTCCGCGCGACGCGCGCCAAGTACTTGCTCTATTAGCAGTTCTTCCCTTTCCGCCCCTTCCGCAGGCTGTTAGCTTCACCCGCGCTCATGAATGTCATCCCCCAGGCGGTCAAAGACGGCTTCGTCAAATTGGTAGGGCCGATCGCCCGGGCGTTGATCCGCTGGGGCGTTTCCCCCAACACCATCACGACCGCCGGCGCGCTGGTCGTGATCGCATCCGCGGTCGCTTTCGGGATGGGGAAGATTCACCTGGGCGGCGCGTTGCTGCTCGCCAGCGGCATCTTCGATATCCTCGACGGCCAGGTGGCCCGCAACGGGAACCGCATCAGCCTGTTCGGTGCTTTCTACGACTCGACCCTGGACCGCGTCGGGGAAACGGCGGTGTTCCTGGCGATCGCCGTGTGGTTCGCGCAGGGCGGCGTGCCGGCGGCCCGGATGCCGCTCGCCGTCGGGCTGGCCATCACGGCGCTGTCGGCGTCGATGCTCGTCTCCTACACGCGGGCGCGCGCCGAAGGGCTGGGACTCGAGTGTAAGGTCGGGATCGCCCAGCGCGCCGAGCGCTTCGTGGTGCTGGGAGTGCCCACCGTGGTCTTCGGGGCCGGCCGCGAGGGCGCGCTGTTGTTCTGGATCGTCGTCGTGCTCGCGGCCGTGACCGCGATCACGGTGGTGCAACGCGTGATTTACGTCGCCCAGAGGACGGGGACCGCCAAGCGGGGGACCGGCGCGGTACATCGCGACACCGTCCCCGGTCACCGCGCCGTGCTTCGGAAAGGAACCTGATCGTGCCGCAACCGGCCGCGCGGGACATCGCCCCCGCGAAAGGGAAACTGGGGGTCCTGCTCGTGGGACTGGGCGCCGTGTCGACGACCTTCATCGCCGGCGTGGAAAACGTGCGGCGCGGACGGGCGCTGCCGATCGGCTCGCTCACCCAGATGGCCACGATCCGCCTCGGCCAGCGGCCCGAGAAACGCGCCCCGAAGATCAAGGACTTCGCACCACTCGCGGCGCTCGAGGACCTCGTGTTCGCCGCGTGGGATCCCATTCCCGACGACGCCTACACCGCCGCCAAGAAGGCCGGCGTGCTCGAGCCGCACCATCTGGAGCCGGTGGCGGACTTTCTCAAGTCCATCACCCCGATGCCCGCCGCGTTCGATCAGCACTACGTCAAGCGGCTCCACGGCACCAACGTCAAGCGCGGCAAGACCAAGCGTGAGCTCGCCGACCAGCTGCGCGAGGACATCCGCGCCTTCAAGCAGCGCGCCGGCTGCGACCGCCTGGTGATGGTGTGGTGCGGGTCCACGGAGGTGTTCATCACTCCCGGCCCGGCGCATCAGAGCCTCGCGGCGTTCGAGCAGGCGATGGAGCAGAACGACCAGGCGATCGCGCCGTCGATGCTGTACGCCTGGGCCGCGCTCATGGAGGGCGTCCCGTTCGCGAACGGCGCCCCCAACCTGACCGTGGACGTCCCCGCGCTCGAGAAACTCGCCGAGGAGCGCCACCTCCCCATCGGCGGCAAGGACTTCAAGACCGGCCAGACGATGATGAAGACCGTGCTCTCGCCGGCCTTCAAGGCGCGGATGCTCGGCGTCGCCGGCTGGTACTCGACCAACATCCTCGGCAACCGCGACGGCGAGGTGCTCGACGATCCGGAGTCGTTCAAGACCAAGGAAGAGTCGAAGCTCGGCGTGCTCGAGTACATCCTGCAGCCGGAGATGTATCCCGAGCTGTACGGGAACGTCTTCCACAAGGTGCGGATCAATTACTATCCCCCGCGGGGCGACAACAAAGAGGGCTGGGACAACATCGACATCTTCGGGTGGCTCGGCTACCCGATGCAGATCAAGGTGGACTTCCTCTGCCGCGACTCGATCCTCGCCGCCCCCCTGGTGCTGGACCTGGCGCTGCTCTTCGACCTCGCGCACCGCGCCGGACTGTCGGGGATCCAGGAGTGGCTGTCCTTCTACTTCAAGAGCCCCCAGGTGGCGACCGGGGGGGGCCTCTATCCCGAGCACGACCTGTTCATCCAGCATACCAAACTCAAGAACACGCTCCGCTGGATGATGGGGGAAGATCAGATCACGCACCTGGGCATCGAGTACTACGAGAAGGTATGACGCCGGCGCAGCTCGCCGTCACCGCCGCCGGGGCCGGCGCGATCGCCTGGGTGTTGTGGTACTTCCTCTTCTCACGCCGGCCGGGTGCGGTCACCGCCGCCGCCGCCGGGCAAGGCGGCGTCCAGGAGATCCGCGTCCTCGTGAAGGGCGGCTACACCCCCGACACCATCCTCGTGCAGGCCGGCAAGCCGGTGCGCCTGCAGTTCTACCGCGACGAGACCGCGGACTGCTCCGAGCGCGTCGTGTTCGAGGCGTTCGGCATCAACCAGGCTCTCTCCGCGTTCCAGACCACGACCGTGGAGTTCACCCCCAAGACGCCGGGGGAGTACCCGTTTCGCTGCGGCATGAACATGCTGAAGGGCCTCCTCATCGTGGAGCCGGCCGACGCGAACCGCAAGGCTGCCTCCTCGCCGCACAAGTTCCATGGCTAAAGCCCGCATCGTACTCCCCATCGAAGGGATGAGCTGCGCCTCCTGCGCCGCGACGGTGCAGGAAGCGCTGCAGGGGACGAGCGGCGTCACGCAGGCCGCCGTCAACTACGCCACCGCCCGCGCGGCCGTGGACTACGACGACTCGCAGACCAACGTCGCCAAGCTCGTCCAGACGGTGCGCGCCGCCGGCTACAACTGCGGGAAGGCCGCCGTCACCTTCGGCATCACCGAGCTGCATTATGCGCCGAGCGTCGCGCCGCTGGAGCAGGAGCTGGCCCGTGTCCCCGGCGTGCTTAAAGTCGCGGCGAACCAGGCCACCGAAACTGTTACCGTCGAGTACGTGCCGGGTGTCACCACGGCCGAGGCGCTGGAGCGCGCGGTTGAGGCCACCGGCTTCCGCGTCGCGGCGCCGATCGCCGCCGAGGACCCGGTCGAGCGCGAGCGCGTCGCCCGGGCGCGCGAGATTCGCGAGCTGACGTGGAAATTCACGCTCGCGGCCGTCGTCACGGTGCTGGCGATGGCGGGCGCGATGCTGCTGATGGCCGACCGGCCGATGGGGACGTTCAAGCAGTTCGACCTGCTGGGCCGACTGCTGATGCCCGCCGCGGCGCGGCTGCGCGACTGGGTCGCCGCGCAGGGGTGGACGCCCGACCTCGCGTGGGTGAAAGTCGGGCTCGCGGTGCTGACGCTCCCCGTCGTCGCCTGGTCGGGGCGGCAGTTCTACCGCGGCGCCTGGAGCGGCTTCCGGCACCGCACCGCCGACATGAACACCCTCATCGGTGTCGGCACGGGCGCGGCGTACCTGTACTCCCTCGTCGCCACGTTCGTCCCCGGGCTGTTCAGGCGGGCCGGTCTCCCCGCCGACGTCTACTACGAGGCGGTCGCGGCGATCATCGCCCTGATCCTCCTCGGCCGCCTGCTGGAGGCGCGCGCCAAGGGCCGAACCTCGGAAGCGATCCGCCGGCTCGCCGGGCTGCGGCCCAAGGTCGCGCACGTGCGCCGCGACGCGAAAGAGACCGACGTCGCCGTCGAGGCGGTGGAGGTGGGCGAGGTGGTGATCGTCAAGCCGGGCGAGCGTATTCCCGTGGACGGCGTCGTGACCGAAGGGGCGTCGGCGGTGGACGAGGCGATGCTCACCGGCGAGCCGATGCCGGTCGCCAAGAAGCCCGGCGACGAAGTCATCGGCGGCACCGTCAACACGACCGGCAGCGTGACGTTCCGGGCGACCCGCGTCGGCAAGGACGCGGCGCTCGGCCAGATCATCCGCATGGTGGAGGACGCCCAGGCCGGCAAGGCGCCGATCCAGGGACTCGCCGACCGCATCGCCGGCGTGTTCGTGCCGATCGTGCTCGTCGTGGCGATCGCGGCGTTCGTCGTATGGTTCGACTTTGGGCCCCCGCCGGCCGTGATCTTCGCGACCGTGGCGCTCGTTACCGTGCTCATCATCGCCTGCCCTTGCGCGCTGGGGCTCGCGACGCCCACGGCGATTCTCGTCGGCACCGGCAAGGCGGCCGAGTACGGCATCCTGATCCGCGGAGGAGAAGCGCTGGAGCGGCTCAGTCGCGTCCGCACGGTGCTGCTCGACAAGACCGGGACCATCACCGAGGGGAAACCGACGATCACGCACATCGTCACCGCCAAGAAGCCCGACGGCACGCCGATCTCGCCGGCCGAGGTGCTCAAGTGGGCCGCGTCGGTGGAGCAACGCT
>WNGD01007250.1_pt1 | contig 16816 bp, 16 predicted proteins | sample 5400671 | NCBI WGS metagenome assembly WNGD01 (sample SAMN13153369, study PRJNA577476) | soil metagenome | isolation source: 40 cm soil or saprolite under grassland replicate 2 | place: USA:California | collected 2016-06-15 | reverse complement strand
CCACGTAGTCCAGCAGCACCCAGCGGCCCTGGCCCAGCCCTTCGACGTGATGGGGAGCGATGCCGCGGGGCGCCAACGCCGTCATCAAGTGCTCCGCCATCCCGCGCACGTGCGCGTCCGAAGTGCCCGATACGATCACGAAGTAGTCGGCGGCGCCGGTCAGGCCTCGTAAGTCCAGCACCAGCGGATCGATCGCCTTCCGGTCCGCCAGCGCCTCCGTCACGAGCCGCAGGGCCGTCAGCGCGTCCGCGCCGGGCCGCACCGCCGGGCGCCCGCTGCGCCTGCTAGTCATAGCGCTCCGGTGACGGGTTTGTTCCGTCTTCGATTTGATAGAACACTCCCCACGCGCCGATCCCGGCGTGCGCGGCGATGACCGGGGTGATCGGGCTTACCAGGCACTGCTTCGGCCGATACCGGGCCACGAGCTCCGCCTGCAGCTCGTCGGCGAACTCCGGGATGTCCGCGTGGGCAATCCCGAGCCGCAACTCCCGCGGCCGGCCGGCGAGCGCCGCCTCCAGCCGCTCGAGCAGGCGGCGCCGCGCGGCCGGTCGCCCCCGGGCCCGGGCGGCCGGGTCCACGGTCCCATCCACAGATATGGCCATGATCGGCTTTACGTTGAGTTTGGCGCCGAGCCAGGCCGTCACGCGGCCTACCCGACCCGAGCGGGCCAGGCGTTCGAGGTTGTCTACCGTGAACAGGCCGCCCGACTGGTCGCGGACCCGGGCGAGCTCGCGCACGATGTCGGCGGGGGCCCACCCCTGCTCCGCGAGCTCCAGCCCGCGCAGTACCAACAGTCCCTCCCCCAGGCTCACCGAGCGGCTGTCCACGACGGCGATCCGGCGGCCTTCCGGGTCGATCCGCCGCGCCGCCCCCTCCGCACTCGCGTAGGTCCCCGAGAGCGGCTTCGACACCACCACGGCGATGACGTGCTCGCCCTCGCGCAGCGCGTCGCGATAGGCTTCCTCGAACGCCTGGGGCGCGGGCTGCGACGTGCTGGCGTCGGCGCCGGCGCGCAGCCGCTGGAAGAACTCCGCCGCGGTGAGCTCCACGCGGTCGCGGTACACCCGGTCGTCCAGGATCAGCTGCGTGGAAACGAGGCCGATGGCGTGCTCGACGACCAGCTCGTCGGGGAGGTCGCAGGCGGTGTCGGCCACGAACGCCACCGGGCGGCTCGCGCGGAGCGCGCGATGCTGGACCCGCATGTCTTCGGCCTTGGTCGACTCGACGGTCCCCCAGCGGGCGCCGAGGGTGAATACGGCGTCCGGCGTGTCGGTATGCACGTGGGCCTTGAGGAGGTCCGCGGTCTGCAGTACGACGATCGAGCCGCCGAGGGGCCGCAGCGCCTCGCGCACCTCCAGGCTCGAGGGAAGCGACGGCCCGCGCACCAGGACCTCCGTGCAGAACTGAAAGTCGCGACCGGCCGCGACCTCGGTGTTCGCGGCGGCGTCGGGCACGCGCCGGTCGACCGCGCCCTCGGCCAGGTGCCCATCCTCGATCAACCGCTTCACCCCGTCCAGCAGGCGGACGAATCCCTTCGCCCCCGCGTCCACTACGCCCGCGGATTTGAGCACGGCGAGGAGCTCCGGGGTGCGCTCGAGCGCTTGCTCGGTGCGGTCCACCAGGCGGCGCATGAACACGCGCAGGTCGCGCTCGCCGCCCGCGCGGGCGGCTTCGTCGGCCGCCTCGCGCGCGACGGTGAGAAGCGTCCCTTCGACGGGCTCGTCGAGCGCGCCCTGCAGGCGGTCGAACCCGCAGCGGATCGCCAGGGCGAGCTCGCGGGCGGTGGCGGTGAGCCGGTTGCCCAGGCCCTCGCGCAGGCCGAGGAGGAACTGCGACAGCATCATCCCGGAGTTGCCGCGTGCGCCCCGCACGCTCGCCTGGGCCATCGCGTCGGTGACGCGGGGCAGGGGAGCGTCGCCCAGATCGCGCAGCGCCTGGGCGACCTCGCGCAGCGTGAGACAGAGGTTGGTGCCCGTGTCGCCGTCGGGGACGGGGAAAACGTTCAAGCGGTTGAGCTCGTCGCGACCCGCGGCGACCCAGTCGGCCGCCGCCAGCAGCGAGCGGCGCATGCGGGGGCCGTCCACGTACGCGATGCCGATGCCCGAGGCCACGCGCAGCTGCTATTCCTTGACGACGCTCACGCGGATCTCGGGGCGCACATCGGGGTGCAGCTTGATCCCGACCTGGAAGTCGCCCAGCTCGCGGATCGGCTCGGGCAGGTCCACCTTGCGCTTGTCGACGTGGATCCCCAGCTCTTCCAGCTTGCGCTGGATGTCGCTCGCGGTGACCGAGCCGTACAGCTTGTCCTCCTCGCCGACCTTCGCGAGGAAGGTGAGCTGCACGGCGGCGATGCGGCCCGCCTCGGTCTCGGCGATCCCCTTCTCGGCCGCACGCTGCTTGGCGATCCGCTCCGCCTCGTAGGTGATCTTCTTCTTGTTGGCCTCCGTGGCCGGGTACGCGAGCCCCTTGGGGAGGAGGAAGTTGCGCGCGTAGCCGTCCTTCACTTTGACGACCTCGCCCGCCTTCCCGAGGTGCTGCACGTCTTCTCGCAGGATGATTTCCATGATCCGCTTTCCTCTAGTGGTTCAGGATGACGTCCGGCGACGTTGCCGTGGCACCGCTCGAGGCCGGCTGGTCCCGCCGCGCGCGGGACGCCGTGAGTGGCGTTCGGGCGACGAGCGCGTGGCCGTGCCACGCGAGGGCGAGGCCCACCACCGTCTCGAGCAGCAGCCACACCGGCCAGCCGCCGGCGAGCACCCGCACGGCGGGCTCGAACACGGGATACACCGGAGGCGCGAGCTGCACGAGCCCTCGCACGGCCCCGCTCGCGGCTCGGGTCGCGTCCCACTGCACCTCATCCCAGACCGCCGGCCCGGCGACGAGCGGGCCGAGCACCGCGACCCCGGCTGCGGCGTAGAGGCAGGCCCGCAACGCGAGCGGCCAAAAGCCTGCCGGCTGCACCGCGGCACTCGCGCCGAACGCGACGGTCACGAGCACGATCCACGCGCGGGTGAGCGCGTCGAGCAGGCCGGCCTCCGGGGTGAGCAACAGCGCGGCGCTCACGCCCCCCGCCAGCGCCGCCGCGACCCACTCTCGCCGCGTTCCCGGCCGCGCGGCTACGAGGAGCGCCGCGAACGGCAGCCCCACGAGACTCACCGGCGCCAGCACGGCGAAGGCGAGCACGCCGAGCGCGAAGCGCCAGCTCAGCTGGCGTAGCCTTTGATGTACGGGAGCAGCGCGAGCTGGCGCGCCCGCTTGATCGCGGTCGCGAGCTGGCGCTGGTGCCGGGCGCACATCCCTGACAGCCGGCTCGGGAGGATCTTCCCGCGCTCCGTGAGGAACCGGCCGAGCGTGCGGTCGTCCTTGTAGTCCAACACGCGCACCCCGGACTCGCACACGGGGCACGTCTTCGCGGGTCGTCTCACGCTTCGTCCTCCTCGAGCTCTTCGTCGTCCGTCGGCGCCGCGATCACGGCCGGGGCCACTTCAGGCTTGGCCGGCAGGCCCTCCGACACGACCACCAGGAACCGCAGCACCCCCTCGTCGAGCTTGACCGCCCGCTCGTACTCGGGAAGCAGCTCGGCGGCGGCTTCGAACTGCGCGACGACGTAGGAGCCCGAGTCCTTCTTCTTGATGGGGAATGCGAGCGTGCGCTTGCCCCAGTGGGCCACGTTCGTGATCGTGCCTTTGGCGTCCTTGGTGAGCTGGGCGTGGAACTTCTCGAGCTTCTCGTTGATCGCGGCTTCTTCCAGCGCAGGATCAAAGATGTAGACCGTCTCGTAGCGACGAGCCATGCCACCTCCCTTTGGTCATGGGCGACCCGGCGCAGGTGCGGCGCCGAGTAGGGAATTTGTGAGGGGGGAAAGATAGACGGGCGGTGCAGCACGCGGAAGGACTCGGGCGTGACCCCGCTCACATTGCCGCACCGCAAAATGCCGTGATTTGATCGCGCTTTGACGCCGCGTGACCAGCATCACGCTACGTCAGGGGAGGGTCAATCATCCTTGGGGTAACGCTTTCCCTACACCCGTGTCCGATGGAGTCGACTTGGCATTGCTCTTGCCCCGGAGAGCGGCGCATGGCAGTCGGTCCCCGGCGCCTGAGACCGGGGAGCACCGAAGGAAGGTCCTATGCAGGTTGTGGGTCTCTGGCTCGTCACACGCGCCACGCGCGCCGCGCTCGCGGCGGCGGGGCTGGTGGCGTTGCTGGCGTTGCAGCCGGAGCCCGCGCGGGTCGTGGCGGCGGCGTCGGCGCGGGCCGGCGCGCACGCCCGGGCCCTGGTGCTCTCCGCGCAGGCGCGGCGCTACCTCGTGCTGGAGTATCGCTCGTATCCCACGGAGTTCATGGGCTGCATGATCGGCGAGATCCACGGCAACGCGGTCATCGTGCAGCGCATCGCGCCGGCCGACGTCGAGCCGGCCCAGTCGACCGCGACGCACGTGATCCCCAAGCAGACCTGCGAGGACGCCGGGTGGGTGGGGACCGTGGGGATGATTCACAGCCATCCGACGGGGGAGCGGTGCTACTACTTCTTCCCCGGCACCGAGGTGGCGAGCTCGGACGCGCAGTCGTTCGCCCGCCAGCCCTACGCGGTGGACGCGATCATGTGCGGCGACCGCGTCGTCTGGATCAGCCGCGACATGGTGGAGCAGCAGGTGCCGCTCGTCGAGCATCGCGCCGAGCCGGCGGCGGCGGGCGCGCGCCGGGGCAACCGGGTGCACGCCGGATCGGCGGCGCCGGCGGGGGAAGACTAGACGCTACACGTTGAACCGGAACAGCAGGATGTCCCCGTCCCGTACCACGTAGTCCCGCCCCTCACTACGCACCGATCCCTTCTCCCGAGCCGCCTTGTAGGATCCCGCCTTCACGAACTCGTCGTAGGCCACGGTTTCGGCGCGGATGAAGCCGCGCTGAAAGTCGGAATGAATCTCGCCCGCCGCGTCGAACGCGGTGCCGCCCGCGTGCATGGTCCAGGCGCGCACCTCGTTCTCGCCCACCGTGAAAAAGGTCTGCAAGCCCAGCAGGTGATAGCCCGCGTGAATCAGCCGGTCGAGCCCTGGCTCGGTGACACCGGCGCTCGCGAGGTATTCGCGCCGCTCGTCCCCTGACAGTTCGGCCAGCTCCGCCTCGAATCTGGCGGAGAAGGTGACGATCTCGGCCTCTTCGTGGTGCCCCTGCACCGCGGCGCGGAGTTGCGCGAGCCACCGGCCGCCGCCCGACGCGAGGTCGTCCTCGTTGACGTTCGCGGCGTAGAGGATCGGCTTGGCGGTGAGGAGGCCGAGCTGGCGGAGGACCTTCACGGCCGCCTCGCTCTCGCCCGCCTCGCGCGCGCCGCGGCCGGCGTTGAGCTCGCCCACCACGCGCTCGAGCAGCGCGAGCTCGGCCTGCGCCTCCTTGTCGCCGGCGCGGGCGGTCTTGCGGGTCTTCTCGAGCCGCCGTTCGACCACCGCGAGGTCCGCGAGCGCCAGCTCGCTCGTGACGACATCGTGGTCGCGGACGGGGTCCACCGGCCCCATGACGTGCACCACGTCGGGATCGTCAAAGCCGCGGATCACATGGACGACCGCGTCCACCTCTCGGATGTGCGACAGGAACTGGTTGCCGAGTCCCTCCCCCTGCGACGCGCCCTGCACGAGCCCCGCGATGTCCACGAACTCGACGACCGCCGGCACCCGCCGCTTCGGCCGCACGATCGCGAACAGCCGGTCGAGTCGCGGGTCCGGCACCTCGACGACGCCGACGTTGGGCTCGACGGTGCAGAAGGGATAGTTCTCCGCGGCCGCGGCCTTGGAGGAGGTGAGCGCGTTGAACAGGGTGGACTTGCCGACGTTGGGAAGGCCGACGATGCCGAGTCGCAGCACTCAGCGCACGCCCTCCTTCAGCCACCGGGTCGCGGCGTCCACCAGGGGCGGCATGAGCGCCTCGACCTGCTCCAGCTGCTCGGGGGTGAAGGGCGCCAGGACGTACTCGGACCAGTCGCTGACGCCCGCGGGGAGCGGGCCGACGCCGATCCGGAGGCGGGCGTACCGCTGCGACTGCAGCGCGGCCTCGATGCTCTTCAGTCCGTTGTGCCCGCCCGCGGAGCCCTCGCCGCGCAGCCGGAACGTGCCCACGGGGATCTGGAAGTCGTCCACCAGCACCAGCAGGTCGGTCGCCGGATCGAAGGCCGGGTCGGCGCGGAGCGACACGAGGGCCGCGCCGCTCGAGTTCATGTACGTGGTGGGCTTGAGCACACGAACGGGGACGCCGTCCACCTCACCGGCCGTCACACGCGCGCGCTCGCCGCGCCGGAAGGGGGGAAGCCCCCACCGCGCGACGAGCGCGTCGGCGAGCCAGAAGCCCGCAGCCGCGCCACCCTTGGCCTCGGCCTTCGCGGGCGCGCCCTCCTCGGCCGCCTCGCCTTCCTCCTCCTCGCCCTCCCGCACCTTGCGGATCAGCTCGGGCTCGGCCACCTCGGTCGCCGCTTCGGGGGTCGGCGCCGCCACCTCTTCGGCGCGCGGCGGCACCACGGTCGCGATCGTGAGCTCGGCTTCCGTGAGGAGCTTCGCGTTCGGGATGCTCAGGTCGCGCACGTGCAGCGAGTCGCCGATCTTGAGGGCCGTGACGTCCAGCTCGACGCGATTCGGAATGTTCTCGGGCAGCACCTCGATCTCGACCTCGCGCGTCACCTGGTCGAGCACCCCGCCGGCGTTGCGCACGCCGTCCGGGTTGCCCACCAGGTGCACGGGGATCTTGAGCTTCACCTTCTCCGCCGCGTGGATCTCGTAGAAGTCCACGTGGATGATGTCGGGACGCAGCGGATGGCGCTGGATCTCGCGGATCAGCGTCTTGACCGGCTTGCCGTCCACGGCCAGCTCGATGATCGTGCTCGCGGGCTCGACCCCGTGGAGCGCCATCTCGAGCGCCTTGGCCTCGACCTCGAGCGGCTGGGTGTCGCGGCCGTGCCCATAGATCACCGCCGGCACTTTGCCGCGGAAGCGCGCCTGCCGCGCGCCGCCCTTGCCGGTCGCCTGTCGCGGGGTCGCCGAGAGAGAAACGGTTTGCGCCATAGAGTCAGTTACCCGTCACACGTTGCACGTTGCACGATGGGCTCAGTCGAACAATGAGCTCACCGACTGGTTGGAATGCTCGTAGCCGATCGCCTTCGCCATCAGACCCGCGATCGACAGCACCTTCAGCCGCTCGAACTGCCGTTCCTCGGGGATCCGGATCGTGTTCGTCACCGCGACCTCGTCGATCGCCGAGGCCCGCAGCCGCTCCACCGCCGGGCCCGAGAGCAGGGCGTGCGAGGCGAACGCGTAGATCTTGCGCGCCCCCAGCCCCTTCAGCGCCGCGGCCGCCTCGGTGATCGTCCCGGCCGTGTCGATCATGTCGTCGGGGATGAGGCAGTCCTTGTTCTCGACCTCACCCACCACGTTCACGACCTCGGCCACGTTGGCCGAGGGGCGCCGCTTGTCGATGATGGCGAGCGACGCGTTCAGCCGCTTCGCGAAGCCCCGCGCCATCTTCGCCGAGCCGACGTCGGGCGCCACCACCACCGGATCGTACAGCTGCTTCTGGCGGAAGTGGCTCACGAACACCGGCGCCGCGTACAGGTGGTCCACCGGGATGTCGAAGAACCCCTGCAGCTGGTGGGAATGGAAGTCCATTCCCAGCACCCGGTCCGCCCCGGCGTGCGTGATCAAGTTCGCCATGAGCTTGGCGCTGATCGCGACGCGCGGCTGGTCCTTGCGGTCCTGGCGCGCGTAGCCGAAGTAGGGGAGCACCGCCGTGGTGCGTGCGGCGCTCGCCCGGCGCGCGGCGTCGATCAGCAGCAGGAGCTCCATCAGGTTCTCCGCCGGCGGATTCGTCGGCTGGATGATGAAGACGTCCCGGCCGCGCACGTTCTCGTCGATCTTGACGAAGATTTCCCCGTCGGCGAAGCGGCGCAGCGTCACTGCGCACAACGGCTGCCCCAGGTGCTGAGCCATCTCCTCGGCGAGCGGCCGGTTGGCCGTCCCCGCGAGGAGCAACAGCTGGCTCCGCGACAGCGTGAGGTCCGCCATGTGAGCCCTGCAAAATAGACGGCAAACTGCACGAAGCCAAGGGCTTACTTCTTGGCAGGGAGCAGCGAGCGACTCGCGGGCGTGAGCCCGTCCACGTCCCAGAGATTCATGCGGTACACGGTCGTGCCCTCGCCTCCCAGCCCGGCGAGATGCCGCACCAGGAACGTCGTCGCGGTGGAGTCGAACGCCAGCGCGAGCAGCACGGTCCCGCCGGCACCGCGCAGCGTGAGGCGGCGCGACGGCCGCCGTGCCCGGGTCGAGTCGACCTGTGGAGGCGTCGCGAACCCGGCGGCGGTGATCGTGCGCAGCTTCGCGAGATACCGCGCGACCGCGGCCGAGTCCGCGGCGCCGCCGTTCACGAGCCAGCGGGCCCCCACGCGCCTGACGGCGTAGCGGTCCGTGCCGCGCGCCACGTCCACGCCCCTGATGCTGTCCGGCTCGAGGGCGGCGATCCGCTTGTCGCGCCAGTCGTCCGTGGGACGATCGAGCAGCGTGGCGAGCCGCCCGCGCCACAGATACACGTGGCGGTCGCCGGGCCGGCGCAGGTAGGCGCTCTGATAGTCGGAGCCCCGCGCGCCGACGATGAGCGGGAGCAGGGGCTTCCCGCGCCCGCGGAGGCGCAGCCAGCGGCCGGCGGCGCTGTCCACGCCGAGCCGCCCGAACGAGGAAGAGTCCTGCGCGACGAGCTCGGGGTGAACGGTGTCCCGAAGCGCCTGGAGCAGATCGTGCACGGCGTCGGGGGCCGCGCGGTGGCCGTTCACCGTCCACGCAGTCGAGTCCTGCCGCGCGAGCACGACCGCATCGGCGCCTTGGGCGATCGAGATCGTGTCCACGTCGCCGGACCCCAGGGCCGGGAGCGCGAGCGAGCCCGTGACCGTGTCGGAACCGCGGGAGAAGAGCTCGCTCGCGCCCCAGAGCAGGAGGAGGACGGCGAGAGAAGCCGCGATGATTTTCAGGTGCTTGGAACTCATACGGACGACTCTCCGGCCAGCGGCCGGTACGTCCGCCGCGTGATCTCCCGCCGCCGCAACCGCCACAGGCTGCCGGCCACGATGAGCAGCACCGGAATGCCGACGACGTTGCCGTACTTCACCGCGTCGCGCTTGGTGGCGCTCGTGAACACGAGCTGGGGTGGCGCGCGGTTCTTCGAGCGGATGCCGATCAACGCCTCGTCCTGCGCCAGCCAGTCGATCGCGTTCTGCACGAACACGAGGTTCTCCGGCGAGTTCTGCGCATAGCGGTCGCTCGCGAAGTCGCCGCTCGCCACCACCACGACGCGGCCGCGCGGCGCGCCGCCTGCGGTGTCGCGCGCCGCCGCGTTGACGAGCAGCGCCACGAGCCGGCTGCGCAGGCTGTCGCGGCTGAACTGGCGAGCGGGGTCGAGCAGCGCGGTGGTCTCCTGCACGCCGCCCGCGCGGCTCGTGACCAAGAGCGGTGTCACGGTTCCGGGCGTGGCCCGGGAGGTATCAATGTGGCTGGCCCAGGGCAGCAGCGCCCCGCTCAGGTCTGCGTTCACCGGGGACGCCTTGGTGCTGATCGCCCGGATCCAGAAGGGGTACGACATGAGCACCTGGCCGAACTGCGCCGGGATCCCGACGCGCTCGTTCGACGCGAGATCGTACACCATGTCGGAAGCGATCGACACGCCGTACGGCTTGAGCAGCTGGTTCCAACCGACCTGGCGCGAGAACGCGAACGGCCCCTGCGTCGAAAGCTGCATCCCGCCGGCCATGAGGAGCAGGCTGCCGCCGCGGTCGAGGAAGGCCCGCAGCCGCGCGAGCTCCGCCTGCGCGAGCGAGTCCGGGGTGCCCGCGACCGCGATCACCTTCACGTCGGGTGCCACGGTGGTGTCCGACAGCGCGAACGCGCGCACGGCGTAGGTGCGGCCGAGCTGCTCGCGCAGCGCCTCGAAGCTGCGCCGGCCACGCGCCGCAGCGGCGTCGCTGATCTCGCCGACCGCAACGACCGCCTTGGCGGGATGCGTGAGCGAGCGGATCTCCGAGGTGAGGCGGTACTCGAGGTCGCTCGTCTGCTGCACGAACGGGATGGTCTTCAGGCCGTCGGCGTACCGCACAGCGACGCCGAGGTAGCCCTCTTTCACCTGCAGCTCGGCGCGCCCCAGCACGTTGAACTGCACCGGCGGAATGCCGAGCGTGCGCGCCTCCTGCCGCGCGGCGCTGTCGGCCGAAGGATCCTCGATCACGAGCTTCACCGCGCCGCGCCCCGCGGCGCGGTAGTCGCGCAGCAGGTCGTCCACGTCGCGCTTCAGGAAGGCGACCTCGGGCGGTAGCGCGCTCGACGCGAACAGCTTGATGGTCACCAGGTCGGGCAGATTCCGGAGGATCTGGCGCGTCGCCCGGGACAGCGTGAACGCCCGGCCCGGCGTGAGGTCGAGCCGGCCGCCGATGTTCCGGCCGAACAGGTTCACGACGACGATCGCGGCGGCGAGCAGCACCGTGCCGAGCCGCAGGCGGCGGAGCGGCTGGCCATGGGCTGTGAGCTTGCGGGACAGCAGCGCGAAGTAGGCAAGGACCAGGAACAGGGCGGCGAGCGTCACGAAATAGATCGCGTCGCGGAGATCGATGACGCCCCGGGCGATCCCCGTGAAGTGCGACAGCACGCCGAGCGACGCGGCGATGGCGCCGAGCCGGGGCGGGAGCCCCACGATCAGCGAGTCGAGCCCCACCAGGATGAGCGCGAACATCACCGCGACGCCGAGGATGAACGCGGTGATCTGGTTGCGGGTGACGCTCGACGCCCAGATGCCGACGGCCGCGAGCCCCGTGACCAGCAGCGCCGAGCCGACGTACTGCGCGACCAGGATCCCCAGGTCGAGCTTCGCGCCGAACACGAGGCCCAGCGGAATCGTGAGCGTGAGCGCGAGCGCGACCAGCAGGAACAGCGCCTGCCCGGCGAACTTGCCGAGCAACAGCTCGAGCTCGGTGATCGGCTGCGCCAGCACGACCTCGAGGGTCCCCGAACGGGTGTCCTCTGCCAGGGCGCGCATCGTGACCGCGGGGGCGACGACGAGCAGCAGCCACGGCAGGAAGTCGAGCATCGGCCGGAGCGACGCCGCGCCGTACAGCTCCACCTGGCGGAAGAACCAGAACCCGTTCACGCCGGTGAACACCACCAGCAGGATGTAGGCTGTCGGCTGGTCGAACAGGGCCTTCAGCTCGCGCCGCGCGATGGTGCGGATCGGGTTCACGTCACTTGCCCTCCCCCTCCCCCTCCCCCTGCGCACCTTGCGTGAGCTGGTGGAACAGCTGCTCGAGGCTTCCCGCCTCCTGGTGCAGCTCGTACAGCGTCCAGCCGCGGGATTTCGCGAGCGCGAAGATCTCGGGACGCAGATCACTGGCGCGGTCCGCCGTGAGGGTCAACGCGACGCGACCGTCGCCCGCGTCGCGCTGGGACGCCACCTGGAGCACCCCCGGTAGCTGCGCCAGCGCCTGCGGGACGCCGTCCCCCGCCGCCTCGACGGCGATCTCGACCGCGCCTTCAGCCTGGCGCATCAGGCGGTCGACGGGTCCATCGGCCACGATCTTGCCCCGGCTGATGATGAGCAACCGGGAGCAGGTGTGCTGCACCTCGGGGAGCACGTGGGTCGAGAGGATCACCGTGCGGTCCTTGCCCAGCTGGGCGATCAGGCGCCGGATCTCCACCCGCTGGTTCGGGTCGAGCCCCTCGGTCGGCTCGTCGAGCACGAGGAGGTCGGGGCGGTGCAGCATGGCCTGCGCGAGCCCGACGCGCTGGCGGAAGCCCTTCGACAACTCACCGATCGGGCGGTAGTAGACGCTCTCGATGCCGGTGCCGGTGACCGCGGCGTCGATCGCCCCGTGGCGCTCCCCCCCGGCGAGCTCCCGCAGGTCCGCGATGAAGGCGAGGTAATCGCACACCAGCATGTCTTCGTACAGCGGGTTGTTCTCGGCGAGGTAGCCGATGCGGCGCTTCGCGGCGCGGGCCGCGTCGGCGAGCGGGACGCCGTCGAGCTTGATCTCGCCCGCGTCCGGCTCGAAGTACTGCGTGATCATGCGCATCGTGGTGGACTTGCCGGCCCCATTGGGCCCGAGGAAACCCACCACCTCGCCGCGGTCGACGGCGAACGACACGTGGTCGACGGCGGTGACGCCGTCGAATCGCTTGGAGACGCCTTCTACGGAAAGGAACGCCATACGCCTTACAGCGACTTGAGAAACGCGATGAGCGCGGCGCGGTCGGCGGGCGGCAGCGCCTTGAAGCGGTCGCGCGCACCCGTGCCCTCGCCGCCGTGCAGCTCGACGGCCTGCTCCGGGGTCGTCGCCCGGCCGTCATGCAGGAACCGCTTCGCGTCGTGCAGGTCGAGCAGCGGCTCCGTGCGGAACTGGGACGGCGTCGCGAGGCCGAGGCAGATGTCCGCGAGGTCCGGTCCCATGTCGTGCAGCAGCAGGTCGGTGTAGGCGGCGAATTCGCGATGCCGCAGGGCGGGGACAGGGCTGTCGCCGGTGCGGAGCGTGGGCACGTGACAGGCGGCGCAGCCGATCTGGGAGAACAGCTCGCGCCCGCGCCGCCCCGCCTTGTCGAGCTTCGCGGGCGTCGGGGGGGCGAGGAAGCGCACGAAATCGTCGGTGAGGTCGAGCTGCTCCTGGGTGATCTCGGGATCGGCGACGGAGTCCACGCCCGCGGGGATCGGCTTGCCGCCGACGTTTTCTTCGGTCGGCTGCGCGGGGTCGGTGATCCCCATTTCCGCGACGAACGCGCCGGCGTTGAACTCGGCGAGCGTCGCGGTGAACGCCTTGCGGCCGAACCGGCCGAGGCGCCCGTCCACGGAGCGGTTGGGGCGGCCGCGAATGCCGTCGTGGTTCTTGTCGTCGGGGTCGGCGTAGGAGAGGATGACCGAGTCGGGGACGAGATCGAGCAGGCCGCGCCCGAAGAGCACGGGGGTGGTTCGCATGGCCCGGCCGGTCGCGGACGGCGGGAACGGCTCCGAGTCGATGCCGAGCGCCTGCTTGAGCGCGGGGATGGTGTGCTGCTGGATCACCGGCCCGCCCTCCTGCACCAGCGGGTCGCATACGCCACCCCGCAGGGCCGTGGCGTGCACCTCCACCTCGTCGCCGCTGCCGCCCGCCGCCGGGTCTTCGTGGCACTCGCCGCAGCCCGTCGAGTTGAACAGCGGACCGAGCCCCGTGTGCGGCGTGAACGTGCTGTCGAAGGCGACCTTGCCCCGGGCGAACCGGTCGCGCTGCGCCGCCGTCAACCCGCGCACCGGATCGCCGGGCTTGAGGGGCTTCTCACACCCTGCCGCGAGCAGCGCCAGCAGGACGGTGACCGCCGTCCGGGTCACCGCGCGGCCCCGCCGAGCTTGACGATGCGATCGGCGACGAGTCCCGACCTGGTGAGCCGGCAGTCGGCGCGCACGATGTCGCCGGGCTGCAAGTCGCGGAGCCGCAGCGTCACGCCGGCGCTGTCGATGCGTGTCGCGGCGACCGCGTGCATTTGCACGAGGCGCAGGGCGAAGCCGACGCCGGTGATGATCTCCACCGAGCTCAAGTGCAGCTCGACGACGTGAACCGTGCCCCGGTAGGTGTACGAGGCCGGCTGCACCGGGGCGGCGGTGAGCCCCGGCGTGAGCAGAACGGCGGCGAGCGCGGCTGCCCGCGACGCATGGATCATAACGCCTCCCGAGTTCGTTCCGGCCCGATAGTGGCGGGGGCCGCCCGCGCAGTCAATGTGGCGCCGCGACGACACTACGGCGCCAGCTTCTCGAGCTGCTCCGCGGCGTGGGTGATGACGTCGGCTGCCGCGGTGAGTGTCCTCGCGACCACGGCGATTTGCTGATCGGCTTCCTTCCAGTTCTTCTGCTCGATCGCCTCGCGCACGCCGGGGAGTGTCTTTACCCCGTAGCCCGTGTAGAAGCCCGGGGCGTAGATCTCGTGCCGGTACCACGGCCGCCGCGGCAGCCCGTCGCTGGTGAGGGCACGCTCGCTCCGGAGCAGGGTCGCGTTGAGCGCCCCGGCCTCGGGGCGGGCGAGCGCCGCGCCGCCGTTCGCTTGCGCCTTGCCGTACGCCTTCTCATAGCGGTCCGCGGCGCGGGTGAGCCCGTCGAGCCCGTTGTCGAGCGCCGCGAAGTTTAGGAACGGCGGAATCTCCTCCTTGGCGGGCGGCACGGAGGTCTCGCGCGGATCCGCGGTGGCGGTAAAGACGCCCTCGTCGATCTGACGGTTGCGCTCGCGCACGTCGTCCTGCTTGTCCTTGAGGAGCTTTTCGACCTCCTTCACATACCGTCCGACGGTCTCCGCCAATCCGTTGAACTCGTACGGCAGCACGTCGGCGCCGGCGAGCCGCAGCACCGCCGTGCCGACCGTCTGCGCGAGCGCCCGGCCGTACACGAACGCCGTGTCGTCGAACGTCGTGTACCACTTGAAGTCGTCGTAGATCGAGTGGTAGATACCGCCGCCGTCCTCGCCGCCGAAGCCGAGGTTGAGCGACGCGATCCCGACGTGCTGCAGGAAGGGCGTGTAGTCCGAGCCCGAACCGAGCGCGCCGATGCGCAAGTTGGCGCGCTGCCGCGCCTCCTGGCGGGCGTCGGCCGAGCTGTCGGCGATGGCGCGCAACTGGGCCCGCTTCCACACGGGCAGCTTGGTCTCCGGGTCGTCCACGTCCTTCGCCACCTCGTTGATGAACTGCTCGAGCGAGTGCGAGCCCGCCATGTGGAGGTAGCCGCGCCCGTTGGTGTCGCTGTTCAGGTACGCCACGGCCTTCCTGGCGAGCTCGTCGGCGTGGGCCTCGACCCACTCGGTCGAGCCGAGCAGCGCGGGCTCCTCGCCGTCCCAGGCGGCATAGATGATCGTGCGGCGCGGCCGCCAGCCCTGCTTCAGGAGCTGGCCCAGGCCCCTCGCCTCCTCGAGCAGCGGCGCCTGCCCCGAGATCGGGTCTTCGGCGCCGTTCACCCAGGCGTCGTGGTGGTTGCCGCGGATCACCCACTCGTCCGGCGCGGCCGAGCCCGGGATGCGGGCAATCACGTCGTACAGCGGCTTGAGACTCCAATCGGACTTGACCCGCAGGTGCACCTTGCCGGGCCCCGGGCCGACGTGATAGGTGATCGCGAGCCCGCCGCGCCACTCCTCGGGCGCCACCGGGCCGGCGAGCGCCGCGAGCAGCGGCTGCGCGTCGCCATAGGAGATCGGCAGCACGGGGATCTTGGTGATCGTCTGCGCTTCGCCGATCGGCAGCCGCTTCGCGTCCTTGGTGGCGCCGACGCCCGGCGTGAGCGGATCGCCGGGGTACACCGGCATGTCCATCACGCTGCCGCGCTGCACGCCGTCCCGCGGCCGCCACGGGCCCTGGGGATAGGTGTCACCCCGCGTGTAGCCGTCGTCCTTCGGGTCCGAATAGATGATGCAGCCCACGGCGCCGTGCTCGGCGGCGACCTTGGGTTTGATGCCGCGCCACGACCCGAAGTAGCGCGCGATCACGATCGCGCCCTTCACCGACACGCCCATCCGCTCGAGCCGTTCGTAGTCTGCGGGCACGCCGTAGTTCACGTACACGAGCGGCGCGGTGACGTCGCCGTCCGCCGAGTAGGCGTTGTAGGTCGGGAGCTGCTCCGCTTGCTGACTCGACGTCGGGTCGCCGGGCACGGGCGGCTCTTGCAGCTTCGCCACGAACTTGGTCGGGGCCACGAGCTCCACAACGCGGTCCGTGGGCGTGGGGAACAGCACGTCGAACGTCTCGATCTGCGCGTCCAGCCCGAAGCTCTTGAACTTGGCGAGGATCCACTCGGCGTTCGCCTTGTCGTACGGCGAGCCCACGTGGTGTGGCCGCGCCGAGAGGTGGCGCATGTATTCGCGCAAGGAGTCGGGGGAGGGGATCGCGCGGAATTTTGCCTCCCAGTCGCGCTCGGCCTTGGCGGATTCGGCGCTGAAGCCGCGGAGGTCGCCTCCGGAGGAGGGAGCGAGGATAAGGAAGAGGAGACCGCAAGCGGACGCGGTGAGCGGACGCACGGACACGGGCATAGCTGGGGACTCCGTTGCAGAGGGAACTGTCGGCGGCTGCTCTGTGGGGGGATGGTTTATCAGCTTGCGGCGGATTCTTCAAGGCCTCACGGAAACTTCACGACGAGGCCGGCCCGCGTGTTTCCGGCGATGGCGAGTGTCTCGAGCGCCAGTGCCGCGCCGAGCAGCCAGGGGCGCGCGCGGCGTGGCGCGACGGCGGCGGCGCCCAGTACGGTGAGGCCGGCCACGGCGGTGTAGGTGTTGATCTGGCCGGCGCTGGGGTGCGAGCCGAGGATGGGGTTCAGCTCTTCGTAGCCGCGCCGCACCGCCTGACGCGTCTGGGCGGCGTCGATCCAGAGCGCGACGGCGAAGGCACCTGCCAGCGCGACGTACGAGGGGCTCCACGAGCGCTCAACCGCCGCGAGGTGCTGCGCGGCAGCCCACCTGGGCGGCCCGGCGAGCGCCGCAGCGGCGACGCAACCTGCTGCGATGAGGGCTCTCCGAGCCCGTGCTGCGCGGTACGCGACCAACATCCCCGACTCCGACCGGAAGAACGTCAGGGGGGCTAAGTGAACGCCTAGCTACGCGTGCGGCAAGGGGTGGGGGGTAGGGGGTGGGGCGTGGGAAATTGGGCCCGGTGGGCTCAAACCACCATTCCCAGATCCAAAGTCTGGTGTCCTGCCATTGGACGAGGGGCCAGCGATGTTGCTGGCCCTCAACTTAGGGAGGGCGAGGACTCCGTGGAAGGCTCCAACTGTGCCTGAACTGTGCCCATCCGCTGCGCCACCGCCCGAGCGAGGTG
>WNGD01008302.1_pt1 | contig 16824 bp, 15 predicted proteins | sample 5400671 | NCBI WGS metagenome assembly WNGD01 (sample SAMN13153369, study PRJNA577476) | soil metagenome | isolation source: 40 cm soil or saprolite under grassland replicate 2 | place: USA:California | collected 2016-06-15 | reverse complement strand
TATTATATAATGCCAAAAATTTTATTGGAGATATAACATTTTTCACCTGATTGGAGCCATCAAAATCTTCTTATGCAGATTTTCCTGTCATAGAGACGATCGAAGTAAAAGAAATTTCAGATATCCCCGAGACAGTCAAAAAAATGACGCAAACTTACGCGGTGAAGAATGATACACGCGAATTTAGTTATCGGCTCCTGCTTCCGAGGGGTGAAAAGTTGAATGCAAAGGCAAAGAGAATCGGAATGGCTGCCCAAGCGGAGTTCGTAATGTCACTAAGATTGAAAAAGCTGAAACCAAATCTTAGGGAAATTCGTTACGTGCACGATGTGGATCACTATGGGTGGCTTTTTGTTGAGCCGACTTTCCATGACCGATTCTTTGCTGCGACACTTTAGCAGTCGACCACATTTGCGTGGTAACCATTTGGTAGAATAAGAGGCGAACCTACCCCCCCACTATGGGGCCTTCGGAGGGATTTGAACCCTCCTCGAGCGGTATCCGTCGAAAGCCATGTCGTCCACAGCCGCCTATACTAACCAGGCTATACTACGAAGGCCAACAGTTGCTCCTTCCGAAATCACTGTATATAATTGTTAGATGATTCGTCTGTTTTCTATAATGCCTATTCAATATGCAAATCTAAATTTTTTTATTTTACAAGAAACGCGTGCATTTAGCCCTTTTGAATCGCCTGCAAGATGACCCAGAACAATTAGATTGCTTTTAACTTATTATCATGAATCTTTTTTGCATCGTTGTGGTCTAAATGTAGATATATCACAGTGAAAATTCCATATTCATAATACAATTTTGCGATTGGGTTTCCGCCATTAGTTCATGCAGCCAAGACGAGAATCCAGCGACCTGTCTCGTTTCTTACACTACCATAAACGAGTTTTATCCTGGTTGATGCGTTTCTGAATTCAGGAATTTCTTCGACTGATCGGATCCTGTCCGAAATGTATGTCGTTTTTCCTGAATTTAGCTTGTTGAGAATTGCAGTTCGCGAATATTCATCGCATGGTTGATGAATGTTTACGAGTGGCATTTTCAACATTCTTGCGGCATCCACAACTTCCTCGTAAATGCTGGCATGAGCTCTTAAATCAAATTTTTTTTTAGCTCTTGAACCGCTAGCCGGCCGAGTACTAACTGTTACAAAAAAAGTTTGAATAATCAGCAAACAAGGTAGTCGTGATGCTAATGGAAGCTTTAAATTCATTTCCTCTTGAAGTAAATCGAATGAGCTGCTCTGACGAACACGTTTCACACATTACGCAAGATAATCTCATACAGATCAGCCCCGCGTTGAAATCGAGATTGCAAAAGGCGAAATACGGAGTATATAACCATTCGGCCGTCGAGTTGTGCCATTGGACGAAAAAATCATTTGCGAATGAAGGAAATTGTTATAAGCATAAATTCTATGGCATTTCGACCCACAGATGCATGGAAATGACTCCAGCTGCCATGAATTGTGAGAATCGATGCGTGTATTGTTGGCGTCCAACGGAATTCTACGATACACTTAAAATGCCGCCGGAGTTGGTTGACGAGCCAGACGTTATTGTTGAACATTTAATGGCGGAGCGGAAAAAATTGATCAACGGCTTTTACGGACATGAAAAAAATGAGAGGAAAAAGCTCGACGAATCACTTTTACCTGCACATTATGCTATATCGTTATCCGGCGAGCCTACAATGTATCCTAAACTACCTCAATTGATTAAATACCTAAGAGGACTACCTGCAACTAAATCGATTTTTCTTGTAACCAACGGTCAGGAGCCTGAAATGCTTCAGAGGCTGGCAGATGAGGATTCGCTACCTACTCAGATATACTTATCCACCAATGCTTCTAACAGGAAAATGTTTTATCTAGTGAACCGCCCCCGTCATCGAGATGCATGGGAGAGATGGTGGAAAAGCTTAAGATTTCTCTCAACTGTGAAGACAAGAACTGTACTCAGAATGACAATTATCAGACAATACAATCACTCTATGAGGTTCGTTGACGAGTTTGCCGAAATGATGCAACAAGGTAACCCGCACTTTATCGAATTGAAATCCTACATGCATATAGGAATGTCGACTGATCGACTTAAGGCGGAGAATATGCTTGAAATGAAGGAGATAAGGTCTTTTTCGGAACAGATTTGTTCTAAGCTGAAATGCTACTCGATCATGGATGAGAGCGAAATTTCAAGAATCGTGGTGTTACAGAACCAGAGACGTTACATGGACAGATGGATCAAAGAATACATGATAAATGTATAGACACCCAGGTACAACCCATATTTTGGTACGGGTATACCGTATCGACGCGAGGTGTGAAGGGGCTAAAGATAATAGTCAATGGAATTATCGATCAGGCAAGCCTTCGGAAAAGAGACGTTGAAGTAAGGAAGGTATACTGCCAATTACATGCTAGTTCCATCGTTGCCCTCAGGGGAGGACAACGGACGACTACCTGGTCTGTTTTTATGAGTCACGATGAAGATGCGGTCCAAATGTGTGAACTATACCATAATTCATATTCGAAATGGTTGAGAGACTGGTAGTAAACAAAAATGACACGACACTACGAGAACGTTAGAACAGCCTAATTAGTTCCCAGGCTGTTCAACGACCCGGAGAGATACAGGACTATGCTTTGGTTGATCACGCGCAAATAATTTACACTCGGCCAAAATTTTTCAAACCCATATTTTTATAGTTGGATCTAATCATGCGTTCGTACAATTGAATTTGGAAAAATTATTATTGTTGCTTTCACTTTCTATCATGCTTTTGTTTACTGCTTATAGTAATTCGGCCCATGCTCAGTTAGCAAAAACCGTGGGTATTAAAATTACGTCGCCAGTCAGGGGACAACAAATTCCTGTTGGTATCAAAAATTTACAAATCTCGGGAACGTCTTCATATAATTCAACAATGAAGTGTCAGGTATCGCTTGTTGTTGATGATGTAAGGCCATATCAGAAGGTGGCGGCTGGCCATAGGGGCGATTATTCATCGTGGAACTACACCCTGACACCTCAATACACTAATATCAAACAAGGCATGAACAAACTTACCGCCAAACTATCTTGTCATGATAATTCCATGAATGTGACAAAATTCTATAGCACCAACATAACGGGAGTGGCATCTTCTTCGAAACAAGCGAGTCTTGATGCATCCAAATCAACTTCCGCGAACCAGACCAAAAATGAAACAGGAAAAACAACGCCCCTGCTTGCCAAACAAAATATCACAACAGCATCCACGGTGTTAGAGCCATTACCGAACACACTTACTGTCAACGCGATACTGGCCAAGACAGGGGTACAAGCTGCAATCCAGCAACAGGCAGTGTCACAATCCAATACGAGTTCGACAACTGTACAACATCACCATCATCAGCCCACTGCGACAACTGGAAAAACTGATAACCTTGCCCCTCCTTCGTTCAAAGCACATTCTTCAAAACGCCATCAAGAGAAAACGATGACACCATCTTCTAACAATACTGCATCTAACAATACTGCATCTAACAATACTGCATCTAACAATACTGCTTCTAACAGTACTGCATCTAACAATACTGCTTCTAACAGTACTGCTTCTAACAATACGGGAGCCACGGGTCCTGCAATCAACAGTACTGTAGGTAAAGTATCAATTCCTTCGGCAACCAACAGTACTGTAGGTAAAGTATCAATTCCTTCGGCAACAGTTTCAACAGCCAATTCTACTGTCATGAAACAGAACCAACACAACAACCTCACTACGCCGTTCTTTCCGTCCCCTTCTATAGGAAACGCCACATCGTCACTGGGTCAAGCTTCCAGCTTTAACAATAGTCACCAATTTTTACAACGCCCACCGATTGCCAACGCTGGGCCTGCTCAAGTTGTTACTTCGGGATCACCGGTGGTTCTCAATGGTTCAAATAGTAGAGCGCCCACTGGAATTATTCTATCATATTCCTGGGTGCAGATGCCGACCAGTGCCAAGATTACTTTAAGCGGAGTGAACACACCGGTATGGGAGTTTATCGCTCCTAAAGTGGATGCAAATACACTTCTGCGATTTCAACTGACTGTTACCAATAACCTGGGACAGACCGGGACCGATACCGTAAATATCCTCGATAAAACTGGCTCCACCTCCAATGCTCAGACTCAGTCTCAGATCATGAAGTCACCTTCTGCTAGTACAAGCATCCCGTCGATTAACCAGAACAGGGGTTCGAACACGGTGAGTATTCCCACTAATAACGCAGCAATACAATCGCCTTTGACTCCCCCAATATCACCACCCTTGACTGGCCCAATATCACCACCCTTGATTCCCCCCGTAAATTCACAGCTCGCCGCACAGGCAAATAACGCAGCGCAGTCACTGTCTCAGGACTAACCGATCGCTAATGCGGGGCACGACCAAGTCGTAAATGCTAATTCTACCGCCTTAGTTGGCAGCTTAAGCAAAGACCCAGATGGAGATTCCATAAGCTATCACTGGATGCAAGTAAGTGGCAGCCCAGCAATTACTTTAGGTGGAGCGAATACGCCAGTATGGGAGTTTACTGCTCCTAGCGTTCCCTCTGATACTACACTCACCTTCCAATTGACTGTCACTGATAGTCATGGCTTAACCGATAGTGGCAGGGTAAACGTTCTTGTTAAGGCGCTTTCTGCACCTGGGATTGTGACAGCGGGTCACGGATCGTAGCGGCAACGGCATCCAGGGATTAATAGATAGATGGAAAGACCTCGTACCATTCCAAAGTGCCCACTAGTGAAGATACTTTTAGAGATACAACAACTTGCTTGTCTTTTTTTGATCTTCTTCATAGCTATGAAGCAGTCTGTCTCTAATCTAGTTACGACTGTACCATTTTGCAAAGGCGGTAATTGACTTTGTACGGTGAGAAAGTAGCATTTTCTTGTCCTTTAGCTGGCCGAAACTCAATTCACAGCCAGTTGGGATGAAAATCGGATCGTAACCCCAGCCTGGACCGGCAACTTTTGAAGCTATTTTTCCGTCGGTTTTACCGACAAAACATCGTAGATTAGTGCCGTCATTATAAACAAAAACTGAGACAAACGAGGCTGATCTATCTTTTGAATTGGACAATAGTTTTAAAATCCCCATATTGCCGATAGTTTTAAACACAAAAGATGAGTAAGAACCTGGGAAATCATTTAATCGATGAATTAAAAGACCGTCGTCCTCAACAATAACTGGTTTGCATATTACTTTAAACGCGTCTTTGGATTTTTCTGCAGCAATTTCGCTTAGGGATTCTGATTGAATTTCACTTAACTTCATATTCAGATATTTAGCAGTTATGTTGTACTTATGGAGGATCGGACTGATTTCAGCGTACTTATTAGTATTGGTGCTCAGAAAATACAGCGAACACATCACTTCACATATATTAACACCAAAATAAAAAGTTCCAAGTAATAATTTCATGCCGTCCTCATGAAACAAATGAAAGGATGCGATCAACTGAATTATATGCAGTCACTGAAAGTGATAAAATTTTATATCCAATTAGCGTTACCATATTCGTTGTCAACCGAAGATAGTAGTGATCATATTAAAACAAAAATACCGACAATCGCATCGGATTTTCAATGCTTTGTATGCGGGGCTGTTTTTACCACCGACGAAGATAGAAAGCAGCATCTCGAAAAGGAAGCTCTCGGAATATTACTCGCCTCCTCTGACCAGGAAATAGAGACTGCAAAGTCGCAGGAAGCCATAAATGAGAATCGTCGGCACTATTTCTGATAAGTATTCTTGAATTTTTGAGAGTTACACGTATCTGATATAAAATAAGATATTTTTCGTTTAGATCATATGCTTAAATTTCTGGGGCTCGTCTGCTTGAGGCGCATATCTTCCACGTGCTTCTATATCTGAAACTTTTTCTAAGATCTTTCTTGTTCCACTTTCACTCATTATGTCCGAATAACCAGTCAAGAAGTTATCGAAAAGAGATTCGAACAAAGCAAAGTGTGCACTATTATAAATTTCCTTTATCAACCTGACATCTACGGCTTTGTCTTCGAGACGTTCTGAGTAAAAGGATAATCCAAAATCGACGAGAACTAACCTGTTGCCGACAATAAAATTGGAAGTGGTGAGATCTCCATGCACAATGTTCTTCGAGTGAAGCAATCCTGCGTATTTCCCCATCTGTAGTGACAATCTAGCATTAATTAGATCTTTAGCATTTTTTCCTGAAATGAACTCCATTACGATTTCGCATGCCACAGGATCTATGAAATATACAAATGGAGACAAGACTCCGGCGGTCTTTGCGACTGAGAGCATATTTGCTTCGTGAACGGTCCGGCGCCTGCGGATTTCTGTATCGAGAGATTTATGGCGGTACGGCTTTACCGCTCTAACTTTTGTTATTGCTTTTTTTCCATACCAATTCGTAATGTAGATGTTGGCCTCCGCGCCTTTTTTGATTAAGGCTCTCTTTATCGATGCTGCAATAGTAATATAGCGCAGGTCTGAAGCATAAAAAGATGAGTCCTGTTGAACCTAGAGCAGGCGAGAAGAGAATTCTTGATGAGGACTGCGCAGAAGATACTTTGAAGAATGGGATACTCATGCTTACCACCCAACGGATAATATTTGAGAGGACAAGGGGAACCTTGTTAACGCTTTCAAAAAAAACCGAAGATGCTGCGCTGGAAATTCCTCTAGACAAAATAACGTCAGTCAAAACTGAGGGATTCATTGCAACCAAGCTTGTTCTAATTACGAACGGTACGGTATACAAGTTTGGCGTCTATAGTAATCGTAAGTGGGCTAAGGCAATCGAGGAACAGATCAAAGTTCATCGGAGTTCCGTCTGATCATCTACTCCAAGCCAGCTCGACCTCGTCAATGCGCCATGACTGATATACCAACGCCTCTTCAATTACGATATGTTTTCTCGTAACCATATATTCACGGATTCCAGCCCAGGCGATCTGTGCACCGTTATCTCCAGCAAATTCGGCGGGGCACAGATAGAGTTTGCTAGCGTGTCTTTTACATGCACTTTTGAGCATTCCTGCTAATCTTTGATTCGCTGCTACGCCTCCCACGATTAAAAATTGTCTTTTTGATGTAAATGAAAGCGCTCGTTCAACTGCTTCCGTAATCATCGAAAATGCCATTCACCTGACGATCGGCAAGCCAGTTCTTCAATTCGATCACCGCAGGGGGACGAAAAACCTATTTGTCTTCCAAACTGGTCCAACAACTGCCCAATTGTGATATCGAGCGTCTCCCCAAAGATTCTCCATCTATGTTCCGAAAAAGCTAATATCATGGTATGTCCACCCGAAACCAGCAAAACCAATGGATCGCTAGCGCCAGTAAGCATTGCACCAAGTTCTACGTGACCGACAGCATGATTAACTGGGACAAGCGGTTTATCATGAAAAGCTGCAAGGGTCCTCGCAATTACTGCTCCAACCCTCAAGCATGGCCCAAGCCCGGGACCAGCTGAATACGAAATGATATCTATGTCCTTAATTGAGAGCTTGGCGGCTGTTAACGAATTTCTGAAAACCTTGTCCGAAATTTCGCAATGATGCCTCGATGCGTCTCTAGGGTGGATGCCTGCGCCTTCCGCGGGTTTGTAAACATGCCGCGAATCTGAAACTATTCGGCCTCTCGGCACACCATCAGAAGAAGAGGATTCTATAATTGAACATCCAAAAGTATGGGCCGTGCTTTCAATTCCAAGACAAAGCATTTTTTTGTTCGTTCTATCCCCTGCTTGTTGCAGAAACTATCTTGATGACGTCATTGTTTTTTAGTTTGTGCTCTGCTCCAAGCCTGTGCTTGGTCCTAACATCTACCGCGTATAGAAAACCCTTTGCTAAATCTTCGTGAATGAGGCGGGCTAAATCCTTTGCAGTTGAATCTTGCGGAACCAGTCTTGCATCCGGGAGCACATTTCCCTTCTTATCTGTTAGTTTTATTTCATCTTCTACAGGATAAACGACAATCAATTTCAATAGGCCAAAGCAAACACGATTTATAGCCTCTTGCACCCCGGTGGATCCGTATCTACCAAGCAGAGACCTCACTAGGTCCAACGCTTTTGTCTGAGCCTCACTTAAGGAATTGCCAGATTTTATTTCGAATGAGTTATCCCCCGGAAGATACTTCAGAATGCCCCGTTTTGTAGCTCTCCTTAGCAATGATTCAGCTTCAGCAGAACAAGCAATAACCTCCGGTCTATTGTTTTTGATCCGTGGAATAACTCGGTCAGCTGACTGTAAATCTGCCTTGTTTGCCGCTATAATAATCGGTTTGCTTCTTAACCTAATCTTCTGGCAAACATCTAGAAGATCTTGTTGCGTCCAATTCACTGCTTTCTTATTGTTTAGTCCTGCTTCATTTAGAGCATCAAAAACAGATCTTTCTTTAATGGCTAGTCCTGACAATCTTTTTGCAAGAACCTGTTCTAATTTTTGTACTTGATTCTCTGCTTCTCTGACTACCTTCGTCCATTCTCTTCCGACAATAGACAGAAGCCAATAATCAAATTCCTCTTCTACGAAATTAATATCAGATAACGGATCTGCTGTCCCTGCCAATACAGGTTTTCCTTCTCTGTCCGTAGATGCTGAAGCGTCAATCACATGAATTAGCGCATCTGCTTGACGCGCGTCGTCGAGAAACTTGTTGCCGAGTCCCTTACCTTGATGTGCGCCCTCTACAAGTCCAGGGACATCAATCAATCTTATGGGAATAAATCGAGTACCTTCTATGCATACAGAATGAATTGGATTGTCCTGAACTTGAAATTCCTTGCATACACATTTCACTCTTGTATTTGCCATCCCCACGTTAGAATTGATAGTGGTAAAAGGGTAATTAGCTGTTTGCACTTCGAGTTCGGTTGCTGCATTGAAAAACGTAGACTTGCCTACATTGGCTTTCCCTATAAGACCAATGAGCATGAGATATGCAATTTATCTTAACCCGAATTAATGTCTTTCAAATCGTTATCGATACTAGACGATAAGGGACAGAGATTTAAATAACTTCGGTCAGATTTCAGCTGGCATACGATATTGGCCGGACTTGTTGCTATTAATACTACTGATGTGGGCGGGAGCGACATCGTCTATCTGCTTTCGCATTGTATACGAATGCTACAGCACAGAGGAAAAGCATATTGGAAAATGGTAGTAGGTAAGAAGGCTATAAGCGGAGAAGGCTTCGTGCCATCCGATGATAAAATTTCATTACTTGCACGAAAAGAGAAGCTGAGCGGAAAGAGCGCGATCGGCTATTTATCCAAAAGATCTCCACAATTCCAAAGCATGAACACTATTCAAGTAGTTCTTGACGGGTTTTTTGTTGACACAGAAAAACTTCACCTACACCCGCTAGTTGGAGGGGCAAAAGAATCAGATTCGCTCTATAAGATTTATCATATCTTCACAAACTTGCTGATCGAACGATCTCAACCCGAACGAGCTGCAGAATTCTTAGACAGGCACCTTCGCGGAAATTTGATTATTAAAATCGAGGATGACATCTATGCCTTTAGGAACAGTAGTGGTTTCAAACCACTTGCTATTGCGTCTAACAATAGCAAAACATTGGGTATTGTCGCTTCAGAAAATTCTTTGTACACATCCCTGATAGATATGAAGTTCAGCGACGTAAGAGCAGGTGCGCTAATTGCGTTACATAAAGGAGGGATCGAAGAGATATTGACAAATTTGCCACGGGAGACGATACTGATGGATCCGTTTGAATTTATCAGAGAGTCACATGTCACTTCAATATTCAACAATAAAAGTATCTATGAAATCAGAAAAAATATTGGAAGGGAACAAGCTGACTTTCTAGGATGTAAAATGGAACTTGAGATTGATACTGCTTACGCAGAGCCAGACTATACACGTCCCATGACTCTTGGTTTTAGCATCGAATATCAAAAATTTTGGAAAAAATTCGAGATGGCAGAGGGAATAATTAAGGACCGGTACGATGACGCAGATCATATGATCGATTTCTCTGAACAGGTCAGTAAAAACAAGTTACTTACCACCGGGAAGTCTCTCAAATTTATTATCCAAGATCGAGTTCACAATAAGAAAATAGCATCTGTGCAAGGCACAATCCAGACCGGCAGTACCGCGCGGGAAACAATTTATTATTTGCGCAAAGCCGGCGTGAAACGTGTCGACATAGTAGTGAGTTATGTACCGACAGCAGATGGGAGGCAAGTTGGTCTTTATACCCAAAACAGAGAATTGATAGCAAACAAGTACGTTGGCAAAGTGTCATCCATAAATGAGCTAAACGAAAATGTAAACAAGGAAATAGGAGCCAATGCCCTATATTATAATAGTCCAGAAATACTTGCACGTGGTATAGGAGTACCTGAAAATAATCTGTGGTTCCCGGAGTGGGTAAGATTCTTGGACTATGACAAGTAGGACGGAATGATAAAAAAAATAGACATTTCCGACGATAGAGCCAAAGGAGAACCTGACGCTGTCACAGTTCTTGTAGAAGGTGGGAAGAGCCAAAACCAGGGTTTCATTATCCAGCATATGGAATTACGGCAATATATTGAATCGCGGGATCCACGCTTGGGCGAATACTCTTTGATCACCGTCCTAATCAAGACAGATAAGGGAATTGTAGAAATGAAATATGACGAAGGTTATAGAGGTAGCGATGCATTGAAATCCACGGTCGACTTCCTGTCTCACTATGTTGGGTATGCATCTTTGATAGGTCGTACTCTCACCGAATTACAGGATTATGGGCATACCTGAAGTTTTGAGCATTAATAGCGGCTGTAAGCGATGTAAATACAACGCTATCGTATATATATTGAAATGACAAAATAACGGGGTTGAAGTCGATTAAAGGTTCTACGCATATCGAGCCCCACATAAAGGAAAGCAGCTATATCCGGGATATTGTCTTCGGATTTGGTGATGGCATAAACACATCCTTGGGGATCGTTGCGGGCGTGGGAGGCGCACAAATTTCTGCAGATGTCGTGATTTTGGCGGCTTTAGTAGGAATGTTCACCGGGGCCAAAGCAATGGCGGTCCAGAATTACCTAGCAGTCAAGTCTCAAAGAGAGATATTAGAATCGGAAATAAAACGCGAAGAGTTCGAAATTGAAAATCTGCCTAACAAGGAACGCCAAGAAATAGTTGATATATACCGAGCCAAAGGCTTTGAAGGAGACGAACTCAAGACAGTCGTCGATAAAATAACCTCAAAAAAGGATGTCTGGCTCAAGACGATGTTAACTGAAGAATTAGGGCTAAACTTGGAAATATTGGGTAGTCCTTTGAGGGGTGCACTGGTCATGTTCGGAGCATTTTTGATGGGCGGTATTCTTCCTATCTTGCCATATTTCGCTGTCAAAGCCGGACTAATTTCCTCGGGGGCCTCAATAGCCATTGCGATAGGAGTCAGCGTAGTTTCTTCGTTCATAGTAGGAGCCGTAAAAGGTCGCTTGGCAAAGAAAAACTGGGTCAAAGGTGGAATTGAAATGGCAGGGCTAGGAACTGGCGTAGCGCTAGTTGGCTACGGTATCGGAGCCGAACTTGTCAAGATTGGTCTCGTTAACGTTGGAGGAGGATGATAGAAGATGGAATCCTTCTAAAGGGTTCTTTTATTATATCGTTATTTTGAATCAGTAATATTTCGATACATATCTGTTGATTCGTTGATTATCGCCGCAGCATTGCTGAGCGTGCCTGTTTTTTTGGAAGAGACTGCAATAAGTCTTAGCTCATCAACAAGATCTTTTATTGAGCTCAGCGTTGCCTTCATGATTTCGGTCCCCTCGGCAAAATCCTTGTTGTTGGAGAAAGAATCCAGGATGTTGTTTGCACTCCTTATTGCTTCTCGAGTCTGCTCCAGGACTCCCGTCTGCTTTATCTCACGAATAGTATTTTCAATTTTGGTTGAAGCCTCCTGGATAGATTCAGTAGTAAGTCTAATATTCTCAATGTTTTTGACAAACTCAGGCTCCTTGAGCTTGTCTACTATCTCTTTTGCAGCCTTTGTTGTTTCTAAAATTTTGCCTAGAGAGTCCTGCACTCCTGGTGCCCCAAGTTCACGAATTATAGAAACCGCATCGGATGTTGTTTCCCTTATCTCCTTTAATTTGTCTGCCAATAAAAAACTATTGTTAGACTGTTAATTGAAGGTTACGTGCACCAAGAACTTCTCTTGTAGCAGTTCTTAAATCCAAAGTCGTCCTAAGAATTACGTGAATCAAAACATGGGGTGTCGCCAAGAATTCGAATGGGCAATGGGCAGGGCTGATCGGAGAACTTTTTGATAGGCTAACTGGAAAAGGTGCAGCTGTGACCTATACTTTTGAAAATCTAATTATTGATATCCCAAGGGCCGTAGGACCTGACGGACGGAACGTGGGCAGCGCCCAATGGACAATTAATGGGCGAATCGCCATAACAGCAGAGACGCATGAAACTACCAATGCCAGCAAGACCTAACATTTAAAAAAGATACATAAGACACACAAATTTGAACTGCCACTAATGGCAACAATCTTTTATTCGAGCTCACCTAAAAGATTATCTTTTGACAATACCTTATCGAGATTATCTTTTGACATTAAGCCTCTACTCAAAACAAGCTGCCGAATGCTGATTCCAGTTTTCGTTGATTCCTTGTAGATCTCGGCTGCTTTCAAGTACCCAATATGGGGATTTAGCAGAGTAACAAGAATAGGACTTTTATCTACTTGAGATTCTAATCTTTGCCGATTTGCCTCCAGACCATCCACCATATTTTTTGCAAACTTCGGTAGGAAGTTTTTTAGCATCTTGGCCGAATCTAAAACATTTTTTGTCATGCCCGGTAGCATTACATTGAGCTCGAATTGGCCGGCCTGTGCAGCCATGGCAACCGATACATCATTTCCGACAATATTAAAGCAAATCATGTCAAGGCATTCGGCAAGAGACGGATTAACCTTACCGGGCATGATGGAAGACCCAGGGTGAACAGCAGGGATAACAATTTCTGCAAATCCTGCAATTGGACCCGAGGCCATTAGCCTTAGGTCATTTGCAATTTTAATCAGCTCCAATGCAAGATTACGCAGAGAAGACGAACAGTTAGCCACATCCAACTTACTCTGTAAACAATAATAGACATTCGGAGATGGTTTTAAATCTAGTCCTGAGATTTCCGAAAGGTTGCTGATTGCAATCTGGCGAAACCCTCTCGGTGAATTGACACCTGTACCTACGGCGGTGCCACCCAGGCCAACATACATGAGGTTATCGACAGCTTGATACAGTTTCTTTTTCGCGATTTCTAACGAATATGCGTATTCTCCGAATTCTAACCCAAGAGTAACTGGAAGGGCGTCCATCAAATGAGTCCGGCCGATTTTAATTGCGTCTTTGAACTCGATTGCTTTCCTCTGCAACGACCTAATTAGATCGTCTAGTGCCGAAATTGTTGCTAACATATTAGCTATAATAGCAACATGCATTGCGGTAGGAAATGTGTCATTGCTTGATTGTGACATGTTGACGTGATCGTTGGGGCTGATAACATCATATTCTCCCTTTTTCTTTCCCAAGATCTCAAGTGCGCGATTTGCTAACACTTCATTGATATTCATATTAAGAGCAGTGCCAGCGCCAGAGTTAATTGGATCGATTATGAACTGATCCTGCAACTTATTCTCCAGAATTTCATCACAGCTTTTTATGATCGCGCTTGCTTTAGTCTTATCAAGGACGTTAAGTTCCATGTTTGCTATTGCGGCAGATTTCTTTATCATCGCATATGCTTTGATCATGTCCTCATCTACCTTTTCTCCTGTAACAGTATACTGTGAAGATGCTCTAACTGTAAACGGACCATAGTACGCTTCGGAGGGTACCTTAACGTCACCAAGCGAGTCTCTATCAATTCTATAGGACATAATCGGTGTGTGGCATTGCCAACGAAGTGTTAATAAACCAATCTACCCCGTAGACGCTTAAACCTAATTTCTGCGAAAAAAAATGTTGCGGTACGTGGTTAATACTGTAGCCTCGCCAGGGATAAGGCTTAGAAAGATACCAGGCGTTCGATCTCTACTCCTTTTCTGCCATGTCGTTTTCGCTTCTCCTTTTTCGCAGAACTATAGCTAAAATGATAAGCGCGATTAACACTGTGAGCATTAGAAAAAAAATTCCTTCATTCTTAACCGTTCCTTTTGGGAGGATCATAAGGCTAATCCATTGTGGGATTCCGATAGACATTATCCTCCAATAAGGTGAGTACGGGTTATTTGGTTCTTGCTGAAATATTCAGTTCGGCCAAATGGATTGCACTTCTATTTTCGCAGTTCAAACCCGCAATGTCCTGTTCCTAAATAATAATGTCATATCAAATCGGAATCGCGCAAGGTGGGGAAGGGATTCGAACCCTTATAAATCCGCTCTCTTCAAGGTTATTTTCTGCAGGCGAACGCATGGCCGCTCTGCCACCCCACCTCAGGTTTAGTCCTAAATTCTCCAAAATTAAAGCATTACTTATTTAAAACAAGACAGCTTCTACTTTGGTCTAGAAAACGCCACCTCCGTGAAAGCCTTTACCTTTAAGTTGCGAGAATTCGCCGTCGTGTCAGCAGGATAAATTATAGTTAATTTCAAACCGGACCGGTTTGTGAACTTGCGATTATCGATGAATTGAAATCGAATATTGTCGAGATAAAATTAGTTTATGGGCCTTAATATAAGGTTGCAAAAATATCAAATCAGATTCTGTTCCACCATAGGATGTCATTTATCTGGATAGTAGATAAAGGATAGTTGGGGCAGCCCCTATGCTCGTTCAAAAAGAAGACGATGAGAATAATTTGCTAATTAAAGCACGCTGCAACTGTTTACCTATCTCCTACATTTCGTTCAAAGGCTCTATCCCCAGAAGATACAAAGCATTTTTGAATGTTCTGTGGAATGCTTTAACTAGCGCTAGTCTGGTAATCCGTTTTTCCCTATCCGGTTCCTTGAGGACAGGAATTGATTCGTAGAACAAATTAAAAGCTGTTGCCATCATATGCACATATCTGGCCACGGCCTTTGGTTTAAGTGTTCTTGCTGCATCTTCAACAACTAGGTCTATCTTCGAGATAGCTTTGATAAGAATAGTCTCAGGTTCCTTATTCAGCAAGCCAAATGAGGGTTGCGATATCTTTTCTGTTGATTTCTCTAACAGCCTTCGAGACCTTGCGTATGCGTATTGAATATATGGACCAGTATCACCCTCTAAGCTGAGTGATTCACCAATGTCAAAATTGATGATCTTGTCGAGATCATGCTTAATTAGATTGTATCTTATAGCCGAGACGGATATTGCTCCGGCAACTTTGTGAAGCTGTTCTTCAGAAAATGTTGGATTTCTTGAGCGAACCTCTTCATACGCTTTTGACCGAACCATTTCTATGACATAGTCAGCGTTAATATAAACTCCTTTTCTGCCTGACATTTGGATCGAATGCCTGTCTCCTATGTCCAGTCCCAGAAGATCTGCCGTCTTAGAGCTTAGTGTGACTGGTTCATATGAGAGATGATGATATCTATTTTCTATTACTTGGAATTGCGACAGTATGTCAGACACGATAGTTTGTAACCTAGATTGTCGTGAATCAATTATCGTAATGGCTCTCTCGACAGCATTGAATTTAGGATGGTCGTTGTTATTCTGCGCTGAATCTAATGTGGTGGCCCAAAGCGAAGTATTGTCCCATTGGCTGGAAAACTTGTAGTAATAAAATGGATCTTCTACTAGCCCTAATTTCCATGCAGCATACGGTATGTCCTTTGCAATATACGTGGTAGTAAGATCACTCCTCACGATTATTTTTTCATCAGCGGCCTCATTTTCACTGCCTATCACCCAACACCCCTCGTTTTTCCCGTCAGAGGCAAGGTGCACAATTCGTTTATCCTTTAACCAACTAAATGATTTTTCCCATAATTTCGAAATAACGATTTGGGATTCGAAATTCAGCAGGTCATAATGAACTTTCATTTGCCAACAGGTCATTAATTGGTCGTGCAATACCCTTGAGACAATAGTCGATGCAAATCGTGCCAATTCGGATCCACCGTGCTCCAATTCTTTCAGGACGAATCTTCTTCGTGCTTCTAAGCCACGGTCGGTTTTATACAATTCGTTTATTTTTACATACACATGATCCCCGCAATAGTGATCAAATTTCATTGATTTTTCGGCAGGTTCTACAGGAAATCCGGCGAACTTGAATGCTACCACAATATCTGCTACCTGCAAACCGGAATCATCCACGTAGTTCAAAACTATAACGTTGTGATTGGTTGTTTTCAATATCCTGTATATGGTATCACCTAGGATTACATTCCGCAAGTGACCAACATGCAAAGCCTTGTTTGGATTAACACTTGTATGTTCAACCGCGACACGAGTTCCCTTTCCCACGTTATAAAAACCGTAAGAGGGGTTTTCAAGTGCTTGATTTAATGTTAACGCTGCTAGATTTCCATAATTTGCTCTGAAGTTGATATAGCCCCCTGGATGTGCTTCAACTGATAATATCAACGACCGCAAACTACCCCTGTCCTCGTTTCCGAGGATTGGTTTTAGATGATTTTCAACAAAATCTCTGGCAACGTCGTGCGGCTTGCTGTTAATTTTTTTGCTTATCTGAAATGCCACATTAGAACTCACGTCTCCAAATTCTGGTCTTGGAGGCTCTGACAGGTCAAAGATCTCTTGAGGATAGCCTAGATCGGAGAGACCGGCAGAGACGAC
>WNGD01003494.1_pt1 | contig 16824 bp, 29 predicted proteins | sample 5400671 | NCBI WGS metagenome assembly WNGD01 (sample SAMN13153369, study PRJNA577476) | soil metagenome | isolation source: 40 cm soil or saprolite under grassland replicate 2 | place: USA:California | collected 2016-06-15 | reverse complement strand
AGTCTTGCTTGATGGTTCTCCGCCTGGCGCACTGAACGGGTAGTGTTCGTTGAGCTCGTGCAAGTCCTGCTCTGCCTTGAGCAGTATGACATGCGCGCGTGAATACGGCATGTCGTAGTCCTGGTGTTGCAACCCATGTCGCAGCGGTGCGCAGGCAGCGCTCAATTGCTGGATAATGACCTGTGTCTTTAAAAGGAGATCTTTCATCTCTTGCTCATTCACGATTATTTCCTCTTTCTTGCAGGCCCGGTATCCTCGTCCCCAGGCCCGCTCTATTCTACTGCTTCTTTTCCCAGTACTGCCTGCTTACAGCGGTGTCAGTTGTGGGATTATCTTCATAATCTTGAAGCTTACAGCTCCATGCCGCTAACCAGACGTACCAGCTCGCCTTTTTGCTCATAGAGCCATTGCAGGAGTGTGAGCGCCCCGTCAAAGCTGAGATGCACCTGACCCATGCCGTCGCGGATCTGGACATCATCAGTTCCTCCGTGTGGAGACCCATTCCCGTTCACGGGATGGGAGGAAACACGGGCGGACGCGGTACTCCGCTCCGCTCGCCTGTGCCAATGGAATCCCCTTGCGGGGAGAATGCGAGAAATGCGGTCTCGCATCCTGGTGGCTTCAAGAAAAGTGAAGCCCATGCCCGCATGCATGTTCGGTGCCCTTCGCCAAAGTTCAGAAGGCTTGTCACGCTGGCAGCACCGTCCCTACCCATCAGGACTTTTAACCACCAACGCTAGAGCTACAGGCTAGAGCGAGCACCTGTAGGTAGCATGACCTTCCGAACGTAGTACGCTTGCGCGTACTCAGGCTAGTCAGCCAGGTCTTGTATTGGGCGGGCAGAAGTCACCCCGAATACAAGCCCATCCCTTTTTAAGGGATTGGGTCACTGACTGGTCGTGCGCTCAAATTCGTAGCTGTGTGAGTGCAGAGCCGTGATCTCCGTCCAGTTCTCCGGTTTGAGCCCAGATCTCTCGGCCAGCTCCAGGCTACACCATTTCTCGTCGGTACCGCTTGCCTACTCAACTCTTCTTGATTGTACTGAAGGGATAGACCACCTTGTGCCCATCTCGGTAAAGCTGGAGTTTCATCTCCACGTAGCTAAACACCACATGGAGATGCGCTACTTCAGTAGCTGCCTCATAGCGCACGGACCACGCTTTATCAGGGTTGAGCAGGTGAGCCAGGTCCGGCGTCACATATCCAGGGACCGTCGAGAGACCACAGGGACCGATAACCAACGCCTGCCCGATCTCCCCATGCATTGCGACAACAAAGCGGGTGATGCTCTCATATTCGAGCTGGCGCAGCTGGCGTGTGCGCGTGTTGAACTCTTCAACACCTGCCTGCTCAGGGTTATAATAGCCATGCTCAAAGCAGCGCGGTTCAAGGCTCAGGGCGCCCTCATCGTCCTGCTCAGCTATGCCATAATGCGACCGACGCGCACAGTCAGTACACTGGCGAGCTGGTGTGAAGAAGATGGTAAAACGGTCGAGTTCCGCCATTATGCTACCTGCTCGATCTGGCGCTGCTCTCTAAGCGCACCGTGCTCATACAAGAAAAAGCGATCATAGTCCGAGGCAACATACGAGTCGATACGCACGCCATCGGGCGCTTCATACCTGGTCGCCCATCCGATCTCATCGTTTTCCTCTCCCTCTTCCATATCCGGTTCTTCGTAGCCAGGAATTTCCTTCACCTCAGACATTCGCGCGACGAGCGGCACACGTCCTGTCTCGGCATGCATCCACAGCACAAAGCGCCGCACGCTCTCCAACTCTGCTTCTCGCTCCTCGACAGTCTCATTGAGGTAGGGACAACGCGCGAGGCCATGCAGCGCGCACTTGGGCTGAAAGTCGGGTAAAAAGGCGGGATCGATATGCACGACGGTGGTAAGGCGATCACAATAATGGCACTTCTGAGGCGGCCAGACAGACAGGACTTTATACGCTTCTCGCTTGTCTGGTGATGATACAATCTCTTCGTTCATGGGGAGATGAGTCCTCTCTGTGAATGGCTGGCAGTTGCGGTCTGAACGCGGCTGCCAGCGACTAACAACAACTCATTTCCAGGGTGCGACTTTGCTCACCACCTGACTGGCCAGCACTCCTACAGGCCAGCCGCTGTTATTATCGATGGCGTAGACGAGGCCCTTCTCGGTCTGGTAGCTCCATACGACCTCGCCGGATGTGCCAGGGGCCACAATCATCTCGCCTATGCGATAGTCGCCGACGATGAACGGTCCCCACGCACCCTCGTACAGGTGTCTCAATTTGGGATTCACTTTTACCAGTCCTGTCCTGGCATCCTCGTTTTCTTGCGCCTGTTTCTCTGCCAGGAGGCGCTCAATCACGGCGATCTCCGCCTCATGATAGCGGAGCTGGTGAGCAAGGCGCTCCCGTGTCTGTTCGATATGCCCTCGCGTTTTCAGAAGTCCTTCCACGCTCCAGGTTTTATACTCACGTACGATGTTTTCCTCATTGATCATGCTGTTTGCTCTCACTTTCCGACTCAAGATGATAGTTGACTATGGGCAACATGCCGACGCGCCACCTATGACGAGGCAAGCGTACGACCGTTTGACGGCCATTCACAAAGGTGCGTACGTGATGAAAGAACCATCCTCTGCGCTGGTAGGCACCTGAGAGTGTGCGCCAGGGCTGCCGCTTGTGCTGGAAGATGATCACGCTGGTTGCTCCTTTCAAATTGCGGAAACGCGCGTTTCCCTGAACACTATCCGTCGTAGCGGATAACTGGCTTGCCTGCCTGCTCGAACTGTTTTTGCGCTTCGAGCAGTCCCCGCTGGTACTCTTGCGAACTGGTAACGCTCTCAGGAAGCGTTACCGCTGGCTCACCTTCGAGCGGATAGCCAGCACGAAAACCAGCCATGTACTGCTGGTACGACTCATTGTTTTCGTCTATCCGCTCAACCTGTACATTGTCCTCATTGCCACCGAAGATCAATCTAAGTAGGCCCATGATGTGTATCCTTTCCTGGCTCCTGCTCATGCTTGTCAACTGTAACGCGCTACTGCCTCTTGAGCGATTCGCATAACGCCACGAAATCTTCGTAGCTCATCTTTGGCAAGACTTCAATCTCAATCTGGAATGTCTCGCCTGTTTCGTCGTCGGTGATGATCTGGCCGTTCAGGTGTTCGAACTGCTGACGGACCTGCTGTACTTGCCGCTGCTCGTCGTCCTGATTGCCGCCGAAGAGTCGGCTCAATATGCCCATGATGTATTCCTTTCCTCTGTTGTGTATGACTGCTTGACAGCTTGTTTGTCCTGCGTCTGTGCTAGTGCTCGTGTGGCATGTAATAGCCTTTGCACTCTTCACACCAAACACGCCCCGACTCAGTGGCGAGACGATGCTGCTCCTGTACAACACCATCCATAAAGTCAGACCACTGATTCTCTATTCCGATCGCCTCTATGACTCCATGAAGACTCTCAGGTTTGGTGTTGTAGTTGTCGATCTGAGCCGCCTCCTGCGCGAAGATCCTCCCCTTCTCTTCTGCGCTTGGCTCGTGGCTAAACGCTCCCCGTATTGCGTCAATGAGTCCCATTTTTGCCTTTACCTTTCTTTTCTTTAGCGCGGCTTGAGCGAGCGTTTCAGCTCCTCGAAATGCTCCTGGCACAGGTTGATGCCGTTGCAGTCGGGGCAGGCTTCTTTGCGATCGTAGAAGGTTCCCTGCCACTCGCTTTTCGTGGGGATGCTATCGACCTGCCAGTTCTCGTTTTTCGTCGAGGACTGCTCGTCATGGTTGCCGCCGAAAAGTTTGCTGAGTATACCCATTACTATCACCTTTTTTTGTAGCCTTCGACAAAGCCAGCAGCATACATCTGCACATCCAGTGTTTCAGGCAGATGTGGCGGTTTCGCTGAGAGCGTGCCCTCTGCCACCCGGAGAGCGAGCCCTGCAACATCGTTTTCACGTCCATTCTCCCTCTGTCCGTACTGCTGTCCATTCGCCAAACCAGCGTCGAAGGTTTCCTGATGGTTACGATTGCTAATAAAGCCCATGAGCATTTGTCCTTTCTGCTCTGTTGTGTACCATTGACTATTCCAACTGCACTACACGCTCGCTATTGCTTGTCAACAAACCAGAACGAGCGACTTTCCCGGTCATAATGCGGGATAAAGCCTTTGTTGCACATCTCGCGGGCCAGCTCATCGGCTTCATCAGAGTTGCCATTGTCGCGCAGCTCGTTGTACTCCTGGTCCGCCTGCTCGATCTCGTCTAACGTGGTCGAGCCACCGAAGTTGATCTCGATACCGAATACTCTCATTGCATCACCCTCATCTGATCACCAGCCACGCCGCCACCAGGGAAGCGCCTGCTGCTCATCGTGATACGCGGTGCTATCCCAACTTCCGTTGATGGATTCGGCTATCACGTCGCGATTGATATACTTATCTACATTCAGGTTGTTCTCTTGTGCGATACGTTCGACGGTAGACCATTCCACATCGCCCGGCTCAAGACCCTGCTGATACGCTTCTTTGCCGATAGCGGTTCCCAGGTCGCTACTCTTTTTGTAATCTTTGACGGCATCCACAACTTCTTCAGCCGTCTCTTTTGCCTTGCTCAACCATCCCATGATTGTTTGTCCTTTCGTTGTGTATCGCGCTACAACCAGCGCAAGCGAACCAACTGTTTTTAATAGGCGAAAAGTAGGCTATCTGTTAGTCCAGAATCCTGCAACTGCCACGAGAAATGGCAACATTTGTGACTCACAAAACCAGCCATGAGCAGCCAGAAAAACAGGGCTGTTTTTCTGACCGAATACTGGCCTGCGATCTGCTGACCCTGCTTGCGAGGCCGTGTCAAGGGATAGCGACAGCGGCCTTGACACGAACGAGCAGCAGGGTAGGCTGCAAGCAGCTAGTACTCGGACTTGGCAGGATTTTTCGACTACCATTTTTAGCACGAGTTGCAACATTTCGACTATCAAAAACACCAACGCCGCGCGGTCGTAGCGATATACAAGGCCGTTGATATCCTTGATCTCGACTTTGTGATAGCGTGGTTGACAGAGGTAGTCAGCCGCCGCCTCTTCGTGATAATACTCGTCTGTATCGCTGCCGTACTCGATAACCTTGATGCCGCGTTCACCGTGTACCAGCATCATGCCAGGTGCCACGGATTCGAGAGTTGGCGTTGATTCGAATAACCCGAACATGTGACCTCCATTTTGACGCGCTACGGTTCCCGCTACTCCTCTTCCCAGGGATCTTCCTCCTCGGGAATCCCCAGGCGAAAATTCCTGACGTGGCGAAACAGTCGTGCAGTCAACTCTTGCATCTCAGGAGAGTTCACATCCACGTGTGGGACCGGTCTGCCTTCTGCATACGCCTGGAGTTGGGCTCGCGTGAAAGGAGAGACACTCCCGGAACGGATCATCTCTTGATCCTGCTGTTCGACCAGTTGATCAAACTCGTCGGGCCGATCTTTGCGCAGCCATTTCATGAAATCGTTCCTTTCTTTGCTCGCTTGCTATTTGACTTTCTTGAAGGCTGACTTATCGCACCACGTCCCCGTTACTTTGCCGCTCAAGTTGCCCATCATACGTACAAAGATCTTGTCGTATGAGACCTGCTCTACTGTGCCCTGGATACCGGTCTTTTTGCTGACCACGGTATCCCCTGCTTTGATGCGATCAAACATGTTGATGTTGTCCTTCCTTCGCTTGCTTTTTCCGTACTCTTTCGACGCGCTACGAGGACTGCTTCTCATTGCCAGGGCTCGGGATCAGCACCGAGCCGCCCGCTTTGACGGAGCTGGCGCTATTCATTCACACACTCCGTCTCCAACGCCTTTCGTTTTCTCCCCACGGTGGTTGGCGAGCATTGGAGCCTTTGAGCAATGGCCCGATCAGAAAGTTCAGGCTCGCCGAGGATCATTTCTTTCATTCGTTCGGCCAACTCCTCTTCATCCTGTCCGCTTTTCCGTGATCGGGTCGTGTCCAGGCGAACGACTTTTGCCTGTCCACTGTCCACTTTTGCCCGTCCAGTGGACACCCGTTGTGACTGTCCACTGTCCACTGCTTTTTGCAGAGTGGACACCCGTTGCTGTTCACTCTTCAATTGGCGCTGCAATGTGGACACCTCTTGCCGTCCACTCTCCAGAGCAGCCTGCACCCCTTCTAACTCACGCTGTTTCGTGTCCAGTTGTCGGCGTACATTGGCTGCTTGAGCCGATTCAGCGTCAAGTTGCTCTTGGAGACTGGATACCCTGGACTCTTGCCATTGCTGGCTCCCCTCAAGCTGTTCGCGCAGGGCCACAAGCTCTTGTTGCTTGCTTTCTTGTTGTGCGCGCAACGTCTCTGCTTCGGCCAGTGCTCTGCTTACCTGTCGCCGCAACGTGGCCGCTGTCGTCTGTTCCGCCTCCAGTTCTTGCTGCAAGCTCGCTAACCTGGACTCCTGCCAGTCCTGCCCACTTTCTACCATCTCGCGCAGGCTCGTCAGTTCTCGCTGCTTGCCCTCCAGTTGTGTGCGTAGGGTGTCTGCCACAACGCGCGCCTCATTCAGTTGCTTGTGCAAGGTGGAGGCATCGCCCTGTCCAGTATCCAGGTCCGTTTGCAACGTGGACACCTGTTGCTGTGCGATGGAGAGCCGTCCACTCAGGGTGTCCACTTCTTGCGTTTTCTCTTGAAGCTGTCCACTCAGGGTGTCCACTTGCACGAGCGCGCGGTCCAGTTGTGGACGCAGAGTGGACACTTCTTGCTGTAAGGTGGACACCTCTTCTCGCAACGTGGACAGCTCATGGGTGTATTCCATGCTCGCTTGCCGTAGGCTGTGAACCACATGCCCATACAAAACGGTCACCACAACGCGCGCCAGAATGAGCGCCTTTTCAATCCCATCAATCGTGTCTTTCGTGCCAGGAATCAGTACGGAGAGGGTGACCAGCCCTACCGTGAGGATCATTAGGCTGATCAACGCCCAGCCCATCGTTCTTGCCGTGTTCGCCGCCTTCTCATTGCCACACCTGCGTGCGTGATCGCCCATCGTGGTCAAGCCGAAGCCCGCAACATCCAGAGTGATGGCCTGCACGATGAGCACGGCATTGCCGAACCAGTCTGGGAAGAGAGGAAACATCTCAAGAATATTTGCGAACAGACAGCCAAAGAGAATCCATTCCGCCAGACGTGCTGCATACGCTTTTGCAACCTCCCAGGCGTCACTTATGCCCTCAGACCTGGCTATGAAGCGATCGCGCCAGTGGACTTCTTGCTGTATCGGTGGTGTTGCCATTCCTCACATCCTCTCTCTTGATGATCACTTGAACCGTACTTTGATCCCAAACTTCGACTGGAGATATCCAGCAATCCCTGGCAAGTCTGACTGGCTGACCCCTTTCACTTGCAGCTTGTTCCCATCGCCAGAAAGCGTCGCTTGATAGCCGTTCTCCTGTGCACCAGCCAGCAGATCCATCGTGGCATCGAACCCGATCGCGCCTGTCTCAAAGGAAAGGCGCAGTTTCTCATCGGAAGCGGTGAGGCACGTGCACGGATTCTTTCCGCAGGCCCAACAATCCATCCTTCTGTACGCCATACGACTTATCCTCTCTTCTCAAAATGCTCCAAGATCCGCTCGCACACGAAGGTTCCCAACGCGGCAAACAGCACCGCACCCACGTAGGCCACCAGCAGTGATGCACCTACCAGGAGCATATATTCAGTCATCATCGATAGCCTCCTCTCTCTGCTAGTGCTTGCGGCGGAACGGCCTGACCTCGTAGAACAGGTACGCGATGCTCGCCAGACACATCGCCGCAATGAACCAGCCCGGCATTGGCGGCTGGAAGAACAGATTATCCAGGCCGGCCACCAGCGCGAGCAGTACGAAGGTCCAGAACATACACCAGAAAACGAAGTTCACTGTTTGCTTCCTTTCTCTCTACAATTGACCCGTATTGCGCCGACCCAGCTCAACCCGTATCACTTTCATGCCCTGCTCTTGCAACTGCTCTGCCCTGGAGTAGATACAGTCTGAGCAGCCGTCGGTCTCCTGGTGCAACTTGCTATACTGGTCGTAGTACGAGAGATAGCTGTCATCACGGTCAACATGCGTGACCGTGCAATCGAGCGCGACCGGCTTGTTTGGTTTGTTCGCCGCGATCAGCGCGATGATCAGCAGGATGGCGGCGATCAGTAAGAGTCCTTCCATGGTTATTCCTCCATCTCTGAGTTGTTCGGTACTTCGACGTAATACAGCAGTCCTGTCGGCGTTGGACCGGTTTCCCCTATCCAGATGAGGGTTCCTCTTCGCTGCTGACCAGAGGCATCATCAAGAGCGACCTGTGCACCGAGATCCTGTGTCCCTTGCGACGCGAGCGGCCCATAGGCCCGCTCCAGGTACTTTGGATCATTTCGCTGTGGAACTGGCCCCATCGCCTGGATCTCTGCTTCTAATATCTCTACCTGTTGCTCGCTCTCGCGAAGTCTCCTTTTCCAAAATGCCCCGATCCTCTCGGCTTGCGATGGAGCAATCCGCATTCCCAACCATCGACCCACCATGCAGCAGAGTCGGAAATAGATTTCTACGGGAGTGAGCTGCATTTCGCTCTTAAGAAAGGCGCTGTAGCCATCATGGCAAGCAAGGCATTCATCATAGGCCCTGATGAGGCGATCCTGCATGCGGAGGAAGGGTTCGATAGCGTGTTTCCAGAGGGTAATATGATCGCATCCATGCTCTTGCATGCTCTCAACCTCCTTTCATAATTTCATCAAGAACCGAATAATCACGGGCACGAGATGTCCGATCCCAACGACGAGCGCCAACCCAACGATGCCCACAACGATGAGCGCCAGGAGGACGCCGAGAAGGTAAAGAATGATCATGTGATGCTATCCTTTCCATGAAAACAAAGCACGCAACAGGCGCTTCTTGCGCCGAAACCACCGTTTGACTACCCAGCCAACCTTCTGATGAACTGGCTTGTCAAGCATCGTATGCATTGACGGCAACGGCTGCTGTTTGCGTCTCTGCGACACTGGACGTGCAGGCGTTTTTTGCCGTTTCAGGGACGTAGGCGCGACTGGCGCACTCCCGCCGGGTACGTGCTGTTTCCACTTCGAGGCAGACTTTCCCGCATACTTGCCTACACGGTCACGCGGCTGTGCTTGTTGGTTCGCGCGGCGCTGTGCGGCGCTCATCTGCGGCAGGTGTGTCTGTGTTTGCGGTACGCTCTTCTGTCGAGGCGCATTCGCGGATCGCTGACGTTTGAGCGTCCTTGCATGTCGGTCACAGATGCCTTCCCCGCTCCCGGGAGAACACACGCGACAGATGAAGCGCGGATTCAGGGGGAGATCCTCCATGCGGTCCTCTGGTGGTTGTTCAGATGGGACGTTCATGCTCTATGCCCTCCTCAATCCACGCTCTCGGATAATCACGCGCGCATGTTCCCGATAGCGGGTATTGACCCCTGCTCGTTTGAGACTCTCATCAATATTTCCTGTCAACTCGTAAGCCGTTGCGAAGATCTCGATTTGTACCCGATCGAGCAGCGGATAGTCTGCCGTACGCTCACTGTGCGTTGCGTGCGCCCCGTCGAGAGGCTGACGCATGCCATTTTCTACGCCAGTAACAGGAACTGCGTCTATAGCAACTATGGCAATCGCATCAACTGAGGTTGTGAGCGGCGATACAATATTCTCATCGATGATGCTATTGGCAACATCGGGATGAATATATCCATCGACTTTTGCCAGAACCCTACGTCTGGGTACCCCTTGATCAAGCAGATGGAGAACATACTCTCGTTGCTCATCAAGCGTCATTCTCGCCTTCAGCTTCGGGCCTTGCTCCTGCTCTCGTTCCACCATCTCGCGCACAATAATGACGTTGGTCTGCACCATCGGGATGATCTGATTGGTGAGCGGTGCGCCCAGGTCATAATAGTGACGCGTCCAGTACCCCTCGCGCTGCCTGGCCTGCTCTGGGTCAGCAACGAGCTGCAAGGTTCGCATGAAGGGCAAATACCCTGCCTCTCGCATCTCTTGTATCCTGGCATCCTTCATTGAATTGGAGGCATCACAGCGCAAATGCTGAAGGAAACGAGCAAACACATCATCAGTGACGCCCACATAGAAGATTTCTTCGTTACGCTGATCTTCCAATCCATAGACGATATGCATACTTACGCCCTCCTCTTTCGAATCCCCCGACTATCTAAAATCCAGCAGGCATGTCGATAGTATGTGCCTATTCCCAATCCTTCGCCTTTGTCATTTTTTATCCGACGTAAAGAGAGTTTCACATCTTTGCAGTCCTGATAGTAGGCAATGAGCAGTTGCGTCTGTAGATCGTTCAACAGCTTGTCACCAGGTTGGGAAGTGAACTCGTTCTGTACGCGTTCAGAAGGCTCTGTTGCCTCTCTCACGCCGTTTTCGGGTACGTCCAGGACGCGATCTGGAAGCGCTGCTCTTCCCTCTTGAAACGCCACTAGATCGGGATTTTGCTCTGCTTGGAGTTCGTCCTGTATCCCTGCTTCGATCCGCTCCGTATCGACATCAGACGAGGTTCTGTACGCGTTCGGAACAATCCGCAATCGTGGCTGTGCTTCATCGACCGTTCTCTGCATCCATCCCTTCTCCAAGTCAGTCTCTTGACCTGACTCGACCCGCCTGACCCATTCCTCACTCTCTGCTCTTACCTCCGCAATGATTTGCAAGCCTCGCTCATCAGGAAACGTGAACTGCATGATGTACGTGTCACTCTTTTGCAGGACGATCGCCATTCCTGGTGTAAGCGCGGGAGCAAGCTCCGCAATCTCGTCATCATCCGCATCTTGCAATACCAGCACGGCCTTTCTATACGGCGTCTGAAAAATGATTTGCGCGCAACTATCGCGCAGCTCTGTTCCACCCGTCCTACTGGCATTGCTAATCTGCCCGAACACCACCGCACGACGCAAACGCTTGCGCCCGCGCGTGGCATAGTTCTCGACGGTAGACGCACACAATGCGGCAACCTCTTGCCATTTCCCGCCTGCTTTCCCATGCCGCATGATCAAAGAGAACTCATCAACCAGCAGCAAGAGCGGAAAGTCTGAGGGATGATCAATCTCGTCTTCAGCGATCTCAAGCAGTCGCTTTGCTTTTTCGGGCGTGTCGGCAATCTCACACAAGAGGAAGTGTTTGAGTGGTCCCAGACGGCTGCTCAAACTCTGATCAGAGATGTCAGCATCGGGATCAATGACCAGGAGGTAGCCACCATGATTCACCGTCAGTGCAGCAAAGTACGTGCCGATCGTGCTCTTGCCCTGGTTTTGCTGCCCAACCACAAAGAGCGAATTGACGAAGTTCCCCTCGCGTTCAAAGAGGACGACCCGCATTGGCTCATAGGTATCAATCGGGTACCCAAACACACTCTCCTCTTCATCTGGCGCCGTGAGACCGCGCTCGATCTGTTCAGAGAGCAGGATCTTCGGGGGTGCAATCCGCTTCGGCTCCTCCTCTTCGTCCTCTTCGTAGGAGTCGGCATCGACCACGGTATTCATGCGCTCCATGAAGTCCATCAGATGCTTCGGATTGATGCCAGCATTGCCTGTCTGCGCATTGCCTGGAAACAGATAGCCCGTCGGGCGGCCGTCGGCATCGATCATCTGCCCATAGTTGCCAATCTCATCAGGATGGGCAATATAGACAGGGGGCATGTAGTCTTCGTTATGCCAGCGCAGATCGCGCATGCGCCTCGTTTCCTCTCGGGTCTGCCTGGCCTCCTCACGAATGCGCTTCGCCTCGGCCCGCTCGACGGCAGTGCGCGAGCGTTCCTTCTGGATGTGTAAGGCGACGACAACCCCAACACCGGCCAGGAGCCACCACCGGATCGCTTCCCACCAGGCGAGAAAGTGCCGCCAGCTCTCCCCAGGATGCCCCCGGATCACGTCGGCCAGCGACAGAATGCCAAGAACCGCACCCCCAAGGATCAGCAACCCCAGGATGATGATTCCAATGAGAAGAGAAAGTCTGACCGAACTATCCTCTTGCCGAGGCTGAGAACGCGCCTCTCGATACGGAGCGTGGTCGCTTTCTACGGTCTGCTGCTGCCGGTACCTTTTCTTCATAGTCGTCACCTTCCACTGGCTACTACTAAAAAACTCGCAAAATCGCGGACCTCCTCCACACTGGCAACCTGCCCAATCCCCCACTCAGCGACCATATTGAGCGCCAAGAGGGCAACCATCACCAATCCGACGATCGCCTTGACGAACAACACAAAGAAGAGCACCACCAGCGAAAGCGCCACCAGAAGCATCTTGAGCGATGCGACCAGTCCTTGCAGCAGCTGCTCTTTGTTCGACGCGCCACCAGCGCTCTGAGTAGGTTGAGAGAGTTTCATGGTGTCGTCCTCTTTCTTTGCGCATCTACCGTAAGTGTAGACCTCTTGCGCTCTCGTTCATTCGCCGACTTTTCGTCGTTAGTTCGTCGTTTCCTGGTCGTTTCTTGGTCGTTTCGCTTTTGCCCTCTGCTTGTCTACACAATCTTCAGTCCGAGCTGGTCGAGCGTCAGATCTACCAGCCCTCGCGCCTGACGCTCTTCGTTCAACGCCTTCAGGATCGCAGTCGCGGTCGTAAAACTGGTACTCTGGCCGCCTGCTTCTAGCTGTCTGTACCACTGAAGCGAGATCCCAACCTTACGCGCCATTGTCTCCTGGGAGACTTTCGGGTTCGCCAGTTCTTCACGGAGCTGGCGTAGTATAGTCTTGACTTCAATCGCCATGCGGGTCTGCCTTTCTTGTTGTTTCAGTCCGGTCTCGTAAACTGTGGTTTAGTATTCTGACTTCCACAACTGAAATATACACTGAAAAAATCTAATTGTCAACTGAATTTGGAACTAATTTTGAAACTTAATAAAAACTGATCAGAGTTATGTATCCTTGAGGACAGATGAGCCAAGAAGCAGATAAAACAGGTTCACAAAAAGGTGTTTACTAGTTACAATAGACTAAATGAACCTAACAGAAAACCTAAAGGGAGAGAACATATATGCGCCGGAGAGGGAGGACTCCAAGAACTGATGCTCCACCAGGGTATGTGCGTTTCACAAAAGCAGTTGAGTTATTCCAACCGTTGAGCAAGAATATGCTCAACTATCGTGTGAGAGCAGGCGATATCAAGACGGAAGAGGATAAACACGGCAAGATATATGAGGTGGAAAGCTTGCTGCGAGTAAGGGACGCGCTGATCGAGGAGCAATACAAAGAGACCACAAAGAAACGGTCTATCCCAGATGTGGTACTCGATTGGGTGCGACCAGAAGATGTCCCATCAGGATTAGCATTAGATCAGGTTGTCTATCATGAGATGTTTCTTGCCAGTGCGGAAGTATATATGGCCTGGCGTCGGAAAAATCCGAAGATTTCTATGGGCGCGTTCGATGCAAAGGACCGTCGAGTGCGCTACGGATATATCGGACTCATCCCGCTTCCTGAGCCTACTATCCTTGATGTTCTCATGGGCAAGAAAGATGAGAAGGAGATTACCCCTGATGAAATTCTGACCTATGACAAGCCTGGGGAGTATACGCTGCTTGCCAATAGTGCCGTGATACATCCTGATTACCCTGAGCTGGCGAATAGAATCATTCACGCTATTATGAAGTTCTGGATCGACCAGTACCCTGAGAAGCGTATTAAGCGCATTTATGCACAAACCGTCTCAGAGCAGGGGCGTACCTTAGCAAAGAAGCTCTATTTTGGTCCGCTCTACGTCATAGGAGAGGGTGGCTTGGAGAGAGTAGAGGATGCCTATGTACTTGACATGCAGGAAGAGGCGGTTTCTAAGATCGTTCGCCAGTTTCAGGAGGTCCTGAAGGCAAAGGACCGACAGCTTAGGGAGAGGCGATACTGATGTTTGCCTCTCCCTAAGAGTATTCCCCCCTGTGTTTCTCCTTGTTGGTTGAGTGAGTATCTAATTGTTCAGGTACAGTCATGGAAGTGCCTGTTCCATGAGCTTCAGTGTATCCGAAGAAACTGGCGAAAACCTGGAAAAACTGGCGTAGATACGCCAACTTCTGCTGTACATTTCCTGTTCTGTTCGGTATACTTGAACCAAAGATGCATTGATGCTTGAGCAAAAACAGGGGGGAGAGAAGTGATAGGAGGAGGTCTGCTTGCAGGAAGGGATAACGACGATGCAGTTCCTGTCAACTCCTTACGACAGCATCACCCATACGACATTCGACCATTTCGGTGCGCTTCTTACATGGTTAAGAGATCGCCACGGTCTGCATCAAGGGCAGATTGTTGCACATCTCCCAGAGACAATTAATCAACAGCGCTATTCCAGTTTTGAGCGCAATAAGCGATTTCCCCGGTTCGATGAACTTCCTGTGATCTATCAGGCTCTCAAAGATGCTGGTGTCCGTCTCACTCTTCGAGATCGTGATCTCTTCCTCCAGCTTGCCAAAAAGTATTTTGATGCAAAGAGGACACACAAAGCACGCCAGGGAGCTGAGGAGTGGAATGAGAAGCGCAGAGAACTGGCGGCCATCGACAACCTTCTTGATGTCTCTTCCTCTTCTGAGCAGACTCGCTCTGCTCGTAGCGTTCCCCTTCACAGAATGGAGATCAGTCATTTGATCGGGCGAGAGGCGTGGCTCAACTCACTGTATCGAGTGATTGCCGAGCATCTGGTCAAGTGGATAATTCTGCAAGGACCGCCAGGAATTGGGAAAACGTCCGAGGTGCATCGGATTGCCTCCTACTTTCAGCAATATATTCCTCGTTACTATGTAGTGCTCTGCAAATTGCCAGCGTGTGAGCAGGAAACACTTGCTGCTGAGGTAGCACTGGAGTTCCTTCTCAGTGAGATAGCGGAGGGGATTGGATCAGCACATGCGCCAATGCCAGTCGGGAGCATTGAAACACGTATGAAATATATCCTCGATTGTCTTGCGCGTGCTGACCGACCAGTGCTGGTGCTCCTCGACAATGCTGAGCAAGCGCTTGGCGAGCAAAGTAGCCAGCTCTCTCCAATCTGGAAGTCCTTTTACGAAAAGTTTGTGCATGCGCGCCACCGTACCTGCCTGGTCTTCGCTACCCAGGAGTGGCCTGTGCAGTTCACGTATGAAACACAGTGGACGACACAAGTGATGGTGCCTGCTCTCACAGGAGATGAAGGTGTATACCTCCTTCAAAAGCTAGGGCTTTCCGATCTTCCAGAGGAACAGTTAGGTCAGGTCGTAAGAGCTGTAGGAGGGATACCGGCCTGTTTGGAGTGGGTCGTAAAGCTCGTTGAGGAGCCATTGTTGCAAGGAGACTGGTCCGCCTTCGAAGAGGATGAGGGCGGTGATGTAGGTACGCCAGACCAAGCAAAAGCCCAACGACTTGCCCGTTTGTTGGGAGACGCTTCGTTGTTTCGTGGTCCGGTGATAGCACGAGTAGCCCCTCTGCTGGATCGAGTGCTTCGACGTCTCTCCCCGGACGCTTTGGCTGTACTTCAAGAATTGGCTCTGGCAGCAGTTCCATTGGGGGCTCCTGCACTCAAGGTGCTCTATCAGAGTCCTCTTCCCCTCCAAGAACTGCGCGATACCTCTCTGCTGGCAGCCTATCCTAAGCGCGTGCAGTTATTGCCTATGGTGGCCGCTGCAATCCGTGTTCATCTTCCCTCGCAACAGCAAAAAGAGCGAGAAGAGCGGCTAGTGGACGCCCTCCTTCACTGGTTGACAACAAGCCGTACTCTTGACAGCCGGGAAATGGGCTCCATCATCGCTGCGGTTGCAGAGATCTATCTGAAGCATCACCGCTTGCTCGACGCGGCACAATTCATCATCCGACATGGTTGGCTCAGTTTCAGGTTAGGGCATGCGCGAAGGCTTGCTCAGTTAGCGTTGAAGAGTATCGAAGAGGTTCGCCAGCAGGCAGCGGAGCTGCTTGATGTACCGCAGCATGGTGGGAGCATTCTGCTTTTCAACTTCCTTGCACCGTTTCTTGGGCACAGACTTGATGCCAGGCAACGTGTGAGCGAGTACCGCTTCGTTCGCCAAGCGGTAATGGATGATGCAATAACGCTCCAGCCGGTCACCGAGGTCTATCTTATGCGTAACCTGGTTGTCTATACAATCAGCCAGCCGAGCCAGGAGCATTTTGAGGAGGCGCAATTACTCTTCTCTACTTGCCGTGAGCGCATGGCTCCTTATGGGTTATCAGATCCAGATCTCCAAGCTGCTTTACATGAAGTGGATGCGCTGCTGCTTACGCGGCGGAGCGATTTCGCAGAAGAACAAGGAGAAAAACAACACGCTAGCGCATATCGTGTTCAGGCCATCCAACGGTATCAAGAAGCTTGTGATCTGCTCGCTGATTATGAGCAACTGCCTGTTCTCACTGCCAGTTTGTGGAAGAAACGATTAGCGAAAGTAACGACGAGCCTTGGATACCATCTGGACCAACTTGGGCGGTATGAGGAAGCGTTACCGGTTCTGGAGCAGAGTATTCTTCTGAAAGAAGAGGGGTATGTTGAGCCAGGCGGGCTCTCGTCCTGTTATGGCGAGAAGTCCCAGGCATTAGCCGCGCTTGGACGGTTTGAGGAAGCATTGCGCTACGATACGCTGGCTGTAGAGGAAGTAGAAAGGCTGGCGAGAGCAGGAGAAACACTCTCTCAGGAGGACCTGTGGATTTACCTGGTGAACCGAGCATGCCTCTACCTGCAACTCCAACGGGTTGATGAGGCAGAACAGCTGTAGTTTGACACATATCTTCGCCGAAACGGGGAGATATGCGTCAAAGGGAGAAAATGGCGAGGATATGCGTCAGTTCTCAGCCAACTTCTCTTCAATTGATGTTGGGATATCCTCGATAGGCTTGGGAACTTGA